>WNFD01004928.1_pt1 | contig 21835 bp, 19 predicted proteins | sample 5400491 | NCBI WGS metagenome assembly WNFD01 (sample SAMN13153343, study PRJNA577476) | soil metagenome | isolation source: 120 cm saprolite under Douglas fir tree site 2 hole 2 replicate 2 | place: USA:California | collected 2015-04-18
ACAAGCGAGTCCAGTTTTCCGCCGGCTCGGCAATCTGCACGCCAACCCTGGCCGTGCCGTAGATAGCCGGCGAAAGGCGCACCACCATCGCGGTGGCTTCGGTCGGAGAGCCATCAGGGCGATGCGCGCGGATGTAGAGCTTTTCGCCGATGACCACCTTTTGGTTCAGATGAAACAGCGCGCCGGAAGTTGAAATGTCGTCGGTTTCGGTTGGTTCGCTCCACGCCGCGCCGTCTTCCGAGCGTCCCGATACGACGATCGGAAGCCGCAGAGCCATGCGTAGCGCAAATCGTCTCTCCTCGTTTTGATACGGAGTGCTCATAACAGACGCCACGATATCTTCACTGCTCCAAAACCTCGTTCGAAATAAGCCTAACTAGTATATGCTCTTTGACCCTTATCCTGCCCGTTCCATTTATAGAAACCTTCGCCGCTCTTTTTGCCGAGCTTTCCTTCGCTAACCATGCGCCGCAGGATCTCGGGCGGGCGGAATGTTTCCGAACCCAGTTTGCCGTGCAAATATTCGGCGATATTTAGTCGCACATCAAGTCCCACCAGATCCGTCAGGCGGAGCGGGCCCATCGGGTGGTTATAACCGAGTTCCATCGCCGTGTCGATGTCTCGCGCGCTGGCGACGCCCTGTTCCAGCATGCGCATCGCCTCAAGTCCGAGGGTCACGCCCAGGCGGCTCGACGCAAATCCCGGGACATCGCGCACGATGATTGGCTCTTTCTTTATGCGCACCGCGACCTCGCGGACGGTGGCCGCAGTTGCGGGGCTGGTTCGTTCGCCCAAAACAATCTCGACCAGACGCATGATGTGCACGGGATTGAAGAAGTGCATACCCAAAACGTTCTCAGGCCGGGCCGAAGCGGAAGCGATTTCACCAATTGAGAGCGAAGAAGTATTGGTGGCAAAGATGCAGTCGTGATCGATTAGGGCTTCGGCTTCGCGCAGCAGATTCTGTTTCAATTCGAGATTCTCGGGCGCAGCTTCGATGACCAGATCGACGTCGCGAATTTCCGCCAAATCCGTCGCCCCATGAATTTGCCGTAAGGTGGCATCTCGATCGGCATCATTGATCTTGCCAAGCTGAATCGCCCTTGCCAGATTCCGTTGGATTGATCGCAACCCACGCGTGACCGCATCAGGATTCACGTCGTGCATGATGACCGCGTAGCCCGCCGCCGCCGCCACTTGCGCGATGCCGTGACCCATTGTGCCTGCGCCGAGCACACCTATCCTGTGGATTGGGCGAGCCGAAGCCCTGTTATTGTTTTCGTCCGAGCTTGTGATCAACGTGCTCTCAAAAACGTGGCCGAACCGCGAAATGGTGGATTATGATTCAGGCCACGGTCTGGCTGGGGCCTGCCTGGTTCGACTAACTCGTACACCAATAGTTATACTATACGCGCAACCGAAAACGCCAATAAATTCCTGCGATTGAGGTAGAGTTACCGAATCGGGAGCGGTAGCGACCGGGGCCATGGATTCAACGCCGCTATCATCATTCTTATGTTAGTTGAGCTTACAATCCGGCCACTACCGCTCCCGGCTTCGGTAACAGCAAAGGAGATCAATTCAGCTTGAGCAAACAAGAACTTAGCCGTCAGGTCGTGATCATAGGCTCCGGCCCGGCGGGACTAACGGCCGCGATTTACTCGGCGCGCGCGAACCTCAAGCCGTTACTAATCGATGCGCCCCATGATGCCGAGAAGCAAACGGCGCCCGGCGGCCAGTTGATGATTACGACCGACGTGGAAAACTATCCCGGCTTTGCGGAAGGCATCCAGGGCCCTGACTTGATGGTCGAGTTTCGCAAACAAGCGGAGCGCTTCGGCACTGAGTTTCTGGAGGAATGGATCACGAAGGTCGATCTTCAACAACGTCCATTCACGCTTTACACCGATGATAAGATCGTCAAAGCCGACACGCTTATTATTGCGTCGGGCGCCTCGGCAAAGTGGCTGGGCATTCCCGGCGAGGCAAAGACGCCCCTCGGCTTTGGCGGCCACGGCGTTTCGGCGTGTGCGACCTGCGACGGCCCGCTGCCCGCGTTTCGCAGCAAACGCCTGGTGGTCGTTGGCGGCGGCGATACGGCAATGGAAGAAGCGACGTTTTTGACGCGCTATGCCTCGCGCGTCCACGTAGTTCATCGCCGCGACAAACTCCGCGCGTCAAAGATCATGCAGGAGAAAGCTTTTCGCAACGACAAGATCGAGTTCATCTGGAACACTGCAGTTGAAAGGATTCTCGGCAACGAAGAGCAGGGGGTGACCGGCGTGCACCTGCGCAACCTTGAGACCGGCGCCGAAACCGCATTTGATTGCGAAGGCGTCTTCATCGCCATCGGCCACAAACCCAACACGGACCTGTTCAAGGGTCTGATTGAGATGGACGCAATTGGCTATATCAAAACTTCCGGCCACTCAACCGCGACAAATATTCCCGGTGTTTTTGCCTGCGGCGACGTGCAGGATTCAGTCTATCGCCAGGCAGTCACGGCCGCGGGCACTGGCTGTATGTCGGCAATCGATGCCGAACGCTTTCTCGATCACCTGCCGATTGCGCTGCCCACCGGCGAAGAAGTAACGATCGAAGGCGAGCGAATCACGCCCGATCATCAGAAGATCATCTTGCCAAGCGGTGAGGTCGTGCCTAACGAGCCTTCAGAGGCTTACGCCGAAACCGAGTAACTACAGCAGCACAATCGAGTCATCTTTCGGACGGCGAGCTGGAGTCGGGGCAGGTTGATCGGTGGACGGAAGCTCTTCGACGAAGGCCGTTTCGCCGCGCGCCAATGGGCAGAAGTCGCAATAGTAACCAGCGCTTTCTCTTCGATCTTCGCATTGGTTGCATTCCATCACCTGACCGGTCTTCATCAAAGCGTTGAGCAAGGGAATCAGCTTGCGGCCGCGCTCCGTCAGTTCGTACTCCACGCGCCGGGGCAAGCCGCCATAATTGTTGCGCACGATTAGATCGTCCTGTTCCATCTCCCGCAGCCGGCCCATCAACGTGCGGCTGCTGATCGGATGCAGGTCTTCGAGCAGCTCGGTGGTGCGTTTAGGGCCGGCAAAAAGATCGCGCACCACCAGCATGGTCCACCTGTCGCCCACCAACTGGAGCGCACCAGCTATCGGACATCCATCAATTTTTCGGCGTCGCAAAGCTTGCTCTCTTTTCCTGGCCTACTTCCCGCGGCCGTTGCGTTTCTTGATCGCGTTTTGTCTGATCTCGTCAAACGGCGTGCCGGCTCTTTTGCCCCGGCGCTTTGGATTCGGCAGGATCCCGCGGCGGACGAAAACGTCGCGAATGGCGCTTTCGTTCGCTCCCTTGTTGAGGTTCTTATCGGCAGTAATCAGGGCATTTGCTCCCTGTTCGAATCCCGAATCGCGCGCCAGCAAAAAGTGATGCGCGATCACGAGCTGTTCCGTGGTGGCGCGACCGAGCGCGGCGCGCAATTCCCACAAGCACGCCGACCAAATCTCGCCGTCGTCGTGAACCTCGCCGTGGAGATCCTTCGGATACTGTTTGTTGCTGTCCAGCCGGCGCAAAAAGGGCGGCTCGGCGCCGCTGTAAGCGGTCGCGTCCCAGTTGCCGACGGTCGGTTTCATAGCTTTCGGCTTAACGTCCGAGAAAAAGCTGCCCGCCAAAAAATCCCCGAAGCCTTCGCCCATTGCCCCGCCCTCGCTGCTCTGGCCAAAACCCGGCACCTGATTATCCTGAATCGCATGACCGTACTCGTGCAGAATAATCTCGGCGTCCTCAGCGTCATCGACCCCGCCCGTGCCAAAAGTTAGATCCTTGTCCGACGGGCTATAGTGAGAGTTATCGTCGCTCTGACCATCTATGTTCACGGGAATCGGGTGATTCAGCACGTTAGTGAAGCCCATCTCCTGTAGGTGTCGCTGCAACCTGTCGATGTGAAAGTAAACCATGACCTCTTTAAAAGCGCGATCCGTGCGCTTGAAGCGAAAATCGCGGTTCTTTTTCTTGATGCGATTCCGGGTCGTCTTCGTGGTCACGTACGGGCCTTCGATAAAGCCGCTCGTCTTCAGATCTCTTAGCACAACTTCTGTATAGGCTTTGTCCGGAATCGTGGAATTATCCTCAAGCGAAGTGTCATTCAAGGTCACCACCGGATTGGGATCGAAGACTCTGCCTTTGCCATCGATGAACCTGAGCAGGTTGTGTTTATCGAGAATCGCTCCCGTGACGGCGTCGACATAGATTTTCCACTCCGCTGGACGCCGGGCCTTTGCGGCAGATATTGGCGGAGTCGTTTTTACGATCACCTTCCACGACAGAGTCGGCACGCCGTTGTATTTGTAGTAGCACAATTCACTGCTCACGATCCTGGTGGCGTCTCCCTTCGCGGGAGCCGCGGCCTTGGTCGCGATCGCTTTCGCCTCGCTGGCGGACAATTGTCTGGTTTGAGTTGTGGCGGAGCGCTTGGCTTCGGCCTTTCTGGTTTTGACCATCGCCGGCTCAGACACCAGATCGTTATGGATGTTGAAGACCCGGCCGTCCTTGTCGACATCGACGCGGATCCAGGCGCCGGAAATTGGTTTGCCGTTGTGATATTGCTGATAAAGGACATGGCTGCCGAGGATGCTCTCTCGGACCTGGTCGAATTTCAACTGGGAGAGATCGGGTTTGATCTTCAGATCGCCGGCAATTTTCTTCAGGGTAGCTTCGGCAATCTTGCGCGGGCTCTTCCCGCTCGCCTGAGTCTTGACATCGTAAATCTGGTGCGGAGTCTTGTACCGGTGGTGCGGTTCAACCTTGGCCGTGAGGCCCTTCAATTTTGCCATGGTAAGGTTTCCTTTCCGAAACCAGGTGAAGTCCTGGAAAAACATCTCGCGCCAACCGGCGCGGCGCTCTGGGATTGACCGAGAGTACTCGCTGGGCATTCTATCTGGCAAGAGATTAACTTAAGCATTCTGTGCCTGTTTGATGAGCTCGGCGATTCCGAATTCGTTGTCGTTGTTAGCGAACGCCGCGAATGGCGTCCACGTCGGATCCTGTGAAAGAAAAGAGTGTTGGTCGCCCAGCAAGAGACCGACGAACACTTCTGTCACAATCCGCCCGCCCACAGGGCCCAGCCTGATTGGTGTGGAGTTGTCTTCAAACGCCTGTTGAGCCTCGGCCAAAATGTAATACCACAGCGGCGCATTGCCTGCGAATCGTCCCGAGACTTCCGTGATGGCCGGATTGGTCGCCGTGTCGTCTTCGGTCGCCTTGCCGATTCTGAGATCCTTGTCTGCAATTGGATCGATCCCCATGAATCGGGCAACGGTTTGTCCCGAAGGAAGCCCCATTCTCCAACCGCGAATCAAGTTACGTTGCGCGAGTGAGGGAACCTTGTCGCCGATAGGCTTCGGCAGATGGCCCAGGGGATTAACCAGCGAAGTGTCGATCTTGTAAGACTTCTGCAGCCGGCGTGGTCCGAAATGCGGATTATCCCCCATCTTGAAGAACAGGCGCCAGTCAATTGCGAACTTGCTCGGGAACTCACGAAAACCCAACAGGCTCTTATTCTCCTGAGGCAGGCTGTTCTTCTTATCCGGCAAGAAAATCTTGTTCCTATCCTTGAGGGTCGTATTCAAACGATAGATCGGTCTCACCATCGAATGGCCAAATCGATAGATGGCGGCCGAGAACTCGATGGGCATGAACGGAATTTTTTCCCAATGAAAGAAGTTAAGATTTGGCTTGTCCTCGTGAATGCTTGTCTTGCTCTTAAGATGGGGAAGCACGGCGTGGACCATCTCCCGCCCGACGATCGCCGGCAGGAAATCGTCAAGCACAACCCATTGATAGTGCCATCGCACGGCATTCTGGATCTGTTGAAATGTGCTGCCTCTTGGCATTGAGTCAATCATGCTGTTGTGAAATCGAATCATGATCGACTGGAGTTGGGACACGATTACGTTTTCGTCGTTGCGCGGATCACCGATCAGGGCACGCTGGCGGCCGGCCTCTGGACGGTTGCGTTGCAGATCGCGCGCCCGTGGATCCCGATTTCCCGTGAGTCGCCGGCCGAGCAGCATGTGCTGGCCGTCATCATCGTAAAGATATGGCTGGTCGTTTGGTCCACGACCGTAAACAGAATCCAGATCAAACCGCGGCGTCCTGAAATCCTCAAGCGCTTCAGGGTCATTCTGTTTTTGCAGGCTGCTCGCCGGATCGAAAGTCAGATCGTGATCGATGAACTGGCCAAGATAAGTGTAGCCAGCGCTGATTCCCTGGTTCTCTTCGTCGTCATCCTTGTTTTCGGATGTCGCTCGGGCTTCTGCCGGCGCCACCATCTTCCCGGCGAGTTTCTTGAGATCCTCCTCGGCAAACTCAGCCGCTGGAAGCGTGCGGAACATCCGCCCAAAGCGTCCTTCGAAGAGCGTCGAGGACGGGTGAAAGTCAGATCCTCGCGGACGTTCGCCATGAAAGCGAAAGACATCGTGGAAGTTTACCTTGGCCAGGGCAGAGTGCAGGTCCGTAGTCGCCTGCTTCTGGCCGGCAATCGCCTTGCGGGTCTTCTTGATTTTTTTTGAGGGCATCTTATTTCTCCTTTTGGGTTGAGAGGTCCTTTCCCGGACAACCCGGGATTCACCGAAGGTTGCCGGAAAGAAGTCGTATCACTCCCGGAAAAATGTGAGAGCCGAAAGAAACCATCCGCAAACCCTGCGGTGTTCTGGGATGGGCAAAGATTACTCTCTAATTATCCAGTCTGGCAAGAAATCTGCACGGCAAGGGGCAAAGGGCGAAGAGCAAAGGGCAGACGTCTACCCTTGGCTCTTTGCGCTTAGCGCTTAGCCCTTTGCTCTTATGGCCGCAGGTTGATGTTGTAGGTCTTGATCTTGGAATTGAGGGTCGTGGGGTTCATGCCCAGCAGGCGCGCGGCGCGTGATTGATGCCCGCCCGTCTGGTCGAGCGCCCGGCGAATCAAATCGATTTCGAAGCGGCGCACTTCGTCATAGAAATTTATCCCGCGGCTGATATCAATCGCCCCGGCGCCAGAGTCGCCGCGCGCCGCCGACCGCGCTGAACTCGGATCGGCAATCTCCGGCCGCAGGCATTCGCGACTGATCTCGTCACTGGGCGCGATGACGACGGCGCGCTCAATCGCATTCTCAAGCTCGCGCACGTTCCCCGGCCAGGAATAACTCTCAAGCAACGACAGCACCTCTGGAGCGATCTGTTCCGCAACGTGGCGGCCGTTCTCTTCGTTGTACTTGCGAATGAAGTGCTGCGCCAGGGGCAAGACATCTTCGCGCCGATCGCGCAATGGCGGGAGTTCAATCGGCACTACTGACAGCCGGTAATACAAGTCCTCGCGAAAGGTTCCCTGGCGCACCGCGTCCTGCAAATCGATGTTGGTGGCCGCGATGATGCGCACATCCACGCGCCGCGGAGTGGTATCGCCGAGCGGCGTGAACTCGCGCTCCTGGATCACGCGCAGCAAACGCACCTGGGTCTCAGGCGGAATGTCGCCAATCTCATCGAGAAAGATCGAACCGCCGTCGGCAACTTCGAACAGTCCTTTTTTCGCCGCGACCGCGCCGGTAAAGGCGCCGCGCGTGTGGCCAAAAAGTTCCGACTCCAACAATTCGCTGGGGATGTTCGAGCTGTTGACGGTAACGAACGCGCGGGTCGCGCGCGGGCTGGCCTCGTGAATTGCTTTCGCGATCAGCTCTTTGCCGGTGCCGCTCTCGCCGGTGATCAGAATCGTGGAACGCGCGGGCGCGACCTGTTCCACGAGCCGAAAAACTTCCTGCATAATATCCGAACGGCCGACGATCGCGCCGCGATCGACTTCGCGACTCATGGCTCGCCGCAGCGATCGACGTTCTTCGTCTTTGCGCCGGCGTTTGATGCCGGTGGCGACGGTGGTGCTGATCAGTTCGTTCTGGAATGGCTTGCGAATGCAGCCAAAGGCGCCTTTTTCCCAGGCGGCGATCGCGGTATCGAACGTGGCGTATGCCGTAATCATCACTACGACCGCATCCGTGTCGAGTTTGAGAAACTCCTCCAGCGCGCGCAATCCACCAATGCCCGGCATCGATACATCGAGCAGGACCACGTCGTACGGCCGCTTGGTGTAAGCGTCCAGCCCTTCTTCGCCGGTCTTTGCCAGGTCGACGCGATAACCCTCGGGCGAAAGCAGGGACTCGAGGACATCCCGCATGATCTCCTCGTCGTCAACAACGAGCACTGAACCTTTTTTCGCCATGATGGAGTGCGGTGACTTGTAACCGTTCTGGTAGCCCTTGCCGACGCCCGGGCTGCTGACACCTGGACCGTTAAGACCGCGAGATTATTACCGAAACAAATAGCAAACAGCTAATCGTCGCGTCACCTCTTCGCAGTGTCTCTCGATCAGAAATTATTGAATTATTGCGCAGCGGCCTGCAAACGGGCGCGTGAATCGTCGGTGGGCAAGGTAATGCGAAATGTCGTGCCGCGCCCCGGCGTGCTGGAGACGCTGATGTGACCATCGTGCTCCTGAACGATGCCGTAAGTGACGGCCAGACCCAGTCCGGTGCCGCGCCCGACGCCTTTGGTGGTAAAGAATGGATCGTAGATCTTCGCCACGTCTTCCGGCGCAATGCCTACGCCCGTGTCGGCAACTTCAATTACCAGCAAGCCGTCGTCTTCTCCGTTGCGCGTGGCCAGGGTGATGCGCCCGTTGCCGTTGGCAATCGAATCGCGCGCATTCAGAATCAGATTCGTAAAGACTTGTTGCAGCTTGACTGAGTTGCCATGAACTTTCGGCAGATTGTCACCATAGTCCCGGATAATTTCGATCTGGCTGCGCCGCAGTTGTGGCTCGAGCAATTGCAGCGTGTCGTCGAGCACGCGATGAATATCCAGTCCGGCAAACTCGGCCGCGCTCCCGGTGCGCGAGAAATTCAAGAGGTTGTTGACAATCTCGCTGGCGCGATCAGCCTGGCGGCTGACTTTTTCGAGCAGCGCGTGCTTCGGGTCGTTCTTCGGCAACATGCCCAAAAGCATCTGCGTATAAGACGAGACTCCGGTCAAAGGTGTGTTGACCTCGTGGGCAACGCCGGCAGCCAGCATGCCAATCGACGAAAGCTTCTCGCGCTGTTGCAGTTGATCTTCCAGTTGCAGCCGCTCGGTCACGTCCTCAAAAACCACGAGCGCGCCGGTTTGTTCGCGCGAGTCGGCGCAGAGCGGCGCCAGCGCAATGTTCAGCACCAGCGAACGGCCGGCGCGGGTGGCGGTATGCAGCTTGTAAATCTGCCGCGTCTGTCGCAACTGCCAACCGTCCGGACCCAGCACTTGTTTCAGCGTGTCGGCAAAGTCTTCCACGAATAAGTCTTCGACGCTCAGGCCGATGGCTTCGTCGCGCCCGAGGGAAAACATTTCCTCGAGCGCGGAATTCAAGCGGGTGATGCGCCCGTACAGATCGACCGCGATCAGTCCGACGTTGATCGACTCAACGATCGATTCATTGAATTCCTTGAGCAGCTCGAGTTCAGCGGCGTGCTGCTGTTGCTCCTGATAAAGCAGACTGTTTTCGATGGCCACGGCGACATAGCCCGAAACAGTGCGGAGAATCTCGACGTCTTCTGAAGACAGCAGCGCGCCATCGGCCGAACGGCCGAGTCCGATGACCGCTACCATGCGCCCGCGCACCACGCAAGGCACGTAATAATGCAGCACCCGGCGCACGAAACCGTTGCCTTCGGGCGCTGACTCCAGATCATCCGCGCGGACTACCCCGGTTTCGGCTGAGCGCGTACGAATCATTTCGCGGAAATCCGCGGGCACAGTCATTGGCGCCGAGAGTCCGGCAGTGCGCGCCACGCGGTAGCCGGCCGGCGCGCGTTCGTCTTCAATAAAGATCGCCAGCCGTTCGACGTTCATCACCTGGCGCAGGCGCGTGATCAGCGAATCGAGCAGCGGATCCAGCGCGGTGGTTGCCGAAACCGTGCGGCCGAAATCCGAAAGACTGCGCCGCAGATCGTAGCGCTGGCCGTAAAAGATACGATCTACGCGCTCTTGCAGGAAATTCTTAACCGGCGCGGCGATCATCACGATCAAGGCCATCGCGGCCACTGAAATAATCAGCGGCAAGCTAATAATCTCACCCGAAGATGCGACGTTACCGCCAAACGCGTAGCCGACCAGGTAAACAATCGTGCCGAGCAAGACGGCGATCGCCAGTGTTGTCAGGGCATAGACAGCGGCGCGGCGCACCACCAGCTCGACGTCCATCAAACGATAACGGACCACCGAATATCCCAACGACAACGGGATCAGAATCAATGGGAGCACCGCTACGTCGGTCAATGAACTTGCAGTGTCCGTGCCGATGACGAATCCGATTGCGTAGAGGAAAGTGAAGGGCGCAATCGCCAGAACAGATCCCCACACGACCCACTTCAATTGCTGCCGGGCAACCGTGTTCTTGCTGATTACAAAACGCCGGATCAGCAATGCTGCGCTGGCTAGTAAAGCGACCGTAAACTGGATGACGGTGGCTTTCGAATATACGACCGCGAACTCAGGCGGATAGTAAAGAAGCCTGCGGGCAGCCGGTAGCACGCGGACCAACTGATCGCGAAGAAAGACGACCGCAGCGCCCGCCAACAGCACCGCCGCAGGAACGTACAACAACAAGCTGCGCCAACGCCGCCGCTCAAAGAGATGGTAACGAACCGGATAGATGGCGCTGAAATGCAGAAACAGCGGTCCGAACATGATGAACCCGGCGCTGCGCAGAAACGCGATCGCCAAGTCGAGATCCTTAAACGTTCCAATCGGTGTGTAGAACGTAAAGACGAATGCTGCCAGCGACAACGAAGCGAAGTGCAGCACAAAAGGTGCGCGTCCGCCCTGTTTGAAGACCACGAACAGCCCGACGCAGAGATAAACCAAGCCAATCAGGTTGAGGTAAACGTCGCGCGCGGTCCAATTTTGGATCGCGGCGAGGCTGTCAAGGTCCGCGTAATAAGTTCGTGCTTCTTCAGGATATGAAGGTCGCTCGATCAGGTAGTGGATTTCGCCGCCGACGCGGGCCGCATCAAGGTAAATCTGAACGTCCTGAGATTTGGCTATCTGTTCACATTTGGTGCCGCGCGCCAGGTCGTCGCATTTCCGGCCCGTCATGCTAACGGCCAACAGCCGATCGCCGGGAATAATTCTCGCTCTGGCCGCAGCGGAACCCGGCTGGACTGTCTTGACCACGACTCCTTGAACAGTGTCTACCCAAGCGACTCCGTCCGTTGGTGGCGCCTGAAACCGAGAAGGGTTGATCTGGAAACGCACTCGCTGCGAAAAGTTCAGCCCGCCGGCAGTAATCAACAGCGCCGCCACAATCAGCAGCAACCACGTTCGGCCTGTCAGCACTGAACCTTTCATCTATGTTTTGCGGCTATTCAGCCCACGCGCACACGGCCACACTAAGATTCAAAGCAACCGATGTTCCAACTAGCCAAAAGCCTAATCGACGGATCAATCGCTTTGTTTCCCACTGCAGGTTTGCCCGCAAGCTCAGCTTTTCGCACTAACTCCAGCAGGCGACGAGACCCTGAGGTTGAAGGGTCACAATCAGGCATCCATGTTTTTGTACCAGTTCCGAGATTTTGGAGAAGCACTGGGGATTCCTTCTGAGACTGAAAATGGCGGGGACGAGGGCTGGAGATCGCGCCGCCTCGGACTTTAGAACCTGACCAGGATTCCGCCGCGCAGCGTGCGGCCGTTTGGACCAATCTGCAGCAACGTGGCGCCATTATTAGTCCGGGTCTGAAGGTCCAAGAGGTTCCGCGCATCGATGACCGCCTGTGCGCGAACCGGCAGACCGAACGTCGGCAGATCCTGTGTGACCTGGATGCTGAGCGACGGATCGTAAACTGCCAACCGGCCGGCAAAGGGATCGATCGCAAACACGGTCGCTTCGGGCGAGAAGCGAAATACCGTCTGCACATGCGTGCCTCTGGACCAGTCGCCGGCAAGTTGCACGGCTACGGTCTGGAAGAAGCCACTGTCGAAGACTTCTGCCGGATTCGTGATGCCGCGCAGCGAGAGTTTCTGCCCGCGGCCAAACGAATAACCGGCTGACGCGCTCCAGACATGGTTGAGGCGACGGGAGTACACCATGCGCAGACCGCGAGCGGATCCTTGCTGATTGGCGACGCTCGCCAAAGCCGCTGACGTGTCGCCGGAAAAAGCGGAAAGGGGCGACGCGAACAGACCGACGCCGCGGCCGCTGGTCATATCAAGAAAGGCCGTGGCCTCTACGCTGGACCGATTATCCAGCACGCGTTCAACTCCGAATTCCAAACGGCGACTGCGGCCCATCACCGCGCGACCGCCCACGAAGGCAACCGGCTGCGCCTGCAATCGCTTGAACATCACATCGCCTTCTTCGAAACTCGCTGAGCTTTGCTGCTCGGTCTCATTGCCGCCCGGCGCGTAGGCGGCTTTCACGCGCGTGCGCGCGTTCCGGTCAAACTGAATTCCCAGACGCGGACTAATCGAAGCGCCATTGCCGGCGCCCAAAAAGCGGGAATAATCGACTCCTATAACGACCACGACGCCGTCTCGGACAATCCATTCGTCGATCGCCCGCACGGACATTTGCCCGAGCGCTCGTTTCGCGTCCGCCTTCCCGCCGTTAGCGGCGAACGCTTGAAACCGCGCGGCGCCGGCACTGAGATCGATCCGATGACGATTGTTTGCTTGCCACCGGGCGGTAGTCTCAAAGCGCTGCGGCGCGGTCGCGCCGATGCCGGTTTGGCCGGCGAAGATCAGATCGATGCGTTCGGACGCGGGCAACGCGACGGCGAAGTTCACACCTTCGTAACGGGGCGCGAAACTGTTGCCGGGATCGTCAAAGTATGTTTCGAACACGCCCTGCGCGAGTATCCGGCCGTTTCGATCGGTGCGCGGCGAGTCGCTGGTTTCGGCGCTGTCGCTCGCGGCCTGGTCGGCCGCGTTCACCGCGGCGATTGTCGAATCGTTGCCTTCGTTAGCCTGGAAGATCGAACGGCGGCTTTGCGTCGCTCGCAGCGTCCACTTCACGTTGTCGCGATCAGGGCGCTGCTCGACCAGCGTCCGGCCCGATCCGACAGGTTCAAGATTGAAGCGATAAGCAATCTCTGCGGAAGGACTAACCTGCACCGACGAGAAGAGAACTTCGGTGAAGCCGACGGCGACTGCCTTGAGCGAGTAACGCCCGGCGGGGATCTTTGCCGAGAAACTACCGTCCGCTGCGGAGTAGGTTTGTTTGACTATCTGGTTCGCGCCCTCGCGAATCATTTGAATGACGGCGCCGGCCAGCGGCAGGCCTTTGTTGTCACGCACCGTGCCGGTGATTGTCGCCAGTCCGCGTGTGCCTTTGCCAAAGCTCGGCGTACATCACGAGCACGATTAGGGCGGTACTGAATCGGAAGATTCTTTTCATCGCGGCCAGACCTCCGGGCAAGACCTCGCGCGAATTCGCGAGCGGCGCACAAGAACGAAACCGGCTGATCGATGTCACGTTCGTTGGATTCCCGAGCTCTACGTCCTTCAGATGCCTTTGCGCTCAATGGGATGCCCGATGCGGCAAACCCGATTCTCTCCGCTTGGGCGAGGGGGACCTGCACCCGCTTGAATGCCGTAATTCTCAGCCACGCGCGGGACTTGTGTCAAGCTGGTTTGCCCCCGGGCGCCGTTCCGCGATTCTTTCTTAGAGCGGCCTCAGACAGCGATTTTGCTGCATCTTTCGCCCGTGTTACGATGGATGGTCCACGAGCAAGCCCTCGAAGTTTCCTACTGAATGCCGATGATCGATCAAGTTCAAAGCACCCGCCTCGCAAATGGTCTGACAATTTTGAGCGAGCACATGCCCGGGCTGCGATCTATCAGCTTCGGGATTTGGGTGCGGCGCGGCTCGCGCCATGAATCGCCGGCGCTTAACGGCATTTGCCACTTCATCGAGCACGCCGTCTTCAAGGGCTCCGGGCGGCGCACCGCCAAACAAATTGCGACTGAATCAGATCGACTGGGCGGGCATCTGGACGCCTACACGGCCCATGAAATCACCGGTTTTGCGCTGAAAGTCGTCGACACTGCGCTCCCACAGGCGTTCGATCTGCTTACCGACCTGGTCGCCAATCCGCGCTTTGCCGCGGACGATCTGGAGCGCGAGCAAAAAGTGATCATCGAAGAAATGAAGATGATCGAGGACACGCCGGACGAACTCTTGACCGAACTTTTCAACGCGGCTTACTTTCCCGATCATTCTCTGGGCCGGCCGATCGAAGGCACTGAGGAGACCGTCTCTTCGTTCGATCGCGAAACCACCGCGGGCTTTCATTCACGGCACTACGCGCCGCGCAACCTGGTAATTGCCGCTGCGGGCAACATCGTGCACGACGATTTGACCGCGATGGCCGTCAAAGCCTTTGGCGACGGCGGCGGACAGACCGAAGCTGGGACTTCAGTTTCGTCCGCGCCGGTGACCGCCGCGCCAATTCTGATCGAGCGCAAGGGGGATCTCGAACAAGCGCATTTGATCATCGCTGCGCCGTGGCCCTCGGCTCTCAGCGACGATCGCTACGCGGCAAGCATGCTGGGAACGATTGTCGGCGGCGGCACGTCCAGCCGCTTGTGGCAATCGGTTCGCGAAGAACGCGGGCTGGCTTATTCGATCGGCGCCGGCGGCAACACGTTCACCGATGTCGGCATGTTTACGATTTATGCGGGCGCCTCGCCGGCAAACATCGATCAGGTTCTAGATCTTTCTTTGCAGGAGCTGCGCAAAGTTGTGCGCGAACCAGTGACTGAAGAAGAGCTGGTGCTGGCGAAAGAGCAGGCAGTTTCGTCTGTGCTGCTGAGTTTGGAATCGTCCGGCGCGCGCGCCGGCACGCTGGCGCGCCAGGAAATAATTCACGGGCGGCGCTTTTCAACCGAAGAAATCATCAAACGCGTTGAAGCAGTTACCCGGGAAGACGTCCAACGCATCGCCCGGGAATGCTTTACCACGCCGACGCTGTCGCTGGGCGCGCTGGGTAACTTGAACGGGTTCGCCGTCGATCGTTCGCGTTTGGAAATCTGAAATTGCCACAGAGGCACGGAGACACAGAGACAATTAGAGGGATTTTTTGGTGAAAGAGATTCGCAAATCTACAAACGTCCGTTCCTTCCTTTTGTTTGAATTTCTCTGCGTCTCCGTGCCTCTGTGGCTTTTTTAGTGAAATGAAACTAACCGTACTCGGCAGCGGCTCAACCGGAAACGCGGTGCTCTTGGTCGCCAACGGCACGCGCGTTTTGGTGGACGCCGGCTTGAGCTCGCGCGAAACTGTGCGCCGGATGGCGCTAATGGGCGAAGATCCGAACGCGCTCGACGGCATACTGATCACGCACGAGCACGGCGATCATGCGGGCGGGCTGCGCGTGCTGATGAAAGATCTGGATTGCCCGGTCTTCATGTCGGCAAAAACCCGCGACGCTTACATCGGCGAGCAACGTAACCTGAACAATGAAGAGCCGCGCCGCCGGGCCAAAGCGCTGCGCGACCGCATGGTCGAGATCGATTCGGGCCATGACTTTCGCATCGGCGACATCGACTTTCATCCTTTTACGGTTCCGCACGACGCGGTCGACAATTTTGGTTTCAACGCGACGCACAACGGCGTGAAGGTCGCGACGGTGATGGATTTTGGTCACATCACCACTTTGATTACCGAACGCCTGCGCGGCTGTGCGGCCGTCGTGATCGAATCAAATCACAGTCGCGACATGCTCAAAACCGTCGAGCACTATCCGTGGGAATTGAAACAGCGCATTCTCTCGCGGCTGGGCCATCTTTCGAACGAAGACGTGGCCGAGTGGTTGCTCGACGGGTTCGACGGGCAAGCGCGTCATATTGTGCTGGCGCATCTGTCGCAGCGGGCAAACAATCCATATCTGGCGAAGATCACGGCCGACAGCGCTTTGCGCGAGCGCGCGCCCTTGTTCAGTTGCGATACGGAAATCACGCTTTCGTTTCCCAAAGAACCGACCGCATGGATCGAAGTCTGAAACGGTGCAGTAGCCCCACCGTAAGGGAGGGCGTGATCGGGATCGTTAGACGCCCTCCCTTACGGTCGGGCTACTGCACCGCTTTGGCCATGCTGGTTGTCTTTGGCCTGGCACTGATTCCAGCTGCCTGCAATCAGGGCACGCGCCGCAACGGCATGCCCGCCGGAGCACAAGCCGCGCTGGACACGGCGATTGAAGACATCGATGCCGGACGCTACGAGAAGCTTTACCACGAAGCTGCCGATGAATGGCGTCAGGCGGCTACGCTCGATCAGTCAAGGGCGACGTTCAAGACTTTGCATGACAAGCTTGGCAACGTGCGCACTCGCGAGCTGCAGACCGCGCGCGAAGAACAAACTTCAACCGGCCCGATTTCCGGGCATTCGCTCGTCGCCGCTTATCGGACTTCGTTTGAGCATGGCGATGGAATGGAGACGTTCACGCTGCTCGAACGCAATGACCATTGGTCTCTGGCGAGATACTTTGTGACCTCGGACGCGCTGAAATAGAAATCCACGGATCACGCAGACTACACCGATTCATAAGTCGCTCAACGGGAGCTTGGCTGAACCATGATTGATCGCTACACCCTGCCCGAAATGGGCGCGCTCTGGTCCGAAGAGACCAAGTTCCAGAAGTGGCTGGACGTGGAAATCGCGGTCTGTGAAGTCCACGCCGAGATGGGCACGATTCCGCGTGAAGCCCTGGAACAAATCAAGAGCCGCGCAAAGTTTTCCGTCTCCCGCATTAACGAAATCGAGAAGGCTACCGATCACGACGTCATCGCCTTCACCACGAATTTGGCTGAGTCGATTCGCGAGGCGGCGCGCTTTGTTCATTACGGTCTGACTTCGTCGGACGTGGTCGATACGGCGAATGCGCTGCTGCTGCGCGAGGCTTGCGACATCTTGCTGAAGAAAATCGACGCGTTGATCGCCGTGTTAAAGCGGCGCGCGTTTGAATTCAAAGACACGCCGCAGGTCGGGCGCACGCACGGCATTCACGCTGAGCCAACTTCGTTTGGCTTGACGTTCGCCCTCTGGTTCGACGAAATGCACCGCAACCGCGAGCGCCTGGAGAAAGCACGGGAAGCGGTGGCAGTTGGGAAAATCAGCGGCGCGGTCGGCGCCTTTGCGCATCTCGACCCACAGGTCGAAGAGAAAGTTTGCGCGCGACTCGGCTTGAAAGCAGCGCCGGTTTCGACTCAGATCGTCCAGCGCGACAGTTACGCCGAATACCTCTGCACGCTGGCCGTCGTCGCGTCCTCTCTGGAGAAATTTGCTTTGCAGGTTCGTCACTGGCAGCGCACCGAAGTGCGCGAAGCGCAAGAAAAGTTCAGGAAAGGCCAGAAGGGATCGAGCGCGATGCCGCACAAGCGCAATCCGATTCTTTCGGAGCGCATCTGTGGCATGGCGCGCGTCGTGCGCGCCAACAGCCTCGTGGGTTTAGAGAATGTCGCCCTCTGGCACGAACGCGACATTTCGCATTCCTCCGCCGAACGGGTCGTGCTGCCCGATTCGAGCATCGCCGTGGATTACATGCTGCACAAGATGGCTTCGCTCATCGACGGTCTCGTGGTTTATCCCGAACGCATGCTGGAAAATCTAAACGCAACGCGCGGACTGATTTTCAGCGGACAGTTATTGCTGGCGCTGACGCAGAGCGGAGTCGCGCGCGAAGAGGCTTACGAGTGGGTGCAGCGCAACGCGATGAAGACGTGGGACGAGGGCGGCGACTTTCATTCGCTCGTTTCGGCGGACAAAGAAATACGCGCGCATCTGTCCGAAGAACAGATAGCGCGCGTCTTCTCGCTTGATACTTACCTGCGAAACGTCGGCGCGGTTTTTGCGCGCGTGTTTGACGAGGGCGCAAAAGCCAAATCGTAGATCTTCACCCGCAGACCGCTGTGGTCTGTCTTACTTGTTGGCGAATTTTTCCGCCATGTTGCCGATGACCGGAAGTTTGAACTCGGCACCGCCATAGGATTTCACCGCCGCGAAGATAAGTCCGCCTACGTAAGCGAGGACCAGGACGAGCCAGACTAGCCCTATGAGCATGCCGATCAGCCCCCCAAACGCGCCACTATTGGTCGCGGCGCTCGCCGCGACGCCGGCAATAGCCAGGATCGTTCCAAGCACACTCAAGGCGATCGCTACCACGATGAAGCCAACGTGCAGCAGAATTGACTGCAGCGCGTGAAATTTCACGAAGCGATTCTCCTTTTCCATGATGAGGCAGATGATCGCGATGATGCCGATGGGGTAACCCAGCGCGGCGGCGATGTTGCCATCAAGACCGAGAGCAGACTTGCCTGTATCCATGACTGTTCCTCCCGTCAGTTTTGAATCGAAGAATTACTTGTTGACCGTATTCCAAGCCAGGTTACCTATCAATGGCAACTTATACCATTGTCCGCCGTAGGCTTTCATTCCCGCAAATATCCAAATTGCCAGGAAGATTAAGAGAAGGATGATACGGAGTCCAAAGACAAGGAGGACCGCAATGAGACCGAGATCCGCCGTACTAAGGGCCATTCGAAACAACAGACCGACTATACCGACGGCAATGCCCACAACCAGCTGAACCCCTACCAAAAACAGTGACTGCACGGCATGGAACTTAACGAACCGATTCTCTTTTTCGGTTACGAGGAATATCACCGCCAAAATCACACCGAGGCAGCAGATAATGTTTGCGATGTAACACAGCATCGCGCCGACATTTGATTCCAAACCCAAACTTGTCTTGCCGCCCGGCGCGCCTGATGGCGGTCCGCCTGCTTCGTATGGAGCTGACATTTTCGTGGTTCTCCTCTTAATGAATTCGGAACAAGGCCTACTGCAACGCCGCAAATACTATGATATCGACTACGCGTTGCGCAATGTTTTAGCGTAATATCTTCCGTTCACTCGAAGGGTGTCGGAACCGGGAGCGGACCTGGGTCCCCCGCGGCCAGCTCGCGTGGGGTGGTGGATGCGACCGGGTCATAAACGCAACGAGAGTGGTGATATCGCCTCGCTATCGCTCGGGGTTCTGACACAAAGAGCAGCCAGATCAATGAAAGCCAAGGTTTACGTCACCCTTAAGCCGAGCGTCCTGGATCCCCAGGGCAAGGCGATCAAGCATTCGGTCGAACTACTCGGCTACGGCGGGATCAGCGATATTCGTCAGGGAAAATATTTCGAGATTGCCGTCGATGGCTCGCTCGGCGAAGATCAGGCGCGCGCCGAGGCCGAGCGCATGGCGCGCGAAGTGCTCTCGAATCCCATCATCGAAGACTTTCGCGTGGAGATCGAGACTTGAAATTCACAAGCTTTTGGACTGCGGTGGCAAGCGCAGCGCGACACCGCTTTGGATCGTTTGCAGTTGAGCGGCAGAATAGTCCAGAGCGCCGTCGCCGCAACGCTGCCACCCCAGCGGGGCTGCGCCGCTGGGGACCCCGGGCTTTGCCGGCGCACTCCAAAATTCCTTTCTCTGGGGAGATCGAGACTTGAAATTCGGTGTCATAGTCTTTCCCGGCTCAAACTGCGATCACGACGCCTATCACGTGATTTCGAAGCACGTGGGCCAGCCGGTGGACTTCATCTGGCATCGTGAGACCGACCTTAGCAGTTACGACGCCGTCATCATTCCCGGCGGTTTTTCCTATGGCGATTACTTGCGCGCCGGCGCGCTGGCGCGCTTTTCGCCGGTGATGAATTCAGTGAAAGAATTCGCGGCCCGGGACAAGCTGGTCCTGGGCATCTGCAACGGCTTTCAAATTCTGTGCGAGGCCGGATTGCTGCCGGGCGCGTTGATTCGCAATCAGGAGTTGCATTTCGTCTGTGATCATGTAAACGTGCGCGCGGAAAGCGCCAACACGCCGTTTACGCACGACCTGAAACCCGGAAGCGTCCTGCGCATGCCCATCGCGCACGCCGAAGGAAACTTTGTTTGTGACGAGGTGACGCTCCGCGAGCTGCAGCGAGACGAACGGATCGTCTTTCGCTATTGCGATCGAGAAGGACAGATCACTGAAGCTGCGAATCCGAACGGCTCGCGTGATAATATCGCCGGCATATGCAGCCGCGGCCGGAACGTGATGGGTTTGATGCCGCATCCCGAACGCGCCTGCGAAGACTTGCTCGGCTCGAGCGATGGCCGCGAGATTTTTCGCTCGCTGGCCGGAACGCTGGCGGCAGCGGCCTGAGAAATGAACGCCGCGGGCATTTCTTCGAAACCGGAAATCAAGTTCCCCAGAACGAAAGGACAGACTATGAAACTTCATTCAGGATGGTTGGCCGCCGGGTTGCTGCTCGCCGTCGTGCTCGCTTGCAACACCAGCAAGAACGGCAACAACTCAAACTCGAATAACTCAAACAGCAACAAGTCTTCGAACTCCTCGTCGAACACGCGACCGGCGAATGCCGACGTCTACGTCGAGACGATCGAGATGGCCAAAGACAACAACGGAGAGCCGGGTGATCCGACGACCAGCTACGAACCGGGCGACCGCACGGTTCATTGCGTCGCCCATCTGAACAAGGCCAAGGCCGGCACCGAAGTCAAATTTGTGTGGAAGGCTGTCGATGTGTCCGGAATAAAAAGCGGAGAGATTACCACCGTCGACTACACGACCAAATCGTTCGAGAACAAAGTGCACGCTCATCTTACCAAGCCGGCTGACTGGCCGAGCGGCTCTTACAAGGTCGAGGTCTATATCAACGGCGCGCTCGACAAGACCGTGTCTTATACCGTCGAGTAGAGGCTTCACTCGTACGAATTCGATTTAACCGAGAAAGGATAACTCGAAATGAAACTTCATTCAGCCTGGTTGGCCGTCGGGCTGCTCATCTTCGCCGTAATGGCGTGCAGCACCAGCAAAACTTCGAGCGGCCCGATTTCCGAGGGTCACATGGCCAAAGATAACAACGGCCAGCCGGGCGACCAGACGAACACCTTTGCCCCCGGCGACCATACGGTCCATTGCGTGGTGACTCTGAGCGAGGCAAAAGAGGGAACCAGGATAAAATTCGCGTGGACGATCGTCGACGCCGGAGACTCGAAGAACGAAAAGCTCAAGGACATCGACTACACGACGGCAGCCAAAGAGAACATCGTTCACGCACACCTGACTTTGCCCCGCGACTGGCCCGCAGGTAAGTATAGGTGCGAGGTTTTCGTCAACGACAAGTCAGAGAAGACGATCGATTACTCGGTAAAGTAAGTGAAGCGCTCTCTGCCATTGCTAATCATCGCCGCGGTCTTAGTTGCGGCTGTGGCTTTGACGTGGGTCCTGCTGCGCTCGTCGCGCCCGGACCAATCATCCACGAACTCTTCCGGCTCGGAAGCCCCAGGCGCCGAGCCGCCGCACATTCGCGGCAACCCCAAGGCGCGGGTGACGCTGGAGGAGTTTGGTGATTTCGAGTGCCCGGTGTGCGGCACGTATTCGGTTGAGGTGAAGAAGATCGAAGCCGAATTCGGCGATCGACTCCGCGTAATCTTTCGGGAATATCCGCTGTATCCCACGCCGCACAAACACGCTCTGATTGCCGCCCAAGCGGCTGAGGCCGCGGGCCTGCAGGACCGCTTCTGGGAAATGCACGACAAGCTCTACGAGAATCAGAAGGACTCGATACCGATCGCTTTGGGCGCGATCTCAATGGCGAGGTTGTGGCCGCGCGTATTACTCAGGATGGCATTCGGGGTCATGCGCGCGGCGTTACCGGCACACCCTCATTCTTTGTCAACGGCAAAGAAGCCAAAGGCGATTCGTGGAAGCCCGAGGGACTGCGCGAGATGATCAATGCAGCGCTGCGCGAGA
>WNFD01005371.1_pt1 | contig 21834 bp, 12 predicted proteins | sample 5400491 | NCBI WGS metagenome assembly WNFD01 (sample SAMN13153343, study PRJNA577476) | soil metagenome | isolation source: 120 cm saprolite under Douglas fir tree site 2 hole 2 replicate 2 | place: USA:California | collected 2015-04-18
GGCGAGAACCATCGGACTAGCCGGCTGCGTTTCTTGCTCATTCTGAGCGCGGCGGGCGAAAAAAACGGAATTGAGCTAAGCATGTAGGCTTCGTGTCGCAGCGCTTTTCGGACGGGGGTTCGACTCCCCCCGCCTCCACCATTCCAAACCATCTGTAATCAATAGATTGCGGCCATTTTGGGTGTGTCTGCGTTCCAGATAAGTTCCAATTGAGTTGCAGTACTGGAGGCGGGGGAATTGCAATAACCTCCACTTTCCATTTGCAGTGACTCCGATGAACGAGGGAGCCACGCACGACGAATTCACGGCCCGCGGGCCCTCGCAATCAACAAATCAAAAATATTTCAATGCGCCTGGTCGTCAAACCTCGCGGTTGTTCATTCTGGGTCTGATCCCAGGAGCCTAGGCTGTGGGGGCATGATCAAGGATCGCTTCCACCTTCGAATCCCAGTAAATCTTCTTCCCGGTCCAATACGCGCGCGCAGCCATTATGCAAGCCACGGAATGGGAAAATCCGTTTTGCACGGTGGCGTTCGGTTGCTTGCGGCTGCGCAAGCAATCCAGAAAGTTGATCATGTGCGAGGGATCCTCATCGCCTATCCAGGTTGGCGGAAGGGACCTATCGCCGGTCAGTAGAATGTCCTTGACCGCTCGTCGGCTGTCAACCGTGGGGTCATCCTCGTGATTTCCCTTTTCTTCCACCATCTGCCAGCGCGGGCTGCCTTCGCCGCCGTGATTAATCAGAGTTGCCTTCTTGCCCATGATGCGCGTAAAACTGGGCGCGTCGTTACCGAAGCTGGTCGAGTAGCTCACCAGGGTGCCCCGCGAATATGTGAACAAGGCTTGAAAAGTATCGGGATTCTCCCGGCCGTCACGCCAAGCGAAAATACCACCGCTGGCCACGACCGATTCCGGATAGCTTTCGTCCAGGAAGAAATGGCAAAGGTCGATGCCGTGACTCATCCACTGGTCGGAGATGCCGCTGGAGAAGTCCTTGTAGAGGCGGAATTCGAAATAGAGCTGCGGATCAAACGGGCGGTGGGGCTTGGTCATTAACCAGGCTGGCCAATCCGTATCCTGTTCGCGGAGGATCTTCACTTCCGGACGCCCGCGCCAGCGAGGTCCATGATAATTCCACACAATTTCATACTTGGTGACTTCGCTCAGAATGTTGGAGCGAATCTGGTCGCGCACCGCAATCTGATACGCCTCGCTGCGATGCTGCGTGCCAATTTGAACGATGAGATTCCGCGCGAGGACCGCGTCGCGCGCCGCCTTCACCTCTTCGAGGACGTTGCCCATGGGCTTTTCGCAGTAGCCGTCTTTGCCGGCGTCCGCGGTCATCTTCAGCACCGAAGAATGCGAGTGTTCCGGCGTGGAAATTATCACGGCGTCCACATCCTTCAGCGCCAGCAGTTCCTGCGGATGCTGAAACGCACGAGGTGCCTTGCCGTAGTACGTCTGGTTTGCGGCCACAGCGCGCTGCAGATTGTGACTCCACAAGTCGCAGACCGCCGTCATCTCAACGTTCTTTTGATCTTTGAGGCGCGCGACGATGCCGTCGAGCTCGCTGCCGCGACTACCAACACCAATATGCCCGAGGGAGACACGATCGTTGGCACCGGCAATTCGCGCGTAGGACAGCGCCGTGCTGCTCAATGCCGCGCTCCCCGCAGCCACCACCGCGCTCTTTTGCAGGAAATCTCTTCGATTGATCTTGCTGTCTGAGCTTTGCATTGGCTTTCCCCCATCGTAGATTGGTGTTACCAAACTCACCCGTCTGCGCAGGGCGTATTTTGGCATGGCCGTTAATCAGGCAAACCCAGCATCTTGACGAGTGTCCCACCCATGATCATCTTGCGCGTGCGCTCCGGAATGTCGCACGCTTCTAACATCGCTTGATATTGATTCACCACGGACTCAACTTCGTTCAAGTCCGTGTCGGAGCCAAAAACAATTTTGATAAACGCGCTTGGATCATTGTTCGGAGTTTTTACAGTCCATTCCGCGCTATGCCATTCCATGGCCGACCACCAGAAGATCTTCTGGAAATCGGCGAGGCGTCCGTGCATCTTCGTCAATGTCGAACCGCTAAGGTCGAAAAACACATTGGGATTCCAGCGCGCGATCTCCGCTGCCCACTCATATTCCGGATTGCCGCAGTGCGCGCCAAGCACGGTAATCTTCGGAAAACGCCGCGCAATCTCCTCCAGGTAAATCGGACGCATCCTTCCAGAAGCGACGTTTTCTGGCTCATCGAACTTCTTCCGGAGCACGATGCCGGTGTGAAACAGCACAATCCAGGAGTAGCGATTCGCCAGCTCATACACCGGAAAATACGACGGATCGTTGTACGGCTTCTTCACAAATTCCAGTTCGCCAAGCCCCCGGTAGCCCATCGCGTGCAGTTCCTCCACCTGTTGGACTACGTCCGGGGCGTCCAGGTCAACGAAGCCGAATGGGACAATCTGCCGCGGATGTTCCTTTGCAGCGTCGGCAACAACTTTGCGGTTGGCAAAGGGAGTGAGTAAGCACGCGGTCAAATTTAGGCGCTCCGACAGCTTCAGGAGGTCGGGGATGAAATTTGCTCTCTTGTCGTCGAAGTGCACGTGCATGTCGACAATGCGAGTTTTGGAAGAAGCCTGTGCCGGCTGGCCAGATGCAGCAGCATTGGGCGAAAGCGTCTCCGCGGTAGCCCAAATTCTAGGCAGAACTGCTGCGGCACCGGCCCTGCCAAGAAACTCTCGCCGTGACACGTGCTGAGTCATCTTAACATCGCCCTACTTGAGAGGATGGGGGCTGCGCAATTTCGCGCAACCCCCGAAAGCCACCGGCAAGGGGTCACCAGATCAGCTTGAGCGCGAACTGCAGTTGCCGGTTGCTCGCTGCCGTGCTGTTAATCGTGTTGAACGAGCCGAACGTCGAGCCACCTTGGTCCTGGAACGGGTTAGGCATGGAAAAGATGGGATGATTCAAAATGTTGAACGCCTCGAAACGGAACTGAAGTTTCAGGCGCTCGGTGATGGTGGTGGTCTTCATGGAGCTGAAGTCAAAGCTCACGTATTTTGGGCCGCGCAGCACACTGCGGCCGGCGTTGCCGAAAACCTCCTGGGCAGTGGGAAACGTAATGGCAGAGGTGTTCCACCAGTTCAGGAGTTGCTTGGGGCCGTCGTTTGGATTTCCACTGATATCGCAATTGTCCTGCTCAAAAACTATGTTGTTCACCGCGGCGTCACTGGCATTCAGGCAGGAGACCGGCAAGCCGGTGCGGACTACGCTGATACCGCCAATCTGCCAGCCGCCCAGTAGTCTATCTTCGAGACCAGACCAGCCCGAACCCCAATGCTTGCCTCTGCCAAAGGGAAGCTCGTAAAGGACGCTGTTCACCCAGTTAGTCTTGGCGTCGAACACCGACGGCCCGTAGTCCAGACGCAGATCGTAAATGTGCGGAGTGGCCTGACCGAAACCACCATCGCGGGTCGACGAGGCGGTATCCATCGTTTTGGACCATGTAAAGGAACTCAGGAAGGTAAGGCCTTGCGAAAAACGCTTTTCGACTTTCGCCTGCATGGAGTTGTAGTTCGCTGAAGTGGCGCTCTCGAAGACGTTAAAGAACGAACCGAGCGAGGCGTATTTCGGTGGCTGCGGCGTCGGATCGATGACCCTGTCTCCCTGCATCAGAGGAAAGGGCTGATTCTGGTCGGTCAAGTGCGGCAGATGCGTGGACGCCGAGCCCACGTAGGCCAGTTCCACGATTAGATCGCGTATCAATTCGTGCTGGATGCCCAAGCTCCATTGCTGAACGCGAGGCGTCTTCAAGTGGGGATCGACGATGAACATGGAAGGCTGAATGATGACCAGCGCAGTGTTGGCAAAAATTTGGTCCACAATCGAAAATTGACCCTTGCGGATAAACTTCGCCGCGCGCGGGGCATTGCGCGCAAAGTCAAACCAGGGATCGGCGTTCATCGGCGAGTAAAAGATTCCCGCGCCCCCGCGGATCACCGTTTTGTTGTGCCCGAAACCTGGTGTCCACGCGAATCCAAAGCGCGGGGACCAGTTGGTCCTGTCGGTGAAAACGAGATTGTGCCCCAGGCGATTGTCCCTGACAAAAGGCAGGAAGGTAGGTGATGTCGGATCCGTATCGAAAGTCACGGCGGGGAAGCCCTGGTAGGGGTCGCCTGAGCCCGGCCGCACTACCACCGGTGTTGCCCCGCTGAGATCCACATTGACCATGGCATCCTTCAAATCATGCCAATATGGCGCTACGTCGTACCGTAGTCCGAAATTTAGCGTCAGGTTTTGCCGAATCTTAAAGTCATCCTGAACGTAGTAGGCCTGGGTCCAGCGGAATAGATGCACGTGCGAATCTCCTGTGGCTACTTCGGAGTCGTTGCTGATACCGAGCAGCATGGAGGCCAGCGAGAGTCCACCTGTCGTATTTCCCTGTGCGTCTGGCACGGTGGCCGTCGCGGCAGCAGGATCGGTGAAAGACGCCCGCGCAATGTTGTGAGAAAGCAGATTTAGATTCTCATGGCGGAAGTCCACACCCGCCTTTATGACATGACGTCCTTTGATCAGTGACCAATCGTCACCGTACTCGTACATAGCTTGAACCTTCCGCAGCGGATGACCGAAAGCGTCTTCTCCAAGGCTTTCGAAGTTGTCACCGGAGCCACTGAAATTCGGCGTTCCGAAGTCGATGGGGTCGCTGGAAGCACCTCCGATACCGAGTTGCTGCGAAACATTGGTCTTGCCGGCGAGCGGGCCGACGCGACTGCCCTCCGCACGCACATAGCTGACTTTGGCCTCATTAACCATGCTGGGACCTATGGTCCAGGTGTGGTGCAGAGTGGCGGTCGCGGTTTTCACCGACTCGGTGAGGTCCCGGACGGGAATCACGTTATTGTTGACTAAATCTTCCCGCCCCCAGGAATACCTTCCCCACAGATTCATGCGAGGATTGATAACGTAATCGATGCGCCCGGCTGCTTGATCGCGATTCGCAGGTGTGCTGACCACCGCTGAGTAATTGTTGGTCAGGCCGGGCCGGTTCGGCGCGGGCACGTAAGTGGAAGCCAAGAATGCCGCCGTCGCCGCATTCCAACACTGCTTCGGAATGGCCATATTTGGCCAGGGCACGTCGGTGTTGGGATTGGAGTTGAAGCAGCCAGCCGGAAGCGTGTTGCCTGGTCGAAACGCCGCGGAACCGTCAGGATTGGTGGTATGCGGCATAAAGATGGGAATTCCGTAATCCGAAAAATCGCCATTCTTCACGTTGGGCATGGGCACGTTTGCGGTCTCGGTGGCGTTGGTGTGATCCCGCAAGCCTTCGTAGGAGCCGAAGAAAAATAACTTGCTCTTGACGATTCGTCCACCGGTGGTCGCGCCGAATTGATTGCGCTTAAACGGAGGCTTCGGACCATTGGGGATTCCCGAGTTGATGTCCGTGAAAAAGTCCTTCGCGTCGAAGGCATCGTTTCGCAGGAAGTCGTAAGCAGTGCCGTGGAGCTCGTTGGTGCCGCCCTTCGTAACCGCGTTGATTTGCGCGGCGCCGCGGCCGTACTCGGCAGTGTAGGAATTAGTCTGCACCTTGAATTCCTGGATCTCATCGATGGAAGGTATGGCCGCCACAGTGTTGAAGTCCGGAGAAGTGTCGGTGGCCCCATCGAGAAGAAAATTGGTGTCTTGCGCGCGTGCGCCGCCCACGGAGTATTGGTCGGTGACGCGCCGCCCTACGTCCCGAACTTCTTGAAACGATGTATTGGAGTCTTTCGTAAACGTGACGCCTGGGCCAAGCGTGGCGAGATCTAGAAAGCTGCGACCGTTCAGAGGTAGGTCCACTACGCGCTTGTTATCGATCACCTGGCCGATCGTGCTCGATTCCACTGAGAGCAGCGGGGCCTCGATAGTGGCGGTGACGGTTTCCGCGACTTCGCCGAGCTTCATCGTGAAGTCCACGCGCGCCTTTTGGTCGACCTGCAGTTCGAACGCGGGCACCGTGGATGTGCGAAAGCTGGCGTGCTTCACGGTAACGGAATAGCGGCCGGGCTCAAGAGCGGTGATGGTGTAATCGCCGGTGCTGGTCGTGCGCGTCACGTGCGGCCTATTGCGATCCACATCCGTTACGGTAACCTCCACATCCGGAAGCACCGCGCCCGTCGCGTCCAAGACGATACCGGTGATGGTGCCGGTACCAATTTGAGCGAATGCACGTCTGACGCCAAGCATGCCCATGAGGAGGCAGAAAACAGAATAGAAAACGAGACTAGTTTTTGAAATTTTCTTGTTTCGGGACATTTTGAACACCACCCCGTCAAGAGCAGATTTTCACTCCCTAAGACGCAATGCCCCACGTTGGTCAAAGACCAGCTATCTTCGGGCCCAATCCGTAAGGCAAATGAACTGGAGTTCATTTCGGCGCCCTAGTTGGGCAAGAGCATACATCCGATTGCACGGACAGCAAGTAAATTTTGACTGCATAAAACGCGCTTCGCCGGAATTCGAGACGCGAGGTTCTGAAGTAGAGCCTTGGCTAATCTCGAAATGCCGCGGAGCGCGGCGGTCCGCGGCAGAGTTATATTGGCTGCAAGCCAGCTTGTCAAAATCCAACGGTCAAATACGAAGGCGGCATGCCGCGAAAGTCGCCGCGGTCAGAGCGCCGTAAGCAACTGGAGCCAGGACCGAGCTTCAGGGTCGCCTGCCCTTAGCGCGGGGCCCAAAGGAGAGCCGAGAAAAATTAATGTTCCGTTCGCCGAGCGCCTCTTCATCGCGACTGGTAATGATTCCACTCGGCCGATTACATCTCCCCCTTTTGTCGACACCGGAATCACGCGACTGAAGTCCCGGACCCTTGCCTCGCGAGGCCAAACGTAGTTGACGTAAGGAATGGATTCGCGACTCTGCGACTTCCTCCACTGATGCGGTCTGGAACGATGCGCAAAAAGACGGTCGTCACCAGATTTTCCAGACCATAGGTCGACAGGCGGTTCGACCGTAACGTCGAAACAACGATGTAGCATTCTCTGGTGGGCAGCAAATTCCGCCGTGCTCAAAAACCCAGCGCCGGATTCCAAGAGAAGATGAGTCCCCGCTTTCACCAGGTCCAACAATACTCGCGCCGTGACGGGGTCCATCGTTCCGAGGCCTGGAACAATTGCCATCCGGCAGCGCCATCGTGAGTCGATCGCAAGTTCCTGGAGATAATTGTGTTCGTCCTCGGCGAGAGCCGCTTGGTATCCTTGCAACGATTCGCGAAGGACACAATGCGACTTCAGGTCGAGAAGAACGCAATTGAGTTCGCGTTCAGGCCGATGACCGGGCCCCGCCCATGCGCTTGGTCGGAATGAATAAAGAGAGCCGGCCGAGGCGATCGCGGCGCGCAGAAAATTTCGGCGCGAGGTTTTCATTTGAAACCCTCATCTACCTTTATAGCCTGCCCGAAATCAAGCGGTCCATGTCAGCCGCCGTGTCATAAAACTGCTGGTCGTGCGCGCAACGATAGCGCGCTTCCATTTCCGCGATCAGCCAGCCGTCGAAGTTGACCTTGGTGAGTGCGGCCCGGATGGCCGGCCAATTGTTGTCGCCAAGAAATAGGCTCGTATAGACGGTATCGCAGCAGCGGCCTCGCTTTTTCATGACATCCTTTAGATGGATGCGCGTGATTCGCGGCCCATGAATCTCAATCCATTGCTCGGCGAATCCGGTGTCGTGAATGTTTCCGACATCAAGATGAATGCCAACGAAAGGGCTGTTCACATCATTGAGAAATGTCCAGAATTCCCTGGGTGTCAGCAAGAAGCGCTGTTCCGAGTTACAATTTTCGCAGCCGATTTTAACTTGCGCCTTTGCTGCGAGCGGCGCCAATTGCCTCATGGCGTCCAGGCAGCGCTGGTAGACCTCGTTGTAGGGAACTTCCTGAGTAACGAGCCCAGCCACCACAAGGATGGCGTCGCAACCGAGAAGCTGAGCCGTCTCTATCTGGCGTTCTACAATGCGAATCGCCTGGGCACGGATGTTGGGATCGCGCGAGGATAAAGGGGTATTCCAATGGAGTCCAGTCGAAACGTTTGAGACCAGCAAACCGGCACTTTCCACTTTGCGGCGCAGCTCGCTCACTTGCGCGTTCGTAGTATTCATCCCGAACCACGGAACTTCACCGAGCCAGAGTTCGATACCGTCGTATCCTGCCTTCTTTACCAGCTCGAGCCCCTGCTCGAAACTCCAACCCTTTGGGATCATATTGTCGCCGATGGATTTTTTCATGGCACCCTCCTTTGCTCCCGGAAGTTTTCAAGAACCTGTTTCGAGGGTCTGCAGACGAATCTCGTTTTGAAAGCGACGGATGCCCTCCAGGCGCGCGGCACCAGGAGAATCGGCAAGACAGTTCGCGGCGGCGCAGGCCGCGCCAAGGCGCAGAGTATCTTCGGGAGTGGCGCCATGGCTGATGGCGTGGGCAATTCCCGCAAGCGCAGAATCGCCGCAGCCGACCGACGACCGCGGGCTCAGTCGCGGCGGAGGAGCGAACAATACCGGTGCGTTTTCGGCGGGACAGAAGAGCAGGCCCTGGGCACCAAGACTCAGGGCCGCGCTGTGCGCGCCAAGTCGGATGAGGCTGCGGACGGCATCCACGGCGGCTGTCAAGGAATCGATCGTCACGCCAAGCACTCCGGTAGCTTCTTCCCGATTTGGCTTGACGAAATGAGGCCGAGCAGGGAGCGCTTGGCGCAGAGGCTCTCCACTCGTATCGAGGAAGGTTCGGCAGCGGTTTTCGCGAGCACGCCGGATGAGACGAGCATAAAGGTCAGAAGGAGCACCCGCCGGTAAACTGCCACAGAAAATAACGGAGACGGCCTCGCCCTTCTGCGGGAAAAGATTCTCGCACGTAGTCTCAAAATCAGACAGTTCGGCGACAGACGGAGCGCAACCGGGTTCAAGAATCTCGGTGACGGCCTCATTATCTTCAATGATCTCGAGATTCGTGCGGGTCGGCTGGTGCGTCTTGACGGGGTGCACGAGGATGTCTAGGGCGGACAGTCCACTAACAAGTTCCGCGGCGTTTGAGCCGCCGCACAGGCCAAAACTCTCCACGGCGCGTGCACGGTGAACTTGGCCGGAAACAAGAGACGACACCACGAGGCGCTTGTCGATGGCGGGGTTCGGGCTGATGCAGATAAACATGGTGCGGGGCAGGGCTATCTGTTCCCTGAAGATACCGCGGAAAGCTTTTCGAACCACGGGTGAGCCGCGGCCAGGTGTGCATTCACGGTTTGGATGTTGCGCACGCCGTGCTCGCAAAGCCAGTCTTCAAGCGCGGCCGCACCACGGTTAACAAAAACCGCCACTCCTTCCTGCCAAATGGCACGGCCACAGAGGACTCCCGAGAATACCGAGCCAGCCTCCGCGGCGATGTCGAGAGCTTCAACGAACGTCTCATTGCTGATGCCTTCTGAAAGATAGATGAAGGGGAGAGTCGCCGCTTGCGAAGCGCGTCGGAAATGGGCGCGCGCCTCAGCGCGCGAATAGAGCGCCTGCGCGCCAGACACGCCAGGCGATTCGACGAACGTCATATTCACCGGGAAGCCGATTTTCAGAACGTCCGCGGCGTAACCCGGTTTGCAGAATTCCTCGATCGAGCGCACGACCGTCTCTGGCTTGATGCGGGCGAAGTCGGCACTTTTTTCATCCACGTCATCGTTATAACTGACAAGTTCAAGCAAAAACGGGATCTCGGCGGCAAGGCATTCGGCGCCGATCTGCTCCACCCAGGCGTGTTTTTTTCTGTTGATTTCCGGAATGCTGAAAGGTGAATAGTACAGAAGAACCTTCACCGCATCGGCGCCGGTATGCTCCAGCCGCGCGACAGAGAAGTCCTCCAGAAGAGCGGGAAGGCGCCCGCGAATAGACTTGTCGTAACCGCTCTTCTCGTAGGCGAGAAGCAAACCAGTACGCTTGCGACGTTGCGCCGCAGCCGGAATGCCGTATTCGGGATCAAGGAGAATCGCAGTGGCGTACGGAGTGAGCATGCGGCTGACGAGCTCCTTAAATTGGACGAGCTGTTCCCTAACCACGCCCTCGGCCGGTAGGCCGGAGGCCTTTGCGAAGAGGATTCGAAGGGCGCTGCGCTGATCGACAGCAAGCGCAGCAATGATGCCGCGCTCGTCCGAGATGGCTCGTAGTCCGCGTTGTTTTCCCAAGGAGAGTTGCAAGGGCGCCCCTCATTTGCGGTTCAAGTGATGTGTTCGCGCAATCCAACAGTACAGTGTGCGAATGTATGCGGCCTTTTTTCTATCTGGCGGTGGTCCTCAACGGCGAGTCCGGGGCAAGAAATTCCCGCAATGCCGAGAGGTTGCGAAATGCTTCCGTGCCCCCACACGCCGTCGTTGAGAATGCTCCGGCAAGATTGCCGCACTCGAGACATCTTTTCAGGCTGGCACCCTTCACGTATTCGTGAAGGAATCCAGCATTGAAGCTGTCGCCGGCTCCGATCGTATCAACGACTTTGACGTTAATCGAAGGCGCCACGAGGCGTTGCTGATCCCGAACGGCCACTGCTCCCTTCGCGCCCAGCTTCACCGCCAGCGTGGGCACTCGTTCTGCCAAGACCGCGATGGCTTCTTCCAGACGATCCACACCGGCGATTTTCTGAACCTCGCGCTCGTTCGGAAACAAAAGATCAATGTACGGCAACGTTTCGGGCAGGACGCCATCCCAGCGATCGTCGGGATCATCGTTCGTGTCGAGCGAGGTGCTCAAGCCCCGGTCCTTCATATGCCGAAAAAGTTCGGGAATTCGATCGAGCAGCGCGCGATGGAGGAAGAGCGAAGACATATGGAAATGCCGCGCCGAGGCGAGATACTCCAGATCGAGATCTTCAAAACTAAGTTCGGAGATCGTGCCTGGATAGGTAAGAATGTGACGCTCGCGCGCATGCGGCAAAATGATGCTGACTCCCGACGCAGTCTTCTGCGTTCGACCGACTCGCGAGGTATCGGTGCCGCTTTCTGCAAGCCGCTCCTGCGCTAATTTCCCGAACGGATCATCGCCGACTTTGCCGACAAAACCCACTCTGCTCCCTAAGGCCGCCAGATTGTGCGCGAGAATCGCCGAGGAACTACCCAGCGTCATGGTAAAGGCGGTGCCCAACAGTTCGCGCTCGGTGGGCAAGTCTTGCGGCAGGCCATACAAAATCAGGTCAAGGTTGATCTCACCGGCGATGCTGATGTCAAGTTGGCTCATGGATCAGTGTTGACCGCTTAGGATTACCGCGCGAGTCAGGTTCTGGGGGGAGTCGGGATTGAGGCCCTTCTTCAGTCCAGTGTAGACGCCGAAGAGTTGCCCCCAAATGGCGTAAGCGGCAACCCTGGCATACTCGGGCGTATCGAGACGCAGTTCGATTGAAAAATCAGTCGCCTTGCGTGCCCGGGCATCAACCACATTCGCGACCACCAGAGTTGCGGAGCCCAGCTTTCGCATCTCTGTGAGCACTTCCAATTCAGCTTCGTAAGAAGATTCCGAAATGAAGAAAGCGATGAATGTCTCCGGCCCCGCGATTGATTTCGGCCCATGCCGAAATTCCATTGAATGAAAGACCTGCGTGTAGCTGCTGGAAGATTCCGTGGCCTTGAGCATGGCTTCATTGACGATTCCGAATAGTGGCCCCTGCGCTAAAAAAACATAGTCCGCATAGTTGCGCGACTCTACGAATTCACGCAACTGAGCCGGGAGTTTGTGCAGCAATGGCAAGACCTGGCCGGGTAGGCGCAGTAACGCGTCTCGGAATCTCGTCTCGTGCTGTACCGAGGCGGCCAGGTACTGCAAGGCGAGCAACATCGAGGTAAACGAGCGAGTCATCACCATGCTTTTCTCGTCTGCTGCCGACAGCTTCAGCGTCACGGTCGCCAAAGATTCGAGCGGTTGTCCCTCTGCACAGGTGATGGCAATCGTCCTGACGCCCCGTCCTGTTTCGAGCATGCGAGCCGCATCCAGCACTTCCGAAGTAAGACCTGAGCGGGAAATCACAACGGGGACATAGTCCTGACCCTTGGGCAAGTGGAGGTTCGGGTACAGAAGAACTTCCGAAGCAGGAACCGCTCGCGCCGGTAGTCCGAGATGGTTGAACGTGGCAGCGGCAGCCAATGCCAAATAGTAACTCGATCCGCACCCGATCAAGAGCCATTCCGCTGCGCGATTCGCCAATTTGCATGCAGAGAGCAGTTCCTCGCTGGCAGCCAGTTCCCGCAGACACCGGCTCCAACAACTGGGCTGCGAAAGGATTTCGCTTAGGGTATGCGAATGCTGGTCTGACGAAGTATCGGTGGAATTCATCCGTGGCTCCCGCTGCTTCCGCTACACCAAGGTTACCTTTATCCCCGCGTCGCGCAGCGCCTGGAGATCCTGCTTGCTTATGTTCTTGTCGGTAATCACCTGGTTTACGGTCGTAACCGGCACGATGTTAGACAGACTACGTCGTCCAAATTTGCTGGAGTCACAAACAGCAACCGTCTTGCGAGAGATCCCGACCATGGTGCGATTGACCTGCGCTTCAAACAGATTCGGTGTGAAAAGTCCTAATCTGGTGTCGAACCCATCCACTCCAAGAAAGAGAATGTCCGCACTCAATTGTCGCAAACTCTGTTCAGCCACCGGTCCTACAAGTGAAAACGAGTTTTTGCGGAGCATGCCCCCGGTCAGGATTACCTCGATATTGGTCCCGGCAACTTCAGCCGCGATGTTTATGGCATTGGTGATCACCACCAGTTTCTTAATGTCCTTCAGCGCGCGGGCAATCGCAGTTGTCGTCGTACCGGAATCGAGCAGTACCGATTGACCTTCCTCGACCATTTTTGCCGCCGCCATTGCAATGCGAATTTTCTCTTCACGGTGCAGGTTCTCTTTCTCGCGCAACGTAGGATCCAGCAGAGCTCCCGATTGCAATGGCAGCGCGCCACCGTGAGTGCGTTGGATCAATCCCTGGGCGTCTAGCACCTCCAAATCCTTGCGGATTGTAATCTGAGACGTGTGAAAGTGTCGGGCCAGGTTGGTGACCAGCACGCGGCCATCCCGGTGCAACATCTCTACAATCGACCGGCGGCGCTCTTCGTTGAGCATTCCATTGGCAACGGGCATAAGTTTCGCGATGTATCTCGTCCTATTCTGAAATTCGTTTGACTCTGAACTTCCTTTTGCTCTTATCGGCGCTCAGGTATTCAAAACATCGCGAAAAGAGTACTCGCATCCCCGATCCCCCGTGGCAAACCATTGGCCAGAAGAAGACCCTTTGGTGAAGTGGCCGCCAAGAACATGAAATTCTGCTGTCTTGCTCCGAATGATCCACCTGGCATCTTTTCCAGTGGGAGCAACGATGTCCACCGCGGAACGTGCCGTTTCTCTCGGCTGTTTTTCACCGACTCCTCTCGCAGCCTTCAGTCATAAGCAAGAATGCCAGCATTGCCGCCGCGAGATGGCAGATGATGCTCTTCTTGCAAGTGCGTGTCTTCATAGGCCTGGGCATAGAAGATTCAATGCTGGTCAAAGGGATGCCCTGCCGAGAATGCAAAGGATCTCCTCAAAGAAATAAAGCTGGCTTTCGAATTTCCATGCCGATCGTTTTGGCCACGTACGCAGTGAGGCCGCTCTACGGTGATGTCGATGTCTTGACTTGCGGCTCACTTTCGTTCATAGTCCGCTCGGTATCGAAAGAAAGCGAAACCAATTTTCGTGACATAGCGTGCCATAAAGGAGGGATGCGAAGCAATATGAAACACCATATTTTCTGGTCGTGTTTCTCTCCCGGCATGGAAAGCTTCATCGCAACGCGTTTGCCGATCGTTCTGCTGTTGCTTCTGGTACTCGCGCTTGGCGGCAGCGCCTGGGCGCAGAAAGATACCGGCAGCATCGTCGGAACCGTGAAAGACTCGACGGGTGCGTTGATTCCTGACGCAAAGATAACCGTGACGGAAACGGAGCGGGGCACGACGTTCGTCACTTCGTCGGATGGCTCCGGCGAATATGTCGCCAGCCCCCTTAATGTCGGGCGCTACAAAGTTACCGTTGAAAAGCAGGGTTTCAAGACCGCCGTGGCAGGGCCCATCGAGCTCAATGTCCAGCAGCGCGCCGTGGTGAACGTCACACTTCAGGTTGGCGAAATGCTGCAACGAGTCGAGGTTACAACCGCATCACCGCTGCTCGAAACCGAAACCTCCGAACTCGGTCAAGTCGTGGACAATCGCCAAGTGGTGAACCTTCCCTTGAATGGCCGCAACTTTGCCCAGCTGGCGTTGCTCAGTGCGGGAACCACCCCGAGCGAACCCGGAGCGCGCGACGAAGGCGGATACGGATTCAGCGCCAATGGTGGCCGCTCGCTGCAGAACAATTTCCTGCTGGACGGCATCGACAACAATTCCAATCTGACCGACTTACTGAATGAAACAAACTATGTGATCCAACCGTCGGTGGACGCCATCCAGGAATTCAAGGTCCAGACCAACGCTTACAGCGCAGAATTCGGACGAGGAAACGGAGCGATCGTCAACGCCACCATCAAATCCGGCACCAATGACGTGCACGGGGACGTCTACGAGTTCTTGCGCAATGACAAGCTCGACGCACGAAATTTCTTCGACCAGACGCGGCCCGAATATCGCCAGAACCAGTTTGGTTTCACGTTAGGCGGCCCCGTGAAACTTCCTGGCTACGATGGCCACAACCGCACCTTCTTTTTTGGAGACTACGAAGGTTTGCGCGTCCGACAAGGCCAGACTTCCACCTCCACCGTTCCCACCGATGCGCAGAAAGGCGGCGATTTCAGTGACTTGATTGACTACACGGCGCCGGCGCTCAACCCCGACGGGAGCTCAGTGCTCGATTGCAACGGCAAGCTGACCTACGCGGGCGAGCTTTTCAACACGCGACTCACCCAAGACAGCACCACCAGCGCCACGGGAGTTTGCGGCGTGCCTTTTCAATACGACGCCACAGGCAAACCTTTGAACATCATGCCCGCCTCGGTCATGGACGCCTTAGCCGTCCGCCTGGCCGCTCTTTATCCGGAGCCGAATATTAACGGCAACGGCTTCAATTTCGTCAGCAACCCGGTATTGAATCAAGATCGCAACAACTTTGACATCCGCGTTGACCACAGATTTTCCGACCGGGACACCTCCTTCTATCGCTTTAGCTTTGAAGACCAGCCGAGCAATATTCCCCCGGCATTCCCGAATTCACTCGCGGATGGCGGCGGATTCTTTTCGGGCGTTGAAGACAACGCTTATCGCAGCTTGGCGCTGAGCGAAACCCACATTTTCAGTCCGCGCCTCGTCAACGAATTCCGCTTCGGTTACAACCGCATCCACTCGCAGCGGTTCCAGTTCAACTTCAACAAGGATGTCTCCGGTCAACTTGGATTCCCCGGAGTCCCCTTTGTCCCCATGAACGGCGGCCTTCCCCAGCTCACTTTCTCTGATGTTTCCACGCTGGGCAGTCCTACGTTCTTGCCCTCACTCGAAATCCAAAACACTTTCAGTTACTCGGACAACGTCACCGCTATCCGCGGCAAGCACTCCCTCAAATTCGGGACGGAGATTCGTTTTGAAGAGTTCACTATTTTTCAACCCGCCTCGCCGCGCGGCACTATGAATTTTGGCGGCGGTTTTGTGAGCAATCCAGCGACCACCACGGGTGTGGTTGCCGGCTTCGCGCAGTTTTTGCTGGGGATTCCCGACGGGGGCAACATCACCAACCTGCATAACGTCGATTACCTCCGCCCGGTGTATGCGTTTTATACTCAAGATGACATCAAGCTGACGCCCAAACTTACCTTGAATCTGGGCCTGCGTTACGAACTCTTCCTAACCGTAAAGGAGAAATTCAAGAACCAAGGGACCTACGATCTCAGCAAACAGATCTTGTTTGTTCCCAAGGGTCAAAAGGCGCAGTTAACCCCAACTATCGCGGCCCTCGTCCCCCTCAGTGCTACAGCCTCGCGAGGCTTGATCAATCCGGACCTCAACAATTTCGCGCCGCGAATCGGCTTTGCCTATTCCGTCACTCCACGCCTGGTAGTTCGCGGTGGTTTCGGTATCTTCTACGGGGGAGAAGAAAACGGCCCATACTCGAATCCAAGCCAGGGGTTCAATCCTCCGTTTTTCGTTACCCAGGTTTTCAACACGCCTTGCGGATTCGCGGATGCCAATCCGGCGAGCGCGAACGACTGTGTCATTCCGGGGCTGAGTGTCCTTTCCCAAGGTTTCCCCGCCAGCTCGCTGACGGATCCAAACACGCCTCAGCTCTTTACACTCGATCCAAAGTTGGTTACACCCTACATGAGTCAGTGGCACCTCTCGACCCAATATCAACTTCCCTTCGACACGCTCTTCGAGGTCACTTATGCCGGTTCCAAAGGGACGAAACTCTACGCCTTCTTGAATGGCAATCAGGCCGCGCCCAGCGCGGTTCCCGGAATCGACTTTGCTTCACGGCGACCCATACCGGCCATCGACGCGGGAATCAGCCTGTTCAACTCCACCGCCAATTCGGAATACCATTCACTGCAGCTGCGCGCGGAGAAGCGCTTTTCGCAGGGTCTCTCCTTCCTGGCCGCGTACACCTGGAGCCATTCGCTGGATGAGGCTTCCAACGCCAACCTTGGCGCACAGAACAACGATGGCTACCGCTGGTTCGTTCACCCGGAGTGGGAACATGGGAATTCCGACTTCGACATTCGGCACCGAATGGTGTTGAGCTATATCTACGAGTTGCCTTTCGGGCAAGGCAAGCATTTTGGAGCCCACGCGACCGGTGCCGCAGAACGGATTATCGGCGGTTGGCAAGTGGGCGGGATCACTACGCTTTCCACAGGTACCTGGTTCACGGTCACCGGCGCTAATTCAATCGGAGCGCAATCGGACGGACAGCAGCGGCCGGACCAAATCTCCAGCCCCAACGGGAAGCCCTGCCTACCGGAAACCTTTTTCAATACCTGCGCCTTCCAGAATCCGCCCGACGGCTCGTTCGGAGACACAGGACGAAACACACTGCGCGGTCCAGGTTTTCAGATCTGGGACTTTTCGATCTTCAAGAATTTCAGATTGACCGAGAACAAGCGGTTTGAATTTCGGTCCGAATTCTTCAACCTTCCGAATCACGTGAATCTGCAATTGGCAAAGTCTGGACCGCAGAACTCCATTAATACGACCTCGTTTGGGACACCGCAGTTCGGCTTCCTGACGGCAGCGAGGCCGCCGCGGCAGATTCAGTTCGCGCTGAAATTCATTTTCTGACGCAATGGAGGTGAGTATCAGGACGGAAAAAGTCGTACGGGGTCACCCCCAACACCGTATTTCAATTGCCCAACGGGTTAGACGTCATCTTCTAATCTCGACCGGAGAACACGACAAGCTTGACGTGGCCGGCGCTATTTTGTGCTAGTTGCTGTCTGGTTCTGCTTAGAGCAGGAGCCACGGCCGACAAGCACAACCGCGAGCTTAGAGACCCAAGAATTTGCTTTCAGGCGCTTCTAGTGAGCAGGTCAGAGCGTTTACCTCTTTCATCGAAATCGGCACACCAGACACCGGTCTAAGATTGACCTCGGGCAAAGTGGCGGTCATTCTTGAGAGCAGATGAGATGAAAGTCTGCGTTCTGTGTCCCAGATACGTTCCAGTTAACCGCAATTTCGCAGTGTTCTGCGTTTTTACCGTGATACAAAATCAATAACTTATATCTTTAAAAGTGACAGTAAATATTCCGACACCCGCACCTCGACCGATTTTATGTTCGACTCCGCACCGGCGGAATCTGTGAGTCAAGATCTCCGAGTCTCCATTTCTACTTTGCGCAAACCGGAAACTCTCATTTTGCCGCGACACCTAATAAGTGCCTTGACACAGTTGCGGTTGAGAAGTAACTTGCCCTCATCATTCGGGCTTGGGTGAGTTGGGCTTGCGAATGGGCTGGCGCATCCAGCGGAAGGTCAAATATCGCAGCTTTCGATTTGTGTTTATGTTGCTGGGATAGGTGCATGGGGACAGCCGCGAACTTTCGCCGCTGAGCCAAGCAGAACGTGGGGTGTGGTGATGAGCAAGAGAGTATTTTTGGCGGCGATGGCGTGGATGGCTGCGCTTTCCATCCCTTCGGTCCTGTACGGACAAGCGACCGGTAGTTTCTTCGGGACCGTTACAGACAAAAGCGGATCGGTTGTCGCCGGTGCGACGGTCAAGGCAATTTCCGAGGGTACGGGCGCATCTCGCGAGTCGAAGACCGACGACAATGGCCACTATCTAATCCCTTTGTTGCCGGTCGCGAATTACACGCTGCGCGTGGAGTTCACAGGTTTTCAGACCGTGGAGCGCAGAGCGGTTCGGCTGCAAGTCGATGAGCAGCGCGAACTGGATTTCACGCTGTCGCCCGCCGCGGTGGCCTCTCAAGTAGAAGTCAGCGCCACGGAAGTCGCCGTTGAGACCACGAATCCCTCGCTCGGCCAAGTCATCACGTCGGAGCAAGTTGCGCAGCTTCCTTTGAATGGGCGCGATTTCGTCCAGCTCGCCACACTGACTCCCGGCACAAGCCAGGAAACCAACCCCAACAGTTTTTTCACGAGCGGCGCTGACAGCGAGGTGGCCGCACGCGGGTCGTTTTCTCTCTCGGTCGGCGGATCCCGTCCGAACAGCACGGATTGGCTTCTGGACGGCGTGGACAACAATGAATTGACCGCAGGGGGTATCGGGATTTTTTCATCGATCGATGACATACAAGAATTCAAGGTTTTAACCTACAACTATTCCGCCGAATACGGGACTCGCGCGGGCCCCACCGTGCTGGTGACCTCGAAATCAGGCTCCAACGCCTTTCACGGATCGCTGTTCGAGTTTCTGCGCAATACTTCACTGGATGCCAAGAGCTTCTTTGCGACCACACCGGAAAAGTTCAACCTGAATCAGTTCGGTGGGTCTATCGGCGGGCCGATCCGAAAGAATAAGACGTTCTTCTTTGTCGATGGCGAACAAAAGTATCAACGCCACGGCATTACCTTTACGGGATTGCTTCCCAGCGAAGCCATGCGCACGGGTGATTTTACTAACGATCCCTTTGGCGCTCCCGTTTTCGGTACGGTGATGACTTCATCGGGCCCAGTCTCCGTGCCTGCAATCGTCAATCCGAACATGATCGGGGCCTCGACAGACCCCACTATGTTTCCAAACATCTATTTCCATTGCGATGCGGCAGGCAACCCTCTGCCCGCAATGTCCAACGGATTCCAGCCATTCCAGCCAAACGAAACGGCCTGTGCCAAAATCCCCGGTGGCCCCACCGGCCTTATAAACAACATCGGGCAAGCCATGGCGAACCTCTACCCCATGCCAAATGCCAATAACCCGACCGCGGGATTCAACTTCGTTAGCGAGCCCGTGCGCAAGCTCGACGAAACCAAATTCGACATTCGTTTGGACCACAACCTGTCGGCCAGCGATACTCTCTTCGCCCGTTTTAGCTACGACGACGCCGTCTCCTTCGTTCCTGGCGGCTTTACCGGCGGATTTGCCGAGGCTAGCGCGTTCGGCAGCAATCAGGGAATTATCAACCACGCGCGGCAGATAGCGATCGGGGAGACTCACGTGTTTTCCCCGACCACGGTGAACCAGGCTAGCTTTGGCTACAACCGGATTTTCAACTACATCACTTCTCAGGGCACCCGGAGTTGCGAGTCCAATAAGATCGTGCCGGGCGGCATCCCCGGCGCGAACCTGGGCTGTCCCAACGGCGGCACAACCTGCACGGCGGGCGCCTATAGCTGCGGGCTGGTTTCGACCTTACTTATTGCCGGCTACTGGTCCCTTGGCGATCGCGGCTTCTCTCCGTTCCAGGGCGGAACCGACATCTTCTCTTTCAATGATTCCCTCGACATCATTCGCGGCAAGCATGACATCAAGGTGGGAGGTACGATCCGCGCGAATCAGATGAATGTAGGCACCGAGGCCTTCCAGGATGGATTCTGGATCCCCGGGGTCGGGGGCAATTTCACCGGCCTCGCCCTGCCCCCGCCGCTGGGCATTCCTGGTAACCCTCAGGCGGATTTTCTGCTGGGCATAACGGGCTTGGCCATTCACGATCAGACCTTCAATGGTCAGGTCACCGGCCGCCGTTGGAAAATCTTCCGGCCGTTCGTCCAGGACGATTGGAGAATCACCAGAGACCTGACCCTCAATCTTGGCTTGGCTTGGGATGTGACCACTCCCATCACCGAAGTCGCTAACCGCATGGCAAACTACGTTCCTGCCACGGCCAAGCTTCTCGTTGCCGGTCAGAACGGTGTCAACAATGCGGCGGGCATAAACACCAATTGGACGGCCTTTGAGCCGCGCATTGGCCTGGCCTGGAAAGTGCTTGGGAGCGACAAGACCGCGGTCCGCGCCGGTTTCGCGATCTACCACGATTCCGCCTGGAGCCAGGGTGCCCAAGGCTTGTGGCAAAATCCGCCCTTCTTCGCCGAATCCAATTTCTTTGCTCCCGCTGGGTGCGCCTTTGCGACCTCGTACTGCGCCACTGTACTTGGCGCAACGCCTACCGCCATTAGCCTATCCAGCGGATTTCAGCTGATTAACACCCCGCCCAACGCTTCGACATTTGCCGGAACGTTTTTTACCCAACCCACGGACTTCCATCTCGGTATGGTCCAGCAGTTCAATGCCAACGTGGAACGGCAGCTACCAGGGAACGTTGTGCTCACCGTTGGCTATGCAGGTTCCCGTGGCCGACACATCCTGGTTTCCGGGAATGACCTGAACACCTCAAGCCCGAGTGCCTGCGGAACCGTCTCTGGATACACGTTGGGTTGCCTTCCGAGTGGGGCTCCGTTCGTGCCACCATATGGGATATTTAATACCATTTTACTTTTCGGCGATCTCGGCAAGACCACCTACAACTCACTGCAAATCAAAGCCGAGACCAAGACGCCCAGGTACGGCCTTTACGCTCTGTTTAGCTACACCTATTCTCATACGTATGACAATGGTCTGACCGACGGCTTGGGTTCCTTGCTAGGTGCGCCCTATTTCCCGCTCCCCAATTGGGAGAAGCTCGATTGGGGTCTGTCGCAGATCAACCTCGATCACAGCTTCACCGGTAGCGTCATTTACGACTTGCCTTTCGGCAGGGGCAAGAAGTTCGGCCATGATTGGAATGGCGCGGCCAACTCGCTTTTTGGTAACTGGCAATTGACGCTCATCGAAAAAATCACCTCGGGATTTCCGGTCTCCCTGATCGACAGCTTTAACCAGTCGGGGGTCTTCTTCCAGAACGGCGGCAACGGGAACAATTTTAACCGGCCAGACCGGGTTGCTGGTTGCGACCCTTACGCGGCCGACCACAGCCGGAACCAGTGGATCAACGCGGCCTGCTTTGTTGCGCCGCTACCAGGCCGACTGGGGAACGCGAATCGCGTCCCGGTCTCGGGTCCGGGTTTCGTCAACACCGACTTCTCCGTGATCAAACAATTCGCGCTGCCTCGGGAAGGCATGGGCTTGAATTTCCGGGCGGAGTTCTTCAATCTCTTCAACCACCCCCAGTTCGGTTCGCCGATTAACGATATTACCGCCCTTGGGTTTGGCGCGGTGAACTCGACGGTGAACAATCCGCGCGTCGTGCAATTTGGGCTCAAGCTTACTTTCTAGGCCGTGGCCGTAGCTCGATCTTTTCCGCCTGGAATGGACCGGCCCATCGTAGTTTCGGCGGGCCGGTCGTTTTTTGGGTTAGCGCTGGCCGCTCTTTCATCTTTCGGATGGCACCTCGGCCGGTTCGGCATTCTAACTGTCATAGCGCTACTCCTGGCTTGCCCCAGG
>WNFD01001755.1_pt1 | contig 21827 bp, 19 predicted proteins | sample 5400491 | NCBI WGS metagenome assembly WNFD01 (sample SAMN13153343, study PRJNA577476) | soil metagenome | isolation source: 120 cm saprolite under Douglas fir tree site 2 hole 2 replicate 2 | place: USA:California | collected 2015-04-18
ACCGAAACAGGCGAGGTCACGGTCCATAAAATCTGGGCGGCACACGATTGCGGTCGGGCACTCAATCCTGTTTCAGTAGAAGGCCAGGTGATCGGCTCAGTGTGGATGGGACTGGGCCAGGCCTTGCAGGAAGAGATGGTCTGGAAAGACGGGCTGCTGATGAATCCGGGAATGCTGGAATACAAGTCGCCGTCCGCGACAGAGTCGCCGGAGATCGAAGCCATCATTGTTGAGTCGGTCGATCCAGAAGGCCCGTTCGGAGCTAAAGAGGCAAGCGAAGGCTCGCTGGCGGCGACTATCCCTGCCATCGCAAACGCTATTTATGACGCGGTAGGTGTGCGCCTGCGCGAAGCGCCCTTCACGCCGGAGCGCGTGCTGGCTGCTCTGCGGCAGAAAAATCAGGAAACGCGGGCGCTGGAGATCACTCGCGGAGCAGACCCGTCTGCGCCCAAGACATTCCGCGAGCATGGCGGATCACTGTGGTACAAAGGCAAAGGCCCGGACAGGCATGAAGAAGATGCCTCGCGCAGGCACGTGATTGTAGAAGAATGATGAAAAGCTACCACGGAGGCACTGAGACACGGAGGAAATTTGGAAATTGAGTAATTTCGTAATTGACGGCAGATGATCGTCTCATCCAATTACCCGATTACCAAATTACCCAATTACAAAATCAGCCCATGAGCCTTCCCTCATTCACATTACTGCGCCCCCGCACCATCGAAGAAGCCGTGGCTTACATGCTGGAATACAGCCAACATGTGCAGATTCTGGCCGGAGGCACGGACCTGCTCCCGTCGATGAAGCAGAAGCTCTTCACGCCGGAATACGTCATGGACATTCGCGGCATTGACGAGCTGCACGGCATACAGGTCCGGCCCGGTGTTGGCGTGGAGATTGGCGCACTCAGTTCGCTTTCGGCCATTGAAGACTCCGAATATCTGCGCCGCAACTATCGTGTCCTGCATGAGGCGGTCAAGACCGTTGCGTCGCCCATCCTGCGCAATATGGGCACGCTGGGCGGTAACATCTGTCTGGACACTCGCTGTGTCTGGTACAACCAGTCACTCCAATGGCGACGTTCCTGCGGTTTCTGCATCAAGAAAGATGGCGACCTTTGCCATGTGGCTCCGGGCGGACAGAAATGCTGGGCCACCTTCTCCGGCGACACGCCGCCGGCGCTACTTTGTCTGGGTGCGGAACTGGAGATTGTGGGACCGGTGGGTGTGCGTCGCATGGCGCTCAAGGATTTTTATACCAACGTGGGCGACGCGCGCATGCGTCTGGAACCACATGAAATGGTCACGCGCGTCTTCCTGCCGCAAACCTCGGCGGGATGGAAGGGAAGTTACCAGAAGCTGCGCTTGCGAGGATCCATCGACTATCCTCTCGCTGGTGTCGCCGTTGCACTCAAACAAAACGGCGGTCCCATTGAGGCCGCACGCATGGCGATCACCGCCGTAAATCCTGCACCACTGCTGGTGCCCGGCGCTGAACATGCACTGGTAGACAAAAGAATGGACGAGCATCTGGCCAACGTGATGGGAGAACTGGCGGCCAAGGTTGCCAAGCCGCTCACTACCTCCGCCATGACGCCGGAATATCGCCGGGAGATTGTGCGCGTGTTTGCGAAGAGGGCTGTGATGGCGGCGAGCAGCGGTACTTAGTTGTTGGTATTTGGTAGTTGTTTTCATTTGCGCTCTTTGGGCCTGGATTTGAAAACCAAGTACCAAAAACCAAGTACCTGTAATCTGCTGCTCAATGCAGTTGGCTCGTTCGTCAGGGCTCGGAAACATTGAAGGACCATGATAATCACTGACTGCCACATCCACATTCAACCCGCTGAGATGTTCAAGGCCGGGCCGCTTGAGGTGATGAAGAAAGCCCGCGGTCATTATGACGACATTCTGGAGTATTGCCGCTCACCCAGGGCTTTACTCAAGTACATGGATTCCATCGGTCTGGAACGCGCCGTGCTCATTAATTATGTTGCGCCGGACACTATGGGCTTCACGCATGAGGTCAATGCCTGGGTGACGAATTACTGTAAGGAAAATCCCCGGCGGCTCATCCCTTGTGGAAGCGTTCATCCCAAACATAGCTTGAACGTCCAGAAAGACATGGATGAGATCGTGCGGCTGGGCATCCGGCTGATCAAGATCCATCCGCCACACCAGTTGATCTATGCCAATGATTATCTGAACGGCCTGAAGGAGTTGGAAATTATTTATCGCGCCGCAGAAGCCAATGGCATACCGGTGATGGTGCACACAGGCACGTCGATCTTTCCGGCTGCCCGCAATAAATACGGAGATCCCATTTATCTTGACGACGTTGCTGTCGATTTCCCCGGGTTAAAGATATTGATGGCCCACGGTGGCCGGCCGCTCTGGATGGACACTGCGTTTTTCCTGCTGCGACGGCATCGCAACATGTACCTGGATATCAGCGGAATCCCGCCCAAGCTGCTGCTCAGCTACTTTCCCCGGTTGGACGAGATTGCCGCGAAAACGTTGTTCGGAACCGATTGGCCGAGTCCCGGCATCCCGGACATCAGACAAAACATAGAGCAATTCCAGGAACTCTCGCTGTCGCCAGAAATGAAAGAGCAAATATTGAGTAGGACGGCACTCGACCTGTGGCCGGAATCGACCTAAAACTAAAAAGAGACGCAGCCTGAACTGCGTCTCCATCAGGTGTGAAGCCTATCAGCGCTCGTTAGACGACCGTGCGGCGACCGGCCACAAGATGCCATACCAGAGAGATGACGGCGAGCACGAGCAGAAGATGAATCAAACCGGTGGTTACGTGGAAAGCTGTGAAGCCAAGAATCCACATCAGGAACAACACCAGCGCAATTACTAGAAGCATTTGGACCCCCAAATCGGAATCAGTCTCACTTACTACGATTCTTAGCCTTTGAGGTCTGTTGCTCTACCGGTGAAGTTAAAAATGGCTGCAGCGGGCAACTCGAGCACAAAGCCACGCTGCGACAGAGTTGGTTGCCAACGCGGACAATCAAGGCATGCAGCTCATTGTAATGCTGCGCCAGCTCAGTGCGCGCCGTGCGGCTCATGCGTGACGGTGCGTGCCTCGGCTCACTATGCGCACCCGCGATCGCAAGCTCATCTGGCGCAGCGGAGTTTACGGCTAGCTCCATCATGGCGCGAATTTCTTCGTACCTGGTCGTCTGTGTGATCAGGCCATGCCGCTCCAGAATGCGTCGCGTGTAGGCGTCCACCACAAACACAGGATGGTTACCCGCATAAAGAAGGATGGAGTCGGCGGTCTCCGGGCCAACGCCATTCAAGGCAAGTAGCTCATCTCTAAGTCGCGCCGTGGGTTGAGCAAACATCCGGTCAAGCGAGCCTTTATACTTTTCATCAAGGTATTCCATAAAGACTTTCAGCTTGATGGCTTTCTGGCGATAGTAACCGGAAGGCCGTATCAGTTCCTGCAGACGTTCCAGCGGCATTGCGCGCATCGCCTTTGGGCTGAGTGCGCGCGCCTTGCGCATATTCACCATGGCTTTTTCCACGTTCAGCCAGTTGGTATTTTGGGTGAGATAAGCGCCAACAATCACCTCAAAGCGGGACTGCGCCGGCCACCAGTTCTGCGGACCCCAGCGGCGCAGCATGGCATGGTAATAGTCAACAATCGTGGCAGATCGGCTGATTGCCAATGCGGTCTCGGCAGAAGCCTTCGCAGCGGAAATGGCTGAGCTTTTCAGATTGGGTCGCCTGGCGATGGAGTGCTGCCTCTGCGACCATCATAAGTGAATCAGGCCAGGGCGTGGATCAAACCGCCTTAATTGGCCGGGGTATGATACTGGGCCTGCATGTCACAGGATTCGCGGCAGGCCCGGCAGTAATACTGGCCATCTTCGCACAGGCGGGCATCAAACTGGCCGCGGCAGAGCCAGCAATACTTGGTGCATGGGCAGCGGCGTTCGACCTGATCGCACAGGCTGCAAATGTAATCCTTGGGCATAGCCGGAGATTATCCCGATTTGAGCCGGCAGGCAATACGCCAAACGTACCTGCACTACAGGCGTACCTGGAATTCCGGCCCGCAGTTCAGGCCAGTACGGCACAGGCCTCTTCCATGGTTCGTACCACCGCCAGTTTGGGGCATGGCGTCAGCAGCGTAGGGACGGGGCGAAGCGGCGCATTGACCCATGCAAAACGCGGATGTTAACCTTGAAGGTTCCCCACGCCTCCGTGGAGGAATCTGTCCCAGTCACCGGATTTTGGAAGGGAAGTAGCTTTGTCTTCAATTGCTGAAAGCCAGACACTCAGGAAAACTTCACTCAACGCCATACACCGGCGTCTGGGGGCCAAAATGGTTGACTTTGGCGGCTGGGACATGCCGGTTGAATATCCTTCCAGCGGCGGAATAATGAAGGAACATATGGCCGTGCGCACCGGCGTGGGCATGTTCGATGTCTCCCACATGGGTGACATTCTGATGCGAGGGCCCGAGGCGCTGGCGGCGACGCAGTGGATCAGCATGAACGATGCTTCCAGGCTCCAGGAAAATCAGGCGCATTATTCGGCCCTGCTGTATCCGGAAGGCACGTTCGTGGACGACGTGATCGTTCACAAGCTGGGGCAGAATGACTACCTGCTGGTCATCAATGCAGGCACGCGAGAGAAAGACCATAGCTGGGTGCGCAAAAACGTAAATCGCTTCCACTGCCATGCGGATGACGTGGGCGACTACTATACGCAGATCGCCATTCAGGGCCCCAAGGCGGAAGCCACTCTGCAAAAGCTGACCAACGTTGATCTTTCGCAGATCAAGAATTACTGGTTCAAGCACGGGACGGTTTGTGGATTACCCAACACCATGATCGCCCGCACCGGCTACACGGCTGAAGACGGCTTTGAAATCTATGTTCCCTCTGATGTGCCCACCAGTGAACGCGTATGGAACGAAGTGACCGAAGCCGGTAAAGAGTTTGGCATTGTCCCTTGCGGACTGGGGGCACGTAACACATTGCGGCTGGAAGGTCGCATGGCGCTTTATGGTCATGAAATCTCAGACACCATCAACGTCTGGGAAGCCGGTCTTGACCGCTTCTGCAAAATGGACAAGGGCGACTTTATCGGCCGCGCCGCGCTGGAAAAAGCCAAGGCTGCCGGGCTCACCCGTACGCTGGTCGGGCTGGAAGCCGTGGATCGCGGCATTCCCCGGGATGACTACAAGGTCCACGATGAGAATGGCAAAGAGATCGGCTATGTGACAAGCGGATCATATGCGCCCTTCCTCAAGAAAAATATTGCTCTTGCTTATGTACCGCCGGCCAAGTCAGAGCTGGGTCAGGAGCTGTACGTTGAAATTCGCGGCCAGAAGGTTAAGTGCAAAGTAGTTCCTACCCCGTTTTATAAGCGCCCCAGGAAGGCGTAGCCCCTCCAGGAAAAAGAACACTACGAAAAGGATAAAGGATCAGAGCGAATGGCATATCCGAAGGATTACAAGTACACCAAAGAGCACGAATGGATCCATGTGAATGGCAACACCGCCACTGTCGGCATCACGCACCATGCCCAGGAAGCTCTGGGCGACATCGTGTTTGTGGAACTGCCCAAGGTGGGCACGCAGCTTGAGGCGGGCAAGAGCTTTGGCACCGTGGAATCGGTCAAGGCAGTATCTGAGTTGTACGCGCCGGCGTCGGGCAAGGTGGTTGAGATCAACCAGTCATTGAACCAGACCCCGGAAGACGTGAACAAGGATGCGCACACCGCCTGGATGATCAAGCTGGAATTGTCGAATCCCGGCGAGACGAAGGGATTGCTTTCCGTTGACGATTACGAAAAGTACGTCGCGGAAGAGAAATAAAGCATCAGGCAAGAGGCGTGCAAAGTCCAATCAAGCAGACACGCCAGGGCTTCCGAAATGTTTCTGTAATACAGCATTCGGGGTTGATCCCCAAGATCAGCCGTAGGCATCAGTATCCGGCTTACCGCTTAAAACGTTGAGCAGGCAAAACACAGGCAACAGCCCGGAGGGGCAACACTCAAATCCATGCGCTATCTTCCCAAGTCTCCCGCTGACCGCCAGCACATGCTGCGTGAGATCGGCTGCAAGTCCATTGACGACCTGTTTGCTCCCATACCGGCGGAGTACCGCCTGAACCGTGACCTGAAAGTGCCACGCCAGATGGCGGAGTCTGAGGTGATCGATTACTTCCGCGAGCGCGCGGAGACTAACGCCGCAGGCTACGCAGTGTTTCTCGGCGCCGGTGCTTACCATCACTACCGGCCGGTTGTGATTGATTCGCTGATCTCGCGCGGGGAGTTCTTCACCGCCTACACGCCGTACCAGCCGGAGATCGCACAGGGAACCTTGCAGGCTATCTTTGAATTCCAGACCATGATCTGCGAGTTGACCGGCATGGAAGTGGCGAATGCCTCCATGTATGACGCATCCACCGGCTCCGCGGAAGCACTGATGATGGCCGTGAGGCTCACCGGACGTAACAGCGCGCTGGTGGCGAAGAGCGTGCACCCGGAATATCGCGAAGTGATTGCCACCTACACGCAACATCAGGGAATTCCGATCACCGAATTCGGCTATCTGGAAAATGGCCGCGTTGATCTGGCTGATCTGGAAAAGAAAATCACTGAGGATACCGCATGTGTTCTGATCCAGTCCCCGAACTTTTTCGGCACGATTGAAGACGTCGCCGCCATCGCGGATGTGGCGCACAAAAAAGGCGCGCTGCTGGCCGTTGCGATTTCGGAAGCGTTGTCCCTTGGAATCGTGAAGCCGCCGGTTGAGGCCGACATCGTCGCCATGGAATCGCAGTCGTTTGGCGTGCCGCTCGGCTTTGGCGGCCCCTATGCCGGCGTTCTGGCGACGAAAGAAAAATTCGTCCGCCAGATTCCCGGTAGGCTGGTCGGGGAAACGCGCGACAAGGATGGCAAGCGCGGCTTTGTGCTCACGCTCTCCACCCGTGAACAGCATATTCGCCGTGAGAAGGCCACATCGAACATCTGCACCAACCAGGCTTTGATCGCCACCATGGCCACCATTTATATGACCATCTACGGTCGTGAAGGACTCAAGGAACTGGCCATCCAGAATCTGTCCAAGGCCAACTATGCCGCCGGCGAGTTCGCCAAAAAAGGAAAGGTCCTTTTTCAGGGTGCGCCACGTTTCAATGAGTTCGTGGTCCAGACCACGGAAGATTCGCTCACCATCAACGACCGCCTGCTGGAGAAAAAGACCATTGGCGGATTCCCGCTCAAAAAGTTTTATCCCGAGCTGGGCAATGCGGCGCTGTGGTGCTGCACGGAACTAAATACCAAAGAACAAATTGACACGGCGGTAAAGGCGGTCGGCCAATGAGCGATAAGGACATCAAAAAAGCATCACGTCACGTAATCCAGAATGAAGGGCTGATCTTTGAGCGATCGTCTCCGGGTAAGAAGGGTTACAAGCTCGCTCCGCTGGATGTGCCGGAAGTGGATCCTGCCAAAGTCCTGGGCAGCGCGGCGCGTCCGGACCTGGGCCTGATGCCGGAAGTGAGCGAGATGGAGATCATCCGCCACTTCACGCGTATCTCCACCTGGAATTACGCCATCGATCTGGGCATGTATCCTCTGGGATCATGCACGATGAAATACAACGCGCGCGTGAATGAAGTAGTCGCGCGACTGGGCGGCCTGGCGGAAGCCCATCCTTACCAGCCGGAAAAAATTTCTCAAGGCGCTTTGCGCGTCATGAAGACGCTGTCTGACTGCCTGCTGGATATCACCGGCATGGACGCGATCACGCTTCAGCCCGCGGCCGGCGCTCATGGCGAGATGACGGGCATCATGCTGATGCATGCCTATCTTCATTCGAAGGGCAATCCGCGCAAGAAAATCCTGATTCCAGATTCCGCTCACGGCACTAATCCTGCCACGGCCGCAATCTGCGGATACGCCGTTGAGAATCTCAAATCAAACTCGAACGGCATGGTCGACATTGGCGCGCTGGAAGCGCAGATGAATGAAGACATTGCCGGACTGATGTTGACCAATCCCAACACCTTGGGAATTTTTGAGCAGGAGATCCATAAGATCGCGGACATCCTGCATAAAAAAGGCGGGCTGCTGTACATGGACGGCGCCAATATGAATGCTTTGGTCGGCAAGACGCGTCCCGGTGATTTCGGTGTGGACGTGATGCACCTGAACCTGCATAAAACGTTCTCCACTCCGCACGGCGGCGGCGGACCGGGATCAGGTCCTGTGGCGTGCAAGAAGATTCTTGAACCCTTCCTGCCGAAACCGGTGATTGTCGAAAAGAAAGACGGCATGCTCGGCTTTGACTATGACCGTCCGCAGTCTGTTGGTCGCGTGCGCATGTATTACGGAAACTTTGGCATGCACGTGCGCGCCCTGGCTTACATTCTGGCCAATGGCTATGACGGTTTGCGGCAGACCACTGAAGACGCAGTGCTCAACGCCAACTACATCCGCAAAAAACTGGAAGGCACGTATGAGTTGCCATACAAGAGCGCGTCCATGCATGAAGCCGTTTTCAGCGACAAGCTTCAGGCACAAAAAGGCGTGAAGACCGGAGACATTGCCAAGCGGCTGATTGACTACGGCTTCCATCCTTATACGGTTTCGTTCCCACTGGTGGTTCCCGGTGCTCTGATGATCGAGCCCACGGAGAGCGAATCGCTGGAAGAGATGGACCTGTTCATTGACGCGATGCAGGCGATTGCCCGCGAAGCGCAGGAAGACCCGGACATCGTCAAGAATGCTCCGCATACCACGCGCATCTCGCGGCTGGACGAAACCGGCGCAGCCCGCAAGCCTATTTTGCGCTGGCGTCCAGGCAAGGCCCAGGGCGCGGGAGAGTAGCATTCTTGCGGCGGACACGTAACTTACGTTGAGACCACCGGGTTACGTAAACCGGTGCTCAAGTTCAGTCTTGCCGCACCACTAGGTAGTTTGACCGAGCGGAGAGCGGCTAGCGCCAGTAAAGGAACATTTATTTACACCCACATTACTCGCAGGCCCCAAGGTAACATTTGCGGTGTCCAAAGGTTCAGGTAAACTCATCCTTATCATGTCATCTTCCAAGCAGTTGTTTGTGTGGCTATTTCTGGCCATTTTGTGTGTACCCGCGTTTTCCCAGCAAAGCAGCTCAGGCCAGGCCGGCGATCCAGTTTTGATGAAGATTCTTCAGCAGGAACTGGACCGTGCCATGAAGTCACTTTCCAAAGCCGATCCAGCGCCGTACTTCATCAGCTATGCGGCAGGTGACGATTCTTCCACGGTGATTGCCGGCAGCAATGGTGCATTGCTGGCCAACATAAGCCGCCATGACCGCAACGTGGACATTTCCGTCCGCGTGGGCGGCCGCGATCTGGACAACACACATGGCGAGAACCGTCTGGCCTCGGTGATCACGGCACCCTTGCCGGTGGAAGACAAAGCCGATGCCATTGCCCGCGTGCTGTGGATCAACACGGACAAGATGTATAAGCACGCCGCGCAAACTTATCTGGAAGTGAAAACCAATACCAAGGTTCGCGCGGATGAAGATGACAATTCGGCGGATTTCACCACGGAGAAAGCCCAGTCTTATACCGGGCCCGCAGTCGCCCAGCCGAAGTTCGATCAAAAAGATTGGGAAGGCCGCGTAAGAAGACTCTCCGCCATCTTCGCCAAATATCCTGACATTGAAAATTCCACCGTGATGCTGGTGGTGCAGACCGGCACACGTTATTTCGTTTCCAGTGAAGGAACCAAGATTGTTGATTCGCGGCCGCTGATCCGCGTTCTGGCTTTGGGCAACACGCGCGCCAGTGATGGCATGGACCTGGCCCGCTCGGAGACATTTGACGCTTCCACCTTTGACAAGCTGGCTTCCGAACAGGAAATGTCGGCGAAAATCGAAAAGATTGCCCAGGACCTGCAAAAGCTGAAGAAGGCTCCCATTGTGGAACCGTTCGATGGGCCCGCGATGCTTTCCGGCCGCGCCGCTGCAGTCTTTTTCCATGAAGTGGTTGGACATCGCCTGGAGGGCCAGCGCCAGCGTGGCGATGACGAAGGCCAGACGTTTACGAAAATGATTGGCCAGCGCGTACTGCCTCCATTCCTGAGCGTGGAAGACGATCCAACTCTGCCGGCCATCAGCGGCGTGGAACTCAGCGGAACTTACGCCTATGACGAAGAAGGCGAAAAAGGCCAGCGCGTTGAGCTGATCTCAAACGGCGTGCTCAAGCAGTTTCTGATGTCACGCATGCCGGTGAAGGGTTTTGAACATTCCAACGGTCACGGTCGCGCGCAGGATGGCGCCATGCCGGTTGGACGCCAGGGAAATCTGATTGTCCGATCCAACAAGACCACGCCCGATGCGCAGATGCGCCAGGCGTTGATCAACGAAATCAAGAAACAGAAGAAGCCATTTGGACTCTACTTCGAAGACATTGCTGGCGGTTTTACTCTGACCACGCGTAACATGCCGCAGGCGTTTCAGGTAATGCCCTTAATGGTGTGGAAGGTCTATCCGGATGGTCGCCCCGACGAACTGGTGCGCGGCGTGAACATTATTGGAACGCCGCAAACCGTGCTGACCCGGATCATGCTGACCGGACAAAAGATTGATGTGTTCAACGGTGAGTGTGGGGCGGAATCTGGTTCCGTACCGGTATCGGCTGCAGCGCCGGCAATGATCTTTTCAGAGCTTGAAGTGCAGAAAGTCGCACAAGGCCATGAGCGGCCTCCGGTGCTGCCTCCGCCGGGACACGACACAATGGACGTGGCCAGCCACACCGCCGTGCAGAAGACCACTGCGCAGAAGGAGACCCGCTAATGCGTAAGCCGATTCTCACTGTTTTGTCCTTCGCCTGTGTGCTGACTCTCAGCTGCGTTGGTTTGGCGTTACCTGTGTCTGAAGATTCGCCCGCAGCAAACATCGCCACTGACGATCATGGCGATCCCGTGCTCAAAGCGATGTTGGCCGAGCTGAAGCGTTCCCAGGAGAAGCTGCAACTGGGGCAGCTCCAGCGTCCTTATTACATTGATTATCAGGTCACCGAACTTCAGGACCATGTTGCCGATGCCACGCTGGGAGCCTTGCGGACTGACAATGTAAACGCCGGCCGCCTGGTGCGCGTTGTCGTACGCATTGGCGACTACAAACAAGACAGCTATTTCGGGCAGGGCATGGGCACCATTGAAGTCATGCCGACCGACAATGACGAACTGGCGCTTCGCCACCAACTGTGGCTGGCGACGGACAAAGCCTACAAAGCCGCACTAAGCGGACTTACGGAAAAACAGGCTGCGCTCAAGAATGTGGAAGTGGAAAACGATGTGTCAGACTTCTCGCATGAGAAGGCTGCCGTGTCAGTGCATGATGTGGTAAAGCTGGACACAAACCTGGATGCGTGGAAGTCAAATCTGCGCTCCACATCCGATCTGTTCCGGCGCGATTCGGCGTTGGACGCATCCAGCGCTTTACTCAACTTCCGTGTGCTCAACCGATATTTCGTTAACACAGAAGGTACGGTCACCCGCAACGGCAAAACCATTTATACCTATATGTTTTCCGGCAGCGCACAGGCGGACGACGCCATGCGGCTGGAACGCAGCCATGGCTATGTTGTGACCAACGCTGATGAACTCCCCAAGCCGGAAGAAATCCAGAAAGATGCCGAGAAGCTGATCAGCACCTTTAACGCGCTGAAGAAAGCGCCGCTGGTGGAAGATGACTATCGCGGCCCGGTCCTGATGTCCGGCGATGCGGTCACGTCGGTTTTCGAAAGGCTGGTAGTCCCAAATATTTTGGGCGTGCGCCCGGAACTTGGCAGCTCAGCCCGCACTCGCGGCGAGTTCAATTCGTATTACAAGAACCGCGTGTTACCTGAATTCTTCACCGTGGAAGATGATCCGCTGGCCAAAAAGATTGACGGCACAACCCTGGCTGGCAGTTATGACGTGGACGATGAAGGCGTGGCCGCGCAAAAGGTTTCCGTGATCGAAAAAGGCGTGCTCACAAACTATCTGCTGGCCCGCGAACCGATTCGTGACTTCCCGCATTCGAACGGTCATGGCCGTACTGCCCTGGCTGGAGCGCCGCGTCCACAAATATCGAATCTGATTTTCAAGGCGGCAAACGCGCTGACATTCGATGAGTTGAAGCACAAGCTGATACAGATGTGCAAAGATCAGGGCCGTCCTTACGGTTATTACGTGGAGACAACAGGACCGCAACTGGCGCCGCGTCTGTTATGGCGCGTTTACGTCAGTGACGGGCACATGGAGCTGGTGCGCGGAGCAATCTTCAACCAACTGGATACGCGCGCACTGCGCAATGACATTGTTGCCGCCGGCAATGACAACTATGTCTATAACCGCAGTGAGCCGCTCCCCAGCGCGATCGTGGCGCCGTCCGTATTGTTCGGCGAACTCGACATTCAGCGTGGAAACCGTCAGCGTGAAAAGCTGCCAAACTATCCTGCGCCGGCGTTGAGTTCAGCGGCGACGAAGTAAAGAGTTAACCACAAAGGGCACGAAGGATCACCAAGGGACTTCGTGCCTTTTTTGTACCATTTTGCGGACAGGTAATACCAACGCGGGAGCATGTTTTCTACGCAGTTTCCACGCGATGAAACAGCAAACTCCAGTACGAAAACTCGTGGCTGTAGGAATTCTCGCCGTCGCCATCGCCGCGCATGGGCAGACACCCAAACCGGTTGCCGAGCAAAGCAAGTTTTCCAGGGCTTCACGCATGGAGCATCCTGTTCCACTGCCTCCTGACGTTCTCAAGCTTCTATTGAATACCAGGGAAGGCAAAGAGGGCATGGCTCACGCTTCGGACCTGCAGAAGCAAACCCCTGGCCAGATGTTTCGCGTTTCGGAAATCCATCTTCGCGCCAACGACGAAGCGGAGTTGCTTATCGAGGGGATTCCGCCGATGGCGAGTGGCGATCACGACTGGTTCTGGATCGTCAGGCCAGCCCGCAGAAGACCAAGATTGGTTTTGTTCGCCGGCGGTAATTCGCTGGAGGTGCAGGATAGCAGGACGAACTCGTATCGGGATATCTTGAGTATCTGGAGATACCCGAAGGAAACCCTGGTCAGCATCTATAAATTCAATGGCAAGAAATACACCTTCAGGAAAGTTATCAACCGCAAGACCCGCTGATCCATCGAGCAACTGATTGGCCTCTCTGGGTCTCGCTGCTCGCAACGAAACCATTTACTATGGATGGTTCCCAGCGCCATAGGTGCGCTGCCAAGCCCATGGGTCGCATTCACGTTCTTTCTGAACACGTCGCCAACAAAATTGCCGCCGGAGAGGTGGTGGAGCGGCCTGCGTCCGTGTTGAAAGAGCTGCTGGAAAACTCGCTGGATGCCGGAGCCACTCGCATTCGCGTACAGGTTGAAGGCGGCGGTAAAAAACTGATCCAGGTCACCGACGACGGCTGCGGCATGGTCCGCGACGACGCTCTGCTCGCCTTTGAGCGGCACGCCACTTCCAAAATAAAGGATGCTGAAGATCTTCTGAACATCAATACATTGGGCTTCCGCGGGGAAGCGTTGCCTTCCATCGGCTCGGTCGCTCGTGTCCTGCTGGAAACACGAGCAGCGGACGAAGACAGTGGCACGTTACTTGATATCGCCGGAGGAAAGATCCTGCGTCTGGAAGAAGCTGGCCTGCCATTGGGAACTTCAATCGCCGTCCGCGATCTGTTCTTCAATACTCCTGCACGCAAAAAATTCCTGAGGGCCGAATCAACCGAGCTTGGCCATCTCGCGTCACTGGTAACGCACTATGCTCTGGCGCATCCGGAGAAGCATTTTGAATTGCACTCAGCAACTAACGCCATGCTGATTGCCGCGCCCGTGCAGTCCCATGCGGACCGCATATATCAGGTGTTTGGCCGTGAGACGCTCGATCAGCTTGTCCCAGTCACGGCCGGAATGAAGCTTGAGCGCGTGGGTATTCCTGAACCTCCGCCGTGGCGTCGCGACGAAGATTACGAGCCGCCGGTTCCGGGCGACATTCGTGTACATGGCTTTGTGTCCAAGCCGGAGTTGCAGAAGCTGAACCGTAATTCGATTTTCATCTTCGTCAACAATCGTTTAATTCGTGATCGCCTGGTACAGCATGCGCTGCTGGAAGCCTATCGCAACATTCTTCCGCCGACTGTGTTTCCGGTGGTCTTGCTTTTCATTGAACTGCCAAACGCTGAAGTGGATGCCAACGTGCATCCTTCAAAGACTGAAGTACGTTTCCGGCAGCAATCTCTGGTTCATGACTTTGTGCGCGACTCCGTGCGTGCCGCGCTGCTCAAGCTGCGTCCGGTGCCGCAGTTCACGCGTGAGATCAACGCACAGCCGCACGCCTCACCCGGACTTTCTCCTGGTGCCGCAGCGATGGAGCAAGCTGTGGATGCTGACCAGCAGATCGCCGTGGATAACGGCAGCGTACCCGGTTTCAGCTTGCAGCCTCCAGCGCAGCCGATGGTAAGCGATCGCCTGCATTTTTCCGGAGAAGCCATCGCGGTGGACGCCAACGCCGCTCGCAGCGGTTTCGGTCCAATCGCTGCACCAGCATTTTTCAATGGCACTGGCAAGCATGACACATGCGGCAATCAGCTCAATGAAGATGCGCTGGCCGTGGAAGAAGATTTTGCGCTGGCCAGTTTGCGGCCGCTGGGACAGGTGAGGGAATCGTTCATTCTTGCCGTAAACTCTGATGGACTCTGGATCATCGACCAGCATGTGGCACACGAGCGGGTTTTGTTTGAACGCATTCTGCGCGAACGCAGTGAAGCCGCCGTCGAAGGGCAGCGATTGCTGATGCCGCTGATTGTGGAACTCACGCCGGGACAGCAGGCGGTATTCGCAGAAATATCTGAAGAGCTCAAGCGCAACGGCTTTGAAGTTGAGTTATTTGGCACCCGAACTGTCGCAGTCAAGACCTCGCCAGCGGGCGTGGCATCGGCTGAAGTGGAAGCCATGTTGCTTGAACTGCTGGACCAGTTCCAGCAGGAGGAACAGTTACTCAATCTGGAAAAGGTGCGGGCGCGGATCGCTGCCAGCATCGCCTGCCATGCCGCCATCAAGATCAATATGCCGCTGGACCAGCAGAAAATGGAATGGCTCCTGAAGGAGCTGAGCAAAACGGAGTGCCCAATGACGTGTCCGCACGGACGGCCTGTGGTCTTGCGGTATTCTGTTAAGGACATACAAAAGGCGTTTAAACGAATTTGATGACTGAACAGGAACTACAGCAGCAGCGGTCGCATAAATGGCGGTTGGATGGCGAGCGCGTACAGACTCTCGAGCAGGCACGGGCATTTGTTGACGATGTCGGCTTCTGTCTCATGTATCCCGATCGCTCTTTGCCGTTCGTCCCAACGTTTATGGGCGCATTCAGCGGTTCGGCTGAACATCTGCCGGATACGAAGCACGCTTTCGCCGATCCGCGTTCCCAGCAAGCCACAGACCTGATGGTGCGTCTGCTGCGTGAGCGGACAGCGTTTGAAATGAGCCTTTCGCCTTCCACGGACGTGATCATCTCCGCGGCAATCTTTCCGTTCTTCTATGCTCTTATCGGCGACCGTAATCCCAAAGCGCCGCCCAAGCTGCGTTCACAGGGCGCCAGAATTTCTCCGTTGACCATCAACGTGTTTGACGCGCTGCGGCAGCACGGGCCATTGTCCAAAGAAAAACTGCGTGAGCTTGTCGGCCATGAGCCCAGCAATGCCGCGCTTGATCGCGCACTGGGCGAGCTTTGGACCATCCTGAAAATTACTCGCGTTGATTATCGCGAAAGCGAGGGCGCAATCTGGGACGTCCTGTTTCGCTGGGCGCCTGATGTCGTTAAGGAAGGTGCAGGAATCTCCGCGCCGGAAGCAATCTCCGCGCTTATCAGCAAATATTTGCAGACAGTGGTTGCCGCGGGACAAGACGATATTGAGCAGCTATTTTCCCATCTGGCTTCGAGGACCAAGATCCGTGATGCCGTCAACGCGCTGCTGGCTGCGCGCGAGCTGAGCGTGCTTGCCATTGGAACCAGGACCATGGTGCATCTCACACCTGAGCCAGAGCAACGGAGACGCGTCAATGGGTAATGACAAACCTGTGGCCTCCGCTCGCCGCATTGTCATTGCCATTGATGGGCCTGCAGGTTCCGGCAAGAGTACGCTCGCTGCCTTGCTCGCCCGAAAATTTCATTACACCAACATTGAAACCGGCGCCATGTATCGCGCGCTGGCTTATAAAGCGATGCAGCTTGGCAATTCGCTGGACGACGGCTCCGCGCTGGCGGCGCTGGCGAAGGACTCGCACATCGAACTGGTTCCGCGACCAGAAGGCAATCGAGTTGTGCTCGATGATCATGATGTGACTGAAAAACTTCGCAGCCAGGAAGTAACGGAAGCTGCTTCCCGCGTCTCAGTTCACCCGCCGGTGCGCGAGTGGATGGTGCAGCGGCAGCGTGAGATTGGCGCTGCTGGTGGAATCGTGATGGAAGGCCGCGACATTGGCACAAAAGTTTTTCCTGATGCTGAGGTGAAAATCTTTCTGGACGCTGATCCCGCCGTGCGCGGTTCACGCCGCTTTCAGCAGAATCCTGCGGCGGCTGAAAAAGAAACTGCGGTGCTGGCTGAACTCCGTGCTCGCGATGAGCGTGATCGCACACGCGCCAACTCGCCTTTAGTTGCGGCCGATGACGCCGTGCACATTGACTCCACCAATCTCACGCTCGATCAGGTTGTGGCCCAGGCGGTTGCGATTGTTGAAGACAAGCTCGCCAAACTGCATCGGCACTTCGCCACCTGACCAGCAATGCCTACTGTTTGTTCACTCGAATCGTTGCATGATCAGTACGCAAGCGGACTTGCGGTCCACCTTTTCCTACCGTGGCAATGGCGGTTGCGCGATTGTTGTTGTCTGACTGTTTGCCGAAATCTGAACTCACTTCTCCGCCCACGCTTTCCGCGTCCAGTTGAAACGCAGCGTTGGCCGGAACGGTGAGTTCAATATCGCCGTGAACATTGTTTACATCAATGGCGCCGACGGGAAGTTTGGAATTGATCTCCACCGTGGCGTTGCGATTGCCAATATGTACGTCACCGCTTACCTGTTCCAGATGGACGCCTTTGCTCCGCGTGTCCAGCCGGAATGGCCCCACGATTTGCGACGCGCGCAAATCCTCCGGCTCCATGTTGAACTCGCCGTCCAGTCGCGCGAATTGCAGGTCTGTGCGTGACGTGTTGAAGCGCACCGGCTTGGCAATGCGCTCCAGCTTCATCGTGCCGAAATAGGTCCCAGTCATGCTCAGAGTTCCCGCCAGATCGCTCACATTCGTGTCATTCACAGTGCCATCAATGGTTACGTTCCCGCCTACCTTGTTCGCGGTAACTGATCCGTGACGCACATGGATGGAAGCGTCGCCTTTGATTGCGTCCAGTTCAATATCACCATGCTCGGTGGAAAGGTCCAGATTGGCGTCGCGATCGGAAACGTTGATGCCGCCATGATGCGTGAACAGGTTGAGCGGGGCTGTGCGCGGGACCTCGAGTTCCACGTCAAACCGTCCTCGATCAAAACTTGCGCCGCTCAAATCCAGCACCATCAATGAGCCTTGCTGCTGGAATTTTGCCTTGGACGATTCATTCATCTTGTCAGCTTCGCCCTTCGATTCGCTGCGCACCGTCTTCTGCACAATCACGTGCACCTGGCCGTCATTGCTTGGCGTTACCTTGATATCGCCGCGGCCGCCCATGATTTTGATTTGCGACCCATCTTTGTATGTCTCGGCAAAGTTGTCAGTAAATTCGTACTTGGCGCCCATGATGCCGCTAAAAAAGTTTTCCACGTCAGGATCAGCATCTATGTCCAGATTATTCCGCACGTCACCCCAGTGCACCGTAGCCACGTGAGTGGCTGTGGTTCCAAAAGCCACGAAGAAAATCACCAGCACAACCGCGCCGGCGCCCAGCCGCGGCGTGGGACGTCCCTGGCGTCTGGCCAGAACGTGTTCCACCAGCGCAACCGCACCCCACAGGATCAGGAGGACGGGCCAGTAATGCGCAAACCAGGGCCAGAACGCGCGCATGGAGATGTATCCCATGCTGCGCAGCAGGAACAGCACTCCAATCGCGATCAGAAAAATGGGGCCAAACAAAGAGCGTGGCCGGCTATACCCGCTATATGGGTTTGGAGCAATCGGTGTTGTTGTGCTCATGAGTTCACCTGCGAATCATTGTGCGTAGAGTTCCCGGGGCCTGCTGCGGGATCTGTCGTTGTCGTCGGAGCCTGTGCCGGTGTTGGAGTTGTTTGCGCCACACCTTGTTGCCCAACACCTTGTTGTGCCAAACCAGGTTGTGCCAGCGGCATGGGCATCGCCCCATACGGTTGCACGTGACCCTCCGTGGAGGCTGACGCGCTCAGGAAGGAGAACAGTCCAGCCACCAGAAGAATCACCGGCCAGGAGCGATAAAACCAGATGACGTCATTCTCCTGGAGCAGCAACAAGACTCCCACAGTGATAATCATGGCGGGTCCGAAGAGCCTGCTGGAGCGGCAACGCGAACATGAGCACGCCGGATTTTTCGTATATGGATTCATGTTCTCCCTTTTATCTCTTCTGCGTTGAACGCTTGTAGGCCAGCCACACGCCGATGCCGATTAGAAACAGCGGCCATGTGTGTTCCGTGCGAAGCCAGCCTGAAGTTCCCAGCAGAAAGAAAACGCCCAGCACAATCAGAATCACTGCGCCCGCTGGCGTACTCTCCTGTGGCGAAGGAGGTGGCGGTGCTGCCTGCACCGGATACACCGGGACGCCAACGGTTCCTGCCGGAGCCGCGCTGGAAACCGGTGCGGCTACTCCTGGTGCAGACTGACTCTCATGCAATCCAAAGATACGATCAATGCCCAGCGGATCAGGCAAGGGAAGACCCAGTTGCCTGGCCTGCGCCGTTTTGTACGCGTCAAAAGCCATGTACCAGACCCAGAATGCAATCAGCAATCCAAAAAACCCGTAGTGGTCTGCGGCCACAATCAGCATTACGAAAATTCCCACGTGTACAAAGGCCTTCATGAACTGGCCGTTGTACATCGCGCCCACGCCGGGGATAAAGCCCAGAAGCAATGCAATGCCCGGACTGGGAGCGCCCGGTACAGCAACCGGAACCGCAGCCACCGGCTGGCCTGCGACAGGAGCATTGCCCTGCAGGCGTGCCGCGATGCAGGGTTCGCAATAGATGGCTCCCATCACGTCGCGTTTGCAGTTTTCGCATAGCGCCTTCCCGCAAGATCGGCAGAACGCGACTGCCGGGGTGTCAGTGTGTACGGCGCAATTCATATCTGGGCTCCTTCGTCGTTCGTGAATAATTTCGCAAATGGATTGGCCTGAGCATTTCCGGGCAACAGGTTTCTTGCCTGCTGCGGGCTTCTGTCATCCATTTCGCGGCTGTAGTTTTCGTGCTCTTGCGGACGTCCACTTGTATCCGGCGGCGTGTTCCGGTTCTGTTTGTCCGGCTTGGGAGCAGGGTTGGTGTTGTCCTGCGCCGGGGCGGTTATGTTCTTCAACTGGCGTACTTTTGCTTCAACTTCCAGCACCAGCCGCATGTTGTCGTAATAGCGCTGCACCTTGGCTTGCACCTGCGTGTATTGCAGCACCACGCTCCGCCTAATCGCCGTCGGATGCCAGTCCACACGCTTCATCTCCGTTACGCGGATGCCCAGCAGATTCAACGTCAGGCTGATGGAGAAAAACGCCATGCAGAATGAAGTGGCAAAGCGTGCGTGCAGCATTCCGGCAACCGGCGAAGGCAGCTTCACGCGCAGCCTCTCCAGCCAGCCAACCTGGGCAGGTCTTGGCGCTACTTCACCTTTGGCTTCTGCCATGGTGGTGCGGGCCAAAATGTTATGCAGAAGGTTCGTGGGCGGCTCCAGCTCCGGTAACGCATTGAGAGAGAGCATGCCTTCGCGCGCTTCCATGAACATGGGACCGCAGATCTCGCATGAGTCCCGATGGGCGTTAAAACGCTCTTCGGTCTCTGCCGACAGAGTGCCGTCCAGGGCCTCAGCCAGCAGGGCTTCAAACTGGCTGCACTCCATTCCGTGTTGGCGATTGCTATTCATGTCCTGCCTGCTTCTTATTACGAGAAAGTAATCGCGCCAGTTCCATTCTTCCGCGATTAATCCGTGATTTAACAGTACCTTCCGGGACCCTTAGTACCTCGGCAATCTCTTTGTAATCCATATCTTGCAGGTCCCTCAGGATCACCGCTTCGCGTAAATCGGGCGAAATCCGGGCCAGCGCCGCCCGGACCAGCTTTTGCGTCTCCTGGCTGGCCAGCCGATCATCGGGTGACGGCCCGCGATCGGGGATTTTATCGCTTAAAGGCGGTGAATCCTCGTCCGCCCCCATGCCTGCGTCCATTGAGTCGGTCATCCGGGCCTGCTTGCTGCGCCGGAAGTGGTCCACCAGCATGTTCCGGGTCAGGGTGGTCAGCCAGGTGGTAAATGCCCCTTTTTCAACGTCATAGCTGCCCATGGTGCGGTAAACCCGGATAAATACTTCCTGCGTCAGGTCCTCGGCGTCATCCGGAGAGTTGGTAAACCGGTAGCACAGGTTGTAAATCCGCTTGTTGAACAGGCGTACGATCCCCTCCCAGGCGGCGGCATCGCCGGCCAGGCATCGGTGGACTAGTACCCCTGTCTGCTGGTCCTCCAAGCTGCTGTCTCTCCGGAAAGTTATACGTGGGTCGGGTACCATTAGTTCAAAGGTTCAAGAAAACCGCAATCCCGAAAAGAAATTGCCAGAATTGGCAGCAGGACCAAAACCTTGTCGCTGCTGAACACTGATAAAAGCACTGATAGACACTGATACAAGCACTGATAAACGATAGACACTGATAAGACTAAAGAAAGCCCCAAGGCCCGCTGCGGCCGATGGTTTTCAATTCCGGCGATTTTGGCAGTTCTGGCATTTTTGGCAATGTATTCCGATCCGCGCTTTTCCGCGTCAATCCGCGGTAAGAATTGGCTTATCAGTGCTGATCAGTGGGTATCAGTGAAATCAGTGGTGAGGTGTTGGTTTTGGGGTTTGCTTTTCAATTACCCGATTACCCGATTTCCCGATTACCCGATCTTTCACCCGATTGAAATCCCAATCACCGCGTGATATCTTTTAGAATCAATCAAGCTGGTGCAAAACTGGCTTGCTCACTCCTCAGTAGCTCAATGGCAGAGCATCCGGCTGTTAACCGGAGGGTTGTAGGTTCGAGTCCTACCTGAGGAGCCATTCTTTTTCCTGTCAGATTCGCCACCCGCCACCGTGTCTCCGATCTTTCGTTCACTTCTCCTGTTGCTGAATTGCCGCCTCACAAGTCTTTCCCGATCAATAGATCACCCGATCTCCCGTTCTTCCGATCTTCAAATTACTCAATTACCAAATTACCCAATTACCAAACTACCCAATCACCCAATTACCAATTTTCAAGGGGGGTGCCCCTACCCCCCCGGTTTCACCCAATTTCACCCAAGGTCACCCAAGGTCACCCAAGGTTTTGAACTCCACCCCGGGAAAACAACACCTTGGCCGCATCCGGATGTGCAGGAGCCACATAGGGTACCAACATCGACTTTGGCCCTGCTGCCTGTGAAAAATCGGCAGAGGGACGCAGGCTGAGGGTCGTAACTCCTAAAATGCAAAACCCGGCTCCAGGCCGGGTCGTAAAAATGCATGTGGAGCGCAGCCGCCCCCCGGCTGTGCAAATAAGCATGCGAATAGCATGGCGAATAAAAAACGAAACAATCCTAACACGATTTGCGCCGACAGCAAGAATATTT
>WNFD01001758.1_pt1 | contig 21818 bp, 22 predicted proteins | sample 5400491 | NCBI WGS metagenome assembly WNFD01 (sample SAMN13153343, study PRJNA577476) | soil metagenome | isolation source: 120 cm saprolite under Douglas fir tree site 2 hole 2 replicate 2 | place: USA:California | collected 2015-04-18
GAAGTGGCATTTTCAAGCATCGGCGTTTCCGCGCCGGGTCATTCGAGTCCAGCGCTCGTCGGATCGCGCGTCTACGGGCACTACAGAGGCCCCTTTTTCGTGAGACTCATTCTCAAATACTTTCTGCTCGGTCACCTAGCCGCCGATGCTGTCGAGGTTGTCCTCGAGAGCCGGGGGCCGGGCTCCCCTGAGCGGGCTCGTGACCCCCGCCGCCGGGCTCGGAGCGATAGCCTCAGCGATGGCGTGCGAGAGCAGGCCGAGGCCACGATAGATGCGGAGCGAAAAGACGTAGACGATAGGTCCCAGGACGAAGGCGATGAACACGCTCAGATCGTCGGCTATGAGCGGTCCGGAGTACATAGCACTTTTTGACTAATTCCCACCCCCCACCCGGTAGATGTCCGGAAGTAACATGGACGCTGTCTTAAAGGTCTGGAAATTTTGGTACGTATAACAACCCCTTTTTACCACACCTTGCTGACCCGGCCGTAGAGCTTGGACCAAAGGGGCAGGCGTGGGGAAGGATGAGGAGTGGCAAGCCCGGGCCCTGGAGGCGCCCGGACTGTGCGAGCTCCTGGCACAGCGATATCCGGGCTACTCCACCCTCAAGCTACTGGGCGATGAGTCCAGCCCATTGCCCGTGTGGGCCGAGGTCGCCGCGAGAGACCAGTGGTCGAACACGGAAGCCGGTTTGGGGGAGCTCAACGTCTCCCTGCCCATGCCGCAGGTTCGGGAGTGGAGCACCGGGGAGGACTACGACCCGCACGCGGAGGCCGATTTCCGCAGGCACCTTGACGACTGGGACCGGCAGGTGCGGGAGATCCAGACCGGCCGGCGGCGGCATCTGGACAAGTGGAACCAGCTCACCTACGACCTCGACCGAATTGAGCGGATCGACGGCGGCCTGAAGATGCACTGCAAGATGGGCACGTACTTCCATTCGCTCGCGACTTCAGAGTCCCTTGCTGACGAGGTGATGGAGGTCTACTCGGCCTGGCCGGACTACATACCGGAGGACGGTTGGCCAAAGCTGGAGCGGCGGGCTTGGCTGCACGAACGAGTTGCTGACCCGGTCATCGACGGAGCGCACCGCTCGGCTGCCATCGGGGTCTCGACGCTGACGGTCGTGCGGGTGCGACGCACGGGGTTCGACGGCTACAAGCTGTTCATCTCCCCCCGCTCGACGCGAGTGGCGACGAGTCGGCGGCGCTATCACGTCATCCCGTCGGGCATGTTCCAGCCCTTCATCGCCGACGAGTCCGGCGCTTCGCTGCGAAGCCAGTTCTCGGTATAAACCACCGTGCTGCGGGAGTTCGTGTAGGAGCTGTACGGGGTGGAGGAGCTCGAGACGGGTGACGGCCGAATCGATACAGAGGCGATCTACCACCGACGCGAAGCGAGGCTGCTCACCGGCATGCTGGAGTCCGGCGCGGCGAGGCTTCTCTACACGGGAATAGCAGTCAACCTGCTCGCCCTGCGGCCCGAGATCTGCACGCTCCTCGTCATCGACGACCCGAGCTGGTTCGAGACCGAGAGCGGCGAGATCCGGTTCTGCGGGAAGTACCTGCGCCAGAGCGACCGGACCGAACTGATGCCCGATCAGCGCTGGGTTCAGCTCATCGAGCTTGAGGGAGCGGACCTCCAGCCGGAGTCCAGATGGCGGAGGCTGCTGCGGCCAGGCACGCTTGTGGCCCCTGGCTGGGCAGGCACGGTGCTCGGCCTTCACGTTGCACGCGAGGTGATCGGCTAACCGATCCACGTCGCCGACGGAACGAACCCCTGACACAGAGTCCACCGACGAAGCGGCTGGCCTTTTTTCTTTCCGTGGTTTTCTGAACCACTCCTTGGGTCCGGCCGAGACGATACGACCCGCAGCCTCCGCCAACGGAGGGGACCGACGACTGGGGGGAAGCCGAGATCGACGTCCGAGCCGTTCGAGGGGATGGCCCGGGCGAGGTCTCGGCAGAGTTCGTGGCCGCCGACGTGGCGACCTATGCCACCTCGCTCCCGGGTGACCGCGCGGCCCGCCTGCTGCCCAGCGGATCAACGAAGAGCACGATATGCGACGCCTGGAACCGATGAAGCCACAACCGCAGTTTCTGAGGATCCGGTGGGAGGTGGACACGCCGAAGAAGGCTGGTGCAGTCACCTCGGGTCCCCTGCAGCAGGGCACCGATCCCGGGCTTATTGCTCGGCATGCGCCGAGAGCGGCCGGGCCGTGCGAGGCTTGCCGTCAGGGGACCCGAGGTGACTGCGGCGCGTAGTTACCCACCCTGGGACGGGCAGACCACCGGACGCTTACTTCGTCCGTTTCCACATGCCGAACCGACGACCCTTGGGCAGGCACCCAGGGACAGACGGACACTCGACGCTCTGCGCCTCGAGCAGGATGGGTCAGCGGCCGGCAATCGGATCAATTGCATGGCGGCGGAGAAGGAAGGATGACTGGCGGCTTCGAGGGCAAGAGGACTACCTCCGGACGCGTCCGAGTCGCCCCTATCAACGCCGAGTGACTCGACCGCCTCGGCCGATTACGAGTCACGACCGGTCGGAGAGTAAGCGAAGGGGCCAAGGGATCTGGGCCCCGAAGCGAGGAAGCGACGGTGAGGTGGGGGAGGTCGTGAGGATGCTCGACACCTGACGGTCGTCCAGGCAACTGGCAGTAGCGGGCAGGGCGGTCGCCCAGACAGAGAGCCCGGCCAATGGCCTCGACGGCCCTCTGTGCCCGCCAGGTCCCGCCGGGACCACGGTCAACCGGCAGTCGTCTAGGTGAGTCCGCAGGAAGCGGCATTTTCAGACACCCGCGTCTCCGGAGCAGGTCATTTTGCTTGGGGACGGGCCGGATCGCGCGTCTGGGGGCACTACAGCGGGCCCTTTTTGGCGAGAATCATTCTCAATACTTTCTGCTCGCTCACCTAGGGGTAAGAGTGGCGGCAGTACCAGCGGAGACCAGAGTGTGGTCAAGAGCACCGCAGGCTGTCCTGTTGGGACGTGAGGAGCGGAGCACAGCGAGCCCCGGAGCGCTCTTTGCGTAAGGGGAGGCCAGAGCTACCTGGGGGGCGCCGGAGATCGGCCTCGGAGGCTCAGGGCGTCTCGCTCCCTCACCGTCATCGGCTTGTTGGGCGGGAAGGCTGCGTGCAACGGCACCCACGGCGAGACGTCCTGAGTGGAGGCCGATCGGAGAGGACAGCAGCCACCAGGGACGTGGCGGGCCACCGGCTCGTGGGGTCCTGGCCTGCTCTCGCCTACGTGATGATCGGGAGTCGCAGCACTGGCACCGGCATCGTCGGAGCATTCGCCAGCTTGTGGTCGTCGGTCAGCACCTCGGCGCCGAGGTGCTCCGCCAAGGCTACGTAGGTGGCGTCCGCAAAGGTGAGACTCTTGCGGTGGCGCCAAGCGTCGGCGAACAGAGAGCGTACCTGGGCGACGCGCAGGGGCCAGGCTACGAGTTGCTGCAACGCCTGGCTGATCTGGTCGGGCGTCAGAATGGCGTTGAGATCCCATCGGCGCAGAACGGCACCCACTTCCAGGTAGAACGTCTCAGGTGCCCAGGGGACGGCGTCTGCGGGGAGCAGAGTCCGCAGGGCTCGGCCCCGGATGGTATCGGCGATCAGCTCCACCCCTGCCGAGGCATCAATGACGACCGGGGTCACACCTCGCCAGTCGCTCGTGCTTCGGCGAGCGTCTCTGCCGCCGTGACGCCCAGGTGGATGGGTTCACCGCTCTGGAGCCGGTCGAGCCAGGCGTTGAACGACGCAGGGGTCACCTCGTCGTCGGGGTTGACGACCACGACGGAGGGGTCAAGGGGCTGATCCTCAGCGCGGTGGGCCATGCCGTCAGTCTACCGAGCCGGTTGGTTGCATCGGGCGTCCTCCTCGATCTGAGGATGCAAGTGCGTAACGCTCACCTACACAAACGTGGTACCCCCGACGGGTTTCGAACCCGTGATCTCCGCCTTGAGAGGGCGGTGTCCTAGGCCGCTAGACGACGGGGGCAGGACTTTGCTACTTGCTGCCGGGGAAGGACTCGAACCTTCAGCCTTTCGGTCCAGAGCCGAACGATCTGCCAATTGATCTACCCGGCAAAGCGGGGCCAGTTTAGCAAGGGTGGGACCTTCCCCCGTTCGTCCAGTATCCCACGCTAGATCAGCCGCACCTCTGATCCGAGGCCCTCCCGGGCCCGCTGCAGGCGCTCCAGGACCTTGTCGCGGCCGATGAGCGCCATCGAGTCGAAGATCGGGGCCCCCACGTTCGAACCCAGGATCGCCACGTAGAACGGCACGAAGGCCCGCTTCGGCTTCAGGCCCATCTCGGTCTGCACCGAGCGCAGCGCCGCCTCGACGTGCTCACGGTCCCATGGCTCCACCGAGGCCAGAGCGACCAGGGAACGGTCCAGCAGCTCGGGCACGTACTCCTCCCCCAGCACCTTGGCGGCCGCGGACGGGTCGACAGAGATCTCTTTGAAGATGCCCGCCACCAGGGCAGCCGCCTGGTCCAGGCGCTCGATGCGGGTCTTCACCAGCGGCACGACCGCGGCGATCAGCGCCCGCTCGGACGCCGAGGGCGGGTCCCCCACGAGGCCCGCCCGGACGAGGAAGGGCTCCAGCCGGGACGCTAGCTCGTCGTCGGGCAGCGCCCGGATGTACTCCCCGTTCATCCAGGTCAGCTTCTCGAGGTCGAAGCGGGCTGGCGAGGCCCCCACGTCCTCGATGCGGAACTGCGCCACGATCTGCGAAACGGGCAGGATGACTGAGCCGTCGCGGGGGCTCCACCCGAGGAGGGCGAGGTAGTTGACCAGCGCCTCCGGCAGGAAGCCGTGCTCCCGGTACCAGCCGATCGACACCTCGCCGTGGCGCTTGGACAGGGGCTGGCCGTCGGCACCGTTGATCAGCGGGAGGTGCCCGTAGGCAGGGATCTCGTTGCCGAGCGCCTGGTGCAGCAGGATCTGGCGGGGCGTGGAGGGCTGCAGGTCGAGCCCCCGGAAGACATGCGTCATGAGCATCAGGCCGTCGTCGACGGGGGCGGCGAGGTTGTAGAGGGGAAAGCCGTCCTGGCGGACCAGGACGAAGTCGTCGACCTGGGCATGGTCCACGGTGACGTCGCCCGTAACCAGGTCGTGGAACGTGGTCGACCCCTCGTCGGGGACGTGGAAGCGGATCACGTACGACCGCCCCTCCGCCTCGAACGCAGCCCGCCCAACATCGGTGAGGAGGTAGCAGCGCCCGTCGTAGCCGGGGCGGCGGCCTGCCGACATCGCTGCCTTCCGGCGGGCTTCCAGCTCCTCGGGCGTGCAGTAGCAGCGGTAGGCGAGCCAGGCGTCGGTAAGCTGCTCGACCACGGAACGGTAGATGCCGAGGCGCTCCGACTGGCGATACGGACCGTAGTCGCCGCCCACCTCTGGCCCTTCGTCCCAGTCCAGCCCGAGCCAGCGCAGGTCCTCCAGCACCGCCCGGTAGGACTCCTCGTTCACCCGGCTGCGGTCGGTGTCCTCGACCCGCAACACCATGGTCCCGCCGTTGTGCCGGGCGTAGAGCCAGTTGAACAGCGCCGTCCTGGCGTTGCCGACATGGATGGAGCCGCTGGGCGCGGGAGCAAAGCGAACGCGCACGGTCGAGGGCATGGCCGCAGACTATCTCGGGCGACCCGGCGTGACCTCCATGGCTGTTAGGCCGCGCTATTCGCGGTCAAACAGCCATGGAGCGATGGAGCCCCCTCAGGCCCCCCCGGGGAACGCCACCACCCCGTCCCGCACCCCGACGGCCAGGATCCCGATGCCCTCGACCTCGACCTCGACCCGGTCCCCGGCCCGCATGGGGCCGACCCCGGCCGGGGTCCCGGTCAACAGCACGTCGCCCGGCAGCAACGTCACGTAGGACGAGACGAACGCGATCAGCGACCCGACATCGAAGATCATCGACGACGTGCGGGCGTCCTGGCGGACCTCGCCGTTCAGCCTCGTCACCAGGCTCACGTCGGTCGGGTCCACCGCCGTGTCGATCCACGGCCCCAAGGGGGCCGAGGTGTCGAAGCCCTTCGCCCTTCCCCACTGCGAGTCCGACCTCTGGAGATCCCGAGCCGTGGCGTCGATGCCGCAGGTGCAGCCCAGGACGACCTCCCGCCAGCGCTCCTCCGCGACCGCCCGAGCCACCGAGCCGATGACCACGGCCAGCTCGCCCTCGTAGTCGAGCTGCCGGCACCCCGGGGGCCGCACGACGGCGTCGCCCGGCCCGATCACCGCCGTGGACGGCTTGAAGAAGAACATGGGCACCTCGGGGGCAGCGCGACCGACTTCCGAGATGTGCTCGGCGTAGTTGAGGCCGACCGCCACGATCTTCGACGGCAGGCACGGGGCCAGGAGCCGGACGGACGCCAGAGGATGCACGACACCGGTCCGTTCGTAGGGCAGGAACGGCGTGGACGAGATCTCCTCGACGTCTGTCCCTTCGACGATGCCGTAGGCGATGCCGCCCGGGCGGACGAACCGGGCGAACCTCAAGAGCTCAAAGCTTCAGCCGACGTACTCGTTCCAGGCGCTGTAGCGCTCCAGGTCGCCCTTCACCGATGACCAGAACACCTCCGAGAGCTTCTTGGTGAGCGGCCCGGGGTCGCCCAGCTCCCGGTCGTCGACGGAGCGGATCGGCACCAACTCCGCGGCCGTGCCGGTGAGGAACGCCTCGTCGGCGGTGTAGAGGTCGGTGCGGGCCAGGTCGCTCTCGAACACGGGAATGGCGAGGTCGTGGGCGATCTTCATGATCGAGTCCCGGGTGATGCCCGCCAGGGGGCACGCCGAGAGGGGCGGGGTCAGCAGGGCGCCGTCGCGCACCATGAAGACGTTCTCGCCGCTGGCGTCAGCGACGTAGCCCTCCTTGTTCAGCATGATCGCCTCGTCGTAGCCGGCCTTGATCGCCTCGACCTTGGCAAGGCTCGAGTTGATGTACTGGCCCGTGGCCTTGGCGGCCGGCGGGAGGACGTTGTGGTCGTAGCGCCGCCACGACGAGACCTTCATCCGCACGCCGCGGGTGAAGCCGTCCTCACCAAGGTAGGCGCCCCACGGCCAGACCGCGATCGACACGTTGACCGAGCAGCCCATCCAGTTGAGCCCCATCTCGCCGTAGCCCCGGTACACCAGCGGCCGGATGTAGCACGTGGTGAGCTCGTTGGCCCGGACCGTGTCTTTGACCGCTTCCACCAGCTCTTCGGGCCGGAAGGGCACGTCGATGAGGTGGATCTTCGACGACCGGTAGAGCCGCTCGATGTGGTCCGTCAGCCGGAACACTGCGGGTCCTCGCTTGGTCTCGTACGAGCGGATTCCCTCGAATACGCCGGAGCCGTAGTGCAGGGTGTGGGTGAGCACGTGGACCTTGGCCTCGTCCCACGGCACGAGTGCCCCGTCCATCCAGATGAACTTCCCGGGGGTGATCGGCATCTGCTCCTCCTCTACGCGGCCCGCGACACGACGCAGGCCTCCTCCTACGGCGAACTACGATTGTAACGGAGCGCAGGCCGCGACACAGCCCCAAATTTACTTCGGGTAACCGACGCCGGCCCAACCGGCGCCGGTACAAGAGCCTCAGGACCCCAGGTCGATGAACCGGGCCTCCCTGGCCTGGGCCACGGCGGCGATCTCGCGGACGACCTCCGGCGGGATCGGCGAGTCGACCGTCAGGCCCATGAGCGCCTCGCCGCCGATAGTCTCCCGGGACACCTTGATGCTGGCGATGTTGATGTCGGCGGCCCCCAGCACCGTCCCCACCTTGCCGATCACGCCCGGCCGGTCGGCGTAGCGCAGCAGGCAGAGGTAGCGCTCCGGTTCCATGTCGATCGAGAACTCGTACACCCGCACGAGGTGCTCCTCGTTGCCCTTGCCGAACAGCGACCCGCCGACTGCCACCGGGCCCTCGTCGGACTCCCCCCGGATGACGACGAGGTTGACGTAGTCCTGGCTGCTCGCCGACTTGGTCTCCTCGATGTGGATCCCGCGCTCGGCGGCCATGAGCGGGGCGTTCACGTAGGTGACCGGTTCGTGGACGATGCCCCCGAACAGGCCCTTCAGGCCTGCCAGGGTGAGGATGCGGGTGTCGTTCTCGGCAATGGCGCCGTAGACCTCGAAGCGCACGGCGGAGAGCCCGGCGCCGACGAGGCCGCCGAGAACGCGGCCGAGGCGCTCCGTCAGCGGGATGAACGGCCGGAGCGCCTCCCCGAAGTCACCGCCGGCGGCGACGTTCACCGCGTAGGGGGCGAACTCCCCCCGGAGCGCCAGCAGCACCTGCTCCACGATGGCGGTCCCGGCCCTCGTCTGTGCCTCCTCGGTCGAGGCGCCCAGGTGCGGCGTCACGACCACCTGCTCGAAGTCGAAGAGGGGGTGCTGGCCGGGCGGCTCCTTCTCGTAGACGTCGATCGCCGCCCCGGCCACCTTGCCGTCTTTCAGGGCCCGCACGAGGGCGTCCTCGTCCACGATCCCCCCACGGGCGACGTTGATGACCCGCGCCTCGGGCTTCATCACGGCGAACTCGGCGTCCCCGAGGATCGCCTTCGTCTCGGCGGTCTTCGGGAGGTGCACGGTGATGAAGTCGGCCTCGCGGCAGACCTCCTCGACCGACGAGGCCATCTGGATCCCCAACTGGGTGGCGCGCTGCTTGGACACGTACGGGTCGTAGCCGAGCAGCCGCATCCCGAAGCCCGCCGCCCGTTGGGCGACGAGCGTGCCGATGCGGCCCAGGCCCAGGATCCCCAGGGTCTTGCCCTCCAGTTCGACGCCGGTGAAGCGCTCCCGCTCCCAGGCGCCCGTGCGCAGCGAGGCGTCGGCCGCCGGGACATGGCGGGCGAGCGACAGGAGCAGCGCAAGCGTGTGCTCGGCCGCCGACAGCACGTTGGAGGTCGGGGCGTTCACGACGAGGACCCCGAGGCGCGTCGCGGTCGCAACGTCGATGTTGTCGAGACCGACCCCGGCCCGGCCCACCACCTTGAGCGAGGTCCCCCGCTCGAGCAGCTCCTTGTCGACCTTGGTGGCCGAGCGGACGATCAGGGCGTCGTAGTCGCCGATGACCGCCAGGAGCTCCTCGCGGGAGAGCTTGCGCGCGTCCACCTCGGCCCCTGTCCGGAGCTTGTCGAGGCCTTCTTCGGACAGAGACTCGGGAACGAGGACCTTCATGGCTGGAGGAGGACCTCCTGCGCGGCGGCCACGCCGGCCCCGAGCTTGAGCGGGTAGCCGAGCTCGGAGAGCACGACCTCGAGAGCACCGAAGAAGCGCAGGACGTCGAGCGGGTCCACCCAGCCCAGGTGGCCGATGCGGAAGATCTTGCCCTTGAGCGGCCCCTGCCCGGGCCCGGTGACGATGCCGAAGCGCGACCGCAGCTTCGCCACGATGGCCTCGTCGCTGATGCCTTCGGGCACCTTCACCGCCGTGACGATCAACGACCGCTCGAGGTTCTCCCCGAACAGCGGCAGGTCAAGCCCCCGCACGCCGGCCTTCACCATCTTCGACAGCAGGCGGTGCCGGGCGAGGATGTTGTCCAGGCCCTCCTCGCGCGCCATGCGGATGGCGGCGGCGAAGCCTTGGAGCACAGAGATCGCCGGCGTCCACGGGCTCTCGGGGTTCTTGCGGTTGGCGGCGTCCCGGTAGGCGGTCCAGTCGAAGTAGAACCGGGGGGCGTTCGACGTCTTGTGGGCCTCCCAGGCCTTGCCGGAGATGGTGATGAAGGCGACGCCCGGCGTGGCGCCGAGCGCCTTCTGCGACCCGCCGACGCAGGCGTCGATCCCCCAGCCGTCCACGTCAAGCTCGACGGCACCGACGCTCGAGATGGCGTCGACCACGAAGAGCTTGTCCCGCTCCTTCACGACCGTGGCGATCGGCTCGATGTCGTTGCACACGCCGGTCGAGGTCTCGGAGTGCTGGATGAACACTGCCTTGATGCCGGGGTTGCCGTCGAGGGCCTTGGCGACGTCCTCCGGCTTGGCGACCTGGCCCCAGTCGTAGCCGATGAAGGTCACGTCGAGGCCGAAGCGCTCGCAGATGGTCTTGTAGCGCTCGCCGAAGTAGCCGATCGAGACGACAAGGACCTTGTCCCCGGCGGACACGATGTTGGCGACCGACCCCTCCATCCCGCCGGTGCCGGACGAGGTGTAGACGGCGACGTCGCCGCTGGCGTTGGCCTGCCAGCGGATCCCGTCGATGACCTCCGTCAGGAGGGCACCGTAGCCGGGGCCGCGGTGGTAGACGAGGGGCTCAGACTGGGCGATGAGGACTGCCGGTGGAACCGGCGTCGGCCCAGGCGTCATGAGGATCTCGGGACGGTTCGGCATGTGGTCTCCTTCCAAGCTGGCCCCTGCAGGCCCAAGCGGATCGGGTGGCTCCCAGTTCATCGGGTGCCCTGCGGCCGAGCCAGCTCCGAGCTCTGCCCGCCGGGTTCACCAACCTCCGAGTCTAATCGAGGCTCGGTGTCCCGGCCGGGCAGCGCTCCGGAAGGATGTGCTGCGATGCAGCGGTACTGCCTAAAGCTGCGGTACCTCCGTGCGGGAGTTGAGGGCCAGACGGTCCACAAGCTCCTGGATCTGAGGCCCGGCGAACCGGCGGTGACCGCCGAGTGTCCGGACGTACGGCAACTTGCCCTCGGTCGCCCAGCGGGCGACGGTCTTGGGCGACACGTGCAACAGCCGTGCAACATCGCCGGCTCGCAGGTACTCGTCGCGAACGACGGTGCCTCTCGACCTGGGCTCCGGCATCATCGAACCACCCCAGCCCAAACAAAACGCTTCATGCCTTTGCTCCCCCCGTTCGCAACCGATTCCAGAGTCTCTGGAACCACTTCTATTTCCTAGCGGAAATGTTAACGCAACGGTCACGGCACTGAAAACACTTGGTCGCTTTGTCCAAGACCAGTGCGTCTGCTTCGGGATATTCCTAGGCACGAGGCGATGGGCCGTTATGAGCGAAAACTAACGCTGCAACAGGTCCCTGAGCAGCTCCTGCACGACTGCGGGGTTCGCCTGGCCCTTCGTGGCCCTCATGATCTGGCCCACGAGGAACCCCTGCGGCTTGGTGTCGCCCGCCCGGATGCGCTCCACGACATCGGCGTTGGCGGCAAGCACCTCGCCGACGACCGCCTCCAGTTCCGAACGTCCGGAGACCTGCCTCAGGCCTCGCTCGTCCACGATCTCCGCTGCCGGACGCCCGGTGGCGATCATCTCGTCCAGGACGACCTTGCCCTGGTTGCCCGATATGGATCCGGCGGCCACCAGGCCCACCAGGGCCCCCAGGTTCTGCGGCGTCACCTTCGTCGTGGCGAGGTCCTCGCTCCGCTCGGCGAGGCGCCCGAGCAGGTCGTTCGCGAGCCAGTTCGCCACCAGTTTCGGCTCCACGTTGCCTGCGCCGGCCACTGCATCCTCGAAGAAGGTGCCTGCGGCCCGTGTGGCCACGAGCAGGGCCGCGTCGTACGGCGTTAGGCCGTAGTCGGCGATGAACCGCCGGCGCCGGGCAGGCGGCAGCTCGGGGATGCCGGCCGTGATGCCCTCCAACCATTCGGGGGAGGGCTTGATGGGCACGAGGTCAGGCTCGGGGAAATACCGGTAGTCGAAGGCATGCTCCTTGGTGCGCAACGGCCTCGTGACCCCGGACTTCTCGTCCCAGTGGCGTGTCGACTGGTCGATCGTCCCGCCCCCGGCGAGCACCTCACGCTGGCGGACCTCCTCGTAGGCGAGTGCCCGGTGCAGCGACCTGAGCGAGTTGAGGTTCTTCACCTCGACCTTGGCGCCACGCTCGCCGGGCGGGGCCACGGAGATGTTGGCATCGAAGCGCATCGACCCCTCCTCGAGCCGAACGTCCGACACCTCGAGGTACTCGAGGATCGACCGCAGCTCCTGGGCGAAGGTCCGCCCCTCGTCCGGCGACGTCATGTCCGGCTCTGTAACGATTTCCACGAGCGGCGTGCCCGCCCGGTTGAAGTCCTCGAGCGAGTAGTCGGCGTCGTGGATGCGCCCGCCGGACCCCATGTGCAGGCTCTTGCCGGTGTCCTCCTCGAGGTGCACGCGGGTGATGCCGATCGCCCGCGTCCCGGCGCCGGTCGTGACGTCGAGCGATCCTGCCAGGCCGAGCGGGATGTCGTACTGCGAGATCTGGTAGTTCTTCGGCATGTCCGGATAGAAGTAGTTCTTCCGGTGGAAGATCGACGACGGAGCGATGCGGCAGCCGAGGGCGAGGGCGATCTTGATCGCATACGCCACCGCCCGTTCGTTGGGGACCGGGAGCGTCCCGGGATGCCCCAGGCAGACCTGGCACACCCGGGTGTTGGGCTCCCCGCCGAAGCCGACGGCGCAGCCGCAGAACATCTTGGTCGCCGTGGCCAGCTCGCAGTGGATCTCGAGGCCGATGGTGGTCAGCAGCTCGGGGGCGGCGTCGCTCATTCGGAGGGGCTCCCCCACAGCGGCGGGTGCGGCATCGGGCCGAGCTCCTCTTCGAGGGCGTGGGCAGCCCGCAGGACCGTCACTTCGTCGAGCGCCCTCCCCATCAGCTGCAGGCCCACCGGCAGCCCGTCCTCCGGAGCCACCCCGCAGGGGATCGAGATCGCGGTGGCCCCCGCGAGCGACGTCGGGACGGTGCAGACATCGGACAGGTACATGGTCAACGGATCCTGCGTTTTCTCGCCGATAGCGAATGCGGTCGTCGGCGAAGTCGGCGACAAAAGGACGTCGAAGTCCTCGTACGCGCGTGCGAAGTCGCGGATGATAAGTGTCCGCGCCTTCTGCGCCTTGCCGTAATAGGCGTCGTAATAGCCGGCCGAGAGTGCGTAGGTCCCGAGCATGATCCGGCGCTTCACCTCCGCCCCGAAGCCCTCCGCCCGCGTGCGGGAGTTCATCTTTGCGACATCCTCGCCGTCCACCCGCAAGCCGTACCGGACGCCGTCGAACCGGGCAAGATTGGCAGATGCCTCGGCGGGGGCGATCAGGTAGTACACGTCGATGCCGGCGTCGAAGGTCGGCAGGGACACCTCCCCGACCTCGGCCCCCAGCTTGCCCAGCAGCGTGATCGCCTCCTGTACCCGCTGCCGCACGCCGGCCTGGACCCCCTCGCCCATCAGCTGGGACACGACACCGACCCGCAGCCCCTCCACGCCGTCGTCCAAGTGCGCCGAGTAGTCGGGCACCGGGTTCGGGAGCGACGTCGAGTCCCTGGGATCCCGGCCTGCCATGACCTGCAGGAGGAGGGCCGCGTCGGCGACGGAGCGTGCGAACGGCCCCGCCTGGTCCAGCGACGAAGCGAAGGCGATGAGCCCCGAGCGAGAGACGAGGCCGTACGTCGGCTTCAGCCCGACGACCCCGCACAGCGATGCCGGCTGGCGGATGCTGCCGCCCGTGTCCGTGCCGATCGACCAGACCGCCTCGCCTGCCGCCACGGCCGCGGCGCTGCCGCCCGACGATCCGCCGGGCACCCTGCCCAAGTCCCACGGGTTGCGCGTGGGGAACCAGGCGGAGTTCTCCGTGGACGACCCCATGGCGAACTCGTCAAGGTTGGTCTTGCCGAGCATCGGCAGGCCCGCGGCGTCCAGGCGTTCGGCGACGGTGGCCGAGTAGGGCGGGATGTAGTTGTCCAGGATCCTGGACCCGGCGGTCGTCCTGACACCTTTGGTAGCGATGATGTCCTTGACCGCCACCGGTACGCCCGCCAGGGGCCCGGGGTCCTCCCCGGCGGCCCTGGCGCGGTCGACGGCTGCCGCCCTGGCCAGCGCACGCTCGGGCGTGACGGTGATGTAGGCCCGGACATCGCGGTCCACCTGCTCGATGCGGTCCAGGAGGGACTGCGTCAGCTCGGTCGCGCTCAGGTCACCGCTGCGCAGCAGTCCGATGAGCTCCGTGGCCGTCAGCGTCCAGGGGGGCCGAGCCGAACCTGGGGTGGCGCTCAATCCTCCGCCTCGAGGATCCTCGGCACCCGGAAGTGCCCGGCCTCGACAGCGGGAGCGTTGGCCAGGGCTTCTTCCTGGGTCAACGACGGCGCCGGCTTGCCCGGCTCGTCGGGGCGGAAGACGTTGGCCAGCTCGATGGCCTGGGCGGTCGGCGGCACCCCCTCGGTGTCGAGGGAGGTCACCCGGGCAGCGTGACCGAGGATGCGCCCGAGCTGCTCGGCGTAGAGGACCTTCTCCTCCTCGGTCAGGGCGAGCCGGGCAAGCCGGGCGACGTGTTCGACCTCTTCCTTACTGATCGACATGATGGTCAAGGATTGTAGGGGGCCTGGGGTGAAGAGGTCCTGGGGTAAAGAGGTCCTGGGGTAAAGAGGCAAAGACGTTTCGACCGTGACGGTGCAGAAACGTCCTGCCTTTTCCCGCTGTAGCGCTCAAACGTCCCGCTTCGGTCTCCGTCTTGCCGCGGCGCCGCGATACGCTGCTGTCACTTTGGGGACCTCAACCATGGACCGATTTTCGTGATCCTCGCACTCTGTGCGGGCCGGGCAGCCCCGGCCGAGCTGCGGACTCGGCTTGCGTACGACGAACCGGCGCAGCGCGCCGTGCTGGAGGCCGAGCGGCCCGGCGTCGGCGAGCTCGCCCTGCTCTGCACCTGTCACCGGACCGAGGCCTACTTCACCTCGTCGGGGGACGAGTCCGAGGCGGTCCACGGCGTTGCCGCCATCCTCCCGGGGCTGCTGCCGACCGACCAGCACGACCTGGAGCTGCTTGCCGGTATGGACGCCATCGAGCACCTGTTCACCGTCGCCTGCGGGCTCGATTCGCTCGTTGTCGGCGAGCCCCAGGTCCTGGGGCAGGTCCGCCGGGCGTACGCCCTGGCCCGGGAAGCGGGCTCGACGGGCCCCGCCCTCGCCAATATCTTCGGACGGGCGATCCGCCTCGGGAAGCGGGTGCGGGCCGAGACCGAGCTCGGCACGATCGGCCAGAGCATCGGCTCGATCGCTGCGGACCATCTCAAGGAGCGCCTCGGCGGCCTGGGCGGCCGCGCCGGCACCATCGTGGGAGCCGGGGAGGCGGCCGCGGACGCCGCGAACCGGCTGTGGAAGCAGGGCGCCCGCCTGTCGATCGTGAGCCGGGGCAAGGCGTCGGCCGCCAAACTCGCCGAGCCGCTCGACGCGCAGGCGTACGCCCTTTCGGAGCTCGGGGCTGTCCTCGACAAGAGCGAATTCGCCGTGGTGGCGGTCTCGGGGGGCATCGCGGTGCGCCCCCGGCACATCCCGGTCCGCAGCCCGGAGCACCCCTTCGTCATCGTCGACCTGTCCGTGCCGAGAGCCGTCGACGTCGACAGCCGCCCCGACGTCGAACTGCGCAGCCTCGAGGAGATCCCCGGCCCCCGCAGCCCGCAGCTCACCGCCGGTTTCAGCGGTGCCGAGGAGATGGTGGCCGCCGAGGTGGCCCGGATGGAGCGGTGGCTGGAGACCCGGGAGTCCGGGACCGCCATCCAGCGCCTCCGGGAGCGGGCCGGCGCGGTGGTGGACGAGGAGGTGGCCCGTGCCCTGTCCGGCCTCGACCTTCCGGAGCAGGCGAGGGCCCGGGTCGAGGCGCTGGGGATACGCATCGCCAACAAGCTGCTGCACGGGCCCACGACGGCCCTCAGGGATTCCGATGACGACATCCGGGCCGCCATCCTGCGGATCTTCGGCCTGGAATAGCCCGTGTTGGCGAGTGGTACCCCGGGCAACTGCACAGGGACGGCACCCAGCGGCCGGTGCTCAGGCCCGGTGCGGGGCCTGGCGAAGCCGTGACAGCGGTCGGCACCCGGGCGAGCCGGCTCGCACGGGCACAGACCGCCTGGGTCCTTTACCGTCTGCGGGCCGCCGTGCCCGACCGGCGCTGGGTCGAGGTGCTGATCTCGACGGCGGGAGACCAGGGCCACGTCGGTGCGCTCGGGACCGGCGTCTTCGTCAAGGAGATCGAGCAGGCCCTCCTCGATGGGGGGATCGACCTCGCCGTGCACTCGTTGAAGGACGTGCCCACCGACCCCGTGCCGGGCCTGACGATCGCCGCCGTCCCCGAGCGGGCCGACCCGCGGGACGCTCTCGTGGGGGCCGAGCTCCGGGCACTCCCGGCCGGCGCCCGGGTCGGCACCGGCAGCCCCCGGCGGGCCGCCCAGCTCCTGCGCATCCGCAGCGACCTCGAGGTCGTCCCCATCCGGGGCAACGTCCCCACCCGCGTCGAAAGAGTCCGCTCGGGCCAGGTGGCGGCGGTGGTCCTCGCGGCGGCGGGACTGGAGCGCCTCGGCATCCCCGCCGACGACTTCTTCGACCCCGAGGAGCTCCTTCCGGCGCCCGGGCAGGGGGCCCTGGCGATCCAGGTCCGCGAGGGAGACGCCGACCTCGGCCCGCTCGTGGCGGCGCTGGACCACCCCCCCACCCGCAGCGCCGTCACCGCGGAACGGGCGATCCTCCGGGGCCTCGGCGGGGGTTGCATGTTGCCCGTGGCCACCTATGCCCGGCACACCGGGGGCGTCCTTGTCGTCGAGGGTGCGGTGACGTCTGCGGACGGCACCCGCCAGGCGAGGGCGCGCGCCGAGGGCGAGCCGTCGATGGCCATGGCCCTGGGTGCGGCCGTGGCAGAGCAGTTGATGGACCTGGGAGCCTTGCAACTCCTGGAGCAAGGGACCGTTGCCCGGCAGCCTTGAAGGCCGGCGGGTGCTCGTCCTCCGCCCCGAGGGCCAAGCCGGGGACCTCGCCCGGGCGCTGGTCGCCGAGGGGGCCGAGCCCGTCGTCGTCCCGGCGATCCGCATCCTGCCTGCGTCCGACGCCGGGGCACTCGGCTCGGCGCTGGGCCGTGGGCACGACTGGGTGGTCTTCACGTCGGTCAACGGGGTGGCGGCCCTCGGCGCTGGGCCGGGGCCGCGGGCGCGACCTGGGGCGGGATCGGCACCGGGGCCGGGACCAGGGCCGCTCGGCGCCCACCGCGTGGCTGCCGTGGGGCCGGCAACCGCGGAGGCCCTCGCCGGGCTGGGCGTGACCGTCGATTTCGTGCCGAGTGCCTACACCACCGTCGCCCTCGCCGGCGAGCTTCCCGGGCCTCCCGGCCGGGTCTGCGTCGTGCGGGCCGAGGCCGCCGGGCCGGACCTCGAGGAGATCCTCTCGGGCCGGGGCTACGACGTGGAACGGGTCAACGCCTACCGCACGGAGCACACCGGGAGCGGGCCCATCGTCGAGGCCCTGGAGGCGGGCGTCGACGGGGTGGCCCTGACCAGCGCTTCCATCACGGAGGCCTTCGCCAGCGCCGCAGGCGACCCGCCGGACACCCGCGGTGCCGCGGTGTTCTCCATCGGCCCCGCCACGACCGCCGCCTGCCGCCGGGCGGGGCTGGCCGTCACTGCGGAGGCAGGGACGCATACGATCCCGGGCCTCGTGGCCACGATCGCTGCCAGAATGGGCAGATGACCGTTGATACCCGCCGGCTCCGCCGGCTTCGCTCGACGCCCGCCCTGCGCCGGCTCGTTGCCGAGACGCGCCTCTCGCCCGACCGTTTCGTCCTGCCGCTGTTCGTCGCCGACGGGCTGAGCGTCGAGGAGCCCCTCGCCTCCCTCCCCGGCCATCACCGCTGGCCCGCGGAACGCGTGGGGGTGGTCGCCAAGGAGGCAGAGGCCCTCGGCGTCCCGGGCGTGCTGATCTTCGGCATCCCCGCCGTCAAGGACGAGCGCGGTTCGGCAGCCGCCGCCCCCGACGGCCCCGCGCAGCGGGCGATCCAGGAGGTGAAGGCGGCCGCGCCGGGCCTGGTCGTCTTCGCCGACACCTGCCTCTGCGAGTACACAAGCCACGGCCATTGCGGGATCGTCGAGGACGGCAGGGTGCTCAACGACGCGACCGTGGAGGTGCTCGCCGCCGCTGCGGTGTCGCAGGCGCAGGCGGGGGCCGACTTCGTCTCGCCCTCGGACATGATGGACGGCAGGGTCGGAGCCATCCGCCGGGCCCTCGACGGCGCCGGGCTCGGCGAGACCGGGATCATGGCGTACTCGGCCAAGTTCGCATCGGCCATGTACGGCCCCTTCCGGGAGGTCGCCGAGTGCGCCCCGTCGTTCGGCGACCGGCGTTCCTACCAGATCGACGCCCCCGACGGGCGCCAGGGGCTCGCCAGCATCGAGCGGGACCTGGCGGAGGGGGCGGACATCGTCATGGTGAAGCCCGCCCTCGCCTACCTCGACCTCATCCACGCCGCTCGGCAGCGCTTCGACGCTCCCCTGGCCGCCTACAACGTGAGCGGCGAGTACGCCATGGTCAAGGCCGCGGCGGAGCGAGGCTGGATGGACGAGCCGCGAGCCGCCCTGGAGATCCTCACCGCCATCGTCAGGGCGGGCGCCGACTTCGTGATCACCTACCATGCGCTCGACGCCGCCGGGTGGGTGACATCGTGACCGCCCGGTCCCAGGCCCTCTTCGACCGTGCCCTGGAGGTCATGCCCGGCGGGGTCTCGTCGCCGGTGCGGGCGTTCGGAGCGGTGGGAGGGACGCCGCGGTTCATCGCCGCCGGCGAGGGCTCCCGGGTGACCGACGCCGACGGCCACAGCTACATCGACCTGCTCGCCTCCTGGGGCCCCCTCATCCTCGGCCATGCCCACCCGGCGGTGGTCGATGCGGTGGCCAGCGCGGCAGCGCGCGGCACGTCGTTCGGAGCACCGACCGAGGGCGAGGTGGAGCTTGCCGAGCTCATCGTCTCGGCCCTTCCCTCGGTCGACATGGTGCGGTTCGTGTCGTCGGGGACCGAGGCGACGATGAGCGCCCTCCGCCTCGCCCGGGCCGCCACCGGCAGGACCAAGGTCCTCAAGTTCAGCGGCTGCTACCACGGCCACGTCGACTCGTTGCTCGTCTCGGCGGGTTCCGGGGTCGCCACGCTCGGCCTGCCCGACTCCCCCGGCGTGACCGACGCCACGCGTTCGCAGACCGTCGTCGCCACCTACAACGCCCCGGAGTCCGTCGCGGAAGCCTTCGCCGCCTACGGCGAGGACCTCGCCGCGGTGATCGTCGAGCCGGTCGGCGCCAACATGGGCGTCGTGCCGGCGGTGGACGGGTTCCTCAAGGATCTCCGGCAACGCTGCGACGAGGCGGGGGCGCTGCTGATCTTCGACGAGGTCGTCACGGGCTTCCGCATCGGCTGGTCCGGCGCCCAGGGGGCGCTCGGCATCACCCCCGACCTCACGACGCTCGGCAAGGTCGTCGGGGGCGGCCTGCCCATCGGGGCCTACGGCGGGCGGCGGGACCTGATGGAGATGGTCGCCCCGTCCGGGCCGGTCTACCAGGCCGGCACCCTGGCAGGGAACCCGATCTCGGTTGCTGCCGGGCTCGCCACCCTCCGGGAGCTCTCGAAGCCGGGCACCTACGAGCGCCTGGAGTCGTTGGCCTCGGAACTCGAGGCGGGCATCGGCGGCGCGATCGATCGGGCGGGCGTTCCCGCCGGCGTCCAGCGGGTGGGCTCGATGATGACGTTGTTCTTCGTCGACGGCCTCGTCACAAACTTCGACGAGGCGAAGCTGTGCGACACCGGCTGGTTCCGGCACTTCTTCCACGAGATGCTGGCCTGGGGCGTGTACCTGCCACCGAGCCAGCTCGAAGCATCGTTCGTGTCCCTGGCCCACACCCGCGAGGACATCGCCGAGGTTGTGGCGGCCGTCGAAGAATCCCTGGAAAGGAGCAGACCTTGAGCGAGCCCCACACCGAACCCCGCAAGATGATGCGCTACGTCCTGTACCAGGTGGACCCGGGCTGGCGGTCGCTGCCCCCGGAGGAGCGGAGCCTGCAGAAGAAGGAGTTCGCCGACCTGCTCGCTGCCACGGAGGGCGGCCCCGGCATCGACGTGCACGCCTACTCGACCGTGGGGCTCCGGGCGGATGCGGACATCTGCCTGTGGGAGATCGCCGACGGGCCGGGGCCGATCCAGGACCTCCAGGCCCGCATCAACGCCACCGAGCTGGGGCGACTCCTGCGGCCGGCATACTCCTACCTGGCGATGACCCGCCCGTCGCAGTACCTCGGGGGCCACCGCCACGAAGGCCAGGAGGACCAGATGCCGGCGGGCCCGGTCGGCTCCACGTACCTGTTCGTCTACCCCATGGTGAAAAAGCGTGAGTGGTACGCCCTGCCCTTCGAGGAGCGGCGCCGGATCATGGGGGGGCACTTCAAGACCGGCCACAAGTACCCGGGGGTGAAGATCCACACCGGCTACTCGTTCGGCATCGACGACCAGGAGTTCGTCGTGGCCTTCGAGGGTGAGTCAGTCTCGGAGTTCCTGGAGCTGGTCGAGGAGCTACGGGGATCGGAGTCGTCCGCCTACACCGAGCGGGACGTACCGATCTTCACCTGCGTGAAGCTGGCGGTCGACGCCATCCTCGATCAGCTCGACGGGGGCCGCTGAGGGCGGTCGGCGGTGGGGCAGCCCCTGAGGCTCGGCCCGGGCAAGGTGCTCCACCGACCTTAGAGCCGAGTGGCTATCCGCTCTCTGAGGGTGCTCCGCCTCGACCCCTGGGCGTCGCTCACTCTGAGTGGGCAGCCCACGGTCGCCGGAGGAGACGAGAGACTGCTTCGTCCGATTTCCGATTTCGGCCCCGCAAGTTCTTTGAGTACCATCCGTTGTAGAGCAGCGGTTTTTACTCAAAGTATTTCAGGAGGCCCCTTCATCGAGGTAATGCCCGTCACTGAGTGTGGCGACTGCTTTTACGAGGATGGCCCCCTTGAGCCACCAAGACGCAGGATCCCTTGCTTGGTTCAGAGCATCACGGGTTCACCGTCAGCGGGAAGGACCTGATCGTGGCAAGGACGGGCCCCGGGTTGTTCACGTCCTCGAGGTCCATGGGCTCCACGAGGTTGTACACGTCGTTGTTCGGCGGGAAATTGGTGACGTTGCTGTTGCGCAGGATCGCGGGCCCAGGGTTTGGCGGGATCTTGTTCCTCATCGTGATCCGAGGCAGGAGGTTGGGAATCGTCACGTGACAGTTGAGGACGTAGTCCTGGATGGCAGGGAAGGGCTGCGCGGGCACGATTGCGGTGAGCATGCTTTGCGGCGGGTCCCGATCAGGGTCCATCCGCCAGGTGATCGGCCCGATGATGTTGCCGACCCCGTCGAACACGTTTTCCTGGATCAGAAGTGTCACGACAGAAATCGCGCCGCTGAGGAACTGCGAGAGCTGATTTGGGTCGAGCAAGACCTTTATGTTGCCGTGAAAGTCTGCGAGGTAGGTGTTGGCCCCAACCACGACTTCGGCTGCTTGGGCAAAGGCCCCAGTGTTGAGTAGGCCGCCCGATGCTGAACCAGTCATTCCGGACAAGGACATCGCAGACACTCCTTTTCCTCTGGCGCCCGCCAGCCTTTGATCCCGTCGTATCTGGCACTTCGCTCTTTGCTAACGATCAACGGGAAACGGCCCAGAGACTAGAAGGGCCGTACCTTGATGTCAAGGGCCAACGTCGTGGAGGGCTCTTGGTCCTCCCTAAAGAAGGCGAAGGCCCAAAACGCTCGATAACCGAACGTTTTGGGCTTTCGGTTGGGCCTGTTACGGAGCGGTTTTCTGGCGGTTGCGGACCTCACGGGTGCCGATCGGCGTTGGCGGCGAGCGCCTGGACGCGGCTAAGAGCCGCTTCCACGAACCCGAGCACGTCGACGGCGGGATCGCGCACCTCGGCCCGGCCGAGCGCGCGGCCCACGGCGAACGCAGTCAGCAGGGCGTAAAGGCGCTGGGGCCCGGCCTCGGCTGCCAGTTTGCCGATCTCGAGGAGGACGGTCACCTCTTCAGGTCCGGGACCTACGGACGGCTGGTCCGCGCCTATCCCGAGTGACTCGTCCAGGGGGCCGAACCATCGCTCAAGCTCACTCATAGGGAGTCCTCCAGAGTTCACACCGTGTAAACCGCCTCGAAACGAGAT
>WNFD01005251.1_pt1 | contig 21817 bp, 25 predicted proteins | sample 5400491 | NCBI WGS metagenome assembly WNFD01 (sample SAMN13153343, study PRJNA577476) | soil metagenome | isolation source: 120 cm saprolite under Douglas fir tree site 2 hole 2 replicate 2 | place: USA:California | collected 2015-04-18
CAGCAGCAGGAATTAGAGTCGGGCCCAGGACAGCAATACGGGCAGTACCGGCCGAAAGGTACCCGGAGATGAGTCGTCAGCCGGACGAGGCCCTGGAAGTGCTTCGCGGGGTATGGAGCGCTCAGGGACAGACCAGGGCGGAACTCGATGAGACCTGCGGCAACACGAAGTCCTGCAAGAAGATGGCGGATGTTGGATTTGACGGCTTGGCCAGCGCTGACGAGGACCTGCGCACCGCGTGGCGGGCCAGGCTGGAGCGCGAGGGCAAGCTGAATGCGGAGGGGGGCAGCGTCCGGGACCTGGTCCTCGGCCCGGCGGAGGCCCGCTGACAACGAGGACGCCGACGGCAAGGAGAGCACTGGATGGACTGTCCAGAGACCGTCGGTGAGCTCACGGAGATCTTGCGCCGAGGCGGCTACCTCGCCGACCGGGGACTGGCTACCGCGCTGTTCGTTTCGCTGTCTCTGCAACGCCCGATCCTGCTGGAGGGCGAGGTCGGGGTGGGCAAGACCGAGGTCGCCAAGGTGCTCGCGTCCGTCTTCGGCCGAAAGCTGATCCGGTTGCAGTGCTATGAAGGTATCGACGCCTTCCAGGCCCTGTACGAGTGGGACTACGCCCGCCAGATGCTGCACATCCGGGCGCTGTCGGAACACCAGATCGCCAACGAGGAGGCGGTCGACAAGCTGTTCGGCCCGAAGTTCCTGCTGGAGCGGCCGCTGCTCGAAGCGGTTCGGGCCGGTGACCAGGCGGTGCTGTTGATTGACGAGGTAGACCGCGCCGACGACGAGTTCGAAGCCTTCCTACTCGAAGTCCTCTCCGACTTCCAGATCACCATCCCGGAGATCGGCACGATCAAGGCGGAGAGCCCGCCGGTCGTGGTGCTCACCTCCAACCGCACACGTGAGCTGCACGACGCGCTGAAGCGACGCTGCCTGTACCACTGGATCGGATACCCACCCGCCGAGCGGGAGGTAGAGATCGTGCTGGTCCGCGCGCCTGGCGTCTCCGAGGCGCTGACCCGCAAGGTGGTCAAGGCCGTCAACCGGCTGCGCGAACTGGACCTGGCCAAGCCACCCGGGGTCGCCGAGACGATCGACTGGGTACGCACCCTCGACTTCCTCGGCGAAACGGATCTCGGCGCGCAGATCGCCGAGGACACCCTGGGCGCCGTGGTGAAGGAACGCGACGACCTCGATGTGGTGCGGGACAATCTGGAGGAGATCACCTCCGGTGCCTGAGCGCACTGGCTTGGAGCGCACTGGCTTGGAGCGCACTGCCCTTGAGCGCCCTTCCTTGGAGCGCACTGGCTTTGTCAGCGTGCTGGTGGATTTCGCATCCGAGCTTCGCTCGGCAGGGCTCGCCGTTGGCTCCGGCGACATACTGATCTTCTGCTCCGCGATGAGCCCGCTGGACCCTTCCGACCTGCTGGACTTGTACTGGGCGGGACGGGCCACGCTGGTCACCCGGCGCGAGAACATCCCCGTCTACGACGAGGTGTTCCGGAGGTTCTTCCTCGGTGGCGCCGATCCGATCCCGGAGATGCTGACCCTCAAGGCACAGGTGACGGCGGAGGCCCAGGCCGTGCTGGAGGTCCCGGCCACCGACCCCGCTGGCGGCGGGCACGACGAGGAGGCAACGCTCGGCCTGATGGCGTCCGATGCCGAAGCGCTCAGGCACAAGTCGTTCAGCGCCTGCACGCCCGAGGAACTCGCGGCGGTGCGGCGGATCATGGCCCGGATCCGGCTGACACCGCCGAAACGACGCACGCGGCGAACCAGAAGCGCGCCCTCAGGGCGGACACCCGACCTGCGCCGCATGATGCGGGAGTCGCAGCGGCTGCACGGCGAGCCGGCCGAACTGTTCTGGCGGCGGCGCAGGGTCCGGCTGCGGCCGCTGATCCTGATCCTGGACGTTTCCGGCTCGATGGCTGACTACTCGCGCAATCTCCTTCAGTTCGCGTACTCGGCGAAGCGCGCAGCCGCGAAGGTCGAAGTCTTCTGCTTCGGTACCCGGCTCACCCGCGTCACCAGGGCGCTGGATCACCGGCGGCCGGACGACGCGCTGGAGCGCGCCGCGCGGACGGTGTTTGACTGGGAGGGTGGGACCAGGATCGGTGACTCGCTGGATGCGTTCGTCAGGGACTGGGGGCGGCGGGGCCTGTGCCGTGGCGGGATCGTGGTCATCTGCTCCGACGGCCTGGACCGCGGCGATCCGGGCATCCTGGCCGCGGCGATGGAACGGCTTTCCCGGCTCAGCCACCGGGTGGTGTGGATGAACCCGCATAGAGGCGACAACCCGAACTTCCGGCCGAGCACGCTCGGGATGATGGTGGCCGCTCCGTATATTGACCTGACGCTGTCCGGTCACGATCTGAGCAGCCTGGAAGAGCTCGCGACGCTGCTGCCGAAGCTGGGTTAGCCGTAGGTGAGTCAGCCAAGGCCGAGTGAGCAAAGGCCGAGTGAGCCAGGGCCGAGTGAGCCAAGGCTGAGCGAGCCGAGGGTGAGTGAGGAGCATCCGGTGAGATGGAGCGTTGGTATCGAGGCCGAGGGCGACCGGGTGCTGTCGCGCGAGGAGGTCGTCGAGCTGGCCGACGCGGTCGCCGCGAGCCACGGCATCGCGACCGGGATCGGGACGACCCGCTACGGCGCCCAGCTTGTGGTGGAGGCCGGCGGCCGCGAAGAGGCGATCGAGAAGGCTACCGCGGAGTTCACGGCGGCCGCGGCGAGAGCAGGGCTTCCGGCCTACCCCGTGGTGCGGGCCGAGGCCGTCAGCGAGGACGAGGACGAGGACGTGGCCGGATGATCCGGCTCGGCTCGCTAGCCGGGTACCCGTTCGAGGGCCCGCGCCTGCTCGGCGGGTGGACTCCGCCAGCTACCCCGGCCGTCTACGCGATCATGTACAAGCCGGATCCAGATACCAAGCCGGAACGGTACGCGGTCATTTATGTGGACCACTCCGACGATCTCTCCGCGGAGCGGTTCCCCTTCCAGCACCCCCGCGCGCATTGCTGGGTCCGGCGCGCCGGGTCCAAGTGGAAGGTGTACATCGCCGCATTTGAGGTGCCTGGCGGGGGCCGGCCGCACCGCGAGCAGATCACCCGCGAGCTCACCGCGATCTACCATCCGCGTTGCAACACCCAGCAGTACGACCAGTCGTGGAAGGACGAGTGGATCGGCGAGTACTCGGCCCCCACGACCGGCCCGGTCGCCCGCCGCCACCCGGATCAAGCTTGACTTAGCCGGCTGATCGCGACGGCGCTTTTGCGATCGCGCGCTTGTATCGGCCAGCGAGCGTACGTATGTGCTCGACTAGTTCGGGAGGCTCGCTGACTTCGAAGTCGGCGTCGAGCATTCCCAGATAGGCAGCGAGCATCTGGGGCGTGTCGGAGCCGACGCTGACCACGCACGTACGCTCATCGAGAGGCTCTACCGTGATCGCGGACGGTAGCTGCTGGATGATCACATCGGCGGGCGCGTGCACGGTCACTCGTGCCTGGCATCGCCAGGTAGCTGAGTCGAGGCCGTTCAGGACGCGAGCCGCGCCGCTGCTATCGTCGCGTGAGTCGCGGAGGGCGAATCGTGGCCCGTTAGGGCTTCGGGGCTGGATCCTGTCGGCGCGGAAGGTACGCCAGTCGCGGCGATCGGTGTCCCAGGCGAGGAGGTACCAGTGGCTTCGGGCGTGCACCAGGCGGTACGGCTCGACGATGCGGTAACTGCTGGCGCCATCCTGGTCGGTGTAGTCGAAGCGGAGCTGCTCGCGGTCCCGGCAGGCGGCCGCGATGGTGGTCAGAACAGCCGTGTCTAACGCTGGTGCGGGGCCGGGGATCGGCATGGAGGCGCCGGCGCCCATCCGGTAGCCACGGGCCGTGCCCGGGATGGCATGGATGGGATAGCCCAGACCGCGGAGCCGCTCGATGTCCTTGTGGATGGTCCGGGTGGTGACGCCGAGCTTTTGGCCAGTTGCGGGCCGGTCCAGTCATCCGGGGTTTGCAGCAGGGACAGCAGGCGCAGCAGGCGGGCGGAGGTTTGCAGCATTCTTCAAGTTTGCTCCTGCTTCTGGATCAAATCCCTCCAGTAGTAACTAGCGGTCCTCTATCCGCTGCTTCGACCCCGAGCACAAGATCGGGCAGCGGTCTCAGAGTCGACTTCGCCGCCTTAGCTGCGCGGGGCGAATCCCACGGCGTCATGCAGGCGCGAGCGCCGCGTACCCGAGGCCGGCCGGACAGGCTCCGGCAGCGCCGGCTGCTCAGGCCGGGGAGCGACGTCGGTCACGATCTCCTCGGCCATCCCGTACAGCAGCGGCAGCGCGCCTGCTACCACCCCACCGGTCTGGTTGATGTGCTCCACCCCGGGCCCGATCAGCCGGGCGTGACCGACGATCGTCCGCACGATCTCCGCGCACTCCTCCAGATTCCCGGCGATCCGGGTGAGCAGCGTCCCGACCCAGTACAAGTAGAACGCCAGGCCGGCGACCAGCAGTACGACATCGACGATCGTGAGGACGACGAGTGTGGTCATCCGGTGCGCGGCGTGGTGACCCCTGTCTTAGCGCAGGGCAGTACTCGCCGCTTCACCTCCTCTGGAATGTCAGCGGTGTTCGATAGGGTTTTCGTATGTCTCGCTACCGCCTGCTTCCTTCGGTTACTGAGGAAGCAGTGCTGGGGGAGCATTGCGCGCATGCCCGGTTCGTCTGGAACCTCGCCTGCGAGCAGCAGTCGTGGTGGCGTCCTGGGCGGGTGGGTGCGCCGGGTTACCTGCAGCAATGCAGGCAGCTCACCGCCGTGCGGCGGGAACATGCTTGGCTGGCCGCCGGCAGCCAGATGGTGCAGCAGCAAGCGCTCCGCGACTTTAGCCAGGCCATGCGGAACTTCTTCGCCGGCACCCACCGTAAGCCGACGTGGCGCAAGGCTGGACGCAACGAAGGATTCCGTATCGTCGCGATCAAACCCGAACATGTGCACAGGCTGAACCGGAAAACCGGCGAAGTACTCATCCCCAAATGCGGCTGGGTCCGGTTCCGCTGGTCCCGTGCTGTCCCCAATGGTGTGAAGTCGTTCCGGGTCACCCTGGACCGCGCCGGTCGGTGGCATGTGGCGTTCGCTGCGATCCCCGAACCCATCCCAGGCCCTGGTACCGGTGAGATCGTCGGCATCGACCGCGGCGTCGCCGTGAGCGCAGCGCTGTCTACTGGTGAACTGCTGCACAGTCCCCACCTGAGCCAGCGGCGCCAGAGGCGCCTGCGCTTGTTGCAGCGCAGGCTGGCCCGAGCGAAACGCGGCAGCAACCGCCGCACCAAGGCCAGACTCGCCGCCGCCCGGCTTAAGGCTCGACAAGCCGACGCCCGCAAGGACTGGTGCGAGCAGGTCAGTACTGCTCTGGCGCGCCGGTTCGATGTGATCCGCGTCGAGCACCTGCGCATCGGAAACATGACCCGGAGTGCCAAGAGAACCACCCATGACCCCGGGCAGAATGTGCGCCAGAAGGCTGGGCTGAACCGAGAGATCCTTACGTCCGGCTGGGGGCTGCTGGTTCGCCGCCTGGACGACAAGGCTCCCGGCCGGGTCCAGAAGATCAACCCCGCGTTCACGAGCCAGCGCTGCAGCGCATGCGGGCATGTGGACCGGAAGTCGCGCGAGAGCCAAGCCGTCTTTCGGTGCACTGCCTGCACCTTCACCTGTAACGCCGACGTGAACGCGGCTAGGAACCTCGCCGCAGGGCATGCGGTGACTGCGCGGGGAGGCGACGGGGTTGCCCGGCCCGTGAACCGCGAACCTCAGCACAGCGGCCTCTTGTTCGCATAGCTGGAATCCCCCGCCGTCAGGTGGGTGGAGGATGTCAAGATTTGACCTTTCCGAGCACGCGGCCGAGGAACAGGTGGTGCTGGAGGCCTTCCGCCAGAACCGCCTCCACACCGTCGGCGACCTGCGGGATGAGCGTGGTGTCCGCGGTGTTCGCCGCCGCAGCCTTCAGGGTGTCCCGCACTTCGACGACGCGGCGGTCAATGATCTTCACGAAATAGATGAGCAGGCTCAGCAGGGCCGCGACCGCGAGGACCACCACAAAACCGACGATGATGGCGCTTACCCACAGGGTGTGCTCGGTCGAGGACATGGCGAGGGTATGCATCGGCTATCCCCCCAGCCTGGCGCGGCCGCGCTGCAGGCCGCCGATGATGATCGTGGCGTGCTCGATGGTCATGCGCAGTGCCCCGAGCGGCGCGGTGTTACGCACCGCCTGGGTCAGCGCATCGTTGATCTTCGGCGCCTCATTGCCGATCGAGCGGGCGAGCAGCAAGATCGGCACCACCAGCGCGACGACGACCAGCACGATCACGATGCCGATCGTGTAGCCCACCACCCAGCCAGTGGTGCTGGTCCCGGCGGCGACGACGTGTGGTTCCATGAGTGGCTCCTTCGCCAGTTCAAACTGTTTCGCAGAAGTCCCGGACCGGTTTCAGGCTCGCGTTGACCGAGGTCAGCCGCTCCGGCACCGTGCTGGTCAGCTGCGCGACGGCCTGAACCCCCCCGGTGGTCGAGACGAGCGTCGCCCGTATCGCCCTGAGGTGGAAGATGACCCGCAACAGGCCAATCGCGGTAATCGCGATAATCAGCGCGGCGATGATCAGTGTCGCCCAGGCAGCTGCTGGCATGACCGTTCTCCTTTTCTAGTCAGCCGAGAAGCTTGGCGACGGAGCCCGCATACCGGACCGCGCCGACTGCTACTTCGTTGACGGTGCTGTCGGTCGTGGCCAATGCCTCGGGAACGCCGGTGAGTTCCCCGACGAGGGCGACCCCGCCGCTGAGAATCGCGTCGGTGGCTCCCCGGATCCGCTCTAGCGCGGCGAGCACGCGGTTGAGCAGGAAGATGACGACGGGAAGGACCACGAGCAGCAGAATTGCGTTGCCGATCCACCACAAGACCATGGTTCGTCTCCTCAGCTCGTGGCCTGGTAGGGAGCGAAGAACCGGCGGAAGACCCGGCTCAGCGCCATGAGAGCGGCCCGTAGGCCGAGGGTGAAGCCCTTCGCCTCGGCGGCGGTGGCCGCGATCTGCTCCGGTGACTCACCACGCTCGGCCCGGTCGATCCGGTCCTGCAGGTTGTTGGAGAAATCGCGCATCAGCACGGACGTGACATCGGAGATCATGCCCCGGCCGTATTGCGCGGCGGCGCCGGACAGCTGGAGGTCCTGGATCACACCGACCTTGGTGCCGCGCCCGGAGCGCGTCAGCGTCGCCGTGACGATCATGCTGGCCTGGCCCCGGCCCTTTTCCTCAGCGCCGCTGGCTTGCACCACGACGCGCTTAGCGGCTTCATCGCGTTCAGTGATCTCCGCAGTGCCGGCAAATTGCAGCCTTACTGGGCCCATCCGGACGGCCACGCCGCCCTTGTACTTCTCGCCGCCGAGGTCCTCGGTGAGCCTGGCACCGGGCAGGCACGCCGCCACCTGCGGGATGTCGTCGAAGAACTTCCACACCTTCTCAACCGGCTCGGCGACCTCGAAGTCGTTCTTGATCAGCATCGGGTCTCTCTCTTCACGTAGGCACCGGGATCCTTCTCGAACTCCCGGCGGCAGCCGGCGCGGCAGAAGTAGTAGGTGATGCCGTCGTAGGTAAGCGGGTGTTCGGCCAGGATGGCGACCGCGATCTCCTGGTGCGAGGTCCGGCCTAGGTCCAGCCCGGCCGGGACCCGGATCCGGTCGAGCTGGTCGGAGGGAACGCCCCGGTCCGCGAGATATCCCAGCACCGACGCACCCCGGCGATGCGAGCCGACTAGGCCCAGGTAAGCCGGCTGCGCGGCCACCGCCTGCTCGACGGCCTCCTCATCGCCGTGACCTTGGGTGGCGATCACGACCATCGAACGCTCGTCGGCGTCGGCCGCGGAGAAGTCCGGGCCGTCAATCAACGCGGTCCGCCAGCCGAGCGCCCCCGCGAGCTCGGCTAGCGTGTGCGCCATCGGGGAGCGGCCGACGATCACCAGGTGCGGCGTCGGCAGCATCGGCTCGATGTAGACCTCCAGGGCACCCTCGCTCTGGCAGGAGATAGGCACGAAAACCATCCCCTCCGGCACCGCCGCCCCCACCAGCGCTGTATCGGCAAGCTGCCCGGCCCCCGGGAACGAGCCCGGAGCGGCTTTGGTGTCGTCAGGACGAGCCCGGAGCGGCTTTGGTGTCGTTGCGCCGCTGGCAAACTGCTCTGGGGTGCCCAGCAGCAGCAGGCGTGGCTCGCCTTTGCTGATCACTTGCTGGGCCTCGCGGATTACCACGGGCTCCGCGCACGCGCCGCCGATCCAGCCGTGCAGCTCCCCGGACGCCGTGATGATCGCACGGGAGCCCTGCTGGCCCGATGACGGGCCCTGCCGCCAGACCACGGTGGCGAGCGCGAACGCCTCTCCGCGCCGCGTCAGCTCACCGGCCTGCTCAAGGACACCCCAGCCCTCCATAGGTCGCTCCCGTCAGTCGTCCGTGCGCACGGGCGGCGCACCATACACGTCGTGGTGCTGTGTGATGGCCTCCCACACCCGGTCCGGCAGCAGGGGCATGTCGATATTGCGGACCCCGCTGTCAGAGATCGCGTCCAGCACCGCGTTGACGAATGCCGCCGGGCCACCGACCGCCGCGCATTCCCCGATTCCCTTGGCGCCGATCGGGTGGTGCGGGCACGGGGTGACGACCTCGCTGTGCAGCTCGAAGCCCGGCGTCTCCCAGGAGGTCGGCAGCAGGTAGTCCATGTAGTTCGAGCCCACGCAGTTGCCCTCGGCGTCGAACGTGATGAACTGCATGTTGGCCATCGCGTAGGCCTCGGTCAGCCCGCCCATGATCTGTCCCTCGACGATCATCGGGTTGATCCGGATGCCGCAGTCGTCGACCGCGACCATGTTCAGCACATCCCAGACCCCGGTCTCGGGGTCCACCTCGACCGTGACGATGTATACGGCGAATGGCCAGGTGAGGTTCGGCGGGTCGTAGTAGGCGGTGTTCTCCAGGCCCGGTTCCATGCCATCCGGCATGTTGCTGTAGGCGGCCATCGCGCATTCCTGGATGGTCACGCCGCGGTCGGGAGCGCTGCGGACGTAGAACCTGCCCAGCTCCCATTCGACGTCCTCTTCGGACACCTCAAGAAGATGCGCGGCCAGCCGCCGCGCCTTAGCGCGGATCTTGCGGGACACCATCGCCACCGCGGCTCCGGCCACCGGTGTGCTGCGTGAGGCGTAGGTGCCCATGCCGAAGGGCGCGGTGTCCGTGTCGCCCTCCTCGACGACGATGTCGTCGGCCGGGATGCCGAGTTCGTGGCTGACGATCTGGGCCCAGGTGGTCTCGTGTCCCTGGCCCTGGCCCCTGGCGCCGGTGCGGACGATGGCCTTGCCGGTCATGTGCACCTTGAGCTCGGCCGAGTCGAACATCTTGATGCCGAGGATGTCGTATTCACGGCTGTTGCCCGCGCCGAGCGGCTCGGTCATCGTGGAAATGCCGATGCCGAGGAGCCTGCCGTTCGCCCTGGCCTCCTGCTGCCGCTTCCGGAAGTCGTCGTAGCCCGCCGCCTTCAGCCCGACGTCGAGACACTTGCCGTATTGGCCGGAGTCGGTCAGGAAGCCGAACGGGGTCCGGTGCGGGAACTGATCGTCTTGGACGAAATTCATCCGCCGGAACGCCGCCTGATCGATGCCGAGGTCAATGGCCGCGGCCTGCATCATGCGCTCCTGGAAGAACATCGCCTCGGTGACGCGGAACGAGCACCGGTAGGCGACTCCGCCTGGAGCCTTGTTGGTGTAGGTGCCGCGGGCGGTGAGGTGCGCTACCGGGATGTCGTAGGCGGCGAAGGCCGAGTGCATCAGCCCGATCTTGAACTTGCTCGGCTGGGCATCGGAGAAGAACGCTCCGTGGTCGGCGTCCGTGTGGATCCGGACGGCGAGGATCTTGCCATCACTACGCAGCGCCATCTCGCCGTCCAGGTACACGTCCCGCGCGAAACCGGTGGAAATCAGGTTGCCGGACTTGTCCTCAATCCACTTCACCGGCCGCTCCAGCAGGATGGAGGCCAGGATGGAGCAGACGTAGCCGGGATACACCGGGACCTTGTTGCCGAATCCGCCGCCGATGTCCGGGGAGATGATCCGGATCATGTGCTCCGGCAACTCGGCCACCAGCGCGACGGCGGCGCGGATGATGTGCGGCGCCTGGGTGGTCATGTACACCGTGAGCTTGGAGGTGGCCCGGTTGTAGTCCGCGATCGACCCGCAGCACTCGATCGGTGACGGGTGAGAGCGCGGATAGTGCAAATGCAGCTTCGAGATCACGTCCGCCTGCTCGAACGCGCGGTCGGTGCCCTCGGAGTCGCCCACTTCCCAGTCATAGATGACGTTGCCGACCTGGTTTTCCTTGTCGTCACGGATGACAGGCGCGCCGTCGGCGACGGCCTGCACCGGGTTGACGATGACCGGAAGCGGCTCGTACTCGACGTCGATCAACTCGCACGCGTCCTTGGCGATGTACGGGTCATCGGCGACGACGCAGGCCACCTCCTGGCCCTGGAACCGCACCTTGTCGGTGGCCAGCACGGCCTGGGTGTCGTAGGACAGCGTCGGCATCCACGCCAGGTTGCGGGTCGCCATCATCTCGCCGGTGAGCACCAGGTGGACGCCCGGTATCTGCCACGCCTTGCTGGTGTCGATCGACTTGATCCGCGCGTGCGCCAGCGGGCTGCGCAGGATCTCCATGTGCAGCATCCCGGGCAGCGTGATGTCGTCGGTGTAGTTGCCCTTGCCGCGGATAAAGCGATTGTCCTCAACGCGCTTGCGGCTCGCGCCCAGCCCGCCGATCTTGAGTTCGTCCAGTGCCTGCGACACGTCCTACCTCCCACCGGATTGGGACCTGAGCTTGGCGGCGGCCCACAGCACCGACTTCGCGATGTTCTGGTAGCCGGTGCAGCGGCAGAGGTTGCCGGACAGCGCCCAGCGCACGTCTTCCTCGGTCGGGTCGGGATTCTCGTCGAGAAGGGCCTTAGCGGCCATCATCATGCCTGGCGTGCAGAACCCGCACTGCAGCCCGTGCTCCTCCTTGAAACCTTCCTGTAGCGGGTGCAACTCGCTGGCGGTGGCTAGGCCCTCGACGGTGCTGATCTCGCGCCCGTCGACCTGCACGGCCAGCATGGTGCAGGACTTCACCGCCCGCCCGTCGACGAGCACGGTGCACGCGCCGCAGTTGGTCGTGTCGCAGCCCATGTGCGTGCCGGTGAGCCCGAGGCCCCGGCGGATCAGGTGGGACAGCAGCAGACGGGGCTCCACCTCCGCTATCTTCTTGTCGCCGTTGACCGTGAACCGGATCCGGCGTACCGGGACCTCACTGGCGGCCTCGTCGCCGTGGTCCTCGTAAACGATCGTCATGTCAGGCTGCCCTTTCCGCGGCGATGTCCGCGCGGCCCAGGAGGCGCACGACGAACGTCCGCACCATGTGCCGCTTGTATTCCGCGCTACCGCGATGATCGGTCCTCGGCCGGGCCATCTCCGCAGCGAGCCCGGCGGCCTGCTCGATGGTCTGCGCGCTCAACGCCTTCCCGACCAGCGCGTCGGCGGCGGCCGTGGCCCCGATGGTGGATCCGCCGACCCCGGTCAGCGCAATCCCCGCCATGATCACGGTCTCACCGGACTTTTCCAGTGCCACCGCTACCCCGACGGTCGCGAAATCGCCGACGCGGCGCTCGAGCTTGAGGTAGCCACCCGAGCGGATCCCCTTGGCCGCCGGAATGACGGCCTCGACAGCGATCTCGTCCGGCTCGAGCACATTCTGGAACGGGCCGATGACAAAGTCGGCGACCGGGATGGTGCGCCTGCCGTCCGGTCCCTGCGCCACGATGGAGCCGCCGAGTGCCATCACCACCGACGCCCAGTCGCCCTGCGGATCGGCGTGACAGAGCGAGCCGACGAGGGTACCGCGGTTGCGCACGATGGGATCGGCGATCAAGGGCGCTGCGGCCGCCATGGTCGGCTGCGTGGCCTTGAGCTGAGCAGAGCGTTCCAGGTCGACGTGGCGGCACAGGGCGCCGATGCGCAGGGTCCCGTCGGGGTCAGCCCGGTGGTAGTCGAGGCCCGGGACATTGTTGATGTCGACGATCAGTTCCGGTGATGCGAAACGCAGCTTCATCAGCGGGACCAGGCTCTGGCCGCCGGCCAGCACCTTCGCGTAGTCGCCGCCGCCGTGCAGCAGGTTGATCGCCTCGTCGAGCGAACGCGGTGCCTCGTAGCGGAACCGAGACGGATACATACGGTCCTCCAGTGTCCTGTCCGGGACGGCAGTGTCCGGCCGGACGTCGAGCCGCAGGTCAGCGCTAGTCGCTGGATTCGGGACGGCGCGGCACTTCGGGCGGTTCCGGGTCGGCCACGGCCACGGGGAGGGAGTCCTCCTCGGGGTCCGGCCGCGGCTCCTGGTGCGGCGGCCACGGCCCCGCGACCGGCTGGCCGGCGATCTTGAGATAGTCCATCAGCTCGGGCCAGGCCCAGACAGTCGGGCTCTTCCCGGTCTTCGGCGTGTGCTCGACCAGTTCGAACAGGCGGGGATTGCCCCGGCTGTGCCCGCTGGACTCTATTCGCATGGCCACGCTCCTGCCGTTGGACGGGCCCATGGGGCGCCGCCACGTGACGTGAACCACATGATCCGCTGGGCGGGACGGCCTGGCAACACGCGAATAAGCTCTTGCTTAAGTGGACGGAATCCGCCCGGCACTCCGGGCGTTTTCCCCAGCTCAGCTCCAGATCGTGACGTACACGGGCGGGCGGAACCGCGACGGTGGAACCCCGGCCGCCGGTGAGCGCATCAGGTGCATCGCCTCGGGGGTACTGAGGAAGCGCCGCAGCGAGCTGGCGGCGGCGCTCCGATGCTGGCGCTCCAGCACGGTTGCGTGCCAGCAGGCATCCACGGGCGATCCGGGCACCTCGACCAGTGACAGCTCGCCACGGCGCAACTGCTGGGTGACGAGGTGCTCAACGGCCGGCGCCACCCCGGCCCCGTCCGCCGCCGCCGCCCAGGCGGCGGTCTGGTTGGGGAAAACCCCGATCCTGTTGTCAGGTATGCGCAGCCTGGCCAGTAGCATGCCGATGTCGCTGTCCGGGTCGGTGCCGGACGGATCCACCAGCCACCGCCACTGACTGGCGTTGCCATGCAGCCGGGAATGCCGCGCGCCGACAACCACGAGGCGGTACCGGAAGATCGGCTCGCTCACCACCGGGAGCGCCGGATCCCGGGCCACGCTGGGACCGATCGCCACATCGGCCAGCCGATTCGCGACCAGCACCGCCATCTCCTTGGTCACCGCCACCCCCGCCGAAACCTCGACGGAGCCCGCGAAGCGCCTGGTGAACGCCTCCGTCAGCGGGCTGACCACGAACTCGGCGATCGTGGAGGTGGCCACCACCCGCAACTGCTCCGGGGCGCCCTGCGCGGCACGGACCGCCGCGTGAGCCTCGGCGCCCAGCACGACGATCTGCGACGCGCTGGCCAGCAGCCTGGAGCCGCCCGCGGTCAGCGTCATGCCGGCCGGCCCGCGGCTGACCAACTGATCACCCAGGTGCTGCCGGAGGGCGGTCAGCGCCTGCGACACGGCCGGCTCGCTGACGCCGAGCGCGTTCGCGGCGGCGGTCACCGATCCGAGCCGGGCGACCAGGACAAACGCGTTGAGCTGAGTTAGGGTCATGGCACTCCCAAGTATTGCTCAGCGCCGGGCCCGATAATCACCGCGAAGCGGGGGTCTTAGCGGCCGCGCAATCCGGCCCTCGCTTCCCGCCGTCGCTATCGACTCCATCGCCTCGTAAACTCGTCACGCGGGCCGTGGCTCGAGGGAGGGTGTGTGCAGGTTCCGGCGTACGTCGAGTACGAGAAGGCCACCAGCGTCGGGCATGCGCTTGCCCTGCTGGCCAGGTTCGGTCCGGAGGCACGCATCCTGGCTGGGGGGCACAGCCTGATCCCGATGATGAAGCTCAGGCTCGCGCAGCCGGAGACCCTGATCGACATCAACGGTCTCAGCGAGCTCTCCTATATCACGGTGACCGATGGCGAGCTGCGGATCGGCGCCCTGACCAGGCACGCCCAGTTGCTCGACTCGCCGGTCGCCGGGGCACACTTCGCCATCCTGCACGATGCCGAGAGGGTGATCGCCGACCCCATCGTGCGTAACTGGGGCACCGTCGGCGGCTCACTCTGCCAGGCCGACCCGTCGGAGGACCTGTCCGCGGCCTTTGCGGCGCTGAAGGCGAGCATGGTCGTCCAGGACCCCGATGGCAGCAGGACGGTGCCGGCCCGGGAGTTTCACACCGGGCCGTACGAGACGGTGGTCGCCCCCGGCGAACTGCTGACCGAGATCAGGATCGCGATCAGGCCGGGCGGCGGCAGCGCCTACGAGAAGGTGGGGCGCCGGGTCGGCGACTGGCCGGTCGGTGCGGCCGGAGCGGCCATCCGGCTGGCCGGCGACACCATTGCCGAGGCCGGGATCGGCCTCACGGCGGTCGGCGCACAGCATTTCGCCGCGGCTGAGGCCGAGGAGTTCCTGCGCGGCGCGTCGGCCACCGAGGCGAGCTTCGCCCGGGCCGGCGAGATCGCCGCCGAGCACTGCCGTCCCAGCTCGGACCAGCGCGGCCCGGCCGACTACAAGCGGCACCTCGCCCAGGAGTTGACCACGCGGGCGCTGCGGCGGGCGCTGCGCCGGGCGCGGCACCAGGACACCTGACGTGCAGATAACCGTGACCGTCAACGGCTCTGACTACACCCGCGAGGTCGAGGCGCGGCTACTGCTGATTCATTTCCTGCGGGACGAGCTGAGGCTGACCGGCTCACACTGGGGCTGTGACACGTCCAACTGCGGGGCCTGTGTCGTGTGGCTCGATGACACGCCGGTGAAATCCTGCACCGTGCTCGCGGCCATGGCGGATGGGCACCGGGTATTCACCGTGGAGGGCCTGGAGCGCGACGGCGTGCTCGACCCGGTCCAGCAGGGTTTCGCGGAGTGTCACGGGCTCCAGTGCGGCTTCTGCACGCCGGGCATGATGCTCACCTCCCGGTGGCTGCTGAACCATCACCCGCACCCCTCAGCCATGCAGATCCGTGAGGCGCTGTCCGGGCAGATCTGCCGGTGCACCGGCTACGAGAACATCGTGCGGTCCGTCCTGTGGGCCAGCAAGCACCCTGCGGCCGGGCAGGCCGCGGCCGACGACGAGGGCACCGACCAGGCGGCGGATGGGGTGCCCGCGTGATTGCCGCTGACCGCCACGCGATGAACGGGGCCTACGGGCCGGTCAAGCGCAAGGAGGACGCGCGGTTTATCCGCGGCAAGGGCACCTTTGTCGACGACATCCAGCTACCCGGGATGCTGCACGGCGCGATCCTGCGCAGCCCGCTGGCGCACGCCAGGGTCGTCTCGATCGACACCGCGGCGGCCGAGGCCCACCCGAAGGTCAGGGCCGTCATCACCGGCCAGACCCTGGCCGGCCTGAAGCTCGCCTGGATGCCCACCCTGTCGCAGGACGTCCAGGCCGTCCTGGCCACCGACAAGGTGCGGTTCCAGGGACAGGAGGTCGCGTTCATCGTCGCCGAGGACAGGTACTCGGCGCGTGACGCGCTCGAGCTCATCAGCGTTGAGTACGAACCACTGCCCGTGGTGATCGATGCCAAGAAGGCCCTGGATCCTGGTGCCCCGGTGATCCGCGATGACCTGGCCGGCAAGCAGGACAACCACATCTTCGACTGGGCGGCGGGGGACAAGGCGGCGACCGACGCGGTCTTCGCCGCCGCTGATGTCGTCGTGGCGCAGGACATGCTCTACCCGCGCTCCCACCCTGCCCCGCTGGAGACCTGCGGCACGGTGGCCGACATGGACGCGGTCACCGGCAAGCTGACCATCTGGTCGACGACGCAGGCCCCGCACGCTCACCGCACCGTGTACGCGCTGGTCGCCGGCCTTCCCGAGCACAAGATCCGGATCGTCTCGCCGGACATCGGCGGCGGTTTCGGCAACAAGGTCGCCATCTACCCGGGGTACCTCTGCGCCCTCGTCGGCTCCATCGTGACCGGCAGGCCGGTCAAGTGGGTTGAGGACCGGTCGGAGAACCTGATGTCGACCTCGTTCGCGCGGGATTACCACATGCACGGCGAGATCGCCGCCACGAGGGACGGCAGGATTCTGGGCCTGCGGGCCACGGTGCTAGCCGACCATGGTGCTTTCAACGGCTCCGCGCAGCCCACCAAATTCCCCGCCGGGTTCTTCCATATCTTCACCGGCTCCTACGACCTGCAGGCCGCGTATTGCGAGGTGAGCGGCGTCTACACGAACAAAGCCCCAGGCGGCGTCGCCTACGCCTGCTCGTTCCGGGTGACCGAGGCGGTCTACCTTGTCGAGCGCCTGGTCGACGTGCTCGCCCTCGAACTGGGCGTGGACCCGGCCGAGCTGCGGATGAACAACCTGCTGCGGCCGGAGCAGTTCCCGTACACCACGCCGACCGGCTGGGAGTACGACTCGGGGGATTATCCGCGCACGCTGCAGGTGGCATTGGACATCGCCGGGTACGCTGACCTGCGGCGTGAGCAGGCGGAGAAGCGGGAGCGCGGGGAGCTGATGGGCATCGGGATCAGCTTCTTCACCGAGGGCGTCGGCGCGGGCCCGCGCAAGCACATGGACATCCTCGGCCTCGGCATGGCCGACGGCGCCGACCTGCGGGTGCACCCAACCGGCAAGGCAGTCCTCGGGATCTCGGTGCAGACCCAGGGTCAGGGACACGAAACCACCTTCGCCCAGATCGTCGCCCAGGAACTGGGGATGTCCCCCGACGACGTCGAAGTCGTGCATGGCGATACCGACCGGACTCCGTTCGGCCTGGGTACGTATGGTTCCCGGTCGACGCCCGTATCAGGGGCGGCGGCGGCGGTGGTGGCCCGCAAGGTGCGCGAGCGCGCCCGGATCGTCGCGGCGGCCATGCTTGAGGCATCCGCCGGCGACCTGGAGTGGGACAACGGCAAGTGGCAGGTCCGCGGCGACCCCGAGCAGGGCAAGACCATCGCGGAGATCGCGATGGCGGCGCACTCCTCGCTGGAGCTGCCGGAGGGTGTCGAGGGGCATCTGAGCGCCGAGACCGTTTACAACCCGCCGAGCCTCACCCACCCTTACGGCGCCTACATCTGCGTGGCCGACGTGGACGCGGGCACCGGGGTGGTATCGCTGCGCCGGTTCATCGCGGTGGACGACTGTGGCGTCCGGATCAACCCGATGATTGTGGAGGGCCAGGTGCACGGTGGGCTCGCCGACGGGGTCGGCATGGCGCTGATGCAGGTGATCGCGTTCGACGAGGAGGGCAACTGCCTGGGCGGCTCGTTCATGGACTACCTTCTGCCCACATCCATGGAGTGCCCGTCCTGGGAACTTGGTGAGACCGTGACCCCCTGCCCGCATCACCCGATCGGGGCCAAAGGCGTCGGCGAGTCGGCGACGGTGGGCTCGCCTCCCGCGGTGGTCAACGCGGTGGTCGACGCGTTGAAGCCCTACAGGGTCCGGCACGCCGACATGCCGCTCACCCCGGCCAACGTGTGGTGCGCGATCCAGGGCCACCCGCAGCGGACCGACCTGGCGATCACCTGATGAGCGACCTCACGCAGCGGCTGCCCGACGTGGGAACGCTCCTGAGCGCCCTCGACTCGGCGGATTATCTGGCCGACGAGCCACTCGGCACGGCCCTGTTCCTGGCCGCCCGGATGGCGCAGCCGATCCTGCTCGAAGGCGAGCCAGGGGTCGGCAAGACCGAGGCGGCCAAGGCGCTCGCCGGCGCTCTCGACACACCGCTGATCAGGCTGCAGTGCTATGAGGGCCTCACCGCGGCCGAGGCGCTCTACGAATGGAACTACCCGCGCCAGTTGCTGGCGATCAGGCTGGCCGAGGCCAGGGGTGCGACCCTGCATGACGAGGACCTGTTCAGCGAGGAGTACCTGCTCGCCCGCCCACTGCTGGCCGCGCTCGACCATCCGGGCCCGCGCCCGGCCGTGCTGCTGATCGACGAGGTGGACCGCGGCGACGACGAGTTCGAGGCGTTCTTGTTCGAACTGCTCGCGGAGGCGGCGGTCACTATCCCCGAACTCGGGACCAGGCGCGCCGCGTTCCCTCCCATTGTGGTGCTGACCTCTAATCGCACCCGTGACCTGCACGACGCCCTGAAGCGACGCTGCCTCTATCACTGGATCGAGTACCCGGACGTGGAGCGGGTCGCGGCGATCATCCGGCGCCGGGTGCCGGCCGCGGCTGGCGTGCTGGCCGACCAGGTAGCGCGGGGCGTCGCGCGGCTGCGCGCCTTGGACCTGGCCAAGCCGCCAGGTGTCGCGGAGGCCATCAGCTGGGCCGAGGCGCTGGGCGTGCTCGGCGCGGACAGCCTCGACGAGGCATCCGCGGCGCGGACGACAGGCGCTGTGATCAAGTACGAGGAGGACCTCCAGGCGGTCCGCGCGACCGGATTCGCCCCCGTGGTGAGTGATGACCGTGGTTAGCGACGCTGGTGGCCAGCGATGACGGCCGAGGATCTGGCCATCACCGCGGCGCGGTTCGGCGCGGCGCTGCGCCACGCCGGGGTGCCTGCCGATCCGGGAAGGTGCGAACGTTTCGCGCGCGCCGTTACCGTGGCCCGGCCGGCCACCCGGCGTGAGCTGTACCTGTGTGCCCTGGCGACCCTGGTGTCCGGGCAATCGCAGATCGAAACACTGGAGCGAGTGTTCAACGCGATGTTCGGCGGCCTGGCCGACCCGGCCGGGCCACGGGGTGGTCAGAACGCTCGTCCGTTGCGCGGGGAAAGCCCCCAGCCGCCCACGCCGGAGGACATGCTCGCGGCCGCCGCCCGCGCGGCCAAGGCTCACGATGGCCAGCCGCGCGACGCCCGGTCGGACCGGGGGCAGTTGCCGCCCACGCCGCAGCGGGCCAGTGCGCTTCAGCCCGCTGAACGCAGCGGCGCGGAGCCTGACGCGGAGGCGGCGGCCGGGCGCCCGGCACTGGCCAGCAGCGCAGAACGCCTGGCGGATAAGGATTTCGCCGAATTGACGCCGGCTGAGTTGCTGATGCTCGCCGGCCTCATGCGCAAGCTCACCCTGGCCGTGCCGCTCCGCCGCTCCCGCCGCCACCAGCCCACCCCGCACGGCAAGCGCACCGACCTGCGGGCCACGCTGCGCCAGGCGCGGCGCACCGGGGGTCACCCACTCCGGCTGGCCAGGCGAGCGCCGTCCAGGCAGCCCCGTCGGCTCGTCGTGCTGTGCGACATCTCGGGGTCCATGGAGCCGTACGCGCGGGCCATGCTGCAATTGCTGTACTGCGCGGCGGGTGGCGCGCGGGCGGAGGTATTCACCTTTGCCACCCGGCTGACCCGGCTCACCACCACGCTGTCGCACACCCGGCCGGAGTTGGCTCTCCGGCGGGCCGGCCAGATCGCGCCCGACTGGCTCGGCGGGACCCGCATCGGCGCCTCAGTCAAGGAGTTCAACGACACCCGCGGGCGAGCCGGCCTGGCCCGCGGCGCGGTCGTCGTCATCATCTCCGACGGGTGGGACACCGGTGATCCCGCACTGCTCCGCCACGAGATGGAGCGGCTTTCCCGGGTGGCCCATCGCATCGTCTGGGTCAATCCGCGGACCAAGAGCGACCAGTACCAGCCGCTGGCCGGCGGCATGGCAGCGGCCTGGCCGTACTGCGACGCCGTGGTCAGTGCGCACACCGTGCACGCACTGGACGAACTTACCGCCGCCCTGGCCCACCCGGCCCGGCACCGGCCCTCGTCGCGGGACGCCTCGCGTCGCTGATGCCGTGCTGCGGCGATCGGGGGCGGGGCGACGCGTGGCGCAGGCCCGGGAAAGTGCTGCGGCTGCTGGTGCGGCCCGGCGTCCCATTGATGAGGCCAGGCGTCCCGCTGGTGCGGCCGTGCGTCCCGCTGGTGCGGCCCGGCGTCCCATTGATGAGGCCGTGCGTCCCATTGGTTCCGCTGGGCGTCCCGCTGGTGCGGCCCGTGCGGCGTCCCATATCCCCCGTGCGTATCCCTGGGCTTCGGCAGCCACTGTCTCAGGTTCCGCCTGCCGCATCTGTGGCGCGGCGGAGCGGACGAAAGTCGTTATGGCGGGGGCCCGAGCGTGCCGGCCTGGCTGGCGGGCCATCCACCGGTCCGGCAGGCATAGGACGATCAAGGGAACCCCGATCCCGAACACGGCCCGCAGCAAGCCCAGATCGTGCAGCGTGAAGGGGAAAAGTTCACCGGTGAAGCGGGCTGCGTAGAGCAACGCGGCCGCGACCAGAGTCGTCCAGGGGAGTCGCCAGCGGGTGAGCACATAGACACTGGGATCGAGCATGATCCTCGCCGCCACGGCGAGCAGGATCACTGCCTGCCAGCGCCCGCGCCGTACGGCCAGGCACCCGGCGGCTACACCGAGGGCGAGCTGGGCTGGCCGGTCCCACCACGGCGTACCTGCGGCGTTCACCCCGATCACGCGGAGCGCGGAGGAGTAGTCGTTGGGAATCGTGAACCGCGCCGCCATGAGAGTGTGCGAATCGGCCAGCAGGAACGGCAACCACGCCACTGCGACGCCAGCCGCAAAGACCCCGAGAGCGGGCCACCGGTCCTTGCGTGGAAGAGCCAGCAAGAGCGCCACGAACGCGGCCGCCCACGGCTTGGCGTCGACGGCGGCGGCCAGCGCCACCCCGGCCCAGACCGGATGACGCCGGCTCACCGCGTGTGCCGCGGCGACCGACAGGCCGAGAGCCAGCACGTCGTCGAGATGCCCGTAGTGAGTGGTGAGTTCCGTCCACACCGGGAGGAAGACAAGCCCGGCCACCAGTAGCCGACCGCGTCGGCGACGCTCGGGCACCGGCAGCAGCCGCCACACAGCGGCCAGCAGCGGCAGGCCGGTTGCCGACATCGCCACGACCGCGATCACCCGGCCGCTTCCAGGACCCATCACCCTCAGTACGGCCGAGACGGCCAGAGCCAGCGGCCCCATCTGCAGCGCCGGATGGGTCGCGTACAGGTGAAGCCCGCCGCTGGGGCCGCCGGAGGAAAGCAGCAGGCCTCCCTCGGCGAAGAAATGCCAGGACTGGCCGACCGGATGTGCGCGGAGGCCGACCCACAGTGCCGACCACAGCCCCAGCACCCACCACGGCCACGGTGCTGACCGCTGCGCCAGCGCTGACTGCGGCCACGGCGCTGACTGCGGCCACGGCACCCGTCGCGGCGCGGAGTAGAAGCTGCCCGGTTCTGCCTGGCTCGTGCGGTCCACCAGGCCCGCGTTGACCCCGGCCCTCACGTGCCGGGCGTAGCGGTCGGCCGTCCGGAATGACCACCCAAAGCCGGCGACTCGTTGGCCAAAGTGTGCACTCCCTCCCCAACGACTGGATGAGCCGGGAAATTGAACTTACCAGGGAGATCCTCGCTTCTGCAGGTGTAGTCGAAACTGACATTATTACGGAATCATTAAGGCATACCGGATGACCGATATTACTAGCTAACGGTATGTTACGATAGGGTCACTTTAAATGAGAACGTGATAGTATTCGGAGAATCGACAATAGGCCAATGAATTCGCGAGTCCAAATGGCATTGTCATGAGTTCTGGCCGGCGCGAGCGAGTCCGCGCATCCATACATCCGCGCATCCATACATAGGAGGGGTTGAGCTTCCCACCTGCCCGTAAAGCTCACAGGGTGGCGCCCGGCAGTTCTCCGGGGCCCGGGACTACGGCCGAAGCGGGGCACTTGACCGTTGGGGGTCAACCGAGATGAGCTTTTCCCTGATCGAAGAGCCTGAGCCTGAACCCTCCGAATCGCCTGACC
>WNFD01002069.1_pt1 | contig 21816 bp, 19 predicted proteins | sample 5400491 | NCBI WGS metagenome assembly WNFD01 (sample SAMN13153343, study PRJNA577476) | soil metagenome | isolation source: 120 cm saprolite under Douglas fir tree site 2 hole 2 replicate 2 | place: USA:California | collected 2015-04-18
TGGCCGCCCAGGAGCAGCGGCTCTTCCGCTGCCTCTCGGTCTTCGCCGGTGGCTGCACACTGGAAGCAGCCGAGGCGGTCTGTGGCGACGGAAGCGATGCTGCTCCTGACCTGGGAGGCTCGGTGCTGGATGGGGTCGTTTCGCTCATCGACAAGAGCCTGCTGCAGCAAACGGAGCAGGAAGGGGAAGAGCCACGGCTGGCTATGTTGGAGACGATCTGCGAGTATGGACGAGAGTGCCTGGAGGCCCTCGGAGAGGCGGAGGGTATGCAGCACACTCACGCCGCCTATTACCTGGCGCTGGCAGAGGAGACGGAGCAGCGGGTGCCCGGTCCAGAGAGGGGGAGCTGGATCGAACGGTTGCAGCGGGAACACGAGAACCTGCGTGCGGCGCTGGCGTGGTTGATGGAGCACCACGAGTGGGAGGCGGCCTTGCGGCTCGGCGGCGCCCTGTTGCAATTCTGGTGGATGCGTGGGTATCTGAGCGAGGGGCGGGTCGAGCTGGCGCGGGCACTGGCTGGGAGCCGGGAGGGTGTGGCGGCGCCCGTGCGTGCGAAGGCGCTGTTCGCAGCGGGGACACTTGCTGCCCTGCAGGGAGACTATGCGCAAGCCGAAGCTTTGTGCAGGGAGAGCCTGGCGCTCTTCCGAGAGCTGAGCGACCGCCGGAACAGTGCGCACTCTCTGATAACGCTGGGGCATGACGCCTTGCACCAGAGCGACTACGCGGCGGCACGCTCTCTGTTAGAGGAGGCGGAGAGCCTCTACCGGGAGGTGGAGGACAAGGATGGCATCGCCCTGGCGCTCGTCCACCTGGCGACCATGTTTCTGTTGCAAGGGGAGTATGACCGGGCACACGCCCTGCTAGAGGAGGCCGTGGCGCTCTCCAGAGAGGGAGGGGATAGCTGGAGCATCGCGAACGCGCTCTTGATTTTAGCGATAGTGAGGTTCTGCCAGGGTGATCTCGCGCGAGCGCGTGCTCCCCTCGAGGAGTGTCTCGCCTTAGCCAGGCAGGAGGGCTACAAGGAATATATCGCCTACGCGTTATGGATCTCGGGGCAGGTGGCCCTGCTCCAAGGTGACCAGGCCTCGGCGCGTTCGCTGTTTGAGGAAAGCCTGGCGCTCTTCAAAGAAATGGGCAAGCGGCAATATATCGCTCAAGCGCTCAGCGGCCTGGCAGTGGTTTCACTCGTGCAAGGCGACTATGCGGCGGCACGTGCGTTACTCGAAGAGAGTTTCGCCCTCTTCAAGGTGGGGGGCAACCAATGGTCCATCGCCGGATGCTTGGTGGTATTTGCGGCCCTGGCTGCCGCACAGGGCGAATGGACACGGGCGGCGCGCGTATCGGGTGCAGCAGAGGCCTTGTGCAAAGCGATCAATGGAGTGCTCTCACCTGGTGAGCGTGTCATGCAGCAGTTCACCAGCGCTGCGGCCCGCGCTCAACTGGGAGAGGACGTCTTCACAGCAGCGTTGGCAGAGGGGCGCACGATGACCCCTGAGCAGGCCCTGGCTGCACAAGGACCCGTGACAATGCCTACCGCGGCTCCAGCAGGACCACCCTCCGTTCCACACGCGGTGCACGCCCCGACCTATCCAGCTGGCTTGACCGCCCGCGAAGTAGAGGTGCTCCGTCTCGTGGCCCAGGGGCTCACCGACGCCCAGGTGGCCGAACAGCTCATCGTCAGCCCGCGCACCATTAACTTCCACCTGACCTCCATTTATAGCAAGCTCGGGGTCTCCTCTCGAGCCGCTGCAACTCGCTACGCCGTAGAGCAGCACCTGGTCTAACGCTTCCTGCTCCTGTTTGCTCCGCCGCTGACCTGCTCACACCTCATGGCCTGTTGAGCTTCGTCACGCTCCCCTGGAACCCCACCCTCTCCCCCTGACACATGTGGCGGATGGCGTTCCCATGGGCCTCCTTTCTGGCGTAGAGGCGACATTTATGGCGCGAGTCCGGCCCCAGCCGTGAGCGCATGAGGCCTCTCCCACCCCAGGCGCCATAAATGTCGCGGCTACGCACGCACTGGATGGGTCAAATGTGTCGGGGAGAGAGGGAACCCCACCCGGTAATTCTACCAGGATGCCTGCGAAATCATAGTCTCCTGACTATGTAAAGACTGGTAATGAAACAGGTAATTCTACAGATGTGCCAGCGCCTTCAGCACAGTAGACTAGAAGTAATGGTTCTTATGAAAATGAAGCACGGGAGAGATGTCCATGAGGACGATCAAACTGATTGTGAGTGATCTACACGTTGCCAGCGGTGATCCGCTGCTGGATGGCTTTGGGGAGCGACAGCAGGCTGCGCTGGAAGGCCTCCTCGCGGCGGCTGGCGGGAGCGGAGGGAGTCCATTGGGCGCGGCGGATGAGGTGGAGTTGATTCTCAACGGGGATTGCCTTGACTTTCTGATAGTGGAGCCCCACGACACGGGCGGAGTGATGCATGCAGGCCTGGCGGTGGAGAAGCTGAGGAGGGTGATTGCGGCGCACGGCCCTTTCTTCGAGACGTTACACAGGTTTCTGAGGCAGCCTGGGCGGCGCATAACCTTCATGACGGGCAATCACGATATGGAGTTGTGTTTTGCGGAGGTACGCGCAGGGATCAGGGAGGCGATGGGTATGCCGCCAGACGATGGGCGGATCTATTTCTGTCCCACGCCCAGCTATCGACCGCTGCCGGATGTGTACCTCGAGCATGGCCATGCGTACCATTTCTGGTGTTGTGATAGGAGCGGCTTCTGGGATGCGTCGGGCCATGGAAGGACAGCCAATCCGCAGGTGATGACGTTACCGCTTGAGGCGCAGTATATGCAACATGTGGGCTATCCCGTCCTGGCACACTACCCGTACCTGACTGGCTTTGAGCCGTCGCTGAGCATTACGCGGCAGACAGCGTTATTGTGCCTGCTGAACCCGGCGGTGATGGTAGAGGCGGTACAGCACGTGCTGGAATTAGTGGACGCGGTTGCACATGGCCAGCCGCGCCCAGGATTGCTCCACCTGGCAAGAGGCGAGGAATGTTCCCCTGTCGCCTTGTTTGAGCAGACGATGATGGCCCTGCTGGCGTTTCAACAGCAGGTAGTGGCACGCTCACCGGGATGGAAGGAGCCGTTGGGAGAAGAGGCTGCACTCCAGGCGCAGGCGCAGGCGATGATGGAGCTTGCGATGCTGCGGGAGACATTGAGCAGGGCACCCTGTCTGGGGGACAGGTTGGGCAAAGATGAGGGTGTGAGAGAGGCGATCGCGACGGTCTGTACGCCGACCACGGCTGTGTTGGGGGACAGTGTGGCCGCAGGAATACATCCTGTGCTGAAATGCGACCCCTCGCTGCGCTATGCGCTTGCGGGGCATACGCACAAGCCGCGTATTGATCCGATCAAGGGTGGGACAGCGGAGCAACAGGTGTACCTGAATACGGGGAGCTGGCTGTCGCGGCTGGCGTTGCCCACACCAGGAGAGGTGACGCCGGAGCTGGTGGCATGGCTCTGTGAGCCGGATCGGGTACATATCCCGCTGCGGGAGGTGCCGCCGCAATGTGTGTTTGCCCTGGTGAACGCTACGACCGGGGGGCCCTCTCGCGCGAGTTTGTGTCTCTGGGAAGGTGGCAGCACTGGGCAGTATCGCGTCCTGGCATCAGGATGATGGAGGAGGAACAGGAGATGACGGCACAGCAGACCGGCCAGCCATCACAGCGCACGCAGCAGACGGATGAAGCTATGCAAGAACAGGATACCGCTCCTCCCGGATTCATCACGCCACGCCGTCCGGCCATGCATCTCCCTAAACTGCGCTGGCAGCTCATCCTGGCGATCAGCGTGTTTTACTTTGGACTCAGCTTTCAAGGCACCGCCCTGGGTCTGATCATCCTTCCCAGCCAGGTGCTCAAGATGGTAGGGGACGTGCAGAAAGGTGAGGCGTTAGCATTTGTGCTGATCCCCGGCGCGTTCGCCTCGCTGCTCGCTAACCCGTTCTTTGGGATGCTCAGTGATCAAATGCGAGGCAGACTAGCTGCCTGGGGACGCCGCCGTCCCTACATCCTGGCTGGCACGCTGGTCAGCGCCGGTGGACTGATCTGGATGGCGATGGCACGAGATATTGCCTCCCTGGCAGTCGCCAATGTCCTGGTCCAGCTGGCTAGCAACGCAGCCCAGGCACCCTTTCATGCGCTGCTGCCGGACCTGGTACCCCAGGAGCAGCGCGGCCTGGTCTCGGGTGTGATGGGCTTGCTCACTGTGAGCGGTACCATTGGGGGAGCCATCATCGCCGGCCTCTTTCTTGATGCCACACAACCACCTGCGATGTATCAGCGGGGACTCTGGCTGGCATATGGGATCAGCATCGCTGTCCTGGTGGCATGCATGCTCATCACCATCGTCTCCGTCCGTGAACGCATGACTGCTTCGGCGCGTATCGCTGCACCAGAGGCCGAGCGGGCCGTGGCCATCCCCTCCTTGACCGTACAACGTAGAAGCCGCCCATGGCTGACACGCTCCACTCTCCTTAACATCGTCGGGACGCTTGCCATCGCGGGTGTTGCCTGGGCTGCTATGACGGTATGGAATGGACTGCATCTCACCGGCCTGCAGATCAGTGGTGATGGGAAGCAGGTGATATTAGAAGTTATCGCGACGATTGGCATCCTACGCCTGTTCGACTTCCATCCCCGGCGCGACCCTGACTTCGCCTGGGTGCTGCTGACACGGCTGGTGATGATGCTGGGTATCTCCACGATCCAGACGTTTCTGTTCTTTTACATGCGTGACGCTGTTGGTACGCCGCATCCCGAACAGCAGACGACCAATTTTGTCATCATTATCTCTCTCACCAGCCTGATCAGCGCGCTCGGGGCAGGATGGCTCTCAGACCACTATGGCCGCAAGCGCATGGTCTACATTTCGGGCGGCTTGATGGCCATGGTGAGCCTCATCTTCATCGTGACGCACGCACTGCCCATGGTATTGGCGGCAGGAGGCCTCTTCGGCCTGGGCTATGGTGCGTACCTCTGTGTTGACTGGGCCCTGGTGGCCGATGTCTTGCCATCACAGCAGGACTTTGCGCGGGACATGGGCGTCTGGAATATCGCGAATGCGCTCCCCAGGGTCATCGCGCCTGTCGTCGCTGGCCCACTCATCGACACCTTCGCCCGCCTGCATCAGCCGGTCCTTGGCTTCCAACTCCTTTTCGCCGTGACTATGGTCTACTGCCTGCTTGGGACGGTGACGGTGCGCTATATTCGCGGGGTGAAGCGCTGACTTGCCTGAAAATGACATCGGCGGCTTCTGGCGCGTATCGTTCGACGATCTCCTCGGTAATCGCGTTGGCACGGCAGATCTCACCAAACAGACTGGCGCTCCGGCGCGGTGTGCGCCGCTGGGTGAGCGGATCCAGCTCGATCAGGCCCATGCGCACTGCCCAGCCTTCGACCCACTCGAAGTTGTCTACTAATGTCCAGTGCAGGTAGCCAAGGACAGGAATGCCTTCGCTGATGGCGCGATGGACCATCGCAAGATGCTCCAGGATAGCTCCTGGACGGCGATCGTCCAGTGCATCACTAACGCCATTCTCAGTAATATACAAGGGCTTGTTGTCTCGCGTGCGACGATGGATGGTTTTCAGGACGCGGTACAGGCCCTCTGCATAAATTTCGCTGAAGTTGTTGTCCATCCCTGGATCACCATGCAGCGCATCGGGCCTGGTGAAGCGCCGCCCAAAGAGTTCGCCAGCATTGGTGGGATCAAAGCGTACCAGGTTACGGCTATAGTAGTTGACGCCGTGATAATCTCGCGACCCTGGCGCGTGCGCGAGGGGAGCCAGGAGCGCATTGAAGGGAAAGGGGAAACGGCCCGTCTCCCCCGCCTGGAGCGCTGCCCAGTTAAAGCAGGTCTCGTGTAATCCGGCAACGGCCCGATCCAGGGGCGAGCGCGGATGCGCCGGGTCGAAGAGACGATAGTGCAGGCAGTAGCCGATTTGCCCTTCGGGCTGCAGGCGGCGAATGGCATAGAACGCCTCGACATGCGCCTGCATCAGGTTACGCAAAACATGCAGGGCATGCACTATATCATGTTCGCCAGGAGGATAGAAGCCAAGCAGGTACCCCATGAAGGCATAACTGTTTGGTTCATTGATGGTCAACCAAAAATCGCAGAGATCGCCCAGCGACTGCACGATATGCGTCACGTAGCGCACAAAGAAACGTCTATTGGTCTCGTCTGCCAGGCCGCCCCGGTCTACTAACCACAACGGTTCCGTGAAGTGATGTAAGGTCACGACTGGTTTGAGGTGACGCCGGTGCAAATCTGTGAGCATGGCCCGGTACCGATCCACAGCGGCGCTGTCCCAGTGCCCCTCCACCGGCTCAATACGACTCCATTCGATGCTCAGTCGCAGCGCGTTATTGCCCATCTGCTCTGCCAGTGCAAAATCGTCTTCTGCCATCTGCCACCAGTTGGCCGCCTCGCCGCACTGCACACCCGGCGGGAACTGCCCTTGCTGTTCCCAGCGAGCCATTTGCGTATTGGTATTGCCACCTTCATTTTGATATGCCGCAGACGCGGTTCCCCATAAAAATCCCTTAGGAAACGCTAGGATACGCTGCTTTGCCATGCTAAACTTCCTTTCCCAGCTGAACATCAGTAATATCAAATCCTGATGATCACTTTACATTGTCATGCTGAGCGCATGAGCCGAAGCCCTGAGCGTAGCGAAGGGGAAGTATCTCTGTACCCATTGAGACAGACTCTTCGCTGTGCTCAGCGTGACACTCGAGTGTCGGACACAACTGCCTTCACCTCACAGGAGTTTTTCGGAGGCTGTGCCATCTAATCTCTGTGGATGACCGAGCACAAAGTAACTCGCAAAGAGCGTTAGCCCGGGAGCGATCCGCAGGTATGCCTTGCCCAGCAGCAGGGAATGATCACCTGCATTGGGGAGTCCGACATAATCGCGAATACTGCGCATGGGGACGTTCCAGCGCGGATTCAGGTCAATATTGTAGTTAAGGTAGGCCAGGTGCGCGTAGGCTGCCCAGACCTCGCGGGCGGGCTCATCTTTGGCGAACGTGACGCGGTAAAAACCCTGCACAGCTGGTTTGCCCTGTTTCATCCGGACACGCCACTCCCCTGTGAAATGCTGCCCATCTTGCATGACCATTTGATTGTAGCCATGCAGCAGGCGCTCTTGCTGGTAGAAGGCTTTTCTGAATTTTTGTGCGACGAGCTGGGCGAGCGGTTCGTGGTTATACCCGTCGTACACGTAGCCTGCGAGCTGCGCCGGGTCCGGTGCTGGCGCAGCCAGTAAGACCTTTTCCAGGGTCTTGCGGTCAGCCTGCGCCAGCGTTTCAAATGTCCAGTGAGGCATGGGTATCGTCCCTCCTGCTGTAAGTCTTCCTTCCAACTGCTGATCCTGCATGGTTGCTCCTCTGTCACATGATGTTGAACGCCGTTCCCCTATAAACTTCTGCTGTACGCAGCTAGTGGTACCTCAACCGGCTCGTGCAATCCCTGCAAGTTTAGTTTGCCCTTTATTTTGGGCAGCGGACGGCGCATCAGCATGTAATACACTCCGCTCGCTAATCCGGTCAATCCTGCCACGCTGGCTGTCGTCGCTGCCAGCGTTTTTTGCCACCAGGATGCCATAGTACATCTCCTTTTGTTCGCAAGGAAAATCCTGCGCCAGCGGAACGGTTGTTACTCTCTACTTATCACATCCGCCGCTTTCTCGGCAATCATGATGGTGGGCGCGTTCGTATTGCCACTCACGATCGTTGGCATAATAGAGGCATCCACCACACGCAGCCCCTCGAGCCCATGGACCCGCAGCTCGGCGTCCACCACGGCCAGTGGGTCACTGCCCATCTTGCAGGTGCCAACAGAGTGGTCGGCCGTGAGAGCCACCGCACGGATATAGTCGCTCATCGCTGCGTCGCCCTGCACCTCTGGTCCGGGGTAGAGTTCCCTCCCCCGGAAGGGATCGAAGGCTTGCGCCTGCGCTACTTTCCGGCACAGGCTGATTCCCTCTACCAACGCCTGCAAGTCGGACGCGCTGGTAAGGTACCGGGGCTGAATGGCCGGAGGCTCCAGCGGGTCGGGCGAGCGCAGGGCGATGAACCCGCGACTTTGTGGACGGAGCTGGGCGAGTCCGATCGTGAAGCTATGGCCTGCCAGGCGAGCAAGTCCGTGGTCGATGGCATCCACGGGCACGAAGGCGACCTGGATGTCAGGCGCGGGCAGCTCTCGCCTCGTCTTGAGAAAGGCTCCCGCCTCGGCGACATTGGAGGTGAGCGAGCCCCGTTTGAACAGCAGGTACGACAGGATATTGGCCAGGCTCTCCACCCCGGCCAGGCTGACCGGCTGCGTACAGGCATAGATCACGCCTGCCGCCAGGTGATCTTGTAAATTTTGCCCGACGCCCGGAAGGTCCAGCGTGAGGGGAATGCCCAGCATCTGGAGATGGGCCGCAGGGCCGATGCCTGAGAGCAGGAGCAGCTGCGGGGAGTTGATCGCTCCTGCGCACAGCAGCACTTCTCGCCTCACGTGCGTTTGCTGTGGGTGACCATCCTGCCGGTACGCGACGCCCACACACCGCCGCTGTTCAAACAGCAGGCGGGTCGCGTGAGCATGGGGAAGCACCGTCAGATTGCGCCGCCGGCGTGCTGGTTTCAGATACGCGTCGGCTGCGCTGTGGCGTTGCCCCCGCTTCTGCGTCACCTGGTAGACGCCGACGCCCTCCTGCTCTGCCCCGTTGAAATCGGCGTTGTGTGCCCAGCCAAGCTCGACACCCGCTGCCACAAAGGCGCGCGTCAGCGGATTCACGCAGCGCAGGTCGGCGACGTTCAGAGGACCACCCACGCCGTGATAGGTGGAAGCGCCCCGTTCCTGGTGTTCCGCTTTCTTGAAGTACGGCAGGACCTCAGCGTAGCTCCATCCCTGGTTGCCCAGGGCGCACCAGTGGTCGTAGTCGTAGCGGTTCCCTCGCATGTAGATCATGGTGTTGATGGAGCTCGACCCCCCCAGCACCTTTCCCCGGGGAATATAGACGTTGCGCTGCTTCAGTTGCTCTTGCTCTTCCGTATAGTAGCTCCAATCGTAGGCGCTTTGGTAGAGTGTGCTGAGCGCGGCAGGAATGTGAACTTCCCTTGCCGTGTCCGCTCCCCCACTTTCAAGGAGCAGCACCGAACAAGTAGGGTCTTCGGTCAGGCGATGGGCCAGGACGCATCCCGCGGATCCCGCACCAACAATCACATAATCATACATGCCTTTCTGCCTTTCAAAACTATGGTTCTAACTCCCCGTGCTGTACCTTTGCCAGCACCCTCATCCAGGCGAGGACGTGTGGCATCCAGAGAGGCAAAGCGAAGGTATAGGGCACATCATGATCGCCACCTGGTCCCAGTTCTAGTTCCAGCCGCCTCCGCTCCAGCGCATTCATGCTCCCAACGTTCAGGGAGCATGCCGCCGTACTGCTCTCGTTCGGGAGCGCATCCGGTGGAGTTGTTGTAGCCCAAGCTTGCAGGGTGGGCATGCGCATCCGCCCCTCGGCCAGGGATACGTCGTCCCCGTTCAACGATGAGGTGGGGCTCACACCTCTGGAACCTGTTCCCTGGTTCTCTCGCGCCTCATGTACCTCGTGCTCTGATGCCGCCGTTGCGTGTGAACGGATTCCTCTCTCCTGCAGGAACTGTGCTGCTGTGACGGAGCCGGATGCCAGGCCGTTATTCTCGCGACTGAGCATCTCAGCCAGGTCTTCTTTTGCTGAAGAGGTAAACACGCGGATGCGGTCTGGAGGGATCGAACTAGAAAAGCTTCTCAGAAGCTGCAACACGGCATCCAACGAGGTCAGTCCTGTTGACTTCCAGGTCCACAAAGGTGTTTGACGTTCTTGGAATGCCAGCCGGTAGTATGTCATAATATACCTCCCACACATGCATGTTTATTTGGGTATTCCTTTTCACGGGTATAGATGTCAGGAACCATTGTGTTTCTCCTTATTAGTACATTCCTTGACCAATGACGAACCATCTGCTCCTAGTCTACCTGGCTCAGGTGTGCAGCACATCTGTAGAATTACCTGTAGCACTACCAGTCTTTGTAGGGTGAGGAGGCAATGCTTGCACGAGCATACCGGTAGAATTACCGGGGTGGTGCTCATCGCTCTGCTAGAGGGCGCACCCAGAGCAGTAAGAGGAGCAGGATTTGGGAGCAGGTAGGCGATGCTGACGGATGGCTTGGTGGCTGCAGCAATTGTAGAGGGACAGGTGGTAGCCATGCAGATCAACGAACGGATGCGGTATAATGGAGTGCGAAAAGTTTCAGCAGGCAGCGTTGGAATCTGCAAGAACGACTCGAGCAACCCTTCATCGATGACTGGTGAGAACCAGGGGGAAGTCAGCCATGCAGGACAAGCTCTACATCCTCCCTCTGAGGAAAGCCGATGAGCCTAGACGGGCTCCAAGGCATAACTTGCCCGCCCAACTCACCTCGTTGATCGGGCGCGAGCACGAGGTGGCGGCGGCCTGCGCGCTCTTGCGCCGTCCCGAGGTGCGCCTGCTGACCCTGAGCGGGACCGGTGGTGTGGGCAAAACACGCCTGGCTCTGCAGATAGCGACTGAACTCCTGCATGACTTTGCGAACGGAATCTGCTTCGTCTCGCTCGCTCCCATCAGCGATACCAATCTGGTTCTTCCTATCGTTGCCCAAACCTTTGGTCTATGGGAAGTTGGGGATCGGTCCCCGTTGGAGCACCTCAAGGCGTATCTGTATGAGAGGCATCTGCTCCTGCTGCTGGACAACTTCGAGCAGGTGGTTGCAGCTTCCCCTCTGCTGGTCGAGATGCTGCAGGCCTGTCCCCAGGTGAAGATCCTGGTGACCAGCCGGGCTGTCCTGCACGTTTCTGGCGAACACGAGTTCCCTGTTCCTCCGCTGGCCCTGCCCGATCCCCACCATCTTCCATCCCCGCCAGGCGGCGAAGCCCTGGCACAGTACGGGGCAGTTGCGCTCTTCCTGCAGCGGGCCCAGGCCGTCCAACCTGACTTCCAACTGACCAACACCAACGCACGAGCTGTAGCAGAGGTCTGTGCCCGCCTGGATGGGTTACCGCTGGCAATCGAGTTGGCGGCAGCCCGCATCAAACTGCTGCCGCCCAAGGCCTTGCTAGCGCGCTTAGGCCAGCGGTTGGTGCTCTTGACGGGCGGGGCACGGGATGTACCAGCGCGCCAGCAGACCCTGCGCAGCACGCTCCAGTGGAGCTACAACCTGCTTACCGCGGATGAGCAACAACTCTTCCGGCGCATCTCCGTGTTCGTGGGTGGCTGCACGGTTCAGGCGATCGAGGCCGTCTGTACAGCTCTTGACCGCGACGCCGCGGCGGAATCAGTATTAGATGGTATAGCATCCCTCCTCGACAAGAGTTTACTGCAACAGACTGAGCAAGAGGGTGAGGAGCCGCGCCTCGTCATGCTGGAGACCATTCGCGAGTACGGGTGGGAGGCTCTCGCCACTCATGGTGAAGTGGAGGCCACCCAACGCGCTCACGCTGCCTACTACCTGGTGTTGACAGAGCAGGTAGCACCCAGACTGACTCGTGCAGGGAAGGGGAGATGGCTCAAATGGTTGCAGCGCGAACACGAGAACCTGCGCACGTCGCTCACATGGTTGGTGGAGCACGAAGAGTGGGAGGCAGCCTTGCGGCTCGGTGGTGCCCTGTGGCACTTCTGGTGGATGCTTGGGCATCTGAGCGGAGGACGCACCGAGTTTGCGCGGGCACTGGCTGGGAGTCGGGGGAGTGTGGCGACGCCCGTGCGTGCGAAGGCGCTGCACGCAGCGAGTACACTTGCTGCCATGCAGGGAGACCTTACGCAGGCCGAAGCCCTGTGTAGGGAGAGCCTGGCGCTCTTCCGAGCGCTGGGCGACCGCCAGAGCAGCGCGACTTCTCTGATCGAGCTGGGGTATGCCGCCTGGCAACGGAGCGACTATGCGGCGGCGCGCACCCTGTTAGAGGAGGCGGTAGCTCTCTGCAGAGAGGTGGATGACCAGGATGGCATGACCTTGGCACTCGTCAACCTGGCAACCGTGTTTCTGTTGCAAGGAGAGTATGACCAGGCACGCACCCTGGTAGAAGAGGCCGTGGTGCTCTCCAGAGAGGGAGGGGATAGCTGGAGCATCGCGACCTCCCTCTGGATTTTAGCGCTGGTGATGTCCCTCCAGGGTGATCTCACGCGAGCACCTGCTCTGCTGGAGGAGAGCCTCGCCTTAGCCAGGCAAGAGGACAACAAGCAAGCTATCGCCTCCTCTTTATTTGTCTCGGGGCAAGTGGCCCAGCAGCAAGGTGATGTTGCACTGGCACGCTCGCTGTTTGAGGAAAGCCTGGCGCTCTTCAAAGATATGGGCGATCGGCAGAACGTCGCTCAATCGCTCGTCGGTCTGGCCGGGATTTCACTCGTGCAAGGTGACTATGACACGGCACGTGCTCTCTTCGAAGAGAGTCTGGCCCTCTTCAAGGTGGGGGGCAACACATGGTTCATCGCCTTATGCTTGGCGGGATTCGCGGCCCTGGCTGCCGCCCAGGGAGAATGGACATGGGCAGCGCGACTATCGGGTGCGGCGAAGGCCCTGTGTGAAGTAATTGGTGGGGTTTTACCACCTGCCATGCGTGCTGTGCAAGAATTCACCAGCGCTGTGGCCCGTGCACAGCTCGGAGAGGACGTCTTCACAGCAGCATTGGCTGAAGGGCGCACGATGACCCCTGAACAAGCCTTGGCAGCGCAGGGAACGGCGACAATGTCCATCCCGGCCACCACAGTACAACCATCAACTCTGCCAGCGAAGACAACGCCTACCTATCCAGCAGGACTGACCACCCGTGAGGTGGAGATACTGCGCCTGGTGGTGCAAGGGCTGACCGATGCCCAGGTGGCCGAACAGCTGGTCATCAGTCCCCGCACCGTCAACTGGCACCTGACTTCGATCTACAGCAAGCTCGGGGTCTCCTCGCGCAGTGCCGCCACTCGCTACGCCATCGAGCAGAAGTTGCTCTGAAGAGCTATTTCTTTTTCTGTTGGTCCTGCGTATTTTCGCCCTGTTCGTGCGACTCCACTTTGCTCTCCATTGCAACGGACAGGTCTGTGATAATTGAAGTTTTCATGCTCTGCGATCAAACAATGATTGAAGGGCTTACTTCGTGAAAAAGGGCGCACTTTCTGAAACGAGAAAGAGGGTGCATTCACTCAACGAGCGGCAGGAATAGGAGGAGGACATCACCCTCTGCGAGCGCACGGGTACGATGTCCCTTGCCCGTCGTGTCTTCGACAAGGACAACGGTACCCGCACCGACGTGTCGCCGTTGGCCGTCGCTCACTTCGAACTCCATGTCCTTGTCGGCGACCGCGAACTGACGGCGCGGAGCGTTGTGCCAGCCAGGCTCCCGCGTCGCCTGTTCAGGGTAACGAAGCAAGATCAGCGATGACACGGGAATCGGCTGAGCAACATCGAGTGGATGAATGCCGGCAAAGATCTCCCTCGGCACCGTTGGGACCTCCACATCCTCAAAATGTGTGTGGCCATCTGACCCAGTGTAGATACGTAGGTAGTTCATGGTTGACTCTTCTTCCTTGTCATGCTAGTCATTCTGGTAGATCGTCTGCCGATGCCTGCGCTTCCAGTGAAACGCGGGCGAGGGCATCCCAAAGTATATCCGGATCGATTGTTCTTAAAGGCGGTAGTCATTCAGCTACGAGCCAACCAGGCGGATAGTAATATCTCTTGTCGCCATATTGTTTTGTGCGGCAATTGTCTGCGCTATCGCGCTATTGCCAAATGGCTTATCAAATGGATAGCCCATGGACCTGCTGTCGGGGTACCGATCCTTTGCGCCGCAGAAACTCATCGAGCCGCATGTTGTATCATCGGCTACCTGGTCCTTTGACCAGTCCGTAAGCATTACCATAAATCGGAAGCCCATACCTTCTTTCGTGCCTCGTGGAAGCAGTAGATTATAAGGCCATCCGCAGTCACAGTAATTCTCAGGCGCAGTGGCGTCTGGATTATCTGGAGATGGGAGTGGCTGCTGGACTGCACTGGGTGGCTTTATGGCTGGTTTGCGAATAACCGATGATAATGCCGCCGGTCGGAAGATGACTTCCTTTTGCGATGGCTGTAACATGTAATGGAATTTGTCCATCTCAATCCACATGCGGCGATTTTCTGCAAACTGCTGTGCTACCAGGAAGATTCGTACCGTCACATCCGTTATGTGGGCTACTTGATTCTGAATGCGAATGAAGTAGAAGAACTCCCGCTGGTCGAGGAAGTGTATGGTCACTGTAGTGCCGTCATACAAGGTTATTGGCCGGTTGAGCATCATAGTTTGAAGTTCATCCGTTGTGACGCCATTCCTTTGGCTCGTCGAGAAATCCTTGTTCCAGTTGGCGCCTCCAAAGGTCTGTTCGCCATATGCCTTTCCATTGAAGTTTGGATGGCTTGTGCCGGGGATACTATCTTTAAAGCAAAGGATAATATCTGGACTCTGATTCGCCGGCGTGGAACCGTTAAGGCCCTTGCGAATCAGTACCGGTGGAGCATCGGAAAGGTCGTTGGGCGGCTGCTGTTCCTGCAAATTGAAGGAAAAGTTGTCGATATGCCGGTGCCATCGGTAGAAAATGGGATCGCGGATAGCGACCGCCGTATCCAGCATTACACCTGGGGAGTTGCCTGTGGGATCGGTGATGTTGCCGAGGATGATATGCCCGTCTCCATGATGGTTACCATAGAAGTTTGCATTTGGTGAACCAATACTTGATTCTTCAGCGGCGCCAAGCAAATCACTGGTAACCAGAACGGTTGTATTGTTGGCCAGGGCGAACGAGCCAGAATTAATGGCGTTCGTTATGTTATCCCGATAGGTCGCCAGCTCTTGTACCGTGTACGAGTCACCATAGTACGTGACGTTTACCATATGACTGCTAGCAGGTCGAGGGGAATAGGGGATTGAGCCGAATTCAGGGTCAGCAGGAGTAGGATCATAGCCCTCTGGAATTGGGGTGCTGTAATCACTCAGTGGAACGACACTCGGCAAATTCACAGCGAGGCGCTCTGTATCGTAGCGTGCAAGCATTTGGTGGTGCATATAGAAGAACAGTTCACCATGCCGCTGTTTGAGGATGCGGTGTCCATGACCATCAGGGATGCCACTGTGAGGATAGACAACGTGCCAGTGCTCGTGATGCTCATTTGCCTTCACATCCTCACGAAACCAGGAAAGCTGAGCCTCCAAATCAGTTGGTACAGCGACCATTGCCTGTGACTTGCTTGGAAGCACCTTTTCTGGCGCACGTACCTCAAGGGGTGGAATGGAAAGTCGCGCTGCGCCTGGAAAGTGGGTGATGAACACCATCAAGGCAAATTTTACCATGTCTAAATCGGTGGTTGCTGCGTCTTTCTGAACCTCCTGGAGTACTGCTTCCAGCCCGGTATCACCACCTTTTGACATCGCTATTGCCATGTAACGATCTACTAGGTCCATAGCCTGGTTCATCAAGCGCTCATCGAAGGTTGAAAATCTTGGTTTTGAAGGTGCTGCCATGGCAGCGAAATGTTTGACTGGCTGTACGCCTTGCCTCTGTTTGAAGAAATTCTGTGTCTGAGCCCGCAGGTCATCAATCAGGGCCATCTGTTTCCTCGTCTTTCTTGTCCTAAGAGAAAAGGGAGCAGCAGACCACTCCACAGGGGTGCGATCAGCGCGATATCTTTCTTCGAGCGATACTTCATCCTTTGCCTCCTTGCTTCGCATACAGGTAGGGGTCTCTCATCACCTCAGAAACAATGACAGGAGAAGTGTTTCTTCCCTGGCTGGAGGAGCCGATGCTGAACTCCAGCCACTCTGAAGACGATGCGAGGTTACATTTTTCAGCTCTGATTTGCAGGGCAAGGTACTATCCCTACTGTCCCGGCTTAGGTATAACGCCGAGTTGTTGCAGCATGCCCAGGGCATCAAAGTTGAGCCAACTTTCGACAAACTTCCCGTTGGCGAGGCGACCGATGACTATTCCTGTTGCCGTCGACTGCTTTCCCGTTGGGGGAATACCCATCAACGTGCCCTGATGTGTGCCTGTCGCGGTCCAGCGGGTCACCACCTTATCCCCTTCGGCGATCATGTCCTCAATGGTGTAATGGGCATCGGGAAAGGCGGTGCTGTACATTCTGACATACTGCTTGTATCCTTCTACCCCGTGGATGGGTGCCGGGACGCCGGGGTCGTATCCGATATAGCTGGCGTCAAAGAGTTCATCGACGACCGCCAAATTCCCTTGATTCAAGACCTCCTCAAACACACGATGCGCGGTTGCCTTGTTGTCTTCGGTTGACATTGTAGAGACTCCTTTCTTTGGATGTTCACTCAGGGCAAGAAGTCCTTCCCCTGTGCATCGGTATCATCTCCCCTCCCTCCATTCTGGAGACGAGATGGATGTACTCTTGAGTATCGGAGGCGGCAGCTAGCGCCGCCCCTCCCACAGCACACGCTCCGCCGGTCGCGGATCTTCCAGCAGCTCCGAGGCGGTATCGAACCGCATCGTCATTCTCCGGTTCAGATCGTACTGTGGCCAGCCTGGGTTGCCGCTGGTAGCAAAGGCAACCCAGGCGGCGTGCATGGCATTGGCGACCTGTTGGGGAGGGTTGGTTCCCATGAGCACCTGGTAGCCCGCTTTGTCCAGGTTGTCGAAGACGAAGGGAAACTCCAGCGCATGGCAGGCGCCAAGGCGTCCCTCGAACGTCGGTGGCTGCCAGGCGAATTCGTACATGTAGGTGGCTCCAGCACCGGGCTTAGCATGAGCCTCGGCCATGCGGATAGCCGGGATACGGTAAAACCAGTCGGTGCGGATGGCCGCCAGCAGGTCGCCAGGCGTGGCGTCCTTCCGCGTTGCGCGGTAGGTGGCCAGCGTCTCCGCGACCGGCGGTCCGTACACAGTGACGAACGTGCTCAGCATCTGCTCGTTGACGGCGTTGATCATTCCTGTGGGAACCAGCCAGAGTCGGTACTCGTCGGCGTTGGTTCCGACCAGCACATCGATGTTCGCACCGGCTCCGGCCGCCATGCTGTTGATGGGGCGTGCCGACAGCAGGTCCCCATCGATCACCGGCCCGAAAGGCAGCCGATATGTTGCAACCTCCCCCCACCGTGAAGGATCGGGATTCGTGGTAATGTCCGCTTCCACTCCCTGCTGGGCCTGAACGAGGCGGTCGATGGGGACGGTCCCGATAGCCTGGCGCGTCGGTTCGACCCCCAGCTTCTCCGCAAGGTAGTGGCCGATCCGCTGTGCTGTTGCCGGTGCAATGGCGTAATCGCTCACACTTTGGGCAATAGCACGGCGGAAGAGGCCTGTGGCCCGGGGCATCGTCATCAGCGTGGCGACGCACACAGCGCCAGACGACTCGCCAAAGATGGTGACGTTGGTGGGATCACCGCCGAAGGCCGCGATGTTCTCCTGTACCCAGGTGAGTGCGGCGACCTGGTCGAGCAGGCCGAGGTTGGCGATGCCGTCGCCCAGGGAGAGGAAGCCGTCGGCTCCCAGACGATAGTTGATGGTAACGCAGACGACGCCAGCGCGGGCGAAACGCGTACCATCATAGGTGGGCACTGCACTCGACCCGTTGCGAAAGGCGCCACCATACATCCAGACCATGACCGGCAGCCGCGCCGGTCCCAGGTCGGGGGTCCAGACATTGAGGTTTAAGCAATCCTCACCGGGGATAGTCGGCTCTGGGATGAGCACGTCGAAGGGCGGAACATACGGCGCCTTGGGCGCTGTCGGGCCATAGGTGAGCGCTTCACGCACGCCATCCCATGGCTCGGCTGGCCGAGGCGGCTGAAAACGATTGGGACCGAACGGCGGTGCCGCGTAGGGGATTCCCTTGAATGTGGCCACGCCTTCAGCCATGCTACCATGTACGACACCCTGCTGGGTGCTGACAACTGGTCCCTGGAACTCTTTCATGATGGATGTCTCCTTGTTTCTTGAACCTTTGTAGACTCCTCATATGCCTGCCCTTTGAAGCCAGACAGGATGTGCCAGCCACAGTATCCCAAGCAGCAGGAGCATGATCCCGATGACTGGGCTCAGACGCTTACCGCCTGGCACCGTCTTTTCGATCACCATGGCGCCAGTGAGCGCAGCCATCCCTGCCAGATTGCCCACCCCGACCCCGAACATGACCAGCATCAAGGCCCAACAACAGCCCAGGCAGAACCCCCCATGGCGTAACCCCAGCTGCCACGCCGTACCCACGCCCTTGCGGTAATAGTGCAGGAAGAACCCCAGGGGCGTGCGGCACATGTCCAGGCAGCGCTCCTTCCAGGGACTGAACTGGAACAGACCGGCGCTGAAGAACGTCACCGCACCGATGAGCCAGGCATGCACTGCCAACCACGGCCACAGCGCCACCAGGCGATGCACCAGCGTGTCTCCCAGAAAGGCCCCTGCGGCAAAAGCCGTCCAGATCACGGCATAGCCTGCCAGGAACGCAAGAGGAACCGCCACAGGGCGCGCTTGTCTGCGACCAGCATACACCACCAGGTGGACCATGGGCATACTTGATGGCAGCATCATCGCCACCGTCATCACCTGCCAGCACAGCAGGAAGATTTCGAGTGCGGCTAGCCAGGGCAGCCCACTGGCTTGCAGCAGGTAGTGGTGGTCGAGCAAAAAGGTCTGATGCGAAAGCACCGCCAGCAGGAGCACCGCCCACGCCGCAGCGACCAGCACCCAGGGCCACAGCACGGGCACCCGATGAGGCGGAGGAAGATGGCCTTGTGTGTCCCTGGAAGCTCTCAAGTTCTGCATCGGGTACCCCCTTTGTTCACTACGCGACGAAGCGGAATGCTCCCTGGATGGCGTTATGGTTCTGCAAGTCCAGGTCGTGACCCAGCGCCGGAACCTTCGAGCGGTAGTATTCAGCCCTGCCCACATACGCTGGAGAACCTGGGATGGTCGAAAAAACGCTCTCGTGCAGCGTGGTTGGCTCCCCCGTCGGCCCAGTCAAGGACACTATCTCTGCCTGAACCCTCTGGCCGATGATGAGTGTCCCTTTGCCCTTGTCGACCGTAAACGTGATGGGGACGCGCTCGACCCCAACCACCTCACCGATCAAGGCAGCCAGATCGGCAATCGGACCGCCCAGTTTGCCGGTAAACACCGACAAAAGAGCGTCTTGCTGCGCTGGCGTCGCCTGGTCATCAACATAGGCCAGCGCCCGCCAGTTCCCCTTGAGGACATTGCCCGGGATATGCACACTGATGGCAAAGGTCAGGCCTGAGACATCGACTCCCTGGATGGTGCCGCTGTCGATATGCCAGCCTAAGGCCGAATCGCACGTCCCTCCATCCGGGTCCGCCCCCACCCAACAGGGGCAGAGGACGCCGCATGTGCAGACCTCTAATAAGCGTCCTTCCAATTGATACGTCGTTCCTGCTTGTGTCGTCATCTGCTTGGTTCCTTTCTGCTTCTCTCATGAGAAGCATGTGATCTTCAGTATCCTTTTAACCGTTTGTGAAACAGGACACGCTCAAATCCTCGCTTTGTGTGTGTCCTTGAACGACAGAGATGAACCTCAGACTCTTGAAAGTGGATGGTTCCATCCACTCGGAAAACGATGCGGATCTCCATTTTACGGCTACCAATTGCCAGGGCAAGGTACTAGCTGGTCTGTCCTGGCGCAGGAACCACGCCAAGCTGTTGCAGCAGACCCGGGTCGTCATTGTTGCCCCGGAGTTCGACGCCCTTGCCATTGGCGAAGCGGGTGATGGTGATTCCTGTCGTCATCACCTGTTTGCCCGTGGGTGCAATGCCCATGAGGTCGCCTTGCTGGGTGCCACGAAACGTGTGGCGAGCTACGACGCTGTCTCCTTCAGCGATGATGTCCTCAACAGTGAAACGGGCATCGGGGAAGGCGCTGAGGTAGAGCGAGAGGAACTGTTTGAAGGCTTCGAGCCCCTGCATCGTCGTGGAGGCATTGTGAGACACCAAGTCAGAAGCATTCACCTCATCTAAGACGGCCAGGTTCCTCTGATTAAAACCCTCTTCATACGCACGACGGATGAGCGCCTTGTTGTCTTCGGTTGACATGGAAAATTCTCCTTTTTCTGAATATTCACTATAGGGAAGTGTTGCTTCCCTGGTTGGAGGAGCCGATGCTCAGCTCCAGCCACTCTGAAAACGATGCGAGGCTCCTTTTTTCAGCTAAGCACCCGCTCACCCTCTTGAGCCGCCAGCGGATCAGATCCGCGTGGCGCTGCAGGCGCAGCAGGATATTGCGCCGCAGGCGGTAGATCTCGCTCACCTGGCCGAACTCCCGCGGGCAGTACTGCACCATCTCGCGCGGCTTGAGGCCACAGTGAAAGAGCAAGTAGGCCACTCGCCGCTCGCGTACTGTGGGCAGCAGGTTCTGGATGCTCTCCCATAGCTCACCGCCCTCCGCCTCGTCTGCCACCAACGGCTCTCCCAGCCATCCCGGCTCCGGCAACGGCAGCTCTTTGGAGCGCTGGTAGCAGCGCAGCGTGTCGAGGATGACGCCATTGAGGCTGGCGCGCAGGTAGCTCAGTGCGGCTGCCAGCGAGTGGAACTCCAGGCGTTCATGGTGGGCCTGGGCCAGCCAGAACCGTGCAAAGGCCTGGGCCACATAATTCTCGTCACTCTCAAAGCGGCTGGCCTGCTCACGCAAGGGATGACGACGCAGCCAACACATCACTGTGGCACTCAGACACTGTTGCAGCGCCTCCCAGGCCACCGGATCGTGCCCCACTGTGGCGCGGCGCAGCAGCTCTAAGCTGTACGGATTAGCGCGTGCTTCGCCTGGGCGATAGCTATCGATCTCGCGCATGCAGCCGCTGGCCAGCGCCGACACAAGCAGCGAGCCGGGGAGCGCTGTGAGGTCATCAGGACCAGCTTTAATGCTCACCTGATCGAAGGTCACGTTGGGAGTGCGCACATCCTGCTCAGCAGGTGCATACCTGTCTGCACCGTTGGCAACGAGGCGTGCTCCCTTCTCAGCCGTGAGTGTGATGACCAGAGACTTCATAGCGCTGCTCCCTCTCTCCTCAGAAGTATCTGACAGTCCCGAAACATATTGTCTTACAGTTCCTAGTGTACGTGACGGAAGGCGAGAATACACCTGTAGAATTACCTGTTGTCACTACCAGTCTTCGTGTGTTCTGACAGGACACTGTCGAGGATATCCCCGTAGAATTACTGGGGGGTGTTCAGGTCTTACACGGGTAAGTTTTTTAGATGATGCCGCGTGCAAAGGGGCACGGCGGGCGGCCATAAAGGCCCCCACTCCACTCTACACCGCCCCCGCCCCTACGGACTGAGCCCTTACGGACTGACGGGTTCCTTTCTAGTGGGTAAGGTTGCGCAGAGCAACGCCCTGCGAACCTGTCGATAGGACTGCGATGTCCTTACACCGTAGGCTTGATGTTCGCGTTGAGTTGGAAAAAGTTCGCCGGGTCGTAGGTGTTCTTCAGCCTGACCAGCCGTTCGTACTTCGCTGCTCCGTAGAGAGCTTTGACCCGGTCGTCTTCGTCTTCAGGCAGGTAGTTGACGTAGACCGCCTCGGTCGCGAATGGCTGCATCACGTCCCACAGGTCACGCGTCCACTGCCTGTGCTTTTCCGACTCGGCTGGGTCCGTCCATCTCGAGGCGATGGCCAGGTTGAAGCGCTGGTCTCGCGGGCTGAATGCTGTTTCATCCTCACCGATCCGCCCTACCGCACCGCCAAACTGCTCAATCACAGCTGCGGTCAGTGCCGAGGGAACGGTCGCGAAGTAGGTCACTAAG
>WNFD01001759.1_pt1 | contig 21811 bp, 24 predicted proteins | sample 5400491 | NCBI WGS metagenome assembly WNFD01 (sample SAMN13153343, study PRJNA577476) | soil metagenome | isolation source: 120 cm saprolite under Douglas fir tree site 2 hole 2 replicate 2 | place: USA:California | collected 2015-04-18
GGTGACCGAGGCGGCGGGCCGCGCCTTCTCGCGTCACAGCGTTCACCGCGACCTCGGCGGCCATGAAAGGGTGGTCGAGGCGTGGTCCTCCATCCCCACGAACTCAGAGCCTTCGGCGTGAGTTCGCGGGGACCCCTCAAACTGAAGCCGACTCGAGCCGGGCTCACCCGTGCCGCAAACCTGATTCGAACCGGCGGCGTCGTCGCGTTTCCCACCGACACCGTGTACGGGCTGGGCGCCTCGGCCGACGACGAGGTCGCCCGCCGCCGGATCTACCTCATAAAAGGACGCCCGGTCGGCCTGCCGCTCATCCTCATGGCGGCGGCCGAATCACAGCTCGAGGGCTGGGTGCACATCGACAGCCGGGCCGAGGCCATAATCCGCCGCTTCTGGCCGGGTCCGCTCACGGTCATCCTTCACGCCAAGGGCGGTGGCACGCTGGGAGTTCGGATCCCCAAACACGACGTCGCGCTCGAGCTGCTGCGAGCGGCGGGTCCGCTCATGACCACGAGCGCGAACCTCCACGGCAAGGACCCCGCGATGAACGCCGGCGAGGCGGCCGCGCTGACCGGTCTCGCGGCGGTCATTGACGGCGGCGCCGCGCCGGGCGGTATGGCCTCGACCGTCCTCGACCTCACCGGGCCGGAGCCGCACGTGCTCCGTGAGGGGGCGATCACGACCGCCGAGCTGCTGGGCCCGCCGCCACCCCGCGCGGGATAGGACTTAGGATTCGGGCTATGGCCGCACCGATCACGACGATGACTTTCCGGGCGCTGGACCGCGACGATCCGGACGTCGCCAACCTGATCCGAAAGGAGTACAGGCGGCAGTCGGAGACCCTGGAGCTGATCGCCTCCGAGAACCTCACAAGCCCCGCCATCCTGGAAGCTCTCGGGACCCTTCTCACCAATAAATATGCCGAGGGCTATCCGGGCCGCCGCTACTACGGCGGCACCGGCGAGGTGATCGACAAGATCGAGTCGCTGGCGGTCGATCGCGCCAAGCAGCTGTTCGGCTCTGATTACGTGAACGTCCAGCCGCACTCCGGGACCCAGGCCAATGCGGCCGTGTACATGGCCGTGTGCCAGGTCGGCGACCGGGTCATGGGCATGGACCTCTCCGCCGGCGGCCACCTCTCACACGGCAGCCCGGCGAACTTCAGCGGGAAGTTCTACGAGATCCACTCGTATGGGGTCAGCCGGGAGACCGAGCTCATCGATTACGACGCCATGGAAAAACTGGCGGAGCAGGTGCGGCCGAAGATGCTCATCGGTGGATTCTCGGCCTACTCGCGCATCGTCGATTGGGCGCGCATGCGCCAGATCGCGGACTCGGTCGGCGCCACGTTCATGGTCGACATGGCTCACGTCGCCGGGCTGGTGGCGGGTGGTGTCTACCCGTCGCCCATCCCGCACGCGCCCATCGTCACGACCACCACCCAGAAGACGCTCCGCGGCGCGTGGGGCGCCATCATCCTTTGCGACGATGCGCACCAGAAGGCCATCGACTCCGCCGTCTTCCCCGGCATCCAGGGCGGCCCGATGATGCACGCGATCGCCGCCAAGGCGGTTTGCTTCGGCGAGGCTCTCAAACCCGACTTCAAGGTTTACGCGAAGCAGGTCGTCGCGAACGCCAAGGCAATGGCCGCGCGGTTGACGGAGCGCGGGCTGAGGCTTGTGAGCGGCGGCACGGACAACCACCTGATGCTTGTCGACCTGCGCCCGCAGAAGCGCACGGGCAAGCAGGTACAGGACATCGCGGACACGGTCGGCATCACGCTGAATCGGAACTCCATCCCCTACGACGAGGCATCGAAGTTCAACCCGAGCGGCGTGCGCGTCGGCACCCAGCTGGTGACTACGCGCGGCATGCGCGAGCCGGAGATGGTCGTCATCGCCGACAGCCTCGCCGACCTCGTCGAGCGCATCGACGACCCGGCGGTGCTCGACTCGGTGCACGAGCGTGCGCTGGAGCTGTGCCGGAAGTTCCCGCTTCCGTACGCATTCGACTAGGTCGTAATTGAGCGAATTTTTCAGCATCGCCTTCCTGGAGGCACTGCGCGACAAGGTGCTTCCGGGCCTGTGGCCGCTGCTCGTCGCCTTTCTCTTCTGCGCGCTGCTGGTGCCGGTCGCGATCCGGGTCTCCAGGCGGACGGGCGTCATGGCCGTGCCCGGCGGCCGTCACGCCCACGCGGCGCCCACCCCGCTGCTGGGCGGGCTGGCGATGTTCGTCGGCTTCACGATCGCCGTCCTCATATTCGTTCCGTCCAGCGTCACCAGGACGGGGGTGCTGGTCGTCTCGGGCTTCGCCGCAATTCTCCTGATCGCCGACGACCGCTGGTCGGTCAGCCCAGGCATCAAGTTCGCGTTCCAGCTCCTGGTCGCGCTCGTGGCCGTGGCCGTTTTCGGCTTCGTGATCAGCTACTTCGGCCTGCCCGGCACCAACGGAACGCCGACGCTCGTGGAGCTCGGCTGGCTCGCCTACCCGGTCAGCCTGTTCTGGCTGGTGGGGATGCAGAACACGATCAACTTCCTCGACGGCGTCGACGGCCTGGCAGCCGGCGTCGTCTTCATCGTCGCGCTTACGCTCCTGATCGCCGCCGCCGGCAAGGACCAGATCGAGGTGGTCCAGCTTGCCGGCGCCCTCGCGGGTGCATGCGCCGGCTTCCTGCTGTTCAATTTCTACCCCGCCCGCATCTTTATGGGCGACTCGGGGTCACACTTCCTCGGCGCGGCGCTGGCCGTGATCTCCATCCTCGGCGTCGCCAAGGTCGCCGTGGCGTTCGCGCTGGCGGTCCCGGTGCTGGCGCTCGCCCTGCCCATCGCCGACACCGCCTGGGCCATCGTCAGGCGGCGGCGGCTGCGCAGCTCGGTGGCGCGGCCGGACCTGGAGCACCTCCATCACCGGTTGCAAAACTTCGGGCTCAATCCCAGGCAGACCTGCTACGTCTTCTATTCCGCCACGGCACTGTTAGGGGCGGTCGGGCTGATGCTGTTCGGACACCGGCGGATCATCGCCGTGGTCGTCGTGGCGGTGCTGGTCGTCGCCTCGACGATGGCTGCGGACCGACTGCAGAAGTCCGGGCTGCGCATCCCCGCGCCGTTCCTGCGCCGCCTTCTGGCCGAACCCGGCACCCGGTAGGATTAGCGCGGGCATGGCTCGCCCCCCGAGTCCCGGTCCGACAACGGCTGACATGGCCGGAATCGGGTTCTACTTCGCGGCGTCGGTTCTGCTCCCACTGCTGGCAGGTGTCGGGCTCGACAACTGGTTGCACACAGGGCCCGTGTTCGTCCTGGTCGGGTTGTTCGTCGGCCTGGTGGCCGGTGGTGCGGCCATCTGGTTGAAGGTGAGGGAGTTCACGCGGTGAAGGTCGGAGGGATGTTGCGCGAGACGGTGGCCGCGTCGGCCGCCCTGGCTTTGTTCATCGTCCTCATCGCCGGACTCTCAGGGCACTTCTCAACTGGCGTCGGTCTCGGCGCCGGCCTCGTCGTCGGCTCTTTCAACGGCCACCTCGTCGCCCGCACGCTCGACGGCGGAGGGCCATTCGTGGGGATGAGCCTGCTCCGAATGGCGGCCGTCAGCGCGATCGCGATCCTCGCCGCCGTGCTGCTCGGCGTCGCTGCCTGGACGGTTCTCATCGGAGTGGGGGCGGCGCAGTTCGTCCTGGTGGCCGCCGGCATTCGGCAGGGACTCCGCGCATGATCAACATGGACGCGGCTCCAGGCACGCACCCGACCATAGACCTCGGGTGTGGCACGCTCTGCACCCTCAACTACGACAGCGTCATCTCGAGCGCGGTCGCTGTGTTGGCCACGCTCGGGGTCGCCTTCTGGCTTCGCTCCCAATTGCGAGCCGGCGAGCCCACGAAGGTCCAGGCAATTTTCGAATGGGGCTATGACCAGTTGCGCGCGCTCATCAAGAGCAACGTCTCCGAGGACGCTCTCTTCATCATCCCGCTCGCGATGACGCTGTTCCTGTACATCCTTATCGCCAACTGGATCGAGATCCTTCCCCTTGGACTCTTTCCAATTTTGCACGGCGCCAACGCCGACCTGAACCAGACGCTCGCGATGGCCCTGATCGTCATCGGGGTCGTGCAGTGGTACAGCATCCGAGTCCTCGGCTGGCGTGGCTACCTGCGCCGGTTCACGAAGCCGTTCGAGCTTCCGATCTGGGGACGTGCGATCTACACGCCACTCAACATTCTTGAAGAGCTGGTCAAGCCCGTCACGCTGTCGCTTCGACTGTTCGGCAACATCTTTGCCGGCTCGGTGATGATCGGCCTGATCGCAGGCTTTGGCACGCTCGCCCTCCCGGCGGTGGGCACCGTCGGAGGAACGGTGATCGGGACGGTGTTGCTGGCCCTGTGGAAAGCGTTCGACGTCATTTTCATCGGCTTCATACAGGCGTTCATCTTCATGCTGCTGACGGTCATCTATTTCGGGGCCGCCCGCGAAGGCCTCGAGCATCATCAGGGGTCCCCGCGAACTCACGCCGAAGGCTCTGAGTTCGTGGGGTTTGAACACCACTAAGGAGGGGTTACATGACAGACCACGGACTCGAGCTCGCCGGAGCCCTCATCGGGTTCGGCCTTCTCATGGGACTCGGCGCGGTGGGCGCCGCGTTCGGTGACGGCCTCGCCGGCAACGCATTCATCAGCGGGGTGGCGCGGCAGCCTGAAGCCCAGGGTCGGATGATCCCGTGGCTCTTCACCATCGTCGGCCTCGTCGAGGCGATGTACTTCATCAACCTCGCATTCGGGTTCGTCTTCCTGAGCCAGGTCAAGTAGATGCTGTTCCTGGCGGGCACCGCCGGCGTCATCGACATCAACGGAACTGTGATCGTCGAGTTGATCACGTTCCTGGTCATGACCGCCATCCTCGCCCGCTACGTGTATCCGGAGATCGTGAAGCTGGCGGAGGCTCGCCAGCGCCAGGTCACTGAGCAGTTGAAGGACGCCGAGCGAGCCCGCGCCGCGGCGGAGGCCACGCTCAAAGAAGCCGAGGCAAAGCTGGTTGATGCGCGAAAGACGGCTCAAAGCGTCATCGACGCCGCCGGCAAGTCGGCGGAGCAGCTCCGCCAGGAGTTGAAGCAGAAGGCCGAGGACGAGGCCAAGCGGCTCCTCGAATCCGCGCGCAAGGAGATCGAGGCGGAGCGCGATCAAGCGCTCCAGTCCGTGCGGAACGAGGTCGCCGGCCTGGTCGTGGCGGCGACCGAGAAGGTCATCGGCGAGACGCTGGATTTGACCAAGCACAAGCAGCTGATCGAGAAGGCCATCGAGGAGGTTGCGAGTGGCAACGGCCGCCGCTAGGCGCTACGCGAGGGCGGTGTTCGAGCTTGCCTCGGAGGAGGGGCGAGTCGATGAGTGGCTGCGCCATCTCACGGCCATCAGCGATCTCATGGGCGATCCCTCTGTGGCTTCAGTGCTCGAGAACCCGACCATTCCCGCCTCGCGCCGCATGGAGCTGATCGCGGCGCCGCGATACCTGGACCCCGAAGCGACCAACCTGGCCCGGATGCTCATCGAGTCGAGCCATGTGGATCAGGCCGCCGGCATCCTCGACGAGTACGAGCAGCTGGCTGACGAAGCCGCGGGCCGCATTCGCGCCACGGTGACGACCGCTGTCGAGATGTCGACCGATGACCGCCAGCGCCTTGCCACACAGCTGTCGAAGCGACTTGGCAAAGACGTTCGCATCACGGCGACCGTCGACCGCCGCATCGTCGGCGGGCTCCAGCTCCAGTACGGCGATCACCTGGTCGACGCCAGCCTCGCCACCCGATTGCAGCAGTTGCGCCGCCGCCTGGCGGATGCGTCCTAGGAGGGGCTAAAACAGAAAGTGGGCATCAGCACCAAAGAGATCTCCGAGGTCATCAAGGCTCGCCTGAAGGACTTCGACGCCAGCCTGGTGGCGACCGACGTGGGCCGGATCGTCGCCACCGGCGACGGCATCGCCCAGATCTACGGACTGCAGAACGCGATGGCGGGCGAGCTGCTCGAGTTTCCAAAGGAGACGTACGGGCTGGCCCTCAACCTCGAGGAGGACCAGGTTCGCGCCGTGATCCTGGGCGAGTTCGGGCACCTGCACGAGGGAGACGAGGTGCGCACCACCGGGCGGCTGCTCGAGGTTCCGGTCGGCGAGGCGCTCATCGGCCGTGTCGTCAACCCGCTGGGCGTGCCGATCGACGGCAAGGGCCCGGTCAAGACCACGAAGACGATGCCGCTCGAGAAGATCGCCCCGGGCGTCATCACCCGCCAGCGAGTCGACAGCCCGGTCCAGACAGGGATCAAGGCGATCGACACGATGATCCCGCTCGGGCGGGGCCAGCGCGAGCTGATCATCGGCGACCGGTTCACCGGCAAGACGACCGTCCTCCTCGACACGATCATCAACCAGAAGGGCAAGGACCTGATCTGCGTCTACGTCGCCATCGGTCAGAACGCGGCGTCGATTGCCCGCGTGGCTGCGACCCTGGAAGAGAACGGCGCGATGGGATACACGATCATCGTCGCCGCCACCGCATCGGAACCCGCCTCGCTCAACTTCATCGCCCCCTACGCCGGATGCGCGATGGGCGAGTACTTCATGGATCAGGGCAAGGACGCGCTGTGCTGTTACGACGACCTGACCAAGCAAGCGTGGGCATACCGCCAGGTTTCGGCGACTCTTCGCCGCCCGCCCGGCCGCGAGGCCTACCCGGGCGACGTCTTCTATCTCCACTCGCGGTTGCTCGAGCGCGCGGCGAAGATGAACAAGGCGCACGGCGGCGGCTCGCTCACGGCGCTCCCCGTCATCGAGACCCAGGCCAACGACGTCTCCGCCTTCATCCCGACCAACGTGATCTCGATCACCGACGGCCAGATCTACCTCCAGTCCGACCTGTTCAACGCCGGCCAGCGCCCCGCGCTGAACGTCGGCATCAGCGTTTCGCGTGTCGGTGGCGACGCGCAGACGAAGGCTATGCGCCAGGTCGCCGGCCAGCTCCGCCTCGACCTCGCCCAGTACCGCGAGCTCGCCGCCTTCGCGCAGTTCGCCTCTGACCTCGACACGCAGACCCGCAACCAGCTCGAGCGCGGTGCGCGTCTGACCGAGCTGCTCAAGCAGGACAAGTACCAGCCGGTCCCCCTCGCCGAGCAGGTGGCCGTGATCTACGCGGGGACGCAGGGTTATGTCGACAAGGTGCCGACCGCGCGGGTCCGGGAATGGGAGGCCTCCTTCGTCCGCTTCATGCGGAGCGAGCGACCGGGAGTGCTGGAGGCGATCGACAAGCAGAAGGCGCTGGACGACAGCCTCTTCGAGCGGCTGAAGGCTGCGATCTCGACCTTCAACCACCAGTTCGGGGTCGAGGGCTACGGCGACGTGCCCGACCCGGCGCCGAAAGCCGAGGCCCCCAAAGCTGAGACAGGGGCCGAGGAGCCGAAGGCAGATGCAAAGCCGAAAGTCGCACCGAAGAAACCCAGGGTCAAGGCCTAGTCCATGCCCGCGTACAGGGACATCGTCCGCCGGATCGACAGCATCAGGAACACGCAGAAGATCACCAAGGCGATGCAGGTGGTCGCAGCGACGCGGTTGCGCCGCGCGCAGTCAGCGGTGCTCGCAACGCGGCCTTACGCGGAGAAGATGCTCGAGGTCCTGCAGACGGCCGGCGAGCGGGCCACCGAGTACAAGCACCCGTTCCTGGTGCGGCGAGAGGGCACGCGAGCGGTGATGATCATGGTCACGACGGACAAAGGCCTGTGCGGCGCGCTCAACGTGAACAACATCCGCGCGGGCACGCGATACATGACCGAGCACTATCCCGACCAGCCGAAGTACGTGACCCTCGGGCGCAAGGGACGCGATTTCCTGCTCCGCTTTCGGCGGAACGTGATTGCGGACACAAGCGGCCTCCCGGATAGGCCGTCCATCGCCGCCATCCTTTCGAGCGTCGCCGTCGCCCTCGAGGAATATGCGAAGGGCGATGTCGACGCCGTCCTGCTGTGCTATGCAAAGTGGATCTCGACGCTCAGGCAGGATCCGGTCATCCGCACCCTGATCCCGGCCGAGATCCCGGAGCGCGAAAAGGACGCCGGGCCGCGCGCGGATTACATCTACGAGCCCGACCCTGAATCGGTGCTCGATGCGCTGCTGCCGCGCTACGTCGAGACACAGGTCTACCAGGCAGTCCTGGAGAACAAGGCCAGCGAGTACTCGGCGAAGATGATCGCCATGCAGAACGCGACCAAAGCCGCCGGCGACTTCATCGAGTCCCTGACCCTGTTCGCCAACAAGGTCCGGCAGGCGGGCATCACGACGGAGCTGATGGAAATCGTCGGTGGCGCAGAAGCGCTGCGCGCGAACTAGACAGGTAAAGGAGAGGCATGGCTGACACCAAGAAGAAGACGCGGGAAGGAAAAGTCAGGCAGGTGATCGGTGCTGTCGTTGACGTCGCCTTCCCGCCAGGAGAGCAGCCGGAGCTTTTCGAGGCGCTCGAGGTTGAGAAGCAAGACGGCCACAAGGTCGTGCTCGAGGTCGCGAGCGCGATCGGAGACAACGTGGTGAGGTGCATCGCCATGGACTCCACCGATGGCTTTCGCCGAGGCGACAAGGTGATCGCCACCGGCGCGCCGATCTCGGTGCCGGTGGGCCCCGAGACGCTCGGTCGCCTGTTCAACGTGATCGGCGCCGCCATCGACGACGAGCCGGCGCCCGAAGGCACCTTGCGATGGCCCATCCACCGCGCCGCGCCTCCCGTGTCGGAGCAGCAGGCGAAGGTCGAGATCCTCGAGACGGGGATCAAGGTCATCGACCTCATCTGCACGTTCGCCAAGGGCTCGAAGATCGGGCTCTTCGGAGGCGCCGGCACCGGCAAGACGGTCATCGTGCAGGAGCTCATCCGCAACATCGCGTACCACCACAAAGGACGTTCCGTCTTCGCCGGCGTGGGGGAGAGGACGCGCGAGGGCAACGACATGTACCGCGAGATGGAGGACGCCGGAGTGCTTCCGCAGACCGCGCTGGTGTTCGGCCAGATGAACGAGCCTCCCGGCGCCCGGGCTCGCGTGGGCCTGACCGGCCTCACCATGGCCGAGTACTTTCGCGATGAGGAGGGGGCAGACGTCCTCCTGTTCGTGGACAACATCTTCCGGTACCTGCTCGCCGGGTCCGAGGTGTCCGCATTGCTTGGTCGCATGCCGTCCGCCGTCGGCTACCAGCCGACGCTCGCCACCGAGATGGGCGAGCTTCAGGAGCGCATCACGTCGACCAGCAAGGGGTCGATCACATCGGTGCAGGCGGTATACGTGCCGGCGGACGACTACACCGACCCTGCAATCCAGACCGTTTTTGCCCACCTCGGCGCCACCGTGCGACTCGAGCGATCGCTGGTCGAGATCGGAATCTACCCGGCCATCGACCCGCTCGGGTCGTCGAGCCGTTTCGTGGAGCCCTCTGTGGTCGGGCAGGCGCACTACGACGCCGCGCAGGGCGTCAAGAAGACGATGCAGCGCTACAAGGACCTGCAGGACATCATCGCCATCCTCGGGATGGAGGAGCTCTCAGAGGACGACAAGCTGGCGGTGTCGCGGGCACGAAAGATCCAGCGATTCCTATCTCAGCCCTTCAGCGTTGCGCAGCGTTTCACTGGGCGTGAGGGCAAATACGTGAAGGTCAGCGAGACGGTTCAGGGCTTCACCGAGATCCTGGAGGGCAAGCACGACGACCTCCCCGAGCAGGCTTTCTACATGGTGGGCACCATCGAAGAGGCGCGCGCGCAGGGCGAACAGATGAAGAAGGCGTCGGCTAACTGAGGTGAAGTATCCCCTGCGCGTGGTGAGCGTCGAGCGGAGCCTCTTCGAAGGTGAGGTCGAGTTCATCATCGCCAACGGAGCCGACGGTGAGCTCGGCGTCATGGCGCGCCACGCGCCCCTGATGACCGTTCTGAAACCGGGCCCGCTCCGCATCCAGGAGGTGATGGGCGGCGCCGAGGAGCTGATCTTTGTGGGCGGCGGCTTCCTCGAGGTGCTGCCCGATCGTGTGACGGTGCTCGCGGACGTGGCGGAGCACGCCGAGGAGATCTCGGTCGAGCGGGCGGAGGAGGCCCGCAAGCGAGCGCAGGAGAGGCTGGCGGGCACCCTCAGCACGGCGGAGGAGATCGAGTTCAACCAGGCGCTCGCCATCGCGGAGGCGCGGCTGCGGTTGGCGCGGACGCGCAGGAGCTAGCCTGGCCTCGCGGCTGCGCCGGTCTGTACCGTAGCGTCTGATGAAGGCACCCGCGTCAGGTCAGGACTACTCCCTCCGGATCACCGGCGGCTCGCAGCTCACGGGTGACCTGTGCGTGAGCGGATCCAAGAACGCGGCCCTCCCGGAAATGGCCGCGGCGATCCTCACCTCCGAGCCGGTGCGGCTGACCAACGTTCCGAAAGTGACCGACACAGTCGTGATGGCCCAGATCCTCACCGCGCTTGGCGGCCGGACGGAAGGAGGTGGCTCGATGGTCCTTCGCATGGGGAACGCGCGCGGCACCTCCGTGCCGGACGAGCTCGGCCGGCGCATGCGGGCGACGATCTTGCTCCTGGGCGCGCTGCTGGGCCGGTTCGGCCAGGCGCGATTGCCACGTCCGGGCGGGGACGACATCGGCGCGCGCCGGGTCGAGCAGCACCTCCGCGGATTGCGCCAGATGGGCGCGCGCATCGAAGAGAGCGCCACCGAGATCGTCGCCGAGGTCGACCGCCTGCGGGGAGAGAGGATCGTGTTCGATCTGCCCACCGTCACCGGCACCGAGAACATCCTGCTGGCCGCAGTTCTCGCCGAAGGGCGGACGGAGATATTCAACGCGGCGCGCGAGCCCCACGTCCAGGACCTCTGCAAATTGCTCAGCAAGATGGGCGCGCGCATCGAGGGCATCGGCACGGAGCGCCTGGTGATCGACGGCGTGCGCGAGCTGGGCGGGGCCGAGCACACGGTCGTGGCCGATTACCTCGAGGCCGGCACCTATGCGATCGCGGTCGTCGCCGCCGGCGGCGAGCTGCGCATCGAGTGCAGCCGGCCGGAGGACCTCCACGTGCTGCTGTTGAAGCTCGAGCTGGCGGGCGCGCATGTGCAGGCGGGCGACGGGTGGTTCCAGGTCGGCCGCCGGCCGCGTACGCGCATCAAGCCGATCGACATGTCGACGTGGACCTTCCCCGGTTTTCCGACCGACCTCCAGGCTCAGTACATGGCGCTGATGACCCAGGCCGACGGCGAGACCGTCATCTCCGAGTACGTGCACGAGAATCGGTTCCAGCACGTGACGCAGCTCGCCAAGATGGGCGCTGGGATCACCGTCGAAAGCCGCCTCCACGCCGTCGTGCACGGTCCGTGCCGTCTCCGTGGCACCGAGGTGACGATTCCAGACATCCGCTCCGGCGCGGCGCTCGTGATCGCCGGACTCTGCGCCGAGGGCCAGAGCGTGCTGCGCAATGCCTGGCACGTCGAGCGTGGCTATGAGGACATGGCGGGCAAGCTGGCCTCGGTCGGGGCACAGATCGAAAGGGTCGCCGTCGACCCGGAGATCCAAAACCCAGGTCGCACCTACGAGTAAGAGCCCTCCCCACCGGGTGGGGAGGCCGGTGACCGGGCTTCACATTGCGGTGGACGGCGTCGGCCTCGCGCGGCCGCGGGCCGGCGTCGGCGTCTATACGACGCAGATCCTGAGGGCGATGTCCGTCGCGCGACCCGACTGCAGGTTCACGGTGTTCGTGCCGGAAGGCGTTTCCGGCGACGCCACCCCCTCCATCTCCTACCGGCGATTCCCGCCAGTCCCATTCATCGGCCGCCACGTCCGGTGGTCGGCTCGGCTGCGCCGGCTGAAGCCCGATGTGTTCTTCGGCGCGGTGGGGGCGCTCCCGCTGATGGACGTCGGCTCGCCGTCCGTCATCACCGTGCATGACCTGGCGATCTATCGCAATGCGGGATGGTTCCCGGCACGCCAGCCGCTGAGCACGCGGTGGGTGGTCCCGAGCTCGATGCGGCGCGCGGACATGGTGATCGCCGTTTCCACCAACACGGCGCGGGACGCCGAGTATCTGTTCGGCGTACCTCGTTCACGAATCGCCGTCGTGCCCCATGGAGTCTCGCCGGGCCTTCGTCCCATGAGCAGCGAGGAGCTTTCTTCCGCGCGTGAGCGCCTTCATCTGCCAGAGCGCTTCATCCTTTTCGTCAGCACGATCGAGCCGCGCAAGAACCTGCTCACGCTGCTGGAGGCGTGGGCGATGATGCGCGACCGGCCCGACCTGGTCATCGTCGGCGGCTGGGGCTGGAATTACGAGCCGATCAGGGACCGTATCAGCCGGCTGGGCGATCGGGTGCATCACCTCGAGGCCTTAGAGCCGTCCGATCTGCCGGCCGTCTACAACCTGGCGCGCGTGCTCGCGCACCCCGCCTGGTACGAGGGCTTCGGGCTGCCGCCCCTGGAAGCGATGGCGTGCGGGACGCCGGTGGTGGTCTCGGACAGCTCCAGCCTGCCGGAGGTCGTCGGCGATGCCGGGCTGGTCGTGGCGGCGGGGGACGCTGATGCATGGCGGCAGGCGCTCGAAAAGGTTCTTGGCGATCCGGGCCTTGCGGCTGATATGAGGCGGCGCGGGATCCTGCGCGCGGCCGAGTTCAGCTGGGCTCGGTCCGCCGCCATGACCTGGGAGGTCATGGACGACGCGAGCGGCGATGGCACAATCCGCCCGTGAGCTTTGACCTGGTCGTGCTGTCGGGCGCAAGGCCACTCGATGCCGATGCGGCTCGCCTCGCCTATGAGCACCTGGCCGAGGGCATGGAATGGTCTGCGGTCCTGCAGAAGGACGACCGTATCGCCCAATTCGTGGCGGCGCTCTCTGCCCGGTGGCCTGACATCGACACTTTGCCCGAATCAGAGATCGAGGCTTCGCCCTGGAGCAGCGGCTTCGAGGTGTCGCCGGCCCATGCCGCCCTGTCGATGCGCTATTCGGCGGAAGACGCCGTCATCCAGTTCTGCGAGTCGACGGCCCTGAAGTTGGGGCTCAACCTCTTCGACCCGCAGGACGGGACTCTCTATTCTCCGAACGAAGAGCCGCGGCAGGCCACGCCACGGACCCAGAAGACGCTCATCTGCGAACGCTGTGGAAAGCTGATCGAACCCGGCACCCCGCATGTCGGATCGCCCAACCTGATGCACATGGAGTGCCTGCTGCGGCAGTTCCCGTAGCCGAGCATCTCCCCCCGATCAGCCGACCAGCTCGCGCACGACCTCCGCGACGCCCGCCGCACAGCGATCCCAGGTGAACCCGGCCGCCCGGGTGCGCGCGGCCAGGCCCAGGCGGGCGCGCACCGCGCGGTCCCCGATCGCCGTCTCCAGCGCTCGTCCGAGCTCGGCAGCATCGCCGGGATCGTCCACGTAGAGCGCCGCGTCGCCGCCAACCTCGGGCAGCGATGACGTTCGCGCGGCGACGACGACCTGGCCGTGCGCCATCGCCTCGAGCACGGGCAGGCCGAAACCCTCGGACAGGCTGGGCACGACCACCGCGCGCGCGCGACGGTACAGCAGCTCGAGGGTTGGCCCATCGACCCTGCCCAGCACCCGGCAGCGGGATGAAGACCGCAGCCGCTCGGCCAAAGCGCGATCGCGTTCGGGACCGGCCACCGCCAGGGTGACGCCGTCCAGCAGCTCGACCGCCGACAGCGCCGCCGCCTGGTTCTTCCGCGCTTCGATGCGCCCGACCTGGAGGACGAAGTCGCCGTCGAGGCCCAGCTCCGCCAGGCGCGTGGCCGGCGCGACCTCGCGCTCGAGCTGCTCCCCGCCACCTTCCGGCACCACCCGCACCCGATCTGGGGCGACGTGGTAGACGTCGACGAGGTCCTTCTTGGTCGATTCAGAAGGGGTGATGAGGAGCGGGCAACGCAACGCCGCCCATCGCGTCGTGGCCTGCAGATACAAACGCTCCGCCAGCGCGTAGGCCTCTGGATGCCGCTCGAAAGCGAGGTCGTGGACCACAGTGAGAGAGCGGCCCGGCCAGCCGAACGGGATGGCATGAGCCGGCACGAAGAGCAGGTCCGGGCGCGCCGGGGCGAGGGCGAGGGGCAGGCGCACCTGGGACCAAAGGCGGGCCATCGGCACCACGGTCACGTCGACGCCGAGGCCCGCGCGAGCCCGGGAGGCGAAGAAGAGCCAACGCAGCTCAGGGGCCGCGGCGCGCAAGCGCGAGCCCACCTCGCGGGTGAAGACCTCGGTGCCGGTCGCCACCTCGCGGGTCGCCGGGTTGAGGTCGACGGCTACCGTCTTCATCAACGCTCGACAACTCGTGCACGCGCGCCCACGGCGCTTAAGCTAAGGCCCGTGCGCATTTTGATGCGCAGGGGTGCAGCAGCGGTGGCGTTCGTAGCCGCCTGCGTCCTTGTGCTCCAGGTGGGGGACGCCATCGGCAAGGTGCCGCCGGCCGAGGAGTCCGCGGCCGTCATGGAGCGGCAGGCGCCGATCGGGATGGCAGCCGGGATGGACCACGAGATCTACTTCACCCACACGCGGTTCATCCCGCTCGGCCGCCGCTCGATCAGCGTGCCCATCCTGATGTACCACTACATTCGCGACGCTCCTTCGATCTACCGCGACCGCCTCGGGTACAACCTCACCGTCACCCCCGCCGACTTCCGAACGCAAATGGGGTTGCTGGCGACCCACGGCTACCATCCGGTCGATTTCAACGATCTGCGTGCTTATTTCGCCGGAATCACGCCTCTCCCGAACCAGCCGGTCGTGATCACCTTTGACGACGGCTACCGCGACCTCTACACGGCCGCCTACCCGATCCTCAAGTATTTCGGCTTCAAGGCCGTCGCCTATATCGTGACCGGCTTTGTCGGCCAGTCGCGATACGTGACTGCCGACCAGGTCGTGGAGATGGACCGCTACGGGATCGAGATCGCGTCGCACACGCTCGATCATTCGAACGTGGCGAGAATGTCGACGTATTCGGCGACCTATCAGTTGGCCTCGTCGCGGACGTGGCTGCAGAACCTCGTCGGCCATTCCGTGGTCGACTTCGCCTACCCGTCGGGGAAGTTCAGCGCCCAGGCCGTCAGCGCTCTCCAGGCGACCGGATACGACACTGCGGTGACCGAGATCGGAGGGACCGTCCACAGCCGCGCCGATCGCTACACGTGGACTCGCGAGCGAGTCAGCGGCGGTGAGTCGATGGGGGACTTCATGTGGAGCCTCGGCCCGGTGGAGCCGTTCTTCGACGTCCCGTCGGTGAACACCCTGAAAGCGCCTTAGTTCCCTGCACCCGAAGTTCCTTGCATCTTCGCGTCCTAGGCGGCCGGGCGCCGTCTCACCCCGCGGAATCTGACGATTCGGCGGGGGCCCCGAGAGAGGCGCTGAAGCCAGCGTCGCCTCCTGCGCGCGCTCGGTCACGCATCTACGCGATGCGCTCCCTCGCGTGCTCGTCGTCTCCTTGGCTCCGGCCGCCGATGCCGCGAAATATGCGGCGGACCTCGGGCGCCGGAAACTAGCGCCCCGCTGATAATCACCCCGTGCAGCAGGCACGGGTGCTCGGCGTGCGGGTGGATTGCGTCGACATGGACGCCGCGCTGGCGCGCATAGAAGCCTTCGTCGACGGCGGCGGCAGGCACCTCGTTGCGACTCTGAATCCCGAGTTTGTGATGCGGGCTCACGACGACAAAGAGTTCGCGCGCGTGCTCGAGTCTGCGGACCTGTGCCTGGCAGACGGAAGCGGTGTCGTGTGGGCCGCGCGCCGGCAGGGCTGCGCGCTGGCGGGGCCAGTCACCGGTGTCGACCTGATCCCGCCGCTGGCCGCGCTCTGCGCCCGCCGGCAGTTTCGGCTCTTCCTGCTCGGGGCGGCGCCGGGCGTGGCGGAGGATCTGGCTCGCCGGCTGAAAGATCAGCACCCTGGACTGCAGGTTGCCGCGCACTCGGGCTCGCCCGATCCTTCCTCGGACGCCGAGACCCTCAGCCGGATCGGCGCCGAAAACCCGCACGTGCTGCTCGTCGCATACGGACACCCCAGGCAGGAGCTTTGGATCGACCGCCTGGGCGGCCGCCTGACGGGCGTCGCCGTCGCCATGGGCGTCGGCGGCGCCTTCGACTACCTCACCGGCCGCGTCCCGAGGGCCCCCGTGTGGATGCGCCGGATGGGGATGGAGTGGCTGTTCAGGCTCGCATACCAGCCATGGCGGATCCGGCGGATGGTCGTCCTGCCGGCGTACGCGCTCAGGGTTTTGCGCGCCGGATCCTAGGAACGTCACATACCGCGCCCTTACGATGGGGCGCCGTGGCCGCCGAAACCGCAGCCCCAAGCCTCAGCGTCGTCATCCCCTCGTACAACGAGGAGCAGAGGCTGCCGCGCACCATCGAGCTGGTCGAGCGCTACCTCCAAGACCGTGGAGAGTCCTACGAGCTGATCCTCGTCGACGACGGCAGCGCAGACGGCACGCGCCGCGTGATGGACGAGGCCGCGGCTCGGAACCACTCGGTTCGCGTCGTGTCGTTGCCCAAGAACCGCGGCAAAGGCCGCGCTCTGGCCGAAGGTGTGAAAGCCTCGCGCGGCGCGAACGTGCTGGTCACGGACGCCGATCTCTCGACCCCCATCGAAGAGCTCGATAAGCTCGAGGCGGCACTCGGGGCCGGAGCCGGGGTCGCGATCGCGTCGCGCGCGGTGAAGGGATCGCGGGTCGAGCTCGCGCAGCCGATCTACCGCGTCCTGATGGGGAAGGTCTTCAACCTCATCGTCCAGGTCGTGCTGCTGCCAGGGATCTGGGACACGCAGTGCGGGTTCAAGCTCTTCCGCGGCGATATCGCTCGCGACGTGTTCCCCGGCCTCACCACCGACGGCTTCGGTTATGACCCCGAGGTCCTGTACCTCGCCAAGAAGCGGGGGGTGCGAATCGCCGAGGTGCCGGTGGTGTGGCGGAACTCGGCGCCGACCAAGGTGATGCCATTTCGCAGCTCGCTGGACATGTTCCGGCACGTTGTGAAGGTCAGGCTCGGCCGGCGCGCCGCGAGCGCATCCTGACCGTGACCGATGGCGTGCTGGTGGTCCTGCCCACCTTCAACGAGGTCCAGAACCTCGAGCGGGTCGTGGCCGGCGTTCGCAAGCTCGGGCACGACGTCCTGGTCGTCGACGACGGGTCGCCCGACGGCACCGGCGACCTGGCGGACCGCCTCGCGAAAGCTGATCAGGCGGTGCGGGTCCTGCACCGGGCGCGCAAGCTTGGGCTCGGCAGTGCATACGAGGACGCGTTTCGGATCGGATTGGCCGCCGGCGCCGAGCTGTTCGTCGAGATGGATGCGGACGGCTCTCACCTGGCCAAGGATCTCGATGGCATCGTCGATGCCGCCCGGCGTTCTGGCGGCCTCGCGATCGGCTCCCGCTACATCCCCGGCGGCTCGATCGAGGGGTGGCCGTTCCATCGCTGGCTGCTGTCGTGGGGAGCGAACGTCTACTGCCGCGTGCTGCTCGGCCTGCCGACGCACGACTGCACGTCCGGTTACCGCTGCTACACCAGGGACCTGCTCACGCACATCGGGCTCGACGACGTGGTGTCGCAGGGTTACTCGTTTCAGATCGAGATGGTCTGGCGCGCGCGGCGTCGAGGTTATTCGGTCGTCGAGGTGCCGATCCGCTTCGAGGATCGGGTGGCGGGCGCGTCCAAGGTTTCCCGAGGTGAGGTTCGGCGGGCGCTGTGGTCGGTTCTGCGGCTGAGCCTGGGCCGGTGGACGCGGTAAAGCCCGCTCCGGCGACACGCATCGAGGCCGCCTCCGGCGGCGGCGGCTGGAGACTGCCACTGCTGGTCGGCCTCGCGCTCGCGATCGTCACGGCGGTGCCATATGCATACGCGTACGCGGTCCAGCCCCATGGCCAGGTGTTCATGGGCTTCTTCTATCTGGGCGACGACGCCAACACGTATCTCGCCAAGATGCGCCAGGGCTGGGAGGGAAGCTGGGCGTGGACGAACCGCTACACGACGGAGTCGAGCCCGTCCGCGTACCTGTTCATGTTCTGGATCCTGCTCGGCCACGTCGCCGCGATCACCCATCTGCCGCTGATCGCGGTCTTTCATGGGGCCAGGGTCGCGGCTGCGTTCGCGCTCGCGGCCGCGGCCTGGCTCTTCGTCTCGCATTTCATCGAGGACCGATCGGCTCGCCGTTTCGCCTTCGTGTTCATCGCGGTCGGGCTCGGGTTGGGCTACGTCATCCAGGCCCTCGGCCACCCGGTCATCTTCGGCAACCGCACCGACACCCTCGACTGGCGCATGCCGGAGCTCACCGCCTTCTACTCGGTGCTGGCCCTGCCGCACTTCGCGTGGTCGGGTGTGTTCGCCGCCGCCGGCGTTGTGCTCACGCTCACGGCGGTCCAGCGCGGCAGCCTGTTGCTTGCGGTCCTCGCCGGCGGCGCGTGGCTGGGGCAGGCATCCATCCACCCCCAGATGCCGATTCTCATGGGCGGCGCGACCGCGGTGGCCCTACTGGTGAGACCGGCCCCACCGCGTGGCTGGGTGGCGGCGGCGCTGGCGTTTGCGATCCCCGCGCCCTACATCCTTTATTCGTACCTGGCGTTTGTCGGCAACCCCGAGGTCCAGCGGTGGACGTTCCACTCGAAGAACGCTCTGCCCCCCGAGACCGTCAGCCTGCTTTTCGCGATCGCGCCGCAGCTGCTGCTTGCGCTCACGGGCATCCCGGGCGCCCTCCGCCGCCGCAGCCGCGAGGACGTCTTCCTGATCGCCTGGCTGGTCCTGCTCGCCGCCATCCTCTACCTGCCCAACCCCGCCGGCGACCTCAGGCGCCGCTTTCTCGACGGCCTTTACCTGCCCCTCGGTGTGCTGGGAGCACGTGGCATGTACGAGGTGATCCTGCCGAAGCTGCGGAGCGCGCGGGCGCGCAGGCTGGTCCCGTTCTCGTACGTCGCCTTCGCCACGATCGGCAGCGCGTTCCTGGTGCTTGCCCCGCTTGCAGTGGCCGCCCAGCCCCAGTATTCAGTCAGCCGCGCCGAGTACGACGGGCTGGTCTGGCTGGGTGATCAGCCGGCGGGGACTGTCCTCTGCATGCCGGGCGTCGGGTTGTTCGTCCCGGCATACAGCCCCGATACCGTCTACGTCGGCCATTACGACGAGACGTTCGACTACTACACCAAGACCCAGCAGGCGTTCGACCTCCTCACCGGCAAGTCCGACCTCGTCGACTTCGTCCATGTCGACCACATCAGGTACGTCATCTGGACCGCCGACCTGCGGTCACCGCCTCCGGACGCGCTTGGTCCCCCTGCGTACGACAGCCCGAACTTCAAGATCTATCGCGTCTACTGACCTACCTGGCAGACGTGTTCCGCACGTAGATCACCGCCACCTTGTCCTCGTACACGAGCTTCCAGTCGGGCTGGGTGGCGAGCACATTGGCGAGCGCCTCACCGCGGTTGTAGACGATGTAGTCCACGCCGTATTTATCCAGCATCGTTTTCCAGTCCGGCCGCAGGGTCTGGACGTCTTCGTAGTCGTTGAGGAGGTTGTCGCCCATCAGCGCCGCCTCGCCGAAGATGAACACTTTGCGGTTCGGCTGCGGGTAGAAGCGATAGGCCAGGTACCCGCCCCAGCCGTACTGGTTGTACATCCTGTTGCCGAAGTCGGGGTGGGCGGCCAGCCAGTCGGCGGCCGCGACCGGGTAGTCGGAGGCGGTCAGGCTCGCCTGGTGGCTGGGGGCCGTCTCGGTGGCGACATGGGCGCCCGTCGCCAGCGCGACAAAGAGCAGCGCGACCGCGGTGATGACGGCGAACGGCCGCCGGGTCGGGAGCACCGGCTTCCAGCCTCGCGCCTGCGAGATCTCCTTCCAGTACCCCGAGTAGCTGTTGACCAGGGCGGGCGTCGTGGCGGCGACGAAGAGGGCGATGTTGCGCACCGACTGCAGGGCGAGCGCCAGGGCGACCAGCGACAGGAGCACGTCGTACAACGTCGGACGGCGGAGGGCGAAGCCGACGATCAGGAGCAGGACCATGGCCTCGAACGGGTGCAGGAAGTTCTGGTGGAAGTCGGGCGAGAACCATTCGACGATCAGCTTTTCCTGGGCCACGCTGCCCACCGTCTGGAAGGGATAAAGGTAGAGGCTGAACCCGTGGGGCGTGGCGAGCACCGCCACCGCCGAGACCGCCGTGATGATCGCGAGGAACCTGACGTGGGCGCGGTGGGCGGGGTTGCCGGGCTCCCAGGCCCATCCCGCCAGCTCGGCGGCCAGCGCCACCCCCAGCCAGACGAAGGCGATCACCCAGCCGCCGTGCAAGTTCGCCCACACCGCGATCACGAGGGGAAAGAACTGGAGATTGCGGCTGCGCCCGCTTAGGTACCCCTGGAGCCAGTACAGCTCGAGGCAGGTGAGCGCGAAGGTGATCATCTGCGCCCGGGGACCCCAGATCGGGGCGCCGGCGATGGCGGCGAGCGCGAGCCCGAGGCCGGCGATGACGAACGGCTGGCGGCGCACCTGCCGGTACAAGAGGTAGAAGCCGGCGTAGGTGATCAGGCCGAAGAAGACGCTGATCCCAAGCGCTCCCGCCTTCGAGTAGATCAGCCACATGAGGATCTCGGTGAGGTACTCGTGGTCCGTCCAGACATGGCTCGGGACTGTGTACGTGAAGATGTCGCTGGCCGGCAAGCGGCCGTTTTCCACCATCCAGCGCCCGATCCGGATGTGCCACCAGAAGTCGGGGTCCTGGACCGAGCCCACGAACACGGCGACGATGACGATCATCACGCCGCCCAGCAGCAGCGTGCGCGCGCTCAGTCGGTCCGCGAGCCGCGTCAGGTGCGTGACCTGAAGGGGTTGGGCAGGTACCGGGGCACGCTGCGCGCGTAATCGGGGTAGTCGCCCGGGAACGCGCGCGAGAGCACGCCCTCCTCCCAGCGGAGGCGCAGGAGCTCGCAGACGATGAAATAAAGGATGGCGAGCGCGCCTGGCCAGCCCGCGGTGGCCAGGTTGATCCCGATCGCCGTGATCACCTCGCCCAGGTAAACGGGGTGGCGGCTGAGCGAATACGGGCCCCCTGTGACCAACCGGCGGGCCTCCGGGATGATCGAGAACGAACGCCGGAGGTAGGCCAGGCCCCAGACCGAGTAGGCGAGGCCGATCGTGGCGATGATGTCGGCCGGCAGGACCAGCCATTCGTGGCGGCCTCCGCCGGGCAAGAAGCTCGCCACGATCGCCGAGAACGTGCCCGTGAAAGCGATGAAGACGACCCCCAGCCGGTGGTCGGTGCCGCGCTTGGGCAGGCGGATGCTGTAGAGGACGACCAGCAGGGTGAAGTAGGCGAGGGCCAGGCCCTGCTGAAGGAGGAACAGGTAGTCGGACAGCTGCCGAAGCGAGTGCAGGCCGGCCCACAGGAACAGGAGCTGGCGGGCCAGGAAGAAGCTGAAGAAGATGGCGGGGAGGAGGCGGCCGAAAACCAGGTCGCGCCAGTAGGTGGCGGTGCGGCTGCTCACCTCGTTCTCGACTCCGGCGGCGACCATTTCCAGCGGAATTGTGCCAGCCGGTACCGGCCGGCACCCCCCGTAAAGTCACCAGGCAACACTTTTTTGCCTAATTGAATTGACCTGCGCGTGACCCCCGAGTAGGATTCCGCCCGCGGCTGAGATCAGAAGCGCAAGTATCGAGCAGCCGTCTCGTCAGCATAGGTATCGCCTGTAGTTCGGGAAAAAGGAGGTGAATCGCAGATGTTGAGCCTTTACTGGAAACTTCGCAGCCTTACGTCTCGTCAGGAAGGGCAGGGTATGGTTGAGTACGCCCTGATCCTCGTGCTCGTTTCAATCGTGGTCATCGTCATCCTTCTTAC
>WNFD01001760.1_pt1 | contig 21809 bp, 17 predicted proteins | sample 5400491 | NCBI WGS metagenome assembly WNFD01 (sample SAMN13153343, study PRJNA577476) | soil metagenome | isolation source: 120 cm saprolite under Douglas fir tree site 2 hole 2 replicate 2 | place: USA:California | collected 2015-04-18
CCGGAGTGAAAATCTCCTCGTTCTCCTTTGCCAGCCCCACCGTGGGCACGTCAATGTGCAGCTCCTGCAAAACCTCCATTGCCGCGCTGAGCTGCCCCTTCCCACCATCAATAATAATCAGGTTAGGCATGGCCCAGTCATGTTGCAATTGCACGTCTTGCGCGGCTTCATCGCCTGTACCATCTCCTCCACTGCTGCCCTCGACCTCATCTCGCACACTCGCACTCACCTGTGCCGCCTTTCCACTAGCAGCGCGAAACCTCCTGCGCAGCACCTCCTGATGACTGGCGAAATCATCCGGCCCTTCGACGCTCTTGATCTTAAAACGCCGGTACTCGCTATTCTTCGGACGTCCAGCCTCAAAGACCACCATCGCGCCCACTGAGTTAGTACCCTGTGTATTTGAGATATCGTAGCACTCGATGCGCTGTGGCGGAGCCGCCAGGTTGAGCGCCTCTTGTAACTCCTCCAGCGCAAGCTGCGTCTTCTGGCTGTCCGTGAGCCACTTGATGCGCTGCTGCTCCAGTACCTCTTTCGCGTTTTGCTTCACCATCTCCACCAGCCGCAGCTTCTCACCCCGTTTAGGTACCGTCATCGTGACGCTTGCGCCCCGCTTCTCCTTGAGCCACTGCAACATCACAGCGCGATCATCCGGCTCTACCTCCGCGATAATCTCGGCGGGAACGTGCGGCGAACTTTCGTAGAACTGTTGCAGGAAAGAACTCATCACCTCACCTGAGCTGCTATCGCGAGTGCCTTGCAGGATAAAGAATTCCCGCCCGACCAGCTTCCCGCTGCGAAAGAAAAAAACCTGCGCGCACGTCTCATCCTCGCTGCTGGCCAGCGCGATCACATCCTGGTCATCCTGGCCTTCAGTATGAATAATGCGCTGCTTCTCCAGCACCTGCTCAACCGCCTTGATACGGTCGCGTATGCGTGCTGCCTCCTCGAAGTTCAGTTCCTCTGCCGCCTTCTGCATCCTCTCCTGCAAACTCTTCACTACCTCCTCGTGCTTCCCTTCCAGGAACAGGATCACCTGCCGGATCACCACGTCGTACTCCTCCCGCGTCGCGTAAGCAACACACGGCGCGATACAGCGGTGGATATAGTACTGCGTGCAGGGCCGTGCCAGCAGCTTTTGCTTCCAGCCCGCGGGCGGCTCCCCTTCGCGCGGCGGTGCCCAGTTACTGGCATCATAGCGGCACGTGCGGAAGCTAAACAATTTATTCAGCAAATCAAGCGTGGCATCCACCGCCCCCGAATTGGTATATGGACCAAAATAGCGGTTCCCATCCCGCTGGAAACTCCGCACCCGGTAGACGCGCGGGAAATCTTCAGTTAGAGACACCTTAATATATGGATAGCTTTTATCATCTCGCAGCAGCACATTATACTTGGGGCGATACTGTTTGATATAGTTGCTCTCCAGTACCAGCGCCTCGACCTCGTTCCTGACCACCAGAAACTCGATATCGTCCACCTTCGCCACCATGCTGCGGTTCTTTGGACTGAGATCGGTCGACTCCTGGAAATAAGAGCGCACCCGGTTGTAAAGCGAGATAGCCTTCCCCACGTACAGAATCGTCCCCTCGGCATCCTTCATCAGGTAAATGCCGGGCTTATGCGGCAGCGAATTAAGCACCGATTGAATCTTTGGGTTCATGATTTCTTCAGCATCCAATGAGCTAACAAAAACTCCTGCCCTTCATTATACTGCTTGTACGCCAATTAGTATACGAGTTTTCACGGCGGCTGGCAGGGACCTTGAGCCAGGGGATGCAATACCCACAGGTTGCGCAACGAGGTCATAGCGAGTAGCGAAAAAGCACAGCAATGTATCCTCTTAGGAAGGAAGAATGTGAATATTTCCACCGTCAGGGGGTCATGGTATCTCATTCAATTGGGAAAGTTTGCACCTATGGCCCTTGCTCTCACTTGGGTGCGAAACCGTGCTGTGGGCCAAACTCGCTCACATAGTGCTGAAAGGAGGCCAATGCTTCAATGCACGCCCAGCTTGTCCTCGTCAGTTCCTCGCGCCTTTTCTCCACAGCCACGATGGCTTTTTCTGGCCGACCCGCCGCCAGTTCGTCCAGGACCGACCGGATCACCTTGAAGTCGTAGCCAGCCTCTCTGAGCAGGACCACCACGCGCAGGCGGCGCATCTGGTGCTCGTCATAGAGGCGGTAGCGGCTGTTCTGCTCGCGAACCGGGTGCAAAAGGCCCTGCTGTTCCCAGAAATGCAGGGCCGAGACACGCACGCCCACTTGTTTGGCCGCCTCTCCTACTCGGAAGCGTTGAGGATGGTGGGTGCTTTGCAAAGGAGCGGATTGCGCGGCCAATGTACGCAGGGCGGAGAGCGTCTGCTCAACCTGGAAACGTTTGCTGGCAAGCTCGGCGTGACGCTCGTCGATAGTCGCAAGCGCAACTGAAAGGTCACCTCGATGAAGCGCCTGCATGATCGCAGGCGTCCGCTGCCAGCCATAGCCATGGACCATGCTTTTCACCGTTTTGAGTGCAGCAAGATGCTGCTGCGTGTAGAGGCGATAACCGCTCGGACTCCGCTGTGCTTTCGGGATCAAGCCACTGGCCTCGTAATTGCGCACTTGTTGGACACTGATGTGTCCAGCCAGTGCGAGATCGCGGGTACGCAGATAGGGACGAGCTGTCATGTCAAACTCCCAAGTGCTTTTAGAGACTTCTTTCAATGAACACCCTTCTTTCTACCACATCGAACAAGAATATTGCGCCTGAATAGGAGTCTGATGTACCCATACGCAAGCTCTGAATGCTGCTTAACCCTCCAGTTGGGCATCGGTGTTGTACAGTAGAGGTGTGATCCAGAAAAAAAGCCTGGCCAGCGCGGGATCAAAACGCATGCATACATCTGAATGGTAGAGCTACCTCAAATGATGCAACAGACGACACCATGCTGCTGACATTCGAGGTAGAAATGCGAGTGAATGATGGAGGGAACTCACATGCCTGAAGCGACATTACATGACGGAAGCACCATCGAGATCGAGGTCCACGGCACAGGGCCGACCCTGCTGCTGCCAGTCAATCCACAGCCGGTGATCGGGCCGCAGGCCGAGCAAATGCGCCAGTATGGCACTGATCCGGCTCTGGGCCAATCGTTGATCAAAGGGCTGAGCGACGCCTTTCGTATCGTTGCTTTCGACTATGAAGGGCAGTGCCTTCGTATACCGAAACCGGACACGCTGACGCCGGCCAACACCGCGAACGATCTGCTTGCTGTGGCCGATGCCGCAGGGGCGGGTCGGTTCGCCTACTATGGCTACTCCTGGCTTGCGCTGATTGGGCTTCAACTCGCCATCCGGACCGACCGCCTCTGGGCACTCGTCCTGGGTGGCTTTCCACCACTGAACGGGCCATACGAGGAGATGCTCCGTGTCACGACCGCGGCCTATGAGATGGCGAGCGGTGCGCGGGTAACACCATCAGCAGATGAATCCGAGTGGTCTGGCGTTTCTCTGTCAAGGGATCAAACGCGGCAATTTGTCACCCTGTACCAGGCACTGCAGGAGTTCGACGACCGAGCCGCTCAAGCGCAGATCACCTGTCCTCGCCTCTGTTTCGTGGGCTCGGCAGACGAGATCCAGTACGGCAAGAGTTGGGGAAATGTACATGTGAGTTTAGCGGGGCCAATCATGAGCGAGCGAGCACGGCTCTCTGATCTGGGCTGGGATGTGCGAGTGCTCGATGGGCTCGATCACACGCAGGCCATGCAGGCGAGGCAGGTGGTGCCAATCCTGCGTTCGTGGTTGGCGTCAAAGCTTCGATCATAACCAGTTTCCGTGCAAGAATCTCGGCTTCTCCGAACTGAGCGAGAATTCTTGCCCAGACTCTCCGTAAGGCCCACGGGTTGCGCAATGAGTTTTGTCTTATCCGTGAAGTGAATTTTGACCGCCTTTCACACCATCGTGTTTGTTTGACATTGGGAAAATTCCTCTCCTGGGCCAGCAAGAAAGCGAGAGGATTGAACGCCCTCGTGTTCAATCCTCTCTGCAGCTCGTTGCGCAACCCGTGGGATATTCTGCGTAGACCTGTTTGGAACCACCATAGGTGTGTGTGTATTCTTCGAAAGCAGGAACGTATGCTAAGCTCCATTACGTTCAATAATATAGAAATATGAGTATGCAGAGATTCACAGGTCAATTGTTCTATGGTATACTTCTGTCAAGAAGGTGGTAAGGGCGCTATTTGTCTAACAGAGCAATTTATAGTAAGGTGGAAGACATGGCCGAAGCATACACAACAGAGGCTTTGCTCACTATAGCACGAGAAGGACTGCGTGACATTGGCTACCAAGATAATTTGCTCCAAGAAAAGTATAGCTTCGCCGATTTCTTCGCTCAGGATGAACCTTTGCGCCATATTGCACTTGGTGCATTTGGGCAGGAGCCACCAAACTACCGTACAGCCTGTTTTGGGATTGCGACCCCGCCTCATGATGGCCCCGAAGCCATTATGGACTACAGAGCATTAGGTGCACCTCAAATCATTGCATTGCATCCTGAGAAAATTTACCGATGGGAAATTATCGCTCAAGGTTACCCAGAGCTGGTAGAACGGATTGAGCCTGCTCACTTACGCAATGCTATTTTGACTCATAGGTCCACTTGGAACCCTGAACAAGTACTACGTGCAAAATCAATAGGCTTTACTAGTGAGCCTGTTCAATTAGATTTCTTTGATATAGGACTCATTCCAGCACTCGAAAGCATTGTACAGAAAAAATTAGACAAACTTTTACGTGATGTTCTTGCACTCTGTGAAGCAATCTATAAAGAACACCATGAAGATGAGCTTGACAACAAAGCACTGTTTCGCTTGATTTTTAGACTCATTGCCGCTAAGCTTCTTGGTGATAGACAGTATCCAGGAGAATGGCTCAGTAGTAATACACAACAGGTTATTGCTGATGTAGAGTCCTTTTATTTTCAAGATACATCTCACGAGGCTGTTTTGGACGATGTAGACGTGCAAAATAGGGCATGGCAAAAAATCCGAACAGCCTTCTCATTCCAAAACCTTTCGGTTGAAACATTAGCATACATATACGAGAACACATTTGTCAGTCCAGAGATACGGAAAGAATATGGCACACATGCAACCCCGCCTGAAATTGCAGAATATATCGTTCAAAGACTTCCGTTTAAAGAGTTGGCTCGTGATGAGCGATATGTATTTGAGCCATTCTGCGGACATGCGCCATTTTTAACTGCTGCTCTTGGGAGGCTCCGTGCTCTTCTTCCCCCAGAAATGAATGCTAAACAACGACATGAGTACTTTGTGCGAATGTTATCAGGTATGGAACTGGACTCCTTTGCTTGTGAGGTAGCACGTAATAGATTAATTCTGACTGATGATCCTAATCCTAATGGATGGCGTATTGTGAATTCTAATTTCTTCTCCTCGCCTGAACTGAAGAAATACTTAACTGAGGCACAGATAATCCTATGTAATCCACCTTACGAAGACTTCACGTTTGAAAACAGACGTTTCATATCACCCGTTCACTCAGTAAACAAAGCTATCGAGGCTTTATATCTAGTGCTTCAACGGTCACCTAAGATGCTTGGATTTGTCTTACCGAGAGGACTTATTGATGGGCAAGGCTTTCGTGAGGCTAGACAAAAAATTATCTCACAATACGACGATATTTCCTTGATTGAATTACCTGATAATGTTTTTAACTACTCTGAAGCAAAGACAGTGCTTTTAATTGCACATGGTCGACGTACCCATGAACAAGTATTGCGTTACGCCTTTGTCGAAAAGAAAGACTATGAACGTTTCCTATACACGGGGGTTGCTACATCCAACGTAGTAGTGCCGCCTGGATATGTACAAGTTAAAAAAGATGTGTCTTTTAGATATGGCACGCTGCAAGGTGTATGGGATAGTTTGATAGAATTACCTCGTCTAGGCGACAGAATTGAGATTCATAGAGGAATTGAATATAACATTCCTTTTCAGGAAAATAAATCAAGCTTGATTTCAGATGTGCCACGAACAGGTTTTGACAAGGGTATGTGGCGTGTAACTGATGATTTCGAGCCATATACTATACAAGATTTTTGTTATCTTAATACTGATCCTAATTTGATGCGCGGTGGCGCCTACAAATATCCTTGGTGGGAACCAAAGGTTATAGCGAACGCAGCCCGCATTAGTCGAGGTTCATGGACTATCTCAGCTACAATTGATGAGCAAGGGTTACTATGCTACCAGAACTTTCATGGAATATGGCCAGATAAGAGTTTGCCTTTAGAGGTCGTTGCGGCACTGTTAAACAATCCGATAGCAAACGCCTTTCTTAGCACTCAGCAAATGGCATGGCACAATCAAATACGAGTAATTGAGCAAATTCCTATTCCTCGACTTAGGCTTTCCCAAATTCATTTAATCGTTTCTCTTGTGCAAGAATACTCCTCTCTTCGTGCGCAATGGCTTACGCAACCAGACCGCATTGAATACTTTGAGCGAGCTTGTCGGGGAATTATGAGACAGATCGATGCAGAATTACTTACCTCATATGATCTTGCGCCACATCTTGAGCAAGAACTGATAAGGTACTTCAATGGTTTTAAAAGGCCAGGGCCAGTATCTTTAACTGAGCTGAAATCATCGCCCACAAAAAAGCTATATACTTCCATCATTAGAATTGAAGATATCAGAAACGAAGATGGGAATGGGGTGATAGATGCAGTGATTATCAATTGGAACCCTCATCAGGTCGTCCGTATTCCTATGTCCTTGCTTCCTGCGGCCTTACAAGAGAAAATAAATCAGGATACACGCCTACTTGCTAAAGTAAATGTTGGAGCGAGCAAGGCTGAAGACCTCATCTTTAAGGATTTCAAACTAGCGCCGGAGCCGAAGCTTTATGATGCGCCTGCCTGAACTGATTATATTAGATGTTGGTCATGGCAATTGTGCTATTCTTCAAGACTCTAATGCAGTAACAGTAATTGATTGTCCACAACGTTCTATGCTGGTTGATACCCTTGAGCGATTAGGTATTGAAACAATCGATCATATTCTTATTTCCCATTCTGATCTGGATCACGCTGGTGGATTAACAACTCTTTTGGATGAGATTACTGTTCGCAATGTGTATATAAACCCGGATGCAAATAATCAGAGCAAGACATGGGTCGATATTCGTATAGCATTAGAATTAGCTCATGATAGGGGAACTGAGGTTCATACCTCGCTAACATCTACATTATCCAAAAAGATCAAATCTGGGCAGGTCGAAATAGAAATTCTAGCACCATCTTTGGGCGTGGCTCTAGGAGGTTCAGGTGGCCCTGACTTAGCTAGCCGCAAGCAAACTTCTAATACCATGTCTGTAGTAATAGGTCTGATGCATAACTCTTCGAGGATCATTCTTTTCCCAGGCGATATGAGCGAGCATGGATTAGATAATCTTCTGAAGAAGCAACAAAATATTGAGGCACAGATTTTAGTTTTTCCCCATCATGGAGGAGGCCCAGGAAGTACAAATGGTTATGAATTTGCTCAAAAACTGTGCAATCTCGTGAAACCTGATTTTGTAGTATTCTCACTTGGGAGAAAGCATTACCTTGGACCTAACCATGATGAGAATCCCGAGACGACATAATGAAAGGGGTAGTAGCTGCTGTTCCTTCTGCACATATTATGTGTACTCAACTATCTGGGAAATGTGCAGCTAAAGAGCCGATTTCAGACTTTAGCCATCTGACTAACTTACCCGCCAGAGGCTTCAGAAGTAATAGCTGCTGTGGGGGAACTATTCTAATAAGGATAAACGGAAATCAGACAACCTACGCTCCTTTGCTTTCCTCACATAGAAAATTCATTTCCGATAGTTATAAAGTGCCTACACCCATGTGTATACAGCATCTCATTAAGATGCAGCCATAAATCATCTTACAGATTCGCTCATTAGACAATCGGCGTTATTAGGAGCGTGGTTCGCACAATTGATGATTTCTGACGCAGTTTGGCTATATGCCTGTATCTTCCTGTAGAAGCGTTTATAGTTTACTCGTGCGATGTGTAAGCTCCAACGGGAAGGTAGTGCCTTTAGACCCCTATGGCTCAACTTCAACTTTCCAAGTGCCAGAGGTAGCATTCACTTTCAGAACATATAACCCCTCTTTTTGGATGTTCATTGTCTTGTTGTATTTTTGTGTACTGGTACTGCTTGTACGGGTGCCCTCGGGAAGTGCGATTAGGCTAACAACAAGCCTTTCATATTCGTCGTACAATCCACAACTGAGAGTTGTACCAAATTTTGTGTAATAGCTAAAACCAGTTCAGGCCTAGCTTTTAGGCCTTTCTGCAAGGAATGTAGCCTCTCCACTCATTTCGGCATTCATCATTGCTCTTCGCGCGATGCTTTATAGCCTTCATATTGATTTCTGCCTTTTGGCTCATCCCACCGCATGTCAATGGCTGTTTTCTCATACCTGCTTTTGCGTTAGTATTGCTGCCATGAGAAGTTTCTTGTGCTGTAGAGAGGAGATACCGTCATGACCGACGTACTAGACATGGTGAAAGCCGTCCTGGCTACAACCGCGACGCGCTGGTTGAATATAACAGAGGCGTTACCCATTGACCTGCTGTACCGCCAGCCTGCTGCAGGGGAATGGTCGGCCATAGAGTGCCTGATCCACTTACTCGATACCGAACATATTTTTCCTGCTCGCGTGCAGGCACTCCTGGCGAGACAAGCTATCCCCGCCTTTGACCCTGATAAGCAGGGCACAAAAAATACCACGTCATCGCCAGGGAAACTAGCCACCGAATTTGCCAGCTTGCGCCGGGCCAGCCTCGCCGTGTTGGAGCGTGTCACGACGCAGGACTTCAATAGCACCGCCGAACATAGTGAGCTTGGCACCGTAACGCTGAGCCAGTTATTGCATGAATGGGCCGCACACGACTTGAACCATACCATTCAGGCCGAGAGAGCCGTGATGCAACCGTTCATTCAGGGTTCTGGCCCCTGGCGCTCCTATTTCCAGGATCATGAAGTAGCCAACAAATGAGTGGTGACTCTGCCAGGGGTGATAGAATAAAAGGGTAGAAGGTGAGACAGGAACACACCTCGCCAGCATCATACGGGGAGGTGTCAGACAGGAATACTCTCAATCTCGTTCGTGAGTTCACAACATCTGTCTCCTTTACCATCAAATTTGCAATGGATTCAGGCCTATCATCACTTGGGGAACTGAGCACTAGAGCAAGTCCGAACCAGACGGGATATAACAGCGTGCATCAAAGAACGAGGCTGTCGAGTGAAAGGTCTCCACGTAGATGATGTGAAAGCCTCTCTCCAGCAAGGGGGCCAGGCAGGGATGAGGCCCAGGCACATCAATCCGCAGCATGTCAGCGCGAGGCTCGGCCCATTTTGTAGCTGCCAGGACACACTCCGTCGCGAATTCTGACGCGCTCACCCCCACCGGGCCTACCACCCAGGTCGGAGGAGTGAGCAAGGTTTCTGCCACTTGCCGCACATAGCCATAACCAAGCGTAACGCCTTGCCGCCGAAACCAGAGTGGAATGGCGTGTTGTTGCTCCAGCCAGAAAATGTGATCCACTGGCCGCGCTCGTCCGCCAACCTGCGCATCCCACTGGACAAACGCCGGGTCCCCGGCTTCACCCTCGACGACCTCGAGGTCAGTAGCCAGAGGCTCCGGCTCTGCATGAACACGCCCGCGCCATTGCAAGTTAAAGTGTGGAAAGAGCGGCTGCATCCCCTGACGCGTATAGAGGGCCTGCGCTCGTGGGTCGGTCGAACTCATGGTGCAGCGAATCAGCGATGGCCTCTGGGGAAGCACCTGTTGCAGCAAGGTCTTCCCCAGGCCACCTGATTGGGTCTGAGGATGAACGAACAAATCGGTGAGAAAGGTGATCGGCCCGCGCGTAATAGCTCCAGCAAAGGCCAACACATGACCCTCCCGCTCGGCTACCGACATCGTGCCGGTCTCAAACACGTGACGCAGCACCGCCGGAACGATCTGAGGAGACATAGAAGGTATATTCTCAGCTTCCCCCACTTCATTGAGATAATACACGGCATACATCGCAGCAAGATCGCGCTCGCTTGCTGCCCGAACATTCATCATCGGTTTGCTACTTCGACATTCCTCATTGTTCCTCACGCGCTGCTTCATGGCCTTCAAGCAGCAGAGCGGAACGGTCATGCAGCAGGCGTTCGGCTCCCTCACCCAGGTGTCGGATGATGTCTCCGGCGGATTGTTGTCGAGTCACCAGTCCCACCCCTTGGCCTGCATAGATATAGGCAAGATCGTAGTTTTTGTTGGCGACCGCCTCTGCAAGCTGTCGACGCGCTTCGTTGGCCTGTGGGAGCGCATCGATGTGAGCATGCCACTCGTCAGTAAAACGATTGCGCAGGGCTCGACCAGGATACTGCGGAGGCCAGGCAAGTCCTTGCGCGACATCGAACGCACGGGTGAGAATGGTATCGGTTTCCTGGGCCTGTACGATTCGTTCCCGGGCCTGCTTCGTGTTCTCACATTCAGGGGAGGCAAGCAAAGCGGTTCCCACCCAGGCCCCTTGGGCACCGGCAGCCAGGGCCGCAGCCACTCCGCGTGGAGAGGCGATGCCGCCCGCAACGACTACAGGCACCTGAACCGCGTCCAGCACGGCTTGCAGCAGTGGAAGTGTACTCACCTGACCAGTGACGTGTCCTCCGGCTTCCATCCCCTGCGCCACGATGAGATCGACTCCGTCTTGCGCTGCCTGCATGGCTTCAGCGCGTGTATTGACTTGCGCGGCAAGCACAATGCCGTGCTGATGCAGCCTCTCCACATAAGGAGCAGGGGAACCAAACGAAATCGAGATGAGGAAAGGGTGGGCCTCTATCGCGGCATCAAGCAGGTCAGGGCGCCTTTCAATGGCCCAGGCATGCATCCCGATCCCAAAACGCCCCTGATCGTTTCCACGAGCGATGGCCGCTTCTCGTGCAAGGAAGTCGACCGACTCGGTACTGCCAATGCCGATCATGCCCAGTCCCCCAGCTTGTGAGACTGCGTGGGCCAGGCGTCCACGGCCTACATAGGCCATCGGCGCACCGATAATGGGATAGCGCAAGTGCCAGGATGTGGTGAGATACGTATGAAGCATGACACACTCCTTTGCTATAACTTCGTCGATCTCCTAGGGAGTTGCACTTCTTGCCAGCGGAAACACTCCACGATGTGATCGTTGACCATCCCTACCGCCTGCATGAAGGCATAACAAATGGTAGTCCCGACAAAGGTGAAACCGTTACGCTTCAACTCCTTGCTCATCGCGTCCGATTCCCTGGTCTTTGCGGGAACCTCCTGCAAGGTTTGCCAGGCATTCTGACGAGGTTGTCCACCGACAAATTGCCAGAGAAACGCATCGAAACTGCCATGGTGGGATTGGATCGCGAGAAAGGCGCGTGCATTTTGAATGGTCGCCTGGATCTTCAACCTGTTTCTCACGATCTCAGGATTCGCCAGTAACTCCTGGATTTTCCGGTCATCATAGCCAGCAATTTTGTGCGCGTCAAAGCCATCAAACGCCCGGAGATATCCGGCTCGCTTTTTCAGGATCAACGACCAGCTCAAGCCTGCCTGCACGCCCTCGAGGATCATCATTTCAAAAAGCTTGCGATCATCGTGGACAGGCATACCCCATTCTTGATCATGGTAATCGATGTATTGTTGACTGGCTAAAGCCCAGGCGCATCTCTTTACCATCAGGATTTCACCCATCTCTTTGTATTCAGCGGATAGAGTTCATTTTACTCTTCAGGAATTATAGGACTTCGTCGTGGCGATGGCCACCCTGTTGCTGTGGCGGAATGAAGAAAGAAGACATGCAAATCTATTCCATCTTCCAGGTGGAATTCACAGACATACTGACACTCCCCTGCATAAAATGCAGGAGGTTCTTCCTTCATCCAGCCCGCTTGCTCATAGCCCGTTTGGGTCTATGAGTAGAGGCAGTCTGTCCAGAAGCGTTTTCCGGCGAACCGGATGTTTCCCTGTGCCCCAGGGTACATTCTAATGCCTTTGCCAGGATGTTCATCGCGGCATTTTCATCTCGATCCAGGATCAACCCACACTTGGGGCAAACATGCGTCCGAGTTGAGAGCGTTTTCTGAACACGTTCCCCACAGCCAGAGCAATCCTGGCTTGTATACTCTGGAGGAACTGCTACCACTTCTATCCCATGCATCACGGCATAAGACTTCATCCAGCCGAGGAATTGTCCCCAGGCTGCATCATGGATACTCTTGGCAAGCTTGTGGTTCTTGACCATGTTGCGTATCTGAAGGTGTTCATAGGCAATCAGGTCGTGAGACGTGACGAGCGCGTTCGCCGTTTTCCGAGCGAAATCTTCACGCTGCCGATGCACTTTCAGATAGCCTTTCGCAAGGGCCTTTCTAGCTTTCTTGCGGTTTTTGCTCCCCTTGTTCTTGCGAGAAACGAGGCGATGCAAGCGTTTGAGTTTCTTTTCGGCTTTGCGATAATGACGAGGGTTGTCTACGGTGTTGCCATCAGAATCCGTGTAGAAGCTTTTCAGTCCCACATCAATACCGACCATGTTGCCAGTAGCAAGGTGTTCAATCTTGCGCTTGGCCTGAACGGAGAACTGGCAATAGTAGCCATCGGCCCGATGGACAATGCGTACGCGCTTGATCTGTTTGATGGGAAAGGCTGCAATCTGCTGTTTCTTGTTACCCACAAGCCGCAACCGTCCGATCCCGCAGCCATCGGTGAAGGTGATATGCTTGCCATCGGGGTCAAGCTTCCATCCCGTTTGTTTGTACTCAACACTCCGGTTATCATGCTGGAACTTGGGATAGCCCTTCTTCCCAGGCTTGTGGTTCTTGCAGTGGTCATAGAAACGGCTGATAGCGAACCACGCCCGATCCGCAGATGCTTGACGTGCTTGGGAATTGAGCAAGGAGGCAAAGGAGTACTCTTTGGCAAGTTGGGCACAAGAGACCTGCAAGTCATTCTTGCAGACGGCGCCTTCGTCCATCCACTTGCGCAAGCACTTGTTGCGGATGAATTGCACGATCCTGATGGACTCATCAATGGCTGCATATTGCGCTTTGGCTCCATCAAGTTTGTACTCATAGATCAGCATTGCGCTTGCCTCTTCTTTCCCATTTCTGCTATACTGATTATACACCAATAAATGGCATACGTCAAGCGGAAAGACCGTATGAAACGAACAAATGTCTATTTAACCGAAAAGCAGTTAGAACGTCTTCATAAACAGGCGGAACGGGAAGGCGTGGCGATAGCAGAACTCATCCGGCGGGCCGTCGATGCCTTTCTGGCATGGGATGACCCTTCCTACGTTCCCGCCCCACCCAAGCCCCAACAAAGGAGCGCTTTTCATCCCCCGCATGAATGACGGGGGCTTTCAAGCGATCTTAGGTGTAAGAAACGCGCCATAGCGGTTTGCGGCTGCAGCGAAGGCGCGAGTCTCAGTGGTGCTCAAGGGAACGAAGGGGTTGACTTCGATGACAACGGTGTTTTTCTTGAACGTGCGCTTCCAGGTACCGATGACCTGACCATCCAGCACCATCGTGTTTGTCAGCAAACCACCGCGCGGGTCCAGCTTGTTTGTGTGCAAGGCGTCAAAAATGGCGCTGCGGTCTGTATAGCCAACAGTATATTCATCGTAATTTGGTAACAGGTAGGCCGCCTGAGAGAGATCTTTTGCGGGTGGAGTAGACGTCGAAAACCAGTACGTCTGGCCGTCTACAATCTCTTGTATCAGTTGGGACTTAACCAGTTCGAGGGCGACTCTTGCGTCGGCTGCCGTCAGTCCTGACCACCACACAAAATCTTGCAAGGTCGCAGGGCCATGGCTCGTAAAGTAGCGCCTGGCGAATTCAACCAATGCTTCGTCACGATCTAACGACCTGGCTCGTGGCGCCCGCTCATCAAGCAGGGCATAGGTGAATTGCTTGCCCCGTCTCGCACCGCTACAGATAATCCCGTCCAATTCAGCACGCATAATTATATAGGTGAATCGTAGTATATTATCCGTAGCAATGCCTGCTTGTTGAAGAACAGGCACGAGTTCCGCGCGCGTAAGCTGCTTGCCTCCCTGCAATGCTTTTGCCAGTACGGCGTTACTATGCAGAAATACGGCGTCATCTAATTCAAGCTGACGATAATAATAGGCATTCAAGGCATTGACGCGAGGTGCAGTGAGCATTAACATCCAACGAATGTCGGCAGGGGCGACAAAATGCCAGGTGGGCCGCATCACATGCGTACGAAGGATGGTGCCGTCGGCAAATGCTTGCTCAATGCTCTCATCGCTGGCGCCTTGCATGCGCAGGCCGAGCGCCCATTTTGCAGCCGCGTAATCCTGGGCCTGGACAGCGCCCAACCACTGCACCACATCGCCGGGCTTTTCAAACATTCGCTGGGTGATGAGTTGGTTATGAAGTCGCTGGTGCGCAATGTCCAGGTTTGTCATGATTGATCTGCCTCCTGACTATGCACCAGTTACTCCGCTTCCCCCTCTGCCTGGTCACCGTTATCGCTACTATCCTGCTCCTCTAGCTGCTCACCATTGTCATTATCGTCTGGCTCTTCTAACTTTTTACCGTTGGTGGTTGCCACTGCCACGACGGTATCGCCCCCGGCGAGATGCATCAATTGCACTCCCTGCGTGGCACGTCCCCTGATGTGAAGCTTGTTCACATCGGTGCGGATAACCATGCCTCCAGCCGTGATAATCATCAGGTCGCTATCCTTTTCGGTAATGACGCGAGCGGCAGCGATGGGACCGTTCTTCTCGGTGACGCTGGCAGTGATGACGCCTCCTCCACCACGGCTATGCAAGGGATAGTCTTCGATAGGGGTGCGCTTACCGTAGCCATGCTCAGTGACAACCAGCAATTCGCTATCTTGCGGGGCCAGGTTGAGCGAAACGACTCTATCGCCTTTGGCAAGGCGAATACCACGCACGCCGCCACTCGTGCGCGAGGCAGAACGCAGCTCTGCCACAGTGAAGCGATTAGCTTTGCCCAGGGCGGTAATCATGAGCACATCATCATTGGAGTGGGCCAGCTTTGCGCCGATCAGCTCATCGTCCTCTTCGAGATCCATGGCGATCAGACCCTGGCGGCGCACCACCTCAAATTCGTCCATCGTGGTTTTCTTGACCTCGCCCTTTTTGGTGGCGACGATCATGTAATCGCGGCTGACTCCCTTGGGAACATAGACGACGGCGGTGACGCGCTCGCGCTGCTCGATAGCGATCAGGTTAATGATATGTTCGCCCTTGGCCGTGCGGCTCACGTCTGGTAACTCGTAGACGCGGAGCTGGAAGACACGCCCACGGTCGGTGAAGAAGAGGAGAGCGTCGTGGGAATGGGCGATGAGCAGATGACGCACGGTATCGTCCTCGCGCGTTTGCATACCCGTCACGCCTCGTCCACCTCTATGCTGCGCGCGGTAGGTGTTAGAAGGTAGGCGCTTGATGTAGCCTTTTTCTGTGAGAGTTACAACAACTTCCTCATTGGGAACCAGGTCTTCTTCTCTGAACTCGCCCGCCTCTGTCTCCTCGATATCGGTACGCCGGGGGTCGCCATATTTCTCCTTCAACTCGTTAAGGTCTTCTTTGATCAGTTTGCGCACCTCGTTGATATCCGACAGGAGCAGGTGGTAGTAATCGATGTGCTTTAACACATCCTTGAGTTCTTCTTCAATTTTGTTGCGTTCCAGGGCGACGAGCCGGGACAGGGTGAGGGCCAGGATGGCTTTGCCCTGCTCTTCCGAGACGCCGAAGCTCTGCTGCAAAGTGAGCAGGGCGGCTTCCGCCGTTTGGGACTGGCGAATAGTGGTGATGACGGCGTCCAGATGGTCCAGCGCGATCCTCAAGCCTTCCAGGATATGCTTGCGGGCCTCGGCTTTGGCGAGTTCAAAGCGCGTGCGGCGGGTGATAACTATTTCCCGGTGATTGATGTAATGCTGTAAAAAGGCTTTGAGCGTCAGGATGCGCGGCTGCTGGTCAACCAGGGCGAGCATATTTGTATTGAACGCGCTCTGCATAGCGGTATATTTGTACAGGGAGTTGAGGACGCTCTCGGGGCTGGCGTCGCGCTTCAGCTCGATGAACATACGCATACCCTGGCGGTCGGACTCGTCACGCACTTCGGAGATGCCGTCGATTTTTTTGTCACGCGCCATCTCCGCGATCTTTTTGACCAGGTCGGCCTTGTTGATCTGGTACGGCAGTTCGGTAACGATGATGCTTACGCGGCCATGTTCAGCTTCTTCGATATGTGTGCGAGCGCGAACGACGATCCTGCCGCGCCCGTTGGCGTAGGTGTTGCGAATGCCTTCTCGCCCGTGGATGATGCCGCCGGTGGGAAAGTCCGGGCCGCGCACGATGCGCGAGAGGTCTTCGGTGGTCGCCTCGGGGTTATCGATCAAATGCATGATAGCGTTGCAGACTTCTACCAGGTTATGGGGTGGGATATTGGTTGCCATACCTACGGCAATGCCGGTAGATCCGTTGAGCAGCAGGTTGGGGAGACGAGCGGGCAATACAACCGGTTCTTTGGCCTGGTTATCGTAGTTGGGAGCGAAATCCACCGTATCCTTGTCGATATCGCGCAGCAACTCGTCGGCAATAGCGGCCATTTTGGCTTCGGTGTAGCGCATGGCGGCCGGAGGATCATCGTCCTGGGAGCCAAAGTTTCCCTGTCCCAGGATGAGCGGGTAACGCATCGACCAGGGTTGGGCCATGCGCACTAATGAGTCGTACACCGCGACTTCGCCGTGGGGGTGATAGAGCTTCAAGACCTCGCCAACGGTACCTGCGCTCTTGCGAAAGATTTTTGTTGACTGCAGGCCCATCTGGTCCATAGCGTATAGTACGCGACGATGCACGGGCTTGAGGCCATCGCGAACATCGGGGAGCGCCCGGCTGACGATAACGCTCATAGAATAATCGAGGTAGGCGCTCGTCATTTGCTCAACAATGCTGACCTGTTTAATATTGCCAAGTTCCATAGAAGATTCCTCACCAAAAAAGCCAGGTAGAGTCTCGAAGTGTTAATAGATTGAAATGCATAACCAAGTGGGGCTTGGAACACTTTTACTTCACCGTACTCAGTATAGCACAATCTGGCTACGTGGGCAAGAACGAATTACCTATAGGTCTACCATAAATCGGGGTTATAGGCCTGACAGGGGCATGGCACCCGCAAGGGGTGCCACTACCATGAGACGCTTGCTTGTCTCCCACAGGCGTTTCATAGTAGTGGCAGGGCTTGCCCCTGCCATGCCCCTGCTGGTATATGTCAATGTATCTCACTGTGTAACATACCCAGGCAAATTCGGCTTCGCCCCACTAGGTTTTATAAAGGACCTGTGGTATGATTAAAGTGAGAGCAGCAAAGGCAGGATTTCATTTTAGCGGGAGAGATTGACACTGGTTCCATAGTTGCGTATGCATGTAACATATGCTCTGTGGTGCATTGGAGGGAGTTAAGATCGTATGATTTGGCAGTTTACTGTACAAGAGGCTCTCTTCTTACTTTCCATAATTATCTTCGGCATAATCGGCTATCAACGTGGCTGGCAACGTGAGACTATTTCACTGCTATTTATTATATTGGGCGTGGGGTTTTTGAACCTGAACGGCGGCACTTACCTGTCAAGGCTCCTCTATCAATTCCTTTTGGGCAAGTCTATTTCTGAGAAGGATTTGTTGCATAGCCATCCTAATGTCTGGCTATTTGTTACTATTGGCAGCCTGATAGTGATTATTGCTTTAGGGTACATTATTGGCAGCAGGAGTCCTAAACCGAAAGATGGTCAAGGGCGCACGCTGGGCCTCATTCCCGGTATCATCACAGGCGCGGTTATTGGCGCCGAGCTGACCTTCTATCTCCTCCCGAACAGCGGGAAGAGCGTGATCACGACCGGTACGATACAGATGAACCTGAATTTCCTCGGTAATCTCACAGTGTTGTTGATCTTTGTGATTGCAGTGGTGGTGGTGGTCATCGGGCTTATGGCGACAAGGCCCAAAAAGAGTGGTGGTGGCGGAGGGGAGAAGAAGTAGTGGTATGATGTACCGACCGAGGTGACATGATGAGCATCCGAGCCCCCAGACTGAATTTCAGGCTACCTAGGAGAAAGAACACAGCAGCTACCCAGCTGGATGGCTCGTGGCGCACAGGACGTTCGCGCTGGGGGATAAAGAATTTTCACCGTGGACGGGATAGGCAGTGGCATTTTTCGGGTCAACAGCCAGATGAAACGGTCAAGATGCTGGTGCGTAAGCATCCGCTATTCCTGCTGAAGGCAGCGCTGCCATTACTAGGGTCGATTGCATTTCTCCTGTTCGCCACTGCTCTGATGGCCGATGCCTCCCTGAGCGCCTTCCACCCCCTCTGGGTGGGCCTGGAGATAGTGGCGAGCATTCTGGTGCTCATTGCCTTTGCCTGGTTTGCCTACAAGGACTTCGTAGTCTGGTGGCTCGAGACCTACATTATTACCAACAAGCGCATTATCGGATCGCGCGGACTGCTGCAGCCAAAGCGCCAGGAAACGCCCATCGAGAAAGTTATCCAGGTGGATTTGCATATGGAGCCACTGGGCATTATCCTCTCATTTGGTACTGTGCATGTCTACCTGGTAGGTGGAGACTTTAAACTGGAGGACGTGCCAAATCCCAGGAAAGTCAAGGATGCTATCCAGGGTATTAGCGACGAAATCAAGGCGAAGAAGCCATCCGAGGAACCTCCTGTACCAGAAGATCCGAAACTGGCAACGGTGCTTGGAACGCTCGCCCAAAAGAAGGAAGTGCCAAAGCTGCCAGATGCAGATGCACACTATCCGCCGCTTCCTCCTGGCGAGCCCCGACGGCCCAGGCGCACCTTTGGTGGGATTTTGCGCATTCCGTGCGAAGTGCATTACTCTCCGGGCGAATATACGGTCATGTATCTCCAGAGATCCCGTTACATTCTCTATCGCAACCTGGCCCTGCCAGTGCTTCTGCTCGTCATTATACTCTTCGCAGGATTCTCCAGTCCTGTATTGCTGCCGCTGATCAGTATATTTGCACTGGTGTTGCTCATATTGATCGGGCTGATTTATACCAATTACGCGGACGACGTTTTCATTTTGAGCACCAGACGCATCATCGACATAGAGCGTCGCCTGATCATCTTCTATGAAGCACGCACGGAGACGGAATACAAGAACGTCCGCGACACCAGGGTCGATGTTGCCAATATAGTGCGACGGCTGCTGGATATCGGCAACTTATTTATTGAGACGCCGGGGAGCACACCCAATATCGAATTCTCCAATATCGATCACCCGTTTGATATTCAGGACAAGCTCCAGGAAATCATGACGTTCAAGGAAAAGGCTGACGAAGCTGAAAAGGAGAATAAATCCAGGAAAGAGCTCAACAAGTGGTTCAGTACCGTTGTGACCGCCCTGGAAGAAAAAGTGCAGAACGTAGGAGTGCCAAACTTGAAGAACCTGGATTTCTGGTCAGCGGTGGACTTAGCGAGTGAGTTTGGCCTACGTGTGGTGGTGATGGGTGAGGAAGCAGTGAACTCAGGCCACGCTCCTGGGGTAGTGATCCAGCAGAGTCCCCCTCCCGGCACATTGAGTAATGGCGGTGAGATCCAGGTATTACTGAGCCGGAGATAAGAAGAGGGCGACCGTCGTTGTAGCTCCCCGATTCATCGAGGGAGCGATTGATCGAGCACGTGGTCGCCCCTACATTTTTAGCCTTACATTTTTAGCGGGCGCCGATGCGCGTAAGCAGAGCAGTACACTCGATATGGTAGGTTTGTGGGAACATATCGATGGGTTGGGCTGCGACCAGGCGATAACGGCCACCAGAGCAAAGCGCCGCTACGTCGCGCGCCAGGGTGCTGGGATCGCACGAAACGTAGCAAATGGCGCGCGGACCAAGCGCCTGCAATGCTTGCAGCGCTTTGGGGTGGCAGCCCGCGCGAGGCGGATCAACCAGCGCCAGGTCAATACGTTCACGCCTGTAGTGGAGCTGACCGAGAAGCCGTTCGAGTGTACCTTCCAGTGTTGTGATGTTACTCTGGTTGTTCAGGGTTGCATTAGCACGAGCATCCATCACGGCACTCGGTTGTGATTCGACAGCGATTACGCGTGCAGCGCGAGCTGCCAGGAAAGCGGAGAATAGCCCTACACCGCTATAGCCATCCAGGACAACATCGGTACGCTGCGGCTCCAGCATGGTCAGAGCGCGCTCCACGAGAAGCATGGTCTGCACAATGTTGACCTGGAAAAACGAGTCTGTCGAGACACGAAAACGGCGGCCCAATACCACATCTGTCAGGAATTCCTGGCCCGCTACTACACGACCATAGCGCCCCCCAACACGCTCGATCACTATACCTACGATACCCGGAGCGACGGTAACGAGTTCTTGCGCGAGTTGCTGTGGAGCTTCTATGATCGAGCCAGGACGGGCTTGCAAGGTGATCAGCGCAGGAACGGCTTTTACTGCTTCAGGCGCGATGGTGCCATTGGCGGCGACTGCTCCAATGGCGCCACGGATAGTGAAGCCCTGGATCATCTCGCCAATGGAATCGCCGAAGGTTTCGAGCAACTTGCCGCGTACGCGCTGGTACACCATGTCTAGAGCAGGATGAAATAAAGCGAAATCCTCGAGGTCTTCTACATCGTGGCTCTCCGTATGCCTCAGACCTACTTCACCGGCAGGGCCGACCGCAAATTGAGCGATATTGCGGTAGTGCCAGGGCGAGGTACCGGCAGGCATCCCGAGGGTGGGATGCACGAGCGCATCGGGTTGTTTGCCAATGCGTACCAGAAGCTGTCGAACAATATGCGCCTTCCAGGTAAGCTGCGCTGGGTAAGCAATGTGCTGCCACTGGCAGCCGCAATCTATGAGTAAGGGATAGCGGACTTCAACCCGCTCGGGCGCTGGGCGGAGAATTTCCAGCAGATTAGCGCGCGCATGCCCACGGCGTTCTTCGATGATTTCTACGCGCACCCGCTCTCCCGGAATACCGCCAGGTACAAAGAGTACGCGACCTTCATATCGCCCTACGGCGTCGCCCCCATAGGCGAGATCTGTGAGTTCAACATCAATGCTCATGTTCACCTACGACTAGACCCTTTTTAATTAAAGCAAGCTTATAACGTAAGCGGTTGTTTGGGCTGACTATAGAGTCGCGTTCCAAAGCGGCTCAAGAAGACAGCGCCCAATCCCAATAAGCCTGCTCCAATACTAATCCAATTCCCAATATAGGGGAGTGACCCTGCCAGCACCAAAACTGTCAGACCTACTACCACCTGAAAGGGGCGCGTGTTACGGTGTGGGGCTATCATGCGTAGTACATGTTCGCCAACCAGCCACCCGATCGCCACTGTTCCAAAGGCCCAGGCTATGATAAGCCCTAATGCTACTATGATTGCCACCGGGATAGTAAGAATAAGTGCAATCAGAACAACCTCGACTGGCAAGGCGAGCAAGGCGCTCAGCAGCCCAATGAGGAAACTGCGCCTCGGCCTGCTGGCTGCAGTTGTCCGCACGAACATGACATGTTCGGGGAGCAACCGGGTGAGCAAGAGGCCCAGGACTATCCAGGTCAAGATAGGCCAAAATGGAAAGTGAAATTCGCTGCTACTAAAAAATAACAGTTCTATATGCCTGGTATGATCGATAAGCGCGCCATTGAGCTGCGAGCCGTCGCCCCTGGCCCAGCCTCCAGCATAAAGGTTAAGATCCCC
>WNFD01005035.1_pt1 | contig 21794 bp, 27 predicted proteins | sample 5400491 | NCBI WGS metagenome assembly WNFD01 (sample SAMN13153343, study PRJNA577476) | soil metagenome | isolation source: 120 cm saprolite under Douglas fir tree site 2 hole 2 replicate 2 | place: USA:California | collected 2015-04-18
CGGCGCGGCGGCCATGCCCTCGCTTCTTTGGCCGCTCGCGGCGCGCGCGCAGCAGGTCCGCCTGCCCGTGGTCGGGGTGTTGCGGCCCAATCGGAAGGACGTGCTGGAGACCTTCGCCGAGCCGTTTCGGCGCTACATGAAAGCGATCGGCTGGGAAGAGGGACGCAACATCCGCTTCCTGTTTGCTTGGATGGAGGCCCGTGGCGAGCGCGCGCCTGTGCTGGCTGGCGAACTCGTCGCGCAAAACGTCGATCTCATTGTCACCTTCGGCGACCCCGCCATCCGAGCAGCGCAGCGCGCGACCCAGGCCATCCCCATCGTCGGCATGACCGATGACATGGTGGGCAGCGGCCTTGCGGCCAGCTTGGCGCGACCGGGCGGCAATACGACCGGGGTGAGCATTCTGGCCTCGGAGCTGGACGTAAAACGGCTCGAAGTCCTGCACGAGTTCGTCCCGCAGGCCCGGCGCATCGCCGTGCTGGCCGACTCGACCACGATCTCGACCAGCGCCCAGCTCGCGAGCGCCGCGCGCGATCTTGGCGTGGAGCTTGTCCGGTTCGAGGTCGGGAGCCCGGACGAGCTTGCCCGCGCACTCGACATCATCGCAACAGCGAAGGTCGAGGCGGTCAACGTATTGGCCTCGCCGCTCCTGCAAGTGTCTCGCACGCAAATTATTGCCCGAATGCGTGATCACCGCCTGCCGGCGATCTACCAGTGGCCGGAGAGCGTGGAGGATGGCGGCTTGCTCGCCTATGGACCGCGACAATTGCTGTGTTATCGGCATGTCATCAGTCTCGTCGACAAGGTTCTGCGCGGCGCAAAGCCTGCCGATCTGCCGATCGAGCAACCATCCAAGTTCGAGCTGGCCGTAAACCTGAAGACCGCAAGTGCACTCGGCATGACGATCCCGCCGACGCTCCTATTGCGCGCCGACGAGGTGATCGAATGAAAAGACGTAGGGTGGGCAAAATCGCTTGCGCTGCCGTTGCCACGTGGGCACGGCGCGTGCACGATCCCCGCTCGGAGGCGAGGACATGCTTTGCCCACGCGGATAGACCGATCAGCGCGCCTTTGCCCACCCTACGATCCCGCGCCGACGAGGTAATCGAGTGAACCGGCGAGATGTCATCACGCTTCTCGTCGGCGCGGCAGCGGCTTGGCCGTTCGCGGCGCGTGCGCAGCAGCCGGCGATGCCGGTGATCGGATCCCTCAACCCCGCAAGCTCGAGCTGGTCACCAGTCTGAAAGCCGCCGAAGGAAACATCGCGAGCAATGCGCAGCCTGCCTGTGGCTTTGGGAGCCTACCGGCCGTCTGCTATCGTGCACGCCGTCCCGGAGCGCATCTTGGGAATGCCGGGTAAGGGGGATCGCCATGACCGACATCATTGCAGATTCGCAACCTTGGTATCGCTCGCTCAATCGCAGCCAATGGAACACGCTGATCGCCTCCAACCTCGGCTGGCTGTTTGACGGCTACGAGACCTATGCGCTGGTGATCTCGGTCGGCGTCGCGCTGCGCCAATTGCTCGATCTGTCCCAGTATTCGCAGATTCCGATCTATGCCGGCACGGTGATCGCGTTGACGCTGCTCGGCTGGGGCATCGGCGGCCTGATCGGCGGCGTGATCGCCGACTACGTCGGGCGCAAGCGCACGATGATGCTGGCGATCCTGGCCTATTCGATCATGACGGGATTGAGCGCCTTCGCCTGGGACTGGATGTCGTTTGCGGTGTTGCGGTTCCTGGTCGGTGTCGCGATCGGCTCGGAATGGGTGACCGGCACGTCGATCGTCTCCGAGCTGTGGCCCGACAAGAACCGCGGCAAAGGCGTCGGCCTCATGCAATGCGGGTTCGGCATCGGATTCTTCCTGGCGTCGCTGGCCTGGCTGTTCATCAGCCCGATGGGACCCGGGGCCTGGCGCACCATGTTCCTGCTCGGCGTCGCTCCGGCGCTGCTGACGTTGTGGATTCGGCGAGCAATCCCCGAATCCGAGAAATGGGAGCGCGTCAACGAGCGCCGCACCGCCGCCAACGAGCGCAAACGCAGCGGCGCACCCTTGAGCGGACAGGAGCAAGCGCTGGCGCGCTTCACGGTGGCCGACCTGTTCGCGGACCGCGAAATCCGGCGGCGCGTGATCCTGGCCTTCCTGATGTCGCTTGCATCCACGTTCGCCTTCTGGGGCATCTCGGCCTGGATGCCGCCCTATATGGCGGCGACCGCCGCGAAAGCCGGCCTGCCCGCGCAGCAATGGGCGAGCTACGCCGCGATGGCCGCCAACGGTGCCGCGATCTTCGGATATGCCGGGTTCGGTTTCCTTGCCGACGCCTACGGACGAAAGCCCGTGACCATTGCCTATGTCGCGCTGGCCTTCCTCTCCGTGCCCATCTTCTTCATCTGGACGCACGATCTCACCCTCATGCTGCTCGCCGCGGCGTTCAGCGGCATTTTCGTGTCCGGCCAGTACACCTGGATGGCGGCCTGGCTGCCGGAACTGTTTCCGACCCGGATCCGGGCGACCGCCACGGCCTTTGTGTTCAACACGCCGCGCCTGATTGCCTGGACCGGCCCGCTCATCTCCGGCTGGCTGATCGCGAATTTTGGCGGCTTCAGCCAAGCCGCGGTGATGATCGCGACGGTCTATATCCTGAGCCTGGCGGCGGCTCCGTTCCTGCCGGAAACGCGGGGCAAGCCGCTGCCGGAGTAACCGTGCCGTTTCCGCCGGGGACAGGCTTGCCGCGCATTCCGATCCCGATCGAGGAAGGTCCCATGAGCCGAGCAACCGCCGTTCTTCGTCCGGGTGAGCCGGTCACCCTCGCCCCGGGCGGGAACATCAGCTTCGAGATCGAGGCCGGCCAGAGGCTCAAGCTCACCCAACCCGAGGGAGAACAGGTCGCCGATCTGATCTCGTTCAATCGAGATGACGTTCGCGAGTTGCTGTCGATGCATTCAAGTCGCGCCGTCAACCTGAATTGGAAGCTGACGGCCCCGCATGTACTCTACAGCAACCGCACCCGCGCGATGTGGCAGATCGAGGAGGACCTCACCGGCGAGAACTATTGCGGCGGCGGCTACTGCAGCGAGCACCTGAACGTCGCGCGCTACGGCGAGACCGGCAAGGGCGCCCCGAACTGTCAGTCCAATCTCGAGATGTCGATTCGCGGCTACGGAATGGACCGCTGGAGCTTCAATATCGATGCCTGCTTCAACATCTTCATGACGGTGGCTTACGACGAGAACGGTGTGTGGGAGATCCGGCCCCCCAAGGGCAAGCCCGGCGATTATATGGTGATGCGCGCGTTGATGCCGCAGATCGTCGCCATCTCGAATTGCCCTATCCTGTTCAATCCTTGCAACAACTTCCGGCTCAAGCCGCTGACGCTGGAGATCCTGAAATAGCGAAGCGGATCACGGCTTGCGGTCTTCGCGCTGTTGCCAACCCGAGCGCCTCGCGCGTTCGGCGTCACCGATCACCGCCGGTCGGATCGTACACCGTCGGAGCCGGGATCAGGGGTACGGAGGCCGCTGATACGGCTGGGCAGCTGCCGCCGTCCGTAGGCTGAATTCAGAACATTTAAGGTTTGTCCCAAGGACGTGCCCGCCGATTCGGCGGCAGACTCGATCCCCGAGAACGGCATCCACCATGCCGTTTCGAGCCCAAGGGAGAGAGAAATGGTTGCCGAGTGCACCTATCTGCCGGGCTTGGGTACGCACCGAGCGCCGAGCCGATCTTGCTTCGCCGTGCCCGTCATTGGTTTCGTGCACGGTCATTCCGCTGGCCCGAACTCGCTCAATTCGGCCGCGTTCGCGCGCCGCCCGGGCGAGGCTTGCGTCGAAGGCCGGAAGGTCCGTGGCGAGCACCTCGGGGCGAAGGATTATCACGATCGCCTGCCGAAAGTGATCGACTACGCCGCCGCCGCAATCATCGTCATGGCCGTGGCCTTTGGCCCGGTGGCGTGGCTGATTACGGGATGAAGGAGCGGCGGCTTCATGCAGCGGATAAGCGCGAAGCTTCCGGGGAAAATTGCAAAGCGAGTGCGTAAGCCATTGACGGTCTCGCAGAGCCCGGGCTCCCAGGACGGCAACGCCTGTGGCGTATCGGCATGACGGTCGTACCGCGGTGTGTTATCCTTGGGCCGTCAAGGTCGGAGGCACATGAGGGAACTCGCGCGCCCGGCCTAGAAGCGCCGCCGAACTCTGCTCGCCATTGCCAGCGAGGTGATCGAATGAGCGGCGAAAATTCCTCGCCGCCGAGGCAATGCAATGAAACGCCGTGACTTTGTCAGCTTGTTCGCCGGCGCGGCGGCCGCACCGCTGTTGTGGCCGCTCGCGGTGCGGGCGCAGCGGACCGACCGGATCATGCGGCGCCTCGGCGTATTGATGGCAATCGCCGCCAATGATCCGGAGGCGCGGCGTCGGGTTGCGGCATTCGAGCACGGGCTCCGCGAGCNCATCAGCATCGATTATCGCTGGGCTTCCGACGATCCCGAGCTGATGCGCCGCGAGGCGGCCGCGCTGGTCGCCGCGGCGCCGGACCTCATCTTCGCCAACAGCACGCCGCTTCTGACGGCGCTGCGCAAGGAGAGCACCACGCTGCCGATGGTGTTCGTGCAGGTGACCGATCCGGTCGGCCAAGGCTTGGTGGCGAACCTGGCGCGTCCGGGCGGCAATGTCACCGGCTTCACCAATTTCGAGTTTGCGATCGGCGGCAAGTGGCTGCAGACGCTCAAGGAGATCGCGCCCGCGGTCACCCGCGTCGCGGTCGTGTTCAATCCGCAGACGGCGCCCTATGCCGGGGCATTGTTGCGGCCGATCGAGGCCGCCGCGGCGAAGCTCGCGGTCGCGTCGATGGCGCTGCCGGCCGTCGACGCCGCCGCGATCGAGGCGGCGATCACCGCCTTCGCGCGCACGCCGGACGGCGGCCTGATCGTGCTGCCGGACGTGAGCACCGTGCATCACATCCTCAAGGGCGAGAAGCCGGGTGATCTGCCGGTGCAGGCGCCCGGCAAGTTCGAAACGGTGGTGAACCTCAAGACCGCGAAGGCGCTCGGCCTCGACACGTCGCCGTTCTTGCTCGCGCGCGCCGACGAGGTGATCGAGTGAAGGAAGGCGCCAAGAAGCTGGCGCGATCAGCCGGTGCAAGTCCGGCCCAGGTAAGGCCCAGCAAGCCGCCTGGAAGCGAGTGTTGCGTGAGGCGGCGGCGACGCCGAACACGAAGCGTACACAGCGGGTGCGTGGGGTGTGGGAGTGAGCCACGAAATGATGAATTCGCGGGAGCGGAGACTGTCTTCATGGTCGAACGCAACATGTGCGATGCCGCTATGCGAGGCATTGTCGTCCCGCCGGGGTCGAGGGCCACATCACGCGCACAAGGATCGCGTCGGAACTTGGGATATCTCGTGTCTGGCCGTCACCTGTTGACGCCGGCGGTCCGCATCGGGAAGACGAGGAGTCGTAGCCGATGATGCACGGGCACGAGAAGTCGCGCTCCGCCATAGTAGCTGTGAAGCCGACGAACAAGGCGGAGCGATCCGCTGCGGAGCCGGTGGAGCCAAGGGCGGAGGCCGAGGGGAATGCGGGCCAGCAAAGCACGCACCGGGCGCAGTACCGGCTACGCGTGGCACAGGCGCTGGCTCGCATACGGTGCACAGTCGCCGTGGATACCCGAGGTGGGAACCGTATGCGGGAAAGCTGCACGTACGGATCTGTGCGGGGGGCGCCCAGTAATGGGCGTCCCTACCGCGACCGGCGCGAGTTCATCACGCTTCTCGGCGGCGCGGCGGCGGCGTGGCCGCTCGCGGCGCGCGCGCAGCAGCCGGCGATGCCGGTGATCGGGTTCCTGCGCAGCGCGCCGCTCGCCGACGCGACGCACCTCGTGACCGCGTTCCGCCAGGGGCTGAAGGACGCAGGCTTCGTCGAAGGCCAGAACGTCGCGGTCGAATACAGTTCTGCGGAGAATCACCTTGATCGGTTGCCGGCTCTGGCGGCTGAATTGATCCGCCGGCCGGTGGCCGTGATCGTCGGGAACAACATTTCGGCGCTCGCGGCCAAGGCCGCAACCACGACGGTGCCGATCGTCTTCGCGGACGGCGGCGACCCGGTCAGGGACGGCCTCGTCGCCAGCCTCAACCGGCCGGGTGGCAACGTCACGGGCGTGGTCTTTTTCGCCGGCGTGTTGGGGGAGAAGCGACTGGATTTGCTGCGCCAACTCGTGCCCAAGGCGACAACAATCGCCATGCTTGTGTATCCCAACACGGCTGACACCGAGGCGGAGCGAAGAGACGTGCAGGCCGCAGCACTTGCGATCGGGCAACAGCTCATCATGTTCGATGCCAGCAGCGACCGCGACATCGAGACCGCCTTTGCAACGTTCGTCCAACGCGGGGCCGGCGCATTGCTCGTCGGTACCGGCGCGTTCTTGAACTCCCATCGGGAACGGATCGTCGCACTGGCGGCTCGCCATGCGCTGCCGACGAGCTATGCCCAGCGCGAGCCCGCCGTGGCCGGTGGCCTGATGAGCTACGGCGCCAGCATAACCGACGCCTATCGCCAGGTCGGCATCTACGCCGGCCGGATTCTCAAGGGCGAGAAGCCCGCCGACCTGCCGGTCATGCGATCGACCAAATTCGAGTTCGTGCTCAACCTCAAGACCGCCAAGACGCTCGGCCTCGACATCCCGCCCACGCTGCTCGCGCTCACCGACGAGGTGATCGAATAGCGCGCGCTACAAGCTTCCTCCTTCCCCGCCCGCGTTGCAACCAGGAACCAGCCGTCCGCTTCGAGTAACCCGATTGCCTCGCGCACTTTCATGCCGCGCCACCCGCTCGCGCGAAGTTAGTCGCTGCGGGTTCGACCGGCGACGGAAATTGCCGTGCAGATTACCGAATTCCCTTCCGCTCCCTCACCGGCTCGAAGCTGATCTTCAGCCGATGTCCCGTCGCCCTGGCGAAGCGGTCGAGCGTGCGCGTGGATGGGCGGCCGCGGCCGCTTTCGAGGCGCAGCTCGGCCTGGCTCAGGCCGGCATGGATGCGCGCCTTCGCAACCGCCGCAGCGAGCGCGAATTCCCCTTCCAGCGCCTCGTATTCCTTCCGGTATTCGGCATCCTTCATCCACTTCTTATGCAGCTCTTTGAACCGGATCATCTCGCCTCCCTCGCCCGTTGACGGGCGATTTCGAGCTCCCGCGCTGGCGTCTTCTGGGTCTTCTTGATGAAGACGCGCAGGATGACCATGCGTCGTGCGGCCGCCGTGACATAGATGGCACGGGAAATCCCGTCTCGGCCGGTGATTCGCAGCTCCCATAGCTTGTCTTCGAGATGCTTCACGCTATCTCGGGGCAGAGCCTCAAAGCCGATCTGCTCGATCAGGCTTATCAGCCGCGCGAGGCGCGCACGCATGTCGGCCGGAAGCGCCGCGATCTCCTGAGCAACGGCCGCATTGAGAACCTGGACCGTCCAGGGCATGCAGGCATGGTTATCGCAAAAAAGCGATTATGTCCACCCTCGCCGCACGCAGCCTGGATGGGGCGAAGCGAAAGCCGGGCGGCGGTGCTCGCGGGCGGCGCGGCCCGCGTTCCGCTTTGCTTTATGCGGGCTACATGTTCAACCGATTGCAATCGGCTTCGAGCTTCGGCAAATGATGTCGCGCGCCACGAATCCAGGGAGAAAAATCCGATGAGCCTCAGCATCCGCCGCGTCGTCACCGGCCACGACCAGAACGGCCGCGCGATCGTGTCGATCGACGAGACCGTCAAGAACGTCGTCCAGAGCCGGCCGGGCGCGGAGGCCGCCGTGGTCTGGACCAGCGAGGGCTTCCCGGTCGACAACGACGGCGACGCCGACGCCGCGATCCGCAAGGTCGGCACCACGCTCGAGAACGGCACCGTGTTCCGGGTGGTGAGCTTCGGCCCCGGCGTGGCGCGCCGCAATCACCGCACCGATTCGATCGACTACGCGGTGGTGATCGCGGGCGAGATCGACATGGAGCTCGACGCCGGCAAGAGCGTGCATCTCAAGGCCGGCGACGTGCTGGTGCAGCGCGGCACCATCCACAACTGGGTGAACACGGGCAGCGCGCCCTGCGTCATCGCCTTTACGCTGGTCGCGGCGAAGCCGGCCACCGCCGGCGGCAAGGTGCTCAACGCCGAGGGGTGATCGCGCCCGATGTGGTTCCCGCCCCTGCCGCGCAAGCGGCCGTTCCGGGTCGGCCGTTCGCGCACCGGCCTCGGCCTGTTCGCCACCGCGCCGATCGAGAAGCGCGCCTTCGTCGCCGAGTACAAGGGCCGCAAGCTCACCACCGAAGCGGCCGACAAGCTCGAGGCGCGCGGCAACCACTATCTCTACGAGATCAACAGCCGCTGGACCATCGACGGCACCAGCCGCCGCAACCTCGCGCGCTACGCCAACCATTCCTGCCGGCCGAACGCAGAATCGCACCACGCCGGGCACCGGGTGTTCCTGCGCGCCATCAAGGCGATCAAGCCCGGCGACGAGATCACCTACGATTACGGCCGCGATTATTTCCGCAACGTCATCACGCCGAGCCGCTGCAAATGCGTGAAGTGCCGGGAGAAGCGGGCCGCGGCGCAGCGCGCGCGCCGGTCGGCGAAGGCGCGCGCGGCGAAGCGGCTTGCCAAGGCACGCAGGAAGAAATCGTAGCCCGCATGACGCGAAGCGGAATGCGGGGCCACCGCACCGACTGCGATGGCCGGCCGCGCCCCGCAGCACGGGCCGTCCCGGATCTCGCTGCGCTCGATCCGGGCTACGAGTCGAGTTCCTTGAAATAACGGTAGATGCCCCACTGGCTGAACGGGATGCGGCGCTTCGAGGCGAGATAGGCGGCAATCCGCGGCCGCCTGGCGACGCGGCCGTGCAGCGCGACGAGGCGCGGCACCTTGCGCTCGAACCGGCGTATCCGCTTGGGAAAGGCGTAGCGCAGGCCTTCGACGATCTCGAACAGCGAGAGGTCGACATAGGTGAGCTTGCGGCCGAGGATATAGGGGCCGCCGCTTTTGCCGAGCACGCGCTCGAAGTAGCCCAGAAATTTCGGCACGCGGTAGCGCCAGAAATCCTTCGTGCGCAGCTTGGCGGCCTCGCGCTGCTGCTCGAAATAGAGCCAGCCCGAGACCGGATGATGGGTGTCGTGGATCTCGGTGACGAGATCGGCGATGGTCAGCTGCAGCTGGTGCGCCCACAGCCGACCCGCCTCGTCGCGCGGCGCGAGCTTAAGCCGCGGCCCGAGGTAGAAGAGGATGTTCGCGCTCTGCGCGATGACGAGCCTGCCGGCCTTGAGGAACGGCGGCGCATAGGGCGGGCGGGCGACGCGCCTGCCGTCGACGAGCTTCTGCATGGCGGCGACGCCGCGCCTCCCTGCGCGGCGCGCCACGTCGACATAGTCGGCGCCGGCTTCCTCCAACGCGAGGCGGACGAACTCGCCGCGGCCCTGGATCGTCGGCCAGTAATAGAGCTGGTAGCGCATGGCACGAGAATAGCCGGGAGGGAGCGCCGGCGAAATCCGGCACCGATGCCACGGCGCGATCGCCCCGAGCTTCGCTTCGCTCGCATCCGGGCTATGTGGGCCGCCACCCATGAACTCGGGCGGCGCGGTAGCGCGCGGCTTGGTCTATTGACCGGACACGTGCACTTGCATATTACGACAACTTATGAGAGAATGAGCCTGTCAAAATCAAAAGGAGCAGACATGGCGATCAATCCCGCATTTGCCGGTCACGGGATCTTCACCGAAGGCAGTGTCACAACGGTGCTCAAAAGATATGAGCAATACCAGTCGCCGAGCGGCGGCAACCCTCACGATAGCATTGATCGTTTCCGGACAGGCCTATTGGGGGGAAGGAAGTCCGCCCCAGGCCACCATGGAAGCAAAGGTTGATAAATTCGTCAGCAACTTCAGCGACTGGTCCAAGATCATTGGCTTCAACTGGTACCACGGCGGGGGAGATAACACGGCCGCCGAAGGTTCGATGTCGGACAAAATGATAAAGTCCATCTCGGCGGCGAAGCTGGGAGCGAAGCCGTATCAGACTGCGCCCCTTGGCTAAGCATCCGCCCTGCGAACCCTAAAAGTCGTCGCTCACGCCGCCTTCAGCCGCGGCAGGATGCGCAGCGCGTTCTGGCGCTCGATCGCCAGGAGGTCGGGACCGCCGAACGCGGCGGCAAGCCCCTTCACGTGGTCCAAGCCGGTTCGGTAGGGATAATCGGTCCCGTAGACGATCTGCGGGACCGAAACGAGCTTGGCGAGCGCGGCGATGGTCACCGCGTTCGAGACCTGGGCGGTGTCGTAATAGAAGCGCGTGAGCTCGCCGTCGACGATCGCGCGAGTGAACTTGTCCTTGTAGGGCGGCGTGGTCACCATCTGGACCTGGAAACGCTCGGCGACCGCGGTCAGCACGCCGCCGCCGTGCGAGAAGATCCAGTTGATGTCCTTGAAGCGCTGCGAGGTGCCGCTGAAGATCAGGCTGGCGATGGTCCGGGTCGTGTCGGCGCCGAACTCGACGGCCGCCTCGCCGATCCCCTGCACCAGGTTGACGCAGCAATTGGCACCGGTCGGATGGGTGTAGACCGTGGCCTTGCGGCGGTTGAGCTCCTCCCACACCGGCGCGAATTGCGGATAGCCGAGCCATTTGTCGCCGTAGCTCGTCATGACGCCGACGCCGTCGGCCTTGAGGGTGTCGAAGGCGTAGGCGATCTCCGCGAGGCTCGCGTCGACATGCGGCAGCGGCAGCATCGCGAACAGTCCGAACCGGCCGGGATGATCGGACATCAGCTTCTTGGTGTACCTCGTTCGACTCGCGCGCGAGGCGGGCCGCCGTCTCCTTGTCGCCGGCGAGGAAATTGAGCTGCGGCGTGGTCGGCGAGCAGATCGCCGTGGCGGTGCCGCCCTGGTCCATGTCGTCGAGCGATTTCTGCACCGACCAGTTGTTCAGCGGCGGATTGCCGAGGTTGGCCTTCTTCACGGCGTCGAGCCAGGTCGGCGGCGAGATGTGGTGATGCACGTCGATGCGGTGGGGCTTGCCCTGCGCCGCCGCCTTCATCCCGGCGCCGGCCAAGGCGCCGGCGCCGAGCATGGCGGCGCCGCCGGCAAGAAGCCCGCGCCGGGTCAGCGCCGAGGCAGGATTGGGCGCGCAGCATGCGCAGCCGCCGAACAACAGGCTCATGATCTCCTCCCGAACGTCTATCCCCTGCGCTTCCGGACGTTCCTCCGGCCCGGATTCCGTGCGGCAAGGTTGGCGCGATTGGCGCCGCGCGGTCAAGCCGCCAACACGCCGCACGACCGCGGTCGGCTCGGCTATCGCGCCCGCATGCGCCGGTATAGACTGGCGCGCCGACGACAAGGGAGGAAACCGATGCCGATCGCCAATGTGCGCGGAGTGAACATCAATTACGAGGTGCTGGGTGCGCGCGGGCCGTGGCTCGCCCTTTCGCCCGGCGGCCGGCGCGCGCTCGACAACGTCAAGTCGCTGGCCCGGCGCATGGCCGACGGCGGCTATCGCGTGCTGATCCACGACCGGCGCAATTGCGGCCTCTCCGACATCGTGATCGGCGGCGAATCCTCGGAATACGAGATCTGGGCCGACGATCTGCACGCGCTGCTCGCCGAGCTCAACGCGCTGCCCGCGATCGTCGGCGGCAGCTCGTCGGGCTGCCGGCTGTCGGTGCTGTTCGCGCTGAAGTATCCGCAGGCGGTGCGCGCGCTCCTGCTCTGGCGCGTCACCGGCGGCGCCTTCGCCGCGCAACGCCTCACCGAGAACTACTACGGCCAGTATATCCGCGCCGCGCAGGAGGGCGGCATGGCGGCGGTGTGCGCGCTCGACCATTTCAAGGAGCGCATCGAGGCCCGGCCGTCGAACCGGCAAGCTCTCATGGCAATCGACCCGAAGGTGTTCATCGCCGCCATGGAGCGCTGGCGGGCGCAGTTCGCCAAGGGCGCCTCGCTGCCTATCATCGGCGCGAGCGAGCAGGATTTGAATTCCATCAAGGTCCCGACCTGCATCATTCCCGGCAACGACAAGACCCACAATCACGCGGTCGCCGACGCCGCGCATCGCATGATCGCCGGCAGCGAGATCTACGACCTCTACCCCGGCGACCTCGACGTCGACCTCGTTCCGCCCGAGGATTGGGCCCAGAAGGAGGCCGAGATGGCGGCGGTCTTCGCCGACTTCCTCAAGGGCGCGCTCGCGAAGGCGGCATGAGGCGCAGCGAGCATGGCGCTGCGACGTCCTGGACCGCGCCTTTGCCCGCCCTACGGTTTTGCCGCTACATTTGAACGAAAGCGTCCATCGAGGTTGAAGCCTATCGAGCGCATCCATGTCGAAGCAGCCGATCCTGCCGATGGTCGCGCCGGATCGTGCGGCGAAGGACCCGCATACGCTGATCTTCGACCGCGACGGCATCCTCTGGTTCACGGTGCAGCAGGGCAACTTCGTCGGCCGCCTCGATCCCGCGAGCGGCGCGATCAAGCTCGTCGCCTCGCCCACCCCGAAGTCGCGCCCCTACGGCATGGCGCTCAATTCCCGGAACGTCGTGTTCCTCGTCGAGTTCGGCGCCAACAAGGTCGCGAGCATCGACGCCGGGACGATGTCGATCAGGGAATATCCACTGCCCGACCCGGGCGCGCGGCCCCGCCGCATCGCGATCGCGCCCGACGACATGGTCTGGTACACGGATTTCGCGCGCGGCTTTCTCGGCCGGCTCGATCCCGCGACCGGCAAGGTGACGGAGTGGCGATCGCCGAGCGGCCCGGAGTCCCAGCCATACGGCATCGTCTTCACCAAGGGCGCGCTCTGGTACAACGAATCCGGCGCCAAGCCCAACACCATGGTGCGCTTCGACCCCCGGACCGAGACGTTCCAGAGCTGGGCCATTCCCGGCGGCGGCGACATCGTCCGCAACATGAGCGTGACGCGAGACGGCAACCCGGTGACCGCGCACAGCCTCACCGATCAGGTCGGGCTCATCGAGGCGAAGTGAATCGGAGGACAGAGGACGAACGACAGAAGCTGCGTCCGTTCTCAGTCGTCCGTCATCGGGCGTCCGAAGGAGAAAAGCATGGCCAAGGTCTGCGACTGCTTTCCCGAGTTGAAGGCGATCACCGACGCCCGCGAGCGGCGCTACCGCGCCCATCCGGAGCGGGCGGCGCCGGAGGGGCCGCAGAGCTTCGTCGAGGTGAAGGTCACCTCGATCGGCCAGCTCAACGAATTGGTCGACTGCAGGAAGAGCGGTTACAAGTTCGTCATCAGCGAGCCGGCGCACGTGGGCGGGCAGAGCTGCGCGCCGACGCCGCTCGAATTCCTGCTCTCCGGCGCGGTCGGCTGCTACGCGGCGGTGTTCGCCTTCTACGCGGCCAAGCTCGGCGTCGCCTACGACAGCTTCGAGACGGTCGCGCGCACCGAGTTCGACGCCCGCGGCCACATGATCCCGGGCGCGCCCAATCCGGGCTTCCAGAAGGTGACGATCTCGATCAGCGTGGTGAGCGACGCGCCCGCGGAGAAGCTCAGGCAAGTCGAGCGGCTGGCGCTCGAAGGCTGCCCCGGCATCAGCACGCTGCGCGAGCCGGTGCCGGTCGAAACGACGCTCGCGGTGACGCGCACGAAGGAGAAGGCGGCGTAACGGCGCACGACATGGCGCGCAGGCCTCGTCGCGGAAGACGCTATCGCGTCGGCCGCTCCCGCACCGGCCTCGGCTTGTTTGCGACCGCGCCGATCGCGAAGGGCGCGTTCATCGTCGAATACCGCGGACGCCGCATCGGGCATGCCGAGGCCGAGCGACGGGAGGCGCGCGGCGCCCGCTACATGTTCGAGATCGACGGCCGCTCGACGATCGACGGCTCGAACCGCCGCAACATCGCGCGCTACGCCAACCATTCCTGCCGTCCGAACGCCGAATCCGACCTCCGCAAGGGCAAGGTGATCCTGCGCGCGATCAGGGACATCGCGCCGGGCGAGGAGATCACCTACGACTACGGCCGGGACTATTTCGCGCTGTTTCTCGAGCGCAGCGGATGCAAATGCAAGAAGTGCCTTGCAAAACGGCGGAAGCCGCATTCATCCTGTGCCGCATTCGATCGGAGACCATGACCATGCTCAGCCCAGCCGCCGTCTTCCTGATCCTGCTCGTCGTCGGCGTCGCGGCCGGCCTCCTTTTCGACCGCTTCGCCGGCCCGAGCTGGCTCTCGCGCCAGATCGCCGGCAAGAACCGCATGCTGCTGACGAGCGCGCTCGTCGGCATCGCCGGCTCGTTCGTCGGATATCACCTGGCGATCCTGCTCGGGATCACCGGCTATGGCGCGCTCATCGGCGCCGTCGTCGGCGCGCTGGTCGTGCTGTGGGCATGGCGAACCGTGAAATAGAGCGGAGCGAGCCCGCGACACGTTCGGCCGGTCCATCCTCCGTCTAGAGCGTATTCAGTTTCGACGGAAACTGAATGCGCTCCAGTCTTTTTGCGTGGTCGCATTTTCGGACGGAAAACCGGTTCCCACCCCGGATCAAGTCCGGGGCAGGCTTTTTTCCTGAAAATGCTCTATCGCGCCGGCGTATCGATCGGCGGGGCGCAGTTGCGCCGGCCCTGCGCCAGGCAGTCGTCGAGCTGGCGCTGCTCGAACATGGCGTTGGCGAGCCAGATGCCGCCGCCCACCAGGACGAGGATAAAGATCAGCAGCACCGCGTTGGCGATCCGCCGGTCGCGGTCGCTCTCCACATAGTCGTCCGGCTTGCGCTCGCCGGGTGTCGGGGAGGTCGGGTCGTCCATGCGCTGATCCGTAGGATGGGTTGACGCCCGCGAAAGTGGGCGGAAACCCATCGTGGCCGACAGGAATTGATGGGTCTCGCTGCCGCTCGACCCATCCTACGATCCCGCCATCGTCTCCTTCACCACCGTGACCAGCTGCTTGAGCGTGAAGGGCTTGGCCAGGAAATTGAACTGCTTGTGGTCGGGCAGGCTCTTGTCGAAGGCGTCCTCGGCATAGCCTGAGACGAAGATGATCTTGATGTCGGGATTGCGCTTCTTGAGCTCCTTCAGCAGCGTCGGCCCGTCCATCTCCGGCATCACCACGTCGGAGACGACGAGATCGACGCGTCCGCCCTGCTTCTCGAGCTCCTCCAGCGCCTCGACGCCGTTGCCCGCCTCGATCACGGTGAAGCCGCGCGACGTCAGTCCGCGGGCATTGAGCGCGCGCAGCCCCTCCTCGTCCTCGACCAGCAGGATGGTGCCCTCGCCGGTGAGATCGGCGGCGGCGCTGTGCATCTCGTCGGCGGCGGCGATCGCGATCGCCGGCGCCGTGGTCTCGGGCAATTGCGGGGCCTGCACGTCGTCGGCGGCCGGGATATAGCGCGGCAGGAAGATGCGAAAGATCGTGCCTTTGCCGACCACCGAATGCGGGTAGATGAACCCGCCAGTCTGCTTGACGATGCCGTAGACGGTGGAGAGCCCGAGCCCGGTGCCCTTGCCGATGTCCTTGGTGGTGTAGAATGGGTCGAAAATCTTGTCCATGATCTCGGGCACGATGCCGCTGCCGGTATCCTCGACCTCGACCAGCACGTACTCCCCGACCGGCATCCCCTTGTACCCGTGGAGCCTGTCGTCGTCGGCGCGAACGTTGGAGGTGCGCAGCGTGAGCGTGCCGCCCTCGGGCATCGCATCGCGGGCGTTGACCGCGAGATTGATGACGACCTGCTCGAACTGGTGGACGTCGGCCTTAACCGGCCAGAGGTCGCGCACCTGCGGCACGTCGAGCGTCACGTTCTCGCCGATGAGACGCCGGAGCAGGACGGTGAGATCGGACAACGCCTCGCCGAGATCGAGCACCACCGGGCGCATGGTCTGCTTGCGCGAGAAGGCGAGCAGCTGCCGCACCAAGCTCGCCGCCCGGTTGGCGTTCTGCTTGATCTGCATGATGTCCTGGAACGACGGATCGGTCGGCCGGTGCGCATTCAGGAGGAAGTCGGTCGCCATCATGATGGCGCCGAGCAGATTGTTGAAATCATGCGCGATGTTGCCGGCGAGCCGGCCGATGGTCTCCATCTTCTGCTGCTGATTGACCTGGTTCTCGAGCGTGCGCTGCTGGGTGGTCTCGAGCGCGTAGACGATGGCGGCCTCCTGGTCGCGCTCCTCCTCCTCGTCGATGGCGGTGACGAAGAAGCTCGCGAAGCGCTCGCCCGCCCCGTTGAGCGCGGCATCGACCGGGGCGATCTCGCCCTGTCCTTCCCCCGCCCTGTGGATCGCGGCCTCGAGCGCGGCGCGGTCACGCTCCGCGACCACGGCGAGGATCGAGCGGTCGGCTTCGCCCTTGAACGCCGGATGGAACATGCGTGCAAAGCGCGCGTTCGAGCGCGCGATCCGCCCCTCCCTGTCGACGGCGGCGATCGCCATCGGCGTGTTCTGGAAGAAGCGCATGAAGCGGACTTCGGCCGCGCGCTGGGGATCGGCGCCCTCGCCGCGGGCACGGTTGAGAACGAGGGTGCGGGAGGGGCCGGGCGCGCCGTCGGCGCCGAAGGCGACCTTGTGAAAGAGCCGCGCCGGAACGGTGCGGCCGCTACGGGTCTTGAGGTCGATGTCGAGGATCTCGGTCTTCACGTCGCCCGGCACCGCGGCGAGCGTGGTGAGCAGCGCCGCGCCCTCGCCCGCCACGACGTCCTCGAGCCTGAGGCCGCCGGAGCCGACCTGCGCGAGATCGTGATCGAGCCAATTGGCCAGCGTGGCGTTGAGATAGGCGATGTTGCCGTTGCCTTCGGCCGAGAAAAACCCGGCCGGCGCATGGTCGAGGTAATCGATCGCCTGCTGCAGCTCCTGGAAGACGTTCTCGTGCCGCTCGAGCTCCCGCGTCACGTCGGCCAGCGACCAGACCGTCATCCGGGATTCGCGCTTGCCTTCGCCGAGCGGACGCACGCGAATGCGCAGCCAGCGGCCGGCCTCGCCCTTGTGGGCGCCGATCCGCACCTCCTCCTGGCCGCGGCGACCTTCGCGCGCCGCCTTGAGCAGGCGATAGACGGCCTCGGAAACGCCGGGATCGCCGATGAACACGCGCTCCACCGGGCGCGCGTCGTGGGGCCCGGCGGCCGCCGTGAGCTGCAGGTAGGCGGCATTGGCGTAGAGGACGTGGCCGCGCGCGTCGGTGACCAGGATGCCCTCGTTCGCGCTGTCGACCACCGCCTTGAGCAGCGGGCTCGCCGCCTCCCGGTCGGACATGCGCAGAATGCCGGCCGCGAGCGCGAACAGGAGGAAGACGCCGGCCATCGCCAGCGCGGCCACCAATGCGACGATATAGGGCTCGGCGTTGGCGCGGCCGATGAAGATGAGCGCGCCCGCGGCGCCGACGAGGAGGAGCGCGAGAAGCAGCACGAGACCGATGCTGCCGCCGCGGCCGGCCCGGGTCCGGTCGACGGGCACGTGGGCACTCTCCCCGAGCAGTTGCTGCTGCGTCATGATCGGCGTGGAATCGGCCTCATTCGCCCTGCCCTGACTGCCCCAGCCCAGAAACCGGCGCAACAAGAATCGGGGCCATGGCGAGCCGCGCCGGGAACCGCGGGCAGGCCCGGCGCGGGCGGCGGGGCGGATCGCCCAGAGCCATCCAGTTTCGACGGAAACTGAATGCGCTCCAGTCTTTTGCGTGGTCGCATTTTCGGACGGAAAACCGGTGGAAAACCGGATCCCGCTTTTCCTGAAAATGCTCTAGTTTCGTCGCGCGACGGCACGGTTGATCCGCATGACGTAGGAGATGACCTCGGCCACCGCCTGGTAGTGCTCGGGCGGAATTTCCCGGTCGATCTCGACCGTGCCGTGCAGCGCGCGGGCGAGCGGCGGGTTCTCCACGATCGGAATGCCGTGCTCCTCGGCCACCGCGCGGATCTTCCGCGCCAGCGCGTCGACGCCCTTGGCCAGGCAGAGCGGCGCGTTCATGCCGCGCTCGTATTGCAGCGCGACGGCAAAGTGCGTCGGGTTGGTGATGACGACGGAAGCCTGCTTGACCGCCGCCATCATGCGCCTCTTCATGCGGGCTTGGCGGATCTGCCTGATCTTGCCTTTGATCAGCGGATCGCCTTCGGTCTGCTTGAATTCCTGCTTGAGCTCGTGCAGCGACATCTTCTGGCGCTCGAACCACTGGCGATACTGGAACAGGTAGTCGGCGGCGGCGATCAGGCCGAGCGCCACCACCACGGCGCCGAGCATCTCGAGCGAGAGCGACTGCACGATCGTCAGCACGCCGAGCGGGTCGACGGCGATCATGCTCTCCAGTCGATCGCGCTTGGGCCATAGCAGAGCCGCCATGGTGGTGCCGATCAGCGCGAGCTTGGCCAGGCCTTTGACGAAGTTCGCCAGCGCCTGCTTGGAAAACAGCCGCCGCAGGCCGGCCGCCGGCGAAATCTTGGAGAGTTTTGGGATCAAGACCTCGCCCGACCACACCAGCCGATGCTGGATCAGGTTGCCGGCCGCCGCCGCGAGCGCAAGCAGCAGCAAGGGAATGGCGACGGCGGCGATCACCTCGCGGCCGATCCGGCCCAGCACGTCGAGCAAGCCGTCGACGCGGATGGCGTAGGAGTTGGCGAGGAGGCCGCGCAGGCTCACGGCGAGCGCGCGTCCCATCGAGCCCGAGAACGCCATCAGGATCAGCGCCGCGCCGGCGATGATGAACCAGGTATTGACCTCCTGGCTCTTGACCACGTCGCCGCGCCGCAGCGCCTCGTCCAGCCGTTTCTGGGTCGGGTCTTCCGAGCGGTCGGTATCCGGTTCGGCCATCGGTTCCTCACGAATGCGGCGCCAGCGCCCGCAGCACGGTCTCGACCGAGCCGAGGAACACGCCCATCATCGCTCCGACGACGAGCAGGAGGATCAGGAACCCGACCAGGATCGACAGCGGGATGCCGACGAAGAACACCTGCATCTGCGGCATCAGCCGCGAGAGCACGCCGAGGCCGAGATTGAACAGCAGGCCGAATGCCAGGAACGGCGCCGAAAGCTGGATGCCGATGCGAAAGGCATCGGCGATGGTGCGCGTGGTCAGCGCCGCCACGTCGCCGATGAGCGGCACGTCGCCGGGCCGGAACAGCGCGTAGCTGTCGTCGAGCGCGCCGATCACGAGATGATGCAGATCGACGGCGAACACCAGCGTCACGCCGAGCATGGTCAGGAAGTTCCCGACGATCACGGCCTGCTGGCCCTGGGTCGGATCGACCGCGGTGATGAATCCGAGTCCGAGCTGCTGGGCGACGACCGAGCCCGCCACCTGCAGCGCCAAGATGGTCAGTCGCGCGGCCATGCCCAGCACGGCGCCGATGAACAGCTCGTCGGCCAGCAGCGCGAACGTCGGTCCAAACGATCGCAGATCGATCTGATAGGCGTCGCGGTGGAGCGGCAGCAGCACCGCGCTGAGCACGAGCGCGACGGTGAGGCGCGTGCGCACCGGCACGCTGAGCTCGCCCAAGCCCGGCAGCAGCATCACCATCGTGCCGATGCGCGCGAACACCAGCATGAAGGTCGCCGCCAAGGCGGGAAGGAACGAGACGTCGATCCTCATGCGCTCTCTCCCCCGCCGAACGCAGCAGGAGCAGCGCGTTCGTAGCCCGCATGCAGCGTAGCGAAATGCGGGGTAGCCTTGCCGCGGCGAGAATCCCGGATTTCGCTCCGCTCCATCCGGGCCACAGTCGCGGCGCGCATCGCTTACCCCCCGATGATGCGGGCCGAGATCCTGAGCATCTCCGCCTGCAGCGCGTCGGCCATGAACGGGAGCGCGATCAGCATGGCGAGAAAGATCGCCAGGATCTTGGGCACGAAGACCAGCGTCATTTCCTGGATCTGCGTCAGGGCCTGAAACAGCGAGATGACGACGCCGACGACGAGCCCGACCAGCATCAGCGGGCTCGCCACCAAGAGCAGCGTCACGATCGCTTCGCGCGCGACGTCGAGGACCTCGGGGCCGGTCATCAGATCGGCATCCGCATGATTTCCTCGTAGGCCGCGATCACCTTGTCGCGCACCGACACCAGCGCCTCGACCGCGACCTCGGTTTCCGACACCGCGGTGACGACATCGACGATGTTGGACTTGCCCGCGACTAGGCGCCGACGGCATCCTTGAGGAACGAGCCGAAGCTCGGGCCGGCGGCGCCCTCGCCTCCTGCCTTGCCCAGCGCGGCGGAGGCCTCGGCAAGGCGCGCGAGCGAGGCATAGGCACCGGCGGCGGCGGACGGCGTGGTCATGGCTCTTTCTCCTTCGGCTCGGACGCTCAGCTTTCCATCAACCGCTGGGATCGGGGTCCCGATCAGGCTTTGAGGATGTCGAGGGTGCGCTGGATCATGCGGCGCGTCGCCCCGATCACGTTGATATTGGCCTCGTAGGAGCGCTGTGCCTCGCGCATGTCGGTCATCTCGATCAGCGGATTGATGTTGGGATATTTGACGTTGCCGCTGGCGTCGGCGGCGGGGTGGCCGGGCTCCTGCTTGACGCGGAAGGCGGACGGATCGGTGCGCACGGGACCGAGCGCGACCATGCGCGCATCGAGTGCGCGGTCGATCTCGGAGCGGAAGGTCGCGATCTTGCGGCGGAAGGGATCGGCGCCCGGTCCCGGCGCGGTCGAATCGGCGTTGGCGATGTTCTCGGAGATCACCCGCATGCGCCCGGCCTGGGCGCGCAGCCCGGAGGCGGCGATGGCGATCGAGCGCAAGAAGTCCATGGCTCCCCTCCCCCCGCTGCCGGCGCCGCTACGAGCGCTTGCCGAGCGCGGTCTTGATCAGGCCGAGCCCGCGGCCGTAGAGGGCGGTCGCCGCCTGGAAGTCCATCTGGTTGGCGGCGACCTTGAGCATCTCGTCCTCGAGGCTCACCGCGTTGCCCGCCGGGCGCACCTCGAAATCGCGCTGCCGCGCGCGCTCAAACCGCGCGGCATCCGCGCTCGCGCCGGCAAGGTGGAACGGGCTCGTCCGCACCACGGCCAGTCCGGCCGCGGACCGCGCCTGGTCGAAATCCGGCACCGCGAGATCACGCGGCTTGAAATTCGGGGTATTGGCGTTGGCGACGTTCTCTGCCAACAGCTGCTGGCGTTCCTGATGCCACTGCATCTTGGTCCGCAGCATCGCGAAGATCGGAATTTGCGAAATCGGCATCGGTGCCCCCGGAGCGGACGACGGACGACAGACGACGGATGACGGGCTAGCTTGGCGCGGTAAGAGGGAACTTTGGCGTTCGTCCTCTATCGTCTGTTGTCCGTCGTCCGTCGTCTGACCGGCAGATTTTGCCGAGCGCATGGTTAATGGCCGGTTAAAGGGGCTTTGCGGGGGCCGCGACCGCCATTAAACTGCCGTTTACCAAGATAAAGCTTGGAAAGACGGAGACCGAAATCTTGCGGCCCATCTTTCTTAATTCTTTGTTAGTATTCAGGGCGGCAAATATTGCCGCCGGCGTTAACCATTCGGACGATTCCGATCGACACGCCGCACCCCTGGGGCGCAGGGAGGAGTGATGTTGGACACCTTATTCGGCGAGGGGCAGTCCGCCCTCAAGGTCGTGTTCGCCTTGATCGTGGTCCTCGGCCTGCTGGCGCTGGCTTTCTGGCTGTTGCGGAGGTTCGGCGGCGAGCGGTTGGGCAATACCGCGGCGCGCGGACGCCAACCGCGGCTCGCCGTGGTCGATGCGGCCATGGTCGACGGGCGCCGGCGCCTGATCCTCATCCGCCGCGACAATATCGAGCATCTCCTCATCATCGGGGGCCCGACCGATGTCGTGATCGAGCAGAACATCGTGCGCGCGGCCGGAGCGCCGCGGGAGGCTCCGCCCCCGCGCCCGCCGGGCGCGGAC
>WNFD01001764.1_pt1 | contig 21783 bp, 11 predicted proteins | sample 5400491 | NCBI WGS metagenome assembly WNFD01 (sample SAMN13153343, study PRJNA577476) | soil metagenome | isolation source: 120 cm saprolite under Douglas fir tree site 2 hole 2 replicate 2 | place: USA:California | collected 2015-04-18
GCCGGGTACGCCGCGTCAGCGGACCCGCCGCGGATGTCCTGGTACAACGCAGCGGCAATGATCCCCGGCAGCACGAAGATGAACACCGGCAGGATCTTCAGAAATCCGGCGAAGATGGTGCCGGTGCGGGCGGCGCTGACGTTCTTGGCCGCGAGCACCCGCTGCACGATGTGCTGGTCGGTGCACCAATACCACACGCCCAGGATCGGCGCGCCGAACACGATGCCCGTCCAGGGGAAGTTGGGATGATTCATCGGCTTCCACATGGAGAAGAAATCCGCCGGTACGCGCGCCTCCAGACCGCTCCACCCGCCCACCGCCTGCAGGCCCAGCACCGTCATGGTCGCCGATCCGATGATCAGCACGACCGCCTGCATCACCTCCGTGTAGATCACGGCACGCAGGCCCCCCAGGACCGTGTAGATCCCGGTGATGACGATCAAGATGACGGCGCTGGTCCACACACTGTACCCCGTCACCTCGCGCATCACGATGCCGCCGGCGAACAGGGTGACGCTGATTTTGGTCAGGACGTAGCCGATGATCGACACCCAGGTGAAGTAGCTGCGCGCGGCCGGATTGAACCGGCGCTCGAGGAACTCCGGCATCGTGTACACGCCGCTCCGCAGATAGAACGGCACGAACAGCCAGCCGAGCAGCAGCAGCATGAAGCAGGCGAGCCATTCGAAATGGCCCACCGCGAGCCCGCTCGCCGCGCCGGTACCGGCAAGGCCCACGAGATGCTCGCTTCCGATATTCGAAGCGAACAGGCTCGCGCCCACCGCGAACCACCCGACATCCCGGCTCGCGAGGAAAAAGTCGGCGCTGACGTTTTTCTCCCGGCGCGCCGCCCAGTACCCGATCCCGGCCAGCACGAGGAAGTAGGCGGCGATGACGGCGATGTCGAATCCGTGCAGGTTGCTCATGGTATTGGGTGGTTGAGGAGATATTGAACAGCGAGGTCCGTCAGGCTCCACAGCTGCACGTCCGAGCTGGTGCCGTAGCGCGATGGAACCAGTCGTCCGCTGTCGATGGTGTAGCTCCACAATTCGGCATGACGCAGTCCGGAACGGTCCACCGCTGCTTCGATGCTGGCGATCGCGGTGTCGACGCCGTTCCCGCGCTGCCGCGCGAGGCCGGCGAGCAGCGCGTTCACGTCCCGGCCCCACACGACGAACGGGGAATGATATCGATCCCTGCGAAACGCCTCCCACACCTCCTGTGCCGCGTAGGCATCGTTCGCGACCACGGGGCCGAGCCCATCCACGAACAGCCCCCAGGGGTACGGCTGCATGATCGGCCCGATGAGCGCGAGCGTCCGATCGCGACCGAGCGAGTCGACGAGCAGCAGCATGGCGGGATCGGTGTTGAGGATCGGGATCGGCCGCCCGGCGGCGTCGAGCGAGAGCGCGAGAAACCGCAGGGTGTCCGCGGGGGCGCCCGTCCGCTGCGCGACGTTGTTCCAGTACTCACGTTCCGCCGGTGGCAACCAGCGCGACCGAGCCGCGACGCGATCGCTCACGTCTCTTGGCGCGAGCGCTACCCGGAAGTGGCGCTCGGCGCCCTTCCACCTGGCCACCGCTCGCGCGAGCGCCGCGCGATCGCGCGCGAACGTGGCGAGCGGCTGCTCGCGAATCGCCGGCGTGACACCGAGCTGCTTGAGCGCGTCGAGAATCGTCTCCACCGCCTCGAGCGCGTGCGGCACCCAGATGGCGTTCACGTCCATCGCGAAGCGGCCACCCCCGTACCCCGCGCGGCTGTCGCGCCAGCTGGTCGCGAGCCAACCACCATCGGATGCGCGCGGAAAGCTCACCAGGTTCGTCGCCAGCGGGTCGCGGGCATACGGGGCCGCCTTACGAGCGACGAACGCCAGGTTGGAGACGAGCCGCGCCAGGTGGTGCTCCGTGTGCAGGAAGTCGCGCTTGCGATCCGCCGGCACCCGCGGGTCGGCGAGATAGTGGGCGGCCACCACCGGCAGCTGGAAGTCGTCGTCCACCATGATGTAGTTCTCGCGCGTGGCCGCGAGGTGCCCGAGCAGCGCGCGGGCGCGCGCCAGCTGGCCCGCGGACACCAGGCGGTTGTACTCGGCGGCGTTCTCGCGGATCGCCTGGCCGCCCAAGGCCTCCTCGTGGCTCACGTCCCCCACGGGCGACAGCTTGCCGAGGGCGCTCGCGACGACGTGCTCCGACATGGCCGGCGCCCACACGGGCTGCATCAGCAGGGCGCTCATCAGCATGTCGCGACCGAAATAGGTCGCGAAGTTCGGCAGCCCCGCCATCAGTTTCTCGCGGTAGCTCAAGAGCTCGACCCCCCGGACCTCACGCTCAAGCCGCCGGAAACGCAGCGGGTGCGCCGTGTCGCCGCGGACTTGGGCTAGAAAACGATGGAACTCATCGTTGAAGATCTCCGCACGCCCGAGTGGCGTGAGGGCCGGCGCGTCCGTCGTGACCCGTACGGTCAGGCGCACGGGGCCTCCGGCGGGCCGCTGGATTGTGACGATGCTCCCGGACAACGCAGGAACAGTCTCCCGGGCGTCGCCCTCGAGCGTGAGCCAAAGATGATTCTTGCCGTCGAAGCTCGGCTGCTCGACCCGCACGACCCAAGCGGTATCGCCGACCTTGGTGGTGACGCTGGGGCGGAGCCGGGCCCGCAGCGCGTCGATGTTCTTCACGCCGAACAGCGACAGGTGACGCGCGCGCTCGGCCGGTTTCAACCTCGCGATATGGACGATCAGCTCCGACAGCTCAGGTTGCGGGAACGGCGTGGCGTCGAGGGGCAGCGTATCGCGGGCCGCATACTGGAGGTCCCGCTCGACCCGCATGGAACCGAGCAAGAAGAGACCAACTCTCACCGCCGACGGCAGCTCCAGGACATAGGACACGGACCGCGTACGGCCCGACGTTGTCGCGACGGCTCCGGAGGAGCCCCAGGCGAGCTCCGCCGGCTTGCCGGCCGAGTCTCGCACGGTGAACCCGACGCTTTCGTTGGCGGCGTCGGCCCACAGGTGCACGACGCGGCCGGTGCCGCCTTTCAGGTAGACCTGGAACGCGTTGCCGCTCGCATCTTGGTAGACGCGCGTCGTATAGCCTTCATACGCGGCCGGGTCGTCGAGGCCGGCTTCGGGGAAGGCGAGATAGGGCGGCACGGTGTCCGCCGGTGCGACCGATTGGGCCGCGAGCAGGAATGCGAGCAGGGTCATGCGCGGCGAGAATCGTACGGCTTGAAGTGTGGTTCCGCCACCCGTGCATCCTCTTGACGGGCCACTTCGCCGCGCTCATGCTTGCCGCATGGCTGAACGAACCGGGCGATACGCCGCCCTCACCAAGCGCCTCCTCGACAGCGTGCTGGCCACTTCCGGCCATACGCCCAGGGAGTTGCGTCGCGCGGTACTTGAGCGCGCTCGTCCTTCGTCCCCCCTCTCCGGAACGGAGAGGGGGACAGGGGGTGAGGACATCACGTCTGACCTCGTGGCCTACGTCGACAAGGTGGCGCTGCACGCCTACAAGGTCACGGATGAGGACCTCGCCGCGCTGAAGCGGGCCGGCAATTCCGACGACGTCCTGTTCGAGGCGACAGTCGCCGCGGCGCTCGGCGCCGCCCTGGGCCGGCTGGAGTGCGGGCTCAGCGCGCTCCGTGGCGAGGCCTCACCCCCTGACCCCCTCTCCACGACGTGGAGAGGGGGAACGCAGGACGAGAACTGATGCGCCTACACGCGGTGGAGCACGGCCACCGCCTGCCGCAGCGCTTGAAGCTCATGCTGATCCGGCTGGTCGGCGGGCGCCGCGTCCCCGACGTCGTCAAGACGCTGTTCTATCGGCCGGAGTTCTTCGGCGGCCCGATGTGCGACTGGACCCAGGCGGTGATGCGCGGGCCCTCACCCTGGAGCGTGGGGGAGCGGGAGCTGTTTGCCGCCTTCACCTCGCGCCTGAACCAGTGCCTGTTCTGAACGGGGGCGCACGGCGCGGTCGCGTCGCTGGCCCTGAAGCAGGAAAAGAAAGACGACACCCTGGTCGAGGCAGTCCTGAGAGATTGGCGCACCGCTCCGCTCGATCCCAAGCTGCGTGCGACGCTCGGCTTCCTCGAGAAGCTCACACTCGCCCCAACAGAGGTGGGACCGGCGGACGTGAAACCGCTGCGCGCCGCCGGCGTGAGCGATGAGGCCGTCGAGGATGCGATCCAGGTCTGCGTGCTGTTCAACATCTACGACCGTCTCGCGGACTCCCTGAGCTTCCATCTCCCGGGTCCGGATGGGTACGCGGCCTCGGGGCGCAACCTCATGAAGCGCGGTTATCTGCTGTAGCGCTTCACCTGCCGGGTGTTGTACCGCTCGAGGTAGCGCTGGTGCAAGGCGTCCTTGGGGTACGCCTCGTCCGCCCCGTAGGGGTAGCGCGACATGCCGTGGAACGGCAGCGGCGTGACGGTGTTCCCCGCGGCGGTATTCCGATCCGAGTCCTTGAGCCACGCGTCCGTGTACAGCAGGAAGTCGCGCGTCCAACCCCGTCGCAGGGGAGGAGCCGCGTTGGCGTCGAACGTCAGCGTGGCCTCATCGCCGGGGGCGATGATGACGTACATGTCGTCCGGAGCGCGGAAGAGGGATAGCACGTCGCCGTAGCGCGTATACGCCCCGACGATCGGCTCCCAGGGCGATTCCCGCGACACGTCGCCGTATGCGGGCCACTCGGGTCCGTAACGCCCTCCTTTCCGGGACAACCGTGAGAACCCCCGGTAGTGCACGTCGGCCGCCGCGGGATCGAGTGGGGTGATCACGGACGCGCTACCGGCTCCTCCACCGGCGACGAACGCCTGGTCCCAGTAGATCTCCATGTTGGTCCGCAAGCGCACGCGGTGATCGGCGCTCAAGAACTTCCCGGTAAGATCCACGACCACCGTCTTGCTCTTGCCCGACGGGAAGCCCACGTCGGCGACCTTGTTCCAGCGGCCCTGCGAATCTGTCACCTCGAGGTAGGGGAAAATGACGCCGGCCTGACCCCGCTGGGCGAGCGCCAGGTTGATGCTCGCGTCCGTCGGGAAGATCCAACCGTTGAGGAACAGGTGGACGCTGTCCAGGCCCCGCAAGTCGCCGAAGTCGAGAATCAGGTCGTGCAGTGTGGCGATACCCTGGTAGCGGGTGAGCGTGAGCGGCGCCACATAGCGGTCGTCCCGCGCGCGCAACGCGGGGAGCCAGTCGGTGCCCTGCTCGTCGGTGGCGGCAATGGGCGGACGAAGCTGGGATCGCGACACGCTGTACAGGCGCAGCTCGGCGGGACCCGGCGCGGGCGCCACGAAGCCTTCGTTGACATACACGTCCACCGAGTCCGGATGATCCACGACGAGCAGCTTCGCCTCGTCGAGGTAGCCGACCTCCCACAACTCTTCGGTGATCTGCAGGACGTAGTAACGCCCGTATCGATCGCTCTTGGGCACGAGGGCCGCGCCCGGCACCCGCATGTACTCGCGCGAGGCGTGCGGCGGCGCCGACGCAATGTCGGTGCCGCCCGCCATGATCCCCAGGGGCATGCCGAGCGCACTGCGCCACATGACGTCGGTCACGAACTTGAAGCCGCGGCCGTCCCAGGCGTACAGGAACGGGCAGGATCCCTTGAGAATCTGCTGCTCGAGCACGTCCTCTTCGGTCCCCGGGTAATAGACCGTCTGCGACACGCCGTTGGGCCAGCGTACGCGCAGCACGTCCGCCTTGAGGCGGCGCCCGAGCCCGAAATGCGTCACGCGGTCGGTCACCTGGCGCAGCTGGTAGAGATCGCGTGCCCGCAGCTCGAGCGTGGCGCCGAGCCCAAAGCTGTTGTTCTTGCCGCTCCCCTCGCGCAAGCCGACCAGCCGTACTTGGACGTACTGATTGACGTTCCCGCCGTCGTTGCGGAGTAACCTGGGCCGCCCGTCCCAGCCCACCACGATGAGATCGAGGTCGCCATCCTGATCGATGTCTGCGACGGCGACGGCCCGGCCCGCTCTGAGGCTTTCGGGGAGGACCGTCGAGTAGTCCTCGAAGTGCCCCTTCCCGTCGTTGCGGAACAGGAACACGCCCCGCCCGTTCGAAACGGCGGGTTTGCCCACCACGATGAGATCGAGCGAGCCGTCGTTGTCGAAGTCGAAGAAGGCGGCGTCCAGACCGGCCACGCCGCGCAGCTTCCGCCTCAGCTCCCCCGCGCGCGCCTCCGGCTCGAAGCTGCCGTCCCCGCGGTTGTGGTACAACGCGGGCTCCCCGTGTCCATCGAGCGATGTCACGAACAAATCGAGAAAGCCGTCGTTGTCGTAATCGCCCACGGCCACCGCGCCCGCGTGAGAAACTCCGCTGAGGCCGCTCGCCGCTGTGACGTCTTCGAAGCGCCCCTGGCTCAAGTTGCGGAGCAGGTACAGTCGCCCGTCGTTACCGACGATCACGAGATCGCTATGGCCGTCACCGTCGAAGTCGCCGAACGCGACATCGCGACTCCCCCCGCCCCCGCTCGAGATCCCCATCTGAGCGGCCATCTCGCGGGACGTGCCGTCCAGGTTATTGCGGTAGGCGCGAGTTCCGGCCGGTGTCGCGAGCAGGAGGTCGAGATCACCGTCGTGGTCCAGATCAATGAAGAGGGCCCGGGAAGCAGTCGTGCTCTCCGCCAGGCCTGCCGAGGCCGCAACGTCTCGAAACCGGCCTGCACCGGTGCTCCGGAACAACACCCCCCGCCCGCTGGTCGCGACGTACAGGTCAACCCTGCCATCGTTGTCGTAATCGCCGAAGGCCGCCGCCGTGGCGCGACCGGGGAGCACGATGCCGGCGCTCGCCGTGGTCTCCACGAACCGCCCCAGCGCCCCGCGAAACAGATGGCCCGCGACGAACAGGTCTTCGGTCTCGTCATCGTCGTAGTCGCCAACTGCCAGGGCCACGCCGCGCTCGAGCGACCCCGCCAAGCTGTCGGGGAGCGCCTCCACGCGTTCCAGCCCGCTTCCGGTCGTCACGTCCCGGAAACGGATGTCCGCCGCCACGGCCCGGGCGTCCTGGGTGGGCACCGCGATGTTTTGGTTGAACGTCAGGACGGGATAGCCCACCAGCGGGGCGCTCCGACCGCCCAGGCGCTGCAGGCTAGCCTGGTAGGCGGCGGTGACTTCCATTGCACGATGAAACTGCTTCGCGGCGGCTGCGGCCTCGGATGCCCGGCCCCCGCCCGCCCGAGCCATCCGGAGGGCACGTTGGAAGAAGCGCGCGGCTTCCGGAGGCAACTGTGGCAGTTCACGTTGCAACGCCTCGAGCTGGGCGGCCGCATCGTCGGTGGCGCCGCGCGCGAGCAGCAGGTCCACCAGCTCGAGCCGCGCCGCCAGGTTCGCCGGCGCGCGGGCCACCACCTGGCGCAGGTAGCTCTCCGGGCGCCGCCGCTCCTCAGGATCGGATGACCGTCCGGCGAGCTCGGCGAGCGCGTACAGGGCCCGGATGTCGGTGGAATCGCGCCGCAGCACCCGCTCCACCTCGCGGCGCGCTTCCGCCTCCCGCCCGGTCAGCTCGTACACCCGGGCGAGCATGAGCCCGATGTTGCTGTCGGCCGAATCGAGCGCCGCCGCCCGCTGTAGCCGGGCCTCGGCCTCGCGGTAGCGGCCTGCCCGCAGGTACACCAGCCCGAGGTCGGCGTAGCCGACCGCCTGGTCGGGCGCCAGCGCCACGACCTTGCGGAACTCCGCTTCGGCCTGGGGCAGCTGGTTCTGCTGCAGGTACGCCAGTCCCCACGTCCGCGCCGTGACGGCCGCGGCGCTGTTGGCGACCGCATCGCCACCCGCCCCCCCCCGGCACGCCCCCATCAGGAGCATCCCGATCATGCTCAGGCTTCTCGCGTGCACTGTGCTTCCTCTTGATAGTGTCGGGCGCCGGAGAAGATAACGCCTCCACCCACCCCTTTCCTCTATAAAGGGGCCCACCCGTGACCCGCTTTTCGGGAGCGACCGCGGGCCGGAGGGCTACTTGCTGACTTGGTTTTTTGGCTGCAGAATGGGCAAGGAAAGGTAACAAACGTGCAACGCCTCTCGAGTGAGCGAATGCACTCACGTCTTGCTGAGTACATCAGCCTGCTTCTCGTCAGCGCGCCGGTCGCCGTGTTCGGTCAGGCGGCCGCGACGCAGCGTGCCGCTGCATCCGATCCGATCTATTTGATCATCCGCACCGACGACGTCGGCATGAGTCACAGCGTCAACATGGGCGTGCAGAAACTCCTCGACACGGGCTTTCCCGTGTCCGTCTCGGAGATGTTTGCCTGCCCCTGGTACCAGGAAGCCGCTCCGCGCAGCAAGGCGGACAGCCTGGTGGCGATGATCGATCGACTCCGCCCGGGTGTGAATGCCGTGGTCACACACGTGGGGGTGGACGATGCGGAGCTCGGCGCGTTGGTGGACATGAACACCGACGAGCCGCTCCCGGAGATGAGCAAGAACCGGCAGGGCGAGTTGGATGCGCTCACCTCTCAACGATTCACCGGGGCTTTGAAGGCCCGGAACGTGGTGCTCATTACGTATCGCGATGTGATCACCAAGCACGGCCTCAAGGCCATGCGACGACCCGCAGGATGAGGGCGCCCCCATGAACGACATGCTGCAGGGTAAGCGTTGGTTCGCGAGCAGGCATCTCCACTTCCTCAGCGCGGCAGGGTTGAGCGTGCTGTTCGCACTGGCGGTGTGCGGCACGGCGCGCGGCCAGGAGCCGGCGCCGCCGATCGAGGTCTCCGGCAAAGTCACCACGCCGGAGGGTCATCCCATTTCCGGCGTGACCGTCCGCGTCCGGGGGAGCGCGACCAGTACCGCCACCGACGCGCAGGGGAGCTATACGATCTCGGCTCCGGGGGATGGGGTCCTGACGTTCAACCTCATCGGGTTCCGCGGTACCGGGGTGGGCGTTGCCGGACGCACCACGATCAATGTCGCGATGGACCGGGCCATGGCCATCTTGCCAGAGGTCGTCGTGACCGGTTACACGTCGCAGCGCCGTGCGGACATCACCGGCGCCGTCAGCACCGTCGATATCGAGAGCATCGAGCGGCAGACGTCGACCAGCGCGCTGCAACGGCTGGATGGGCGCCTTTCCGGTGTCACGGTCGATGCGAGTGGCTCTCCCGGCGCGCGCACCACCGTCCGGGTCCGAGGCATCACGTCGTTTCAGAACAACGATCCGCTCTACATCATCGACGGCACGCCGGTCTCCGGGGACTCCTATCTCAACTGGCTGAACCCGGACGATATCGCCGAGATCCAGATCCTGAAGGACGCGGCGGCGGCGTCGATCTACGGATCGCGCGCCAGCAACGGCGTGATCATGATCGAGACGAAGAAGGGCAAGCCAGGCCAGCGCCACATGACGCTGGATGTGCGGACCAGTGTCGCGACCCCCGCCCACGGCTACGACGACTTCCTGATGCAGGATCCGCTGCAATATTTCGAGGTCGTCAAGCGGGGCTATCTCAACTCGGTATGCGCGGCATGCCCGGGCGGACGGGATACGATCCCCGATGCCGTGAAGGCTATCTACGGGGTGGATAAGTTCGGCAACAACCCGTCGATTCCGGCGTTCATTTTTCCGAACAACGGACACACGCAGACCACCGACACGCTCAACCTGAGCGCGTACGCGTGGCCAGGTCCCGGGAACAACGGCGCGACGCTGATCATGCCCGGGAGCGCCGGGACCAACTGGTGGAAGGCCGTGTTCAGTCCGGCGAGCGTGACGGACGCCAACCTGCGGATCTCGGGTGGCGGCACGGACAACGCGTACAACGTGTCCTTCAATTTCCTGAATCAGAACGGCACCGCGGCGTACAATCGGCTGCAGCGGGGGACCGTTCGCGTCAACACCGCCTTCAACCTCGATCAGTTCGTGGTCGGCGAGAATGTGTCGTTGGCGCGCGAGCAGCACTACGGCGGTATCCCGAACGATGACGGCGGCGAAAATGGTATCCTGGGCAAGAACATCCTCACTCAGCCCGTCGTCCCGATCTACGACATCGGCGGTCACTTCGCCTCCGGGAAGGCCACGAGCCTCGGGAATAACAGCAACCCGCTCGGATACGCCTGGAATCGCCAGTTCGATCGCAATACCAACGATCAGATGGTCGGGAACGTGTTTGCCGGCCTGGACGTGACGCGGCGGCTGTCGCTCAAGTCCAGGTTCGGGTTCAATCTCTCGCAGCAGACGTTCCGAGGGTACAACCCGATCACGCCGGAGAACTCCGAGCCAGGAACGGCCAATTCCATCGACGAGAACATTCGGACGACCACCGATTGGACCGTCAGTAACACGGTCAACTATCTGGGCACGTTCGGTCGCCACACCGTCAACGTGCTGGCCGGGCAAGAGGCGAACAAGAACACGACGCGGTTCCTCGCGGGCCACATCGGTAACCTCTTGAACACGGACCCGAGCAGCCGCTATATCCGCGACGCGCTCGCCGACCCGGCGACCAAGAACGACAGCAGCACCGGCAGCATCGCCGCGTTGCTGTCCTTCTTCGGCAAGGCGGACTACAGCTATGCCGAGCGGTATTACCTGAGCGTGACGTTGCGGCGCGACGGTTCTTCCACCTTCGGGCCCAGTCATCGGTGGGGAACGTTCCCCGCGGTCAGCGTGGGCTGGAGGCTGTCCCAGGAGCCGTTCTTCTCGCAAGGTGGCTTCTTCTCGAACGTCATGCTCCGGTTCGGGTGGGGGAAGACGGGAAACCAGAACATCCCGCAGGGCCGGATCGTGAGCCAATTCGGCGGCGGCCGGGGTGACACCTTCTACGATATCGGGAACACCGGGTCGACCGTGCGGCAAGGGTTCAGGCAGACGGCGTTAGGAAACCCGGACTTGAAGTGGGAAGAGAACAAATCGGTGAACGTCGGCCTGGATCTCGCGGCGTTCCAGGGCCGTGGCAATTTCAGCGTGGATGTTTACGAACGGAAGACGGACAACCTGCTGTTCGACCCGCGCATTCCGGCCACGGCAGGAAAAGCCAATCCCGCCATCGTCAACATCGGCTCGATGCGCAACCGCGGCATCGACTTCAATATCGGCTACCGGGGAACCCTGGGCGAGAAGACGTCGTGGAGCGTCAACTTCAACGGCAGTCACTACAGCAATAAGATCATCAGCATCGACGGTGTCGCACCGTTCTTCTTCGGTCCGAATCCCACCCGCCTCACCAACCATGTGATCAACCAGGTCGGCGATCCGATCGGGGCGTTCTATGGCTACCAGGCGGATGGATACTTCGACAGCCAGGCGCAGATCGCGGCGCTGGACGCCGCGGCCCAGGCCGCCGCGGGAGATACCAGCGTGCGCTACCAGGCCGGGGCGGCTCCCGGTCGCCTCCGGTTCCGCGATATCAACGGGGACGGCAGGATCACGCCGGCCGACTTCACGATCATCGGGAGTCCCCATCCGGACTTCACCGCGGGCCTGGATTTCTCGCTGCGCCGCGGCGCCTGGGACGTGAGCTTCACGCTGTTCGGCACCTTCGGCAACCAAATCTTCGACGATCAGAAGGACTTCTACGTGTTCCGCGACTTCTCGACCAACGTCCGGAACGATCTGTTGACGAATTCGTGGTGCGAGACGGGTGACCCGGGATGCACCAATCCCCATGACCCGAACGCCAAGTATCCGAGAATCAGCAACAACGACGTGTTCAGTCGCCAGGTCAACAGCTTCTACGTCGAGGATGGGTCGTACGTCAGGCTCCGCAGCCTGCAGATCGGGTATACCCTGCCACCGGCGCTGGTCCGCTGGATCCCGGCCGCGCGCATCTACGTGCAGGCGGAAAACCTGTTCACCCTTACCGGGTACTCGGGTCTCGATCCGTCGCTGCCGGCCCAGAACTTCACCGGAGCGGCGGGCGACATCCGAGATCAGTATCGCGGTGTAGACCGGGGCTCGTACCCCAGCAGCAGAACGTTCACCGTCGGAATCAGCACGACTTTCTAGCGGATCGTCTCTTTTCGGGGAAGGGAAGACGATGAACACGCTATATCGGCACAAACTGCTCTTTGGGACCGGGCTCCTGATGCTGCTGGGGAGCGTCACGTATGGGTGTCACGATTTCCTGGAAACCAAACCCCAGGGAACGCTGGATGCGGCCACGCTCGCGACGCGGGCGGGCGTCGAAGGCTCGCTCATAGCCACCTATCGCGTGCTGGACTGCACCAACTCGACCAACAGCAACTGGGGATGCGCCGCCAGCAACTGGGTATGGGGAAGCGTGACCAGCGACGACGCCTACAAGGGGTCGGAGGCCACCGACCAGCCCGGCGCGACCGACATCGAGCTGTACAACTGGACCACGGGTTCGGCCGAGGACTACCTCGACAACAAGTGGAGCCACATCTATGAAGGGGTCGTGCGCGCCAACGCGACGCTCCGCCTGCTGAGGACAGTCCGCACTCAAAAGCCGGGGGAGATCGACGATGCCACGGCCAAGAGCATCGAAGGCGAAGCAATTTTCCTCCGGGCCCATTATCACTTCGAAGGCATGCGGATGTGGGGGACGATTCCCTATTACCGCGAAGATGATGCCGCCTTCCGCAAGACGAATGTCGGCGTCAACGATACGACGGAGATCCTGAAGGACCTGGACTCGGCCTTCGTGCTCCTGCCGGCGACGCCGCGCGGCGGAGACAAGGGACGCGCCTCACGCTGGACCGCCAAGGCCTACAAGGGCAAAGTGCTGGTCTACCGCCGGGACTGGGCCGGCGCGGTGCGGGTGCTGGATTCGGTGGTGGCGAGCGGCACCTATGCCCTGGAAACCAGCTTCGATCACGTCTGGACCGGTTTCCAGCAGTTCGCCGACGGCCCGGAGACCATCCTGGCCTACCAGGCCTCCGCCAACGACGGCGAGCCGAACGGCAACAACGCCAACTACGGCGAACGGCTGAACTTCCCGCATTCGAACAGCCCGTTCGGCTGCTGCGGGTTCCACCAGCCGTCCCAGAACCTGGTCAATTTCTACGTCGTCAACAGCACGACCGGGCTTCCCAGGGCTTTTACGGATCCGGCGTGGAACACCCGCAGCACCGTGTTTGTGGCGTCGACCGCCGATACCGTCGACCCGCGGTTGGACTGGACGGTCGGCCGGGACAGCGTGCCCTTCAAGGACTGGGGATTGCACCTCGGGACCTGGATCCGGGCGCCGGGATACGGCGGGCCCTACAGCCCCAAGAAGAACATCCATGAGAACGCCAGCGGAGCCCAGAGCAAGGTGGGTTGGGCACCGGCGCAGCTGAATTCGGTGCACATCCATATCTACCGCTATGCGGATCTGCTGTTGCTCCTGGCCGAAGCGAACGTTGAGCTCGGCAACCTCGGGCCGGCGACCACGCTCGTGAATCTGATCAGGACGCGGGCCGGTGCGACGGCGCAGGGATGCGGCGTTGGCTTCACGGCGCACGCCGAGTCACTCCTGGTGGCGAAGTATTCGGGATGCAACGGCGATAGTCGCATGGCCGTGCCCATCAATGATCCGAAGATCCAATGGGCGACGTACCGAGTTGGCCTCTACCCAACGTTCCCCGATCAGGCCACGGCGCGCAATGCCGTGAGGATCGAGCGGCGTCTCGAGCTGGGGATGGAGGGGGAGCGGTTCTTCGATCTGCGCCGTTGGGGAATCGCCACGCAAACGATCACCGACTACGTGACGATCGAGACAACGCGGAGGTCGTACCTCAACGCCGCGACGCCGTTCACGAGTAAGTACAATCTGTACCCGATCCCGTCGCTGCAGATCGAATTGAGCAAGGTCGGGTCGACCAGCACGCTACAGCAGAACCCGGGGTGGTAAGCCGGGCCCGTTAGCGGCGCCGGATCGTAAACGCCTGCAGGGAGTCGCCGTGGTTCGCAACGAGCACGGCGCTCCCTGCAGGCGTTTTCACGAGGGCCAGCCCGGTGACGTTCCCCGGCGCCAGGAAGCCGCTTTCGACCCGAGGAACCGGGGTGAAGTGACCCTGGCCGTCGCCTCTCAGCCACAGACCGTTGCCCGCATCCGCTCTGGGCGTGTTGGCCTCGGCGTCGTAGAGGTTCCCCGCCACGATCAGGTCGAGATTGCCGTCACCGTCCACGTCGTAGGCGATGATCCCTCTGATCGGTGCGATTTGCGCGCGATTGGGCAACGCGTACGTGGTGAACGTCCCATTCCCATTGTTCTGCAGGTAGACGCTCGCGAAGGTGTCCGCCTGGTAGTGCAGAGCCTGACGCAGCTGCGACGGGCTGAACACCTGCTCGATGGACGCCCGCGAAAACGCTTCATGCGTAGCGAATTTCAGTCCTACGGGATAAATCGCGCGACCCAGGGTCGCCAAACCGCTGAACGGGTATTCCGTCCCACCGATTTCCTGGGTGAGCACCACGTCCGTGGTCCGGTTCCCGGTGAAATCGGCCGCATAGACGCCGAACGTGCCCGCCTGCGACGCCGTGTAGCTGTGATTCAAACCGAGATTCCCAGCCACCAGATCGGGATGGCCGTCGTGGTTGAAGTCTCCCGTTGCCAGGCTGTACCACCAACCCCGCAGCGGTGGCAGGCCCAGGGACGCCGTGACGTTGTGGAATCGCTTCCCATCGTTGCGATAGAACTGGAGCGGCATCCATTCCCCCGCCGTGACCAGATCCAACCGCCCGTCGCCGTCGAAATCCATCCACACCGCGGCGGTGATCATGCCTCCGGGCCGTACCAGCTCCGGGGCCACCTGCTCCGTGACATCCCTGAAGACGCCCCCGTCATTGTGTAGCACATAGCTCCGAGCCGGATAGGGATAGTTTCGCGGCGCCAGCCGCCCGCCGACGAACAGGTCCAATTTGCCATCGCCGTCGAAGTCGCCGGCCACGACCGTGGCCGTGCTGGTCAACATTTCCGGCAACGCCTGGCTGTCTCTCACGAACCTGCCGCCTCCCTTGTTGATATAGAGACGGTCCTGCAGCCGTCGCGAGGTCGGTGCGAGGTGATACCCGCCGCTCGCCACGTACAGGTCGGGGAGTCCGTCGCCGTTGGCATCGAAGAACAGGGCTCCCCAATCGTCGTATGCAGTGTCGCCCACCCAGGGTTGACCGTGTGCGGACTCCACGAAACCGCCGTCCCGCCGCTGAATGAACAGCTTTCCGGGCACGCCCCCTGCCCCGCCGATGAATACATCGTCCAGGCCGTCGCCGTTCACGTCCGCCACCGCCATTGGAGGCCCCTGCCTCGAGATCATATAGGGCAAGAGGGGTTGCACGTCGTAGTCGACATGCGTCCCAGCCTGATGCTTGTACTTGAGCGCCTGACTCGGCTGGAAGCGCTGAAGCGGGTTAGGGAGGTTGTGGAGGTTGGTGAAGGATGGGGAGGTTGCTCCCCTCTTAGAAGCCTCTCCCTGCCGCACGGTCAGCAGCCGGTCAACGTCGAGACCGGTCAGCAGCTGATACCGTCCATCGGGCCAGGTGATTTCCAGGCTGTCCACCCGCTTGACCGCACCCAACCCGAAATGCTCTTGGTCGTCCATGGTGGACATGTAACCCCGGTAGGGGGAGTGGTAGAGGTATTGCTTTTGTCCCCCCGCGGTGAGGATCAGCGTCGCCCCGATCCCCCGAATATTGGGAGCTTCCCCCTGGAGCTTGATCTGTAGGTAGTGACTCGAGTCGTCCGGGGGTTTGACATTCTGGTAAATGGACGCCGGAGCGTCCATGTTATTGACCACCAGGTCGAGTCTGCCGTCGTTGTTGAGATCGGCATACGCGGCACCATAGGAAACCCCCGGCTGATCCATCCCCCAGGCTTTGGTCTCGTCGACGAACGTGAGATCGCCCTTATTGCGGAAGAGATAGTTCGACAGCGTGTAGCTGCGCAGGTCCCGCAGCAGCTTTAGTCCCCGCTGACGGGCGGCCTGAGGATCTCGCACTCGGCGTACGCCGAACATGGCCGTCTGGTAATCATAGTCCGTGACGGCCTTGGGATAGCCGTTGGTGATGAAGATGTCCTTGTAGCCGTCGTTGTCGACGTCCGCGAACAGCGCGCTCCAGCTCCAATCGGTGTAGGCGACACCCGCCAGCCGGGCAATTTCACTGAACCCGACATTTCCGTCTTTGGTAGGCCCGCTGTTGAGCTGCAGCGTGTTGAGATCATAGGCGGGGTGAATTCCCCGTTGACCGAACTCCAACAGACCGCCATAGGTCGCGGAACCGCTCATCCGGTGTCGCGCCCGCAGGTCCTGCGGCATCATGTCCACCTGGAGGATATCGGGCCAGCCGTCGTTGTTGAAATCGGCTGCATCGATACCCATGCCGGCAAAACTCGTGTGCCCGAGCAAGGCCGTCGCTTTATCGGTGAACGTTCCATCCCGGTTGTTGATGTAGAGGACGTCGTTGGCCGCATCGTCGTTCGAGACATAGATGTCGGGCCACCCGTCCCGGTTGAAGTCCGCGACGACCACGCCGAGGCCATACCCGACGTCCCGCAATATCCCGGCCTCCCGCGAAACGTCGGTGAACGTCCCATCGCCGTTGTTGCGATAGAGCCGATTCCAACTGCTGGGACTGACGCTGGGGACGCCCGCCGGGTGTCGGTTTGCCTCGCCACGCGCAAAATCTTCCGGAGAATTCTCCAGCAGAAAGAGGTCGAGGTATCCGTCATGGTTGTAGTCGAGAAACACGGCGTGGGTGGTAAAACCGGTGTCTGCGATCCCGTATCGGGCAGCTGCTTCCGTGAAGGTGTGATCCCCGTTGTTCACGAACAACAGATTGGCCCGCTGCGCCCCTGTGGACCATGGGGGCCCGGAGACCGAGACGTAGATATCCAGATAGCCATCGTTGTTGATATCCACCATGGTCGCGCCGGTGGCCCAGCGGGTGGTCCCAACGCCGGCCGCCTGGGTGATGTCTTCGAACCGCATGTCGCCTTTGTTCAGATAGAGGCGGCTCGAGACCATGTTGCCGGCGAAGAAAATGTCCGGTAATCCGTCGTTATCGATGTCACCGACCGCCACCCCAGCGCCGTTATAGACGAAGGGGTCGGTCTGCACATTCACGGCATCATTGGTGGTGATGGTGTTGGCGAAGCTGACCCCGGTGTGACCCGGGGTCAGCCGCTTGAACAGCGGGGGGCGCGTCTCATGGCTGCAGGCGCTGAGCGGCGGCAGAGCGACGCAGATGGCGATCAGGTGCCTGTATCCAAGACGCGACATGTCAAGAAGTTAGCCCATCACTCCGCGCTGGCAACTGGGTGCGGTGCATGGTATGGTTCACGCCGTGATTTCCCTCTCGCTGTCGCAGCGCCGTCTCGCCGTGGGCGTGTCGTTCGTGGCCGCCATCGCGCTGGTCGTGATCCTGAACCGTCGCTCGTCCGGCGCCGCCGATGCCCCGGGCGAGCCGCGGTTTCACTTCACCAACGTCGCGCACGAGGCAGGCATCGACTTCGTGCATCACGGGCCGACCCTCGACCCGAAGCTCGACAACATCGCCCCGCTCATCAGCTCGCTGGGTGCGTCCGTCACGGTATCGGATGTGAACAACGACGGCTGGCCCGACCTCTATTTCACGAACAGCCGCTTCGGATTCCCCAATGCGCTGTATCTGAACCGCGGTGACGGCACGTTCGTGGATACCGCCCGCGCCGCGGGCCTGGCGGACGTGAACCGACCCGGCGAAGGCGTGTCGATGGGAGCAGTATGGGGCGACTTCGACAACGACGGCCTCGAGGACGTGCTGATCTACAAGTGGGGCTACCTCCAGCTCTTCAAGAACATGGGCGATCTCCATTTCAAGGACGTGACCGCGAGCGCGGGGTTGCGCCAGTGGATGAACGCGAACGGGGCCGTGTGGTTCGACTACGACCGGGACGGGCTGCTCGACCTCTACGTGGCGGGCTACTACCGCTCCGACATCGACTTCTGGCACCTGAAGACCACGCGCATCATGGAGAACAGCTTCGAGTTCGCCACCAACGGGGGCAAGAACCGTCTGTTTCACAATCTCGGGGGTGGACGCTTCGAAGATGTCACCGATCAGATGGGGGTGGGCAGCACCCGCTGGACCCTGGCGGTCGCAGCGGCGGACTTCAACGGCGACGGTTGGCCCGACCTGTTCCTGGCGAACGACTACGGCCCGGAAGAGCTCTACCTGAACGACCACGGCCGGCACTTCACCCTGAGCCGCGTGGGCCTGGAGAGCGATTCCAAGAGCGGCATGTCGGCCACGCTCGGCGACGTGCTGAATCGCGGGCGCGTGGACGCCTTCGTGACCAACATCTCGGAGCGGGGCTACCTGTTTCACGGGAACAACCTGCGCCTCAACTTCCTGCCGGAGCTGGGCCGGTTCCAGCAGGCGGCCGAAGGCGTGGTCGCCGACGCGGGGTGGGCCTGGGGAGCGCAGCTCGGCGACCTGGATAACGGCGGCCGCAACGACCTGTTCATCGTCAACGGCTACGTGTCGGGTGACCGCGATCGCAGCTACTGGTACGCGGCGTCGAAGATCGCCGGGGCGTACAGTGGCGTGTTCGAGGATGCGAGGGCCTGGCCCGCCATCGGCACCGCGAGCCTGTCGGGGTACGAGCGCTCGCGGGTGCTGGTGAACCGCGGCCTGGCGGGTTGGAGCGATGTCGCGTCCCAGGTCGGCGTGACCGACGAGTACGACGGCCGCGCCATCGTGCTGGTCGACCTGTTCAATCGCGGCGTGCTCGACGTGGTGATCGCCAACCAGAAACAGCCGGCGCTGGTCTACAAGAACAGCGTGGCGCCCGGCAACCACTGGATCGCCTTCAAGCTCGTGGGCACCCGGTCGAACCGCAGCGCCATCGGCGCCGAGGTGACGCTTGAAACCGGAGCGACGCGGCAGCTGCAGATCGTGGACGGGGGCATGGGATTCGCGAGCCAGAACGACCGGCGGCTGCACTTCGGGCTGGGACCGACCGGGCGCGCGGACCGTGTCGTGATTCACTGGCCGTCGGGCACCGTACAGACCCTCGAGCACCTCGACGTGGACCGCCTGCATGTCATCACCGAGCCTAGCCGCTAGCCGCAGCCTGTGGGTCCGGCTGGGGCGGCTGGACCCGCGCTACCCGGTCTCGTTCCTCATCACGCTCATCCTCGTGCTCGGCGAGGCGCGCTACGGCATCCTCGGCGGGTACGAGCGGCTCGTCATCGCGCTCGGCGTCTGCGCGGCCACCGAGCTCGCGCTGTCACGCCTGGTGCAGGGCTCGTTCGCGAACGTGCAAAGCGCCTACATCACCGGCATCAGCCTCGCGCTGTTGATCAAGCCGCGGGCCGATCTGCTCTGGCCGTTCGCTCTGGGCGGATTCATCGCGATCGCCTCCAAGTACCTGCTGCGCTACCGCGGCCGGCACCTGTGGAACCCCAGCAACTTTGCCATCAGCCTGCTGCTCCTGGCGGCGCCCGCCAGCGTCGCCATCCTCAGCCGCCAGTGGGGCAACGACCTGGCCACCAACGCGGTGATCTGGGGTTTCGGGCTGCTCATCGTGTCGCGAGTCCGCATGCTCCATGTGACGCTCACTTACGTGGCGTGCTTCGTCGCGCTCGCCGCGCTGCGCCACTGGATCGTGGGGGGCCCGCTGCTCGCGGAAATCGCGCCGATCACCGGCCCGATGTACCAGCTGTTCATCTTTTTCATGATCACGGATCCCAAGACCACGGTGAGCACGGTGCGGGGGCGGATCATCGTCGCGGCCGCCGTGGCCGTGGCGGAGGCCGGCATTCGGCTAGCGGGTGATTTTCACGTGCCCGCGCTCAACGCGCTCTATCCCGCGCCGCCGATCCTCGCCCTCGCGATCGTCGGCCCGGTCGCGAACCTGATCGACCTCTACCGCGGAGCGCGCAGCGGGCGCAGCACCTGAAGCTTGTCGTTGTTACGGGCCACGACGATCAGGCGGCCACCTGCCGCCTGTCGCAGCATGCCGATGTGGCGCACCTGCCCGTCGATCAGGAGACCGCTCCGCTCCATATCCACGGCGCTAAAGCGGCCGTCCCCTGTCCCGGAGAGCAGCAGGCCGTAACTGGCATCGTAGCGCCCGAGGACCGGCGGTACGCCGTACAGGTTCCCACCGACCAGCAGATCCGGCCGGCCGTCGCCGTCGAAGTCGCCCACCAGCACCGCGCGGATCGGGGCGAACTGCGCCTCGGCGGGAAGCGGCCGCAGGGTGAACGTACCGTTCCCGTTGTTCAAAGCCACCGAGCTCGCGAACAGGCGCGCGTCTCGCACGGTGGCCTGGGCGAGCTCCGCGGCGGGGACGATGTCCTCGACCTGGGCGGCGCCGAAGTCCGCATAGGTGGCAAATCGCGTTCCCAGCCGAGGGATCAGGCTGATCAGCTCGTCCCGCCCTGCAATCGGGTAGCTCACGCCGTGCTTGTAGAACGTGAGGATCTGCTCGAGCGTCCCGTTATGGCCGAAGTCCCCGACATACAACCGCGCCGGCTCGCGCGGTGACGCCCGGAGATAAGAGTTGAGCCCGAGGTTGCCGAGCACGAGATCGGGGCGCCCATCGCCGTTCAGGTCGGCGACCGTGACGCTGTTCCACCAGCCTTCCGTGCCGGTCAGGCCTGCTTCGGCCGTCCCGTCCACCAACCGGCCGTTTTCCTGGTGGAATACACGGATCGACATCCATTCCCCGACGACGATCAAGTCGAGCTTCCCGTCGTGATCGTAGTCGACCCACGCGGCGGACGTCACCATCCCGACGTCCGCCAGCCCCGGGGCTTTCTCCAGCGTGACATCTCGGAAGTGACCGGTGCCGTCGTTCTCCAAGAGATAGCTGCGGGGCGTGACGCCGTAATGACGCGCCACCACCCGCCGCCCGACAAACAAGTCGATGTGCCCGTCGCCATTCCAATCGCCCGGCACTACGCACGAGCCGCTTTCGGAGAGCCGAGGCAGGGCCGCGGAATCACGCCGGAAGTGTCCGCGGCCGTCATTCAGGTACAGGCGATCCTGCAGCGCCGCGTCGTCCCCCTCGAACTCGTTACCGCCGCTCACCACGTACAGATCCGGCCGCCCGTCGCCGTTGGCGTCGACGAAGACCGCGTCGACGTCCTCGCTCAGGCTGTCCAGCTGGAACGCGCGCTGCGCGCTGGCGCGGAAGCTGCCGTCGGGTCGCTGGATGAACAGCCGGCCCGCCTGCCATTTGGCGCCCCCGACGTAGATGTCGTCGCGGCCGTCGCCGTCGACGTCACCGATGGCCAGCGCGGGCCCTTCGGTCGATAGGAGATGCGGGATCAACGGCTCGCGGTGGAAGTCGTAGAAGCGGTTCTCCCGGTGCGTGAAATCGAGCGCGAGCCGAGCCGTGACATCGGTGAACAACGGCGGGGGCGGCAACGGCGACAAGGGCGCCAACGTGGCGTCTTGCTGCGACAGTGTGAGCGTACGATCGACCGCCACGTTGGTCAACACTTGGAATCGACGATCGGGCCAGGTGACGATCAGGGAGTCGACCTGGGTGGATGTCCCGAGTCCGAAATGGAGGCGGGGGTCAACGGACGACTGGAACCCGCGCGTCGGATACTGCTCAAGCATCTGCATCATGCCGCCCTGCTTGAGAATGACCTTCGCGCCGATCCCTGCCGTGTTGGCCCCGGACCCCTTCAGGACGACCTGCAGGTAGTGGCGCTTGGTGAGCTCGCGCGCGCGGTTGCGATAAATCGCGGCAGGGGCCTCGAGCCGGTTCACCACCAGATCGAGCGCCCCACTGTTGTTCAAGTCCACGTAGGCCGCGCCGTTCGAGAAACCCGCTTGGGCGAGCCCCCAGGCTTGCGCCTGGTTGGTGAACGTGAGGTCCCCGTTGTTGCGATACGCATAGCTGGCGATGGGGATCC
>WNFD01004355.1_pt1 | contig 21783 bp, 23 predicted proteins | sample 5400491 | NCBI WGS metagenome assembly WNFD01 (sample SAMN13153343, study PRJNA577476) | soil metagenome | isolation source: 120 cm saprolite under Douglas fir tree site 2 hole 2 replicate 2 | place: USA:California | collected 2015-04-18
CTTCATGATTTTTCAGATCTGGAGAGAAGGACTGCCACGCGGTATCGAATGCAGCGCCCATCATTTTCAGGGTTTCGGCATCGTAGACATATCTAACGTCGCTGAATGGGGGCATTTCGTCCTCCCTTATTTGCGCCCATGCAAGCGAGGTAGGCGCTGCTGGCGCTCGGGACGAAAAAAGCGCCACTCCCTTTTCCTAGAATCAGGAAGTTTGTGAGGATTGTAAGTCCAACCCCTGACGACGAGGGACTAGCCTCGGAACCGTAGTTTCCGAAATGGAACCACGTTTATCCTAGGTAGCCTATTTCACCTGAGTCAGCAGCTCGACGCATGCGTCAGCCACTTTTCGGTCGTACTCGGAGCCTGGGAAAGTTGCGTAACCCGTATCCTTGATGAAGTCGTCTCGTTTCCACGAGTCGGTACCTTTCAAAGCCGTCAATTTGGCAGGAGAATCGGAAGCCTGGCGGAACTTGTCGGCGCAGATCGGTGCAAGCACGCGCACGATAGCCGCTTCCCCTGCATCTTTAACCTTTTGCTCAGCGGTGCTGCGGAGCGTCCAGCCGAAGCCGTAGCCCGCCCAATTGAAGCCAATTGCGGTTATAAGAATCGCTCCGGCGATCCCTCCCTTAATCAGATCGAAAGGTCGTTCTCCTTGTAGAATTGAAGGAACTTGCATCGGCTTTCCTTTCGCTCGACATGATTCGAAGCGAGGACAACGGACACCCGGACGGGTTCCGGTCGATAAGTTAAATTGAGGGCCCGCCGCTTTGAGCTGGCGTTTCGGGAGCTCTCATAGTGCACTCTTTTCGAGGCAAAGTCGATTTTTCCCATTTATCCAACACAGGTAACTTTGTCGCACTCAGCCACCTGCTCAGACCTGTGTGTACCGAAAACTCAGATTCGAACGTATTGGTGATGCATGCCGCCGACCAGGGCATGCGATACGATGCGTCCGGTGCGCTGAACCGGGCGCGAGACGGGCGCGTCCTTGTCTAAGGAGCGGTGCGTTCTCGCGGTGTTGTAATAACTCGCATAAGATTTTAGGACTTGGCGCAAGCATTAACTGGACGGGCGCCGTCGCCGACAATCTGCGCTGGACTCCGAGAGAAACTGAGCGTCGACCGTTAACGGTTCAGGGGGGGTTAACGCAGCGAAGTTTCGCCTACAGATGGTTATGATCGGCGCAGAGCTGCTCGGCCACCGGAAATCTAAACACCAGCCGCGCCGGGACGCGGCGGCGCTTCACTTGGGTCCTGCAGTTCAGTCGCAAACTTGGATGCGAGGCCTATACCAAATGCCCCGATACCCATCCCAAACAGGGGCGCCTCGGGTCCAATAGCATGGCGGTCCTACATAGACGGGAGCGGGCGCAACGTAGACGGGCGCCGGTTGATAGTAGCGAGGGCCGCCCGCGATCGCCGCTCCAAACAATGTACCAACGGCCAAGCCACCAACAATGCCGGCGGCTACCTCACCGCTCCCTGCAACCGCAGTGCGGGGTGTAAACGTGAGACAAAGACTGCCTGCGATCAGCAGACCGACCAGAAGCTTGCGCATTTTGGGCCCCTCCGAATGGTCCTCAGTGTTCGCGAGGGATTAAGGCAAAATTATTGGCGGCAGGACCCGACGCGCTCGATCTGCCGCCTGCTCAGCGGCAAAATCCTCTCTCTCGGACGGCATCATGGAAGTGGCGGCGGCGAGCAGTACCTTCGGCCCTAGCAAACCGGGCGGCCACGTCATTAGCACCGAATTTTTTGTATCAAAATGGGCGAATTTGTCCGCGCCGTAAGGCCCGCGTAAGGCGCGTGTAAGAACTCCTGCATAGTGACAGGGCGGCTTACGGTGTGTCCTAGGCACGTCCGAAACCGCGTGTGCGCTTGTGCCTCCGGGGCCTTTGCGGTGCCTAGGCTTCTGCGTCGCCGCTCTGATGACACATGGGGCCGGCCATGAGCGATCACGAGGAGCCCATCCGAGGCCGACGCCGCAGTGCGGCGGCTTCATGACTTGTTCGACGTGATGCGGGCGATCGCCGCGGCGCGTCGGTTGGTCGGTGAATCAATTAGAGAATACCGAAAAAGCGATGCTTGCCATCGCCAGCCCAGCAAGCCAACCGGCCAGGACGGCGCCGATAATGCCGACCACGATGCTACCAACGAGTCCAAAACCGTATCCCTTGACGATTAGGCCCAGGCGCATCAGGGAGCACACATCCCGTTCGACGATCTCAGCGCCGAGCGCTCCTATCGGGGCTTTGGCCGCTATTGCGAAACCAAGCTGGCCAACATCCTGTTCACGACTGAACTGGCGCGACGTCTCGATGGGACCGGGGTGACGGCGAACTGCTTCCACCCTGGGCTCGTGGCAACAGGATTCAACCGCAACAACGGCCTGCTGATGGACTTGGTGATGACGATGCTCAGGCCAATGTCACGCAGCCCGGAGAAGGGCGCAGAGACCCTTGTGTGGCTTGCCACCTCGCCAGACGTTGCGAATGTGAGCGGGATATACTTCTCTGACCAGGAGCAAAGGCCGCCGAGCCCCGAGGCACAGGACACGGAGACCGCGGGGCGGCTGTGGGAGATCAGCGAGCGGCAGTGCGCAGTCTCGGGGCGAAGCGCCGAAGCCCGCTCATGACTCGCCCAGCAAAGCAGGCGTGTGAAAACGGTGTTCGAGATCGGGGGCTTTGTTGTAGCAGGAGCGGCGGATGACCGCGCTCGGCCTCGAAGTGCCACCGACGCTGCTCGCCCGCGCCGACGAGGTGATCGAATGAGCTGCACCCACACTCAATCGAACTTGGACGCGAGAGCGGAAACGCGCACATAGCAGGGAGAGAAACCATGGCGACCTATATCTTGCTTGCGAGCTTCACCGACCAAGGAATCCGAAAAGTCCAGGATTCACCGAAGCGAGCGGACGTCTTCAAAGACATGGCGAAAAAGTGCGGAGCGACCGTGAAAGACCTATTCTGGACACTGGGGGAGTACGACATCGTTGCGGTCGTCGAGGCCCCAGATGATATTTCCATGACTGCGCTTGGATTGAGCACTGGCGCCCTTGGAAACGTTCGTACACAGACCATGCGAGCGTTTACACAGGCAGACATGAAGACGATCCTTGGCAAAATGGTCAGGGGTTGAATCTCTCGGAGGCCCAAGGCGGCCGATCCGTCGTGCCGCCAAGCAAAATTCGAGCTGGTCGCCAACTCGAAGACCCAGCCTGCTCGCCCGCGCCGATGAGGTGATCGAATGATGGGGGCTGTTTGCTGCAGTGCATGAGTCAGCTTCTGGCACTCCAGTCAGTTCGCTGCGATGCCGAAGTTCGGACGCGATCGGAGCGAAGCGGACATGCCGCAAGCGTCGGGAGCGGGTCGATCCGACAAAAATGACCCAAAGCTGTCATAGGCTGGATTAAAATTCCGCGGTGCAGTGAGCTTCGTCCTGCTACCCGGCGGGCCCTTCATCGGGTGAAAGTGCAGCGGGTAGACAGCCTACCTATTCTCGCACGGAATAAGCCCTATTCGTTTCGCTTGTCTAGCTCACCTGGTCGCTCGTCCCCAGCTAACCGCCGCGGCCCATTCCCCGGTCAGCATTGGAGAAAAGACAAAAGGCAATGTGCAGATTGCAAGGCAAGATCGCCGTCATCACAGGCGGCAGCAGCGGTATCGGATTGGCAACGGCGCGGCGGTTTGTGCCCTTCCCCTGTAGTGAACTAGCGACCCACGCCCTCGACGAGAGGCTGACGTGCGCGCCGCAATCGAGGCTATCGAACTCGACGCGGGCGTCTCCTCATTTGCGATTGGGAAAATCCGGCGCGTCAAGCACAGCCGGATTTTCCGGCACAGTTGAGCTCAAGTTCATTTTTGGCCGCGTCCGCGCGACGCGCGGACTGAAAGCTAGGCGGCTCGGCCAGATGCTTGGGCTGTTGGGCTAGCACTTGCTAGCTCCACACACCGAGCCGAGCCGCGCCGACTGTCTCATCATCGGGTCAAGCGCGCGACTCGTTCCGGCCGGAAGCCTAAACAATGCGTTAATGGGAACGCGATGAAGCGCCGCCACACTGACGGCGGATGGTCCTCGCGCCACCTTACTCGATCACCTCGTCGGCGCGGGCTTCGCCGCCGCTGGCGGTCTGATGAGCTACGGCGCCAGCTTGCGCGCCGCGCTTCGTGTGGTCGGCCTCTACGTAGGCCGCATTCTCAAGGGTGAGAAGGCGGGAGTGGGTGGACTTATACCGTTCAGGAAGTGCGGGGAAAGGTGAAGTAATCACCGACGGTCCGCATGATCGAGATGCGCACACACGGGGGATGGGGTGTGAAGAGCTGGCGGCGGAAATAGTGGGCGCGATGGCGGGCTTGCGGGCCCAAGGGCCCCGGAGGGTGTATGGCGGAACCTCCAGGGGCCTCAAGGCGGGTCACGGAGCGAAGAGGGGGCAACCCGTGCCCGCCCTGTCACTACGCATGGACTCCTTACGCGGGCCTTACTCGCGCCTGTCTTCCTGTGAGTTAAACTGACGCATTACCCTCGCGTGAACCGCGACGAACCACGGTGGGAAGAACATGCTGCGCCATCGCTGCGGCTTGTTAGCCAATGACGGCGTTGGGCCACCGCAACATTATGCACACGGTGCGATATACCGAGCTGCGCTCCGACCGGTTCAATGGGTTCTGGAAGGATTGATCCATTTGACGACTCCATGAGCGAGGATCGCGCGACGAGGATAGATGGAATGGCTATCGACGAGACCCTGAGAAGCCAGAGACAGAGACATTTGGCCATGAACCTGCTCTTGTTGCTCGCACTTGCAGTCCCGCTAAGCTGCTTGGCCTTCTTAAGTTCGTTGGCACTCCTCAGTGTAATGACGCTCGGCGGTATCATCCGTGTGCTTGGCACGGTCAAGGCGCGCCGGCCGCAATAGCCTGAGGGGCGGGCAAGCACCTGCGTTGGTAAAATGGTCATGGCGCCGTTCTGGAGCTGTCGGCGTTATGGCAAGTCCCGGCCCGTTGCTGCGCGCGGCAGGTCGGGGCGCTTGCGCTAGCTCACTTCACACAATTCAAATCGGAAGCAGTGTGGATATGGCGCCAGGCCTGCGGGAGCTGATCGCGCTTTCCTTGCTCGCGGGCCTTGGTTGTGGCCTTGCGTTGGCCCACGGTGATCTGTTTTTCGTCGTTGTTTTTGGCGGCGCCATCGCAATGGCGATTATCGAGGCGATACGGCATTTACGGTGAGGACCGGCATAAGCGGGCGGCAAGTAGCCGCAATCCTATTTATCGAACACGGTGGTCTCGCGGTGCTTTGGCAGTGCCAACAGAAGCTTGTTGCCCCCGCCTCGAATTGGCCACTAAAGTTGGATTAAGAAATTCGGTCCATGCCACCCGAGGAGTTGCTGCGTCTTAGGGTTGGAGGTCGGACATGCGTCGGGCAGCGATAGCATCCGCGCTGGCGATTGTGCTTTGTGTGGCGGTATTTGGCGCCATTTTCCTTCAAAAAGTCTCCATTCCGGTGCCGGCACCCGCGCCACCCCAGGCAACACCCACCGAGGGTCGGGCTCCCGGGTCGGTTGTGACGGTTGCGGATAGTGCGGCCGAGAGCGCGGTGGCTGCGCCAGTTGCCACCGCTCAGACGTCGCCGATGCCCGCCGCCATGCCGATCTCATGCAGCAATCCCAACCACCGGCGGCCCCGGCTTCGGCTTCGAGCACTTCAAGAGCCATGATTTCTTGCGCGAAGGCGAGGTCGTGCTCACCTTCGACGACGGCCCTTGGCCGAAGAACACCCCGGCGGTGCTCGCCGCGCTTGCCGCGCACTGCACCAAGGCGATCTTCTTCCCGATCGGCCTGCATGCCACCTACGAGCCCGGCATCCTCAAGCAAGTGGCCGCAGCCGGGCACGCCATCGGCTCGCACACCTGGTGTCACCAGGATCTGTCGAAAACCAAGGGTAGGTGCAACGTCAACGGCAAGGTCCAAACCGTAGAGTACAACCCCAAGGACGAGATCGAGATGGGCATCAGTGCCGTGCACTGGGCGGTTGGCGGACCGACCCGTAGAGTACAACCCCAAGGACGAGATCGAGATGGGCATCAGTGCCGTGCACTGGGCGGTTGGCGGACCGACTGCGCCCTATTTCCGCTTCCCGGCGCTGCGGCAACCGCCGGAACTGATCGAGTATCTCGGCAAGCGCAACATCGCGATCTTCTCAGCCGATATGGATTCCTTCGACTTCAAAATGCGCAAGCCCGAGCAGGTCAGGCAGTCGGTGATGGAAAAATTGAAAAAGCACGGCAAAGGTATCGTGCTGGTGCACGATTTCCAGCGTGCGACGGCCGAGGCCGCGATGGACCTGCTCAACGATCTCAAGGCCGGCGGCTACAAGATCGTGTTCATGCAGCCGAAGTATTCAGTGACCACGATTGCCTCTTACGACGAGGCCATCCTGAAGCAGTTGAAGGGCCCGATGCCCGACACCCGCCCGACCTCAAGCGTGGTGCGCACTATTGGCGAGTAGATTTCGAACGCGCCACTTGCCGAAACCCTGCTACGGAACCAACATTACCGATGCCCATCGCCAAGCCGGTGTCTATGCCGGCGCATCTTCAAGGGCGCTGTTCGATTCCCGCACGCGTTCCCGAGCGCCGCGACTGGCCCCGATATCGTTCGAAGCGCGGCGCTGCATTGGAATGGCCCTATCGCATAGCAAAGCGTCGAGCGTTTCGAGCGCATGGATTTTGCTGCGCTGCGTATGTCGGCTTATGGCACATCGCGACGTTTCGCTGTGACTCGCCGCCTTGTCGCTATTGGAGGCATAGCGGACATGAATGGCCGCATCGCTTCGGCCAACAGTGTCGAGATTGACCCATCTCTGCCATTGAGTGATCAATTTTGCTGCTATGCACAGCAGCCTTCTCGCGCAACGGGTGTGGTAATGTACGCCCGTAAGCTGAGGAGGGGGAGTCCATGAGACGCCGCAAGTTCATCACGCTGCTCGGCGGCGCGGCGGCGGCGTGGCCGCTCGCGGCACGCGCACAGCAGTCCGGTCCGGTGCGCCGTGTCGGCGTGCTGATGAACGGCGCCGCGACCGAAGCAGCACCGCAGTCGTATGTGGCCGCGTTCCCCCAGGCCTTGCAGCAATTGGGGTGGACTGAAGGCCAAAATCTCCGCGTCGATGTTCGCTGGAATGCCGGTGATGCCGCGCTCGCGCGCATCTACGCGGCGTTTTAATGTCCTGAGCCGGTGATGAGGCGGCTGCCGCGCCGGAAGGTCAAGTAGGCCCAGAGCCAGGTGGCCAGAACAGTGACGCGGTTGCGCACACCTATCAGAAAAGCGATATGGGCCGCACCCCAAAGCCACCATGCCGGCGCACCGCGCACCCGGATGCCGCCGAAGTCCGCGACCGCTGCCTGCCGCCCAATCGTGGCAAGGCTGCCGTAATGGCGGTAGCGAAACGGCGGCGGCGCAGGACGGCCAGCGAGAGCAGCCCGGATTGCTCTGGCTGCGTAGGCGCCACCCTGCTTCGCAGCCGGTGCAAGCCCGGGGGCGGGCATGCCACGCCAAGCGTGGCAAACGGCAGTGTCGCCGATGACGAAAATTTCGGGCCGGCCAGGCACCCGCAGGTCCGGTCCCACCCCGGCTGCCCACACGACTGTGCGTGCTGCGACCCACTCACCTTCGACATCAGCCCCGCTCGCGTCCACCGTTTTCACCTTGCGATTCGTCAACACTTCCACGCCGAGAGCTGCGAGCGAGCGCTCGGCGGCGGCTGACAAAGAGAGTGGGAAGGTCGGAAGCACCCGATCAGCCGACTGTACGAGCAAGATGCGCGCAGTCGCCGGGTCAAACGTGCGAAACTCACGCGTGAGACCGTGCCGGGCCAGCTCTGCGATTGCGCCGGCTAGTTCCACACCGGTCGGACCGCCGCCGATGATGATGAAGGTGAGCCAGGCCCGCCGCTCTGCTTCGTCCTGACTGCTCTCCGCCGCCTCGAAGGCAAGCAGAAGACGGCGGCGAATGTCGAGCGCGTCCTCGATCCGCTTGAGGCCCGGCGCTGCCGGTGCCCAATTATCGTGGCCGAAATAGCTGTGCCGCGCACCCGTGGCGACGATCAGGAAGTCATATGCACGCCGCGTCTTGCCGAGCGCGATCTGACGCAGCGCCGGGTCCACGTTGGTCACTTCGCCCAGCAGCACGCGCACGTTGGCCTGGGCACGGAACATTTCGCGGAGCGGTGTCGCAATTTCTGCCGGCGACAGCCATGCTGTCGCTACTTGATAGAGCAGCGGCTGGAAAAGATGATAGTTGTGCTGGTCGAGCAAGGTGACCCGGCAAGGTGCGTATCGCAATCCGCGAGCCGCGGCGAGACCGCCAAAGCCGCCCCCGAGGATAATCACGTGCGGCAGGCCGGCCACTGCCGTGGCGGGCAGCGCCTCAAAACGGGGGAACCTGCGCCGGAATGCTGCTGCGATCGCATGGTCAAGTGAGATCGCCCCGGCGCCGTAGAGCAGCGGCAACCCGAGCAAGGGCAGGTTCAGCAGCGTGACCCATCCGAAATGGTCGCTCCAAGAAAGCATGCCTGTCGGGATCAGGACGATGAGGAGCAGAGCCACGACGCGTGTGAGCAGGCCGAGCGCGAGCAGGGCGGCGAGCGTCAGAAGAGCCCACGGGGCGAGACCTGCGGCCATTCCGGGCATTTGCGGCAGCCATGCCATCGCCATGGGTGTCGCCATGCTGGCCGGGAGCATGTTGGTCAGGCCTTTCACTCCACCCAGGGCAACGGCCGCAAGCCCCGCCGCGATCCACAACCGCAACAGGAACGCGTACGCGGGTCCGATGCGCCTGGTGAGGCCTGCCAAGCCCCGGCTGACAAGGCCAACGAGGGGCAGCGCCGCAGCACCCATGCCAGGGCGGAACATGCCGTCAAGCGAGAGCGGCCCCGGCCCGAGCACAACGATCCATCCGAGCAGCGCCACCGAGTAGGGCGCCAATTGCGCGTGCCCGGGCATTTGCAAGACAAGCACCTGCAACAGTAGCGCTAGAGCGGCAAAGCGCGTGAACAGTCCGGCGGCCAGCAGCACCGGGCAAATCGTTTGTATGAAGATGCCAAAGCCCGTGGCAGCGAGGCCGACGAACAGTGACGCCGAAGGCGGGGGATGATCCCGCATGATGGCTTGATCGGCAAGCATATGCTCCATGACATCGGCCACGAGAAAACCTTCGGCAAGCCAGAGCCGTATGAGTACGTCGAGCACCGGGCTGAGCAGTCGCGCGAGCGACGTGGACAAGTCGGCAACGGCAGCGGCCCTGAGCCCGAGAGACGCCAAGACCGGGACCTCGTGCCTCGCCTGTGTCTCACTCGTGCCTTCAGTCACGATCACGGGCGTACGAGCCCCTCAGGTGGGCGCCATGCGGGCCTGCTCGTGTATTGCATTTTCTACATCGTCAATGAGATCAGTGACTGGCCAGCTTCCCCCACGCCGCGCCTCTAGCCGCTCGGCGAAGAGGACCAAAATCCCGGCGCAACGGTCTTCTGCCTGCCCTCTCAGAGACTCTTGGCCCACCGCTTGGCGTACCAGAGAGCGATGGCAATGCCTCCGGACACCGCGGCCGTGACCGTTGGCTCGGCCCATTGCGGTGGGAAGTGGGATGGATGCGCGAAGATATCACCGATGAATGTTGCGATCGCGCTGATCGTCGCCTGTCGAGCCGCGCTATCGATTGTCCGGTCCATCTGTGCGAGAAGGGCAACCGCGACGACCCCGCTGACAATCCCGCAAACCGAGGCGAGGAATGCGTGCTCGAAACTGAACGCGGCAAAAACGTTTCCGCGTGCCATTACGAGAAAGCAGGCGAGCCACGCCCCTGCGAACTTTTCAGCAGCAGGGCGAGCAAGCCCCCCGGCCCGCAAATCTCCGAATGCGTCGAGGACGCTGAACTTCAAGCTTCGCATCGATAGGCCCTCTCCCCTCCGGCGTCTCTCCCACACCGCCTTTTTAGTTGTGCGATACGCTGCCGAGAAAGGGTAATGAATTCCTGTCACATGTGTTCAATTCTTGTTGACCGATCGAATACAGCCAGCAAATTTTCCGCCTCGATCTGGTCATGCTAGCCAACGATGCGCGCACACCGACAAAAGTTTGGAGGATAAGCGGACCACGACTTCCACAGCAATATGCTCCGGTTGTCTACGGGATTATTCAGGCCGCGATCACGACGGCCGTTGCAACGGCGATCGCACCCATCAGTTGACTAATTTCAATACGCGATTTGTGGAGGAATGGTCTTCGCGGCGGGGACCTGATGGATTTGCGGGTCCTTTCCGGCCGGAAAAAGCAATGCGGGGGGCAACCGGGCGAGAGGCCGCCAGAGGACCCGCGATTGCATCAGCCTTGACTCCTTGACTCCTTGACTCCTTGACTCCTTGACTCCCTCGACTTGACACTTTGCACGGCTGAAACGAGCGAAGCTTATGTGCTGGAACCCAAACTGCTTCTGGGCGGCCGGGGAAGCGGTCGGCGAATGTCGTTAAGCAGTGGGCTGGGGGCTTCGAGCTTGTCTGGGTGGCTCCACCCTACGCCGAGCGCAAGGTCACCTTTCGAGCATAAACATCTGGTTGGCGGCTTGTCGAATATGCCCGATCATACAGGCGCGCTAGACGAACACTGGGCGGACCGAGCAACTTGTGCCGAGGTCTACCCTGCCACCTCCCATGTAATGAGCGACGGCGCGCTTGGCGCGCCGCTCACCGTGGCGCTGTCAGGCCGGCATGGTCGACAAATTGAAACGAACTGGCATGTGCTTGATCAGTTCTTCCTTGGGAATCTTCTTCTTCACCTCTAGCCGGCCGTTTTCGACGCGACTGATGTAGCAGTCGATGATACCGACGTGATCTTCCTTGCGGAGCATCTTGTCGCCTTGCGGATGACCGATCGAGTTCTTCATCTGCATGCCTTCCAGCGCCTGGATCACGCCCTCGACGTCTTGGCGGGTCTTGTAGCCGGAGGCTTCGATCGCCTGTTTGATCGCGAACATGTCCTCCCAGCATTGCCAAGCATGACTCTTGTCCATCACGCGCGTGCTATTGAGTTCGCGTGCATAGATGTCGTCGATCTCGATCAGCTTGTTGTGCTCGCGGTGGAACCCGTCGTCCTTGGCCTTGAGCATGCGGGGGAAGGTTTCGAAGAAGTAGGACCCCTCGGCCGCGCCTCCGATATCATCGGGGGCAATCGCTTCGATGCTGGGCGACTGCGAGAACATTTTGATGTTCTTCTTGTCGAAGCCCATCGCCTTGGCCTGCGTGTAGAAAGCAACCGCCAGCGGGCCGATAAAGGCCGGCAGCAAGACCTCCGTATCGGCTGGAACCTGGGCGAGATAGGGCACGAAGTCCTTGGTATCGAGCGGCACCGGAATGCTGGCGAGCACCTTGCCGCCCAGTTTCTCGACAATCAGTTTGGATTCGGCCGCCGTGCTCTGGCCCCAGGCATAGTCGGCGAACATCATCGTCCATTTCTTGCCGAGGTTTTCGAAAGCCCACGGCACGCCCGACGCGGCGATCGAATAGGTGTCGGCTCCGGTCCGAAAGCTGTATCGGCTGCCCTTGGAACCGGTCGCGTCGCTCGACTCGCCGGTGGAGAAGTAGATGGTCTTGAGCTCCGTCGCGATCGGCAAAGCGGCTAGCATGATGCCGGAATGCACTGACCCCACGATGAACTCGGCGTTACTGCGCTGAATGAGGTTGCGCAGCTTGCGAGCGCCGGTGGCGGGGTTGGATTCGGTGTCTTCGGTCGCGAGCTCAACCTTGCGGCCGGCGATGCCGCCGCTCTTGTTGATGAGATCGACTGCGATCTTTGCCGCCTTGTCGTGCCAGTAACCCCAGGACGTGAACACACCAGTCAGATCACAATGGTGACCGATCACGATCGGGCCCGACGCCTGCGCGTATAGGTCTTTCATCAGTGTCAGACTGGCGGTGCCGGCCGCCGCGCCCCCCGCCAGGGCGCATTGGAGGAAGGTACGGCGTGAGACTTTCCTTGCCATGGTGGTGACTCCCTGTTTGAAGCTAGATTGACTTCGTAAGTCCCAGGTAACGATGCACAATTTCGGGCTGCGATTTCAGTTCATGCGAGGCACCCGAATAAACGATGGTGCCTTTCTCCATCAGAAAAACCCGCGGACAGAGCTTAAGCGCGGTCTCTACATTCTGCTCAACCAATAGAACCGATACGCCAGTCTGGTTGATACGGTGGATCTCGCGCCGGATTTGCGAGACCAGCTTTGGCATTATTCCTTCTGTCGGCTCGTCGAGGATGATCAGCTTGGGTCGCATCATCAGGCAGCGCGCGATCGCGAGCATCTGCTGTTCGCCGCCCGATAGAGTATTTCCGGACTGCTTGAGCCGCTCTTTGAGACGCGGAAAACAGGTGAATACGTAGTCCTCGCGCTCGCTATCGCGTTGGCCCGGCAGACCGATGTTGAGATTCTCCAGCACCGTCAGGTTGGGAAAAATGCCCCGGCCTTGCGGGACATAGCCAATGCCTTGGCGCGGAACTTCGTGGGCAGGGCAGCTCGCAAGATCGACGCTGTCAAATTCGATCCCCCCGCGGCTGCGCGGTACAAGGCCCATAATCGCGCGCAGCGTCGTCGTCTTGCCCACGCCGTTGCGGCCGAGCAATGCGGCGCTCTCGCCGGGTTTCACTTCCAGGTTTACGCCCTGCAAAATGTGAAGCTTGCCGATGTGGACGTGGACGTCCCGGAGGCTAAGCATTAATTGCCTCCTCGACGTAGTCTTCGTCTTCCGGACGACCGAGATAGGCTTCGCGTACACGCTCGTCGCTGGAGATTTCGTCCGGGCTGCCTGACGCAAGAATCTCACCCTGCGTCATCACGGTAATGTCTTGGGCAATTTCAAACACAACGCTCATGTCATGCTCGATAATGACGATATCGATCGTGCGCGCCAATTGTTTGATCTTTTCGACCGCACGTTCGGTCTCGGCCGGGCTCATGCCACAGGTCGGTTCATCGAGCAGCAATAACTGCGGGTTAGAGATCAGCGCCATCCCGATCTCAAGCAATGCGACGTCGCCATATGACAGCGTACCCGCCGGACGGTGTGCGAGCGCGGGTAGGCCAATCTGCTCGAGAGTGAGCTCAACGCGTTCGCGCGTCTCAGGATCGCGCGAGGCTGAGCGGAAGGGGTGCAAAACCTGATTTGTGGCATACCGCGTCACCCAGAGGTTTTCTGCGACGGTGAGCTGCGGAAACACGCTCTTGATCTGCATCGTTCGTTTGATGCCGAGCCGGCTGACCTCATGCGGCTGAAGTCCGGTAATGTCGCGGCCTTTGAAGAATACGCGCCCCTTGTCCGCGGCAAGCAAGCCTGAAACGAGATTGAAAAACGTGGTCTTGCCCGCGCCGTTCGGGCCGATGATGGCATGCAGACGGCCGCTCGGAATGCTCAAGTTGAGATTGTCGACCGCGGTCAAACCGCCAAATCGTTTGGTCAAGTTCTCGGTTCGCAGAGCCGGCTCGGTCATGGTTCAGTCTGCAAATTTATTCTGGCCGACGTGCCTTCGGCGCGCACGCACCAGCGCGCGAGCCCTTCATTCCACAAGCCAACCAACCCCTTTGGAGCCAGAATGACCACCAGGATGGCCAAAACCCCGACGATCAATGCATGATGTTCCCAGTGGGTTGACACCAATTCACGGATCACGATGAACAAGGTGGTTCCCACGATCGGTCCGAACAATGTTCCGGCGCCGCCGACGATTGCCCACACAACCGCCTCGCCAGACACGTGGTAGAACATGTACGATGCGGATGCGTAACGGCCGAAGAATGCAAACAATGCCCCGGAGACGCCGGCCATGAATCCCGCCATCACGAATGCGATGAGTCGAAGCTGATAGACGTTGAGGCCAATCAAGGCGGCCCGAACATCATTGTCACGGATTGCCACGAACGCTTTGCCCAGTGGACTCTGGATCACGCGGTGCATGAGGAAGAAGCAAAGCGAAACGGTCGCGAGAATGAAAAAGTACTGGAAATTCGCGTCGCTGAAGCTTCCCTTTACGCCGCTAATGGAGAAAGTCGGCGGCAAGGTGAAATTGATGCCGTCGTCGCCACCGGTCAGCGGCTTTACCGATACCGCAAAAAAATAAAAGATGAGAGAAAACACCACGGTGATGATCGCGAAATAGTGCCAGGTCAGGCGCACCGCGAAAATGCCGGTGACCAGCGCGATCGCCACGGAGGCGAATATTCCCAATCCAAATGCGGGCCAGAACGACAGGCCCAGTGTGGCAACGCCGATCGCAACTCCGTACATGCCGAACCCAAAATAGAGCGCCTGCCCGAACGACAACAACCCGACATATCCGAACAGCAAATTCACGCTGGCGGCCAACAGAGACCAGATCATGATTTCCGCGATCACGCTCACCCAAAACTTGTTGAAGAGCGCCGGAATCAGCCACGGGGTGGCGACCAGAAACGCCCCGAACGCGATCAACATCATGCGCGCGATGACATGGGGCCTCATCATTTGGTCAAGCCCTTAAACAGGCCTTGCGGTCTCACCAGCAAGACGGCGCTCATCAGCACGAGGGAAGAAATCCGCGCGACGGTGGGATCGGCGAAGCTTTGAATAATCCCTTCGAGAGACGCGAGCAGAACCGCAGCCGCCGCGGTCCCGGGAAGATTACCGAGGCCGCCGATGATCACGGCCATGAAGCAGAACGGCAATATATCTACTCCGGTGCGAAACTCGACCGTCGTAATCGGAGCTGCGACAACGCCGCCGAGCGCGGCGAGTGCGAAGCCGATTCCAAATGTCAGCACGTAGACGCGTTGTGCCGGAACGCCCATTGCGATCGCGGTCTCGCGGTCATGACGGACCGCGCGCATCCAGGTGCCGAGCTTGGTTCGGTGCAGGAAAATAAAAAATCCCCCCAGGGCAATAATCGCGACTAGCGCGGCAAACAGCCGGTAGACTTCGTAGTTGATTCCAAACACTGGAAAGGTGCCCTGGATCGGCGGCAGGATGCGGCGCGGCGTCGTTCCAAAGGTGATACGGACGCCCTCCTGTAAGATCAGCGATAGCCCGAACGTCGCCACGATGGTCAGCGCCGCAACGTTGCGAATAGGCTGAATGACGACGTGCTGGATCAGCGCACCAAGAATGAAGCCGATGAGCGGCACGACAAGGAAGGCCGCCCAGAAGTTGCCGGTCAGCTCCAGCGTGAACCAAGCCAGCACGGTGCCAACCATGAAGAAATCGCCGTGCGCGATGTTGATGATGTCGAGCAGGCCGAAAATAATCGAAAGGCCGAGGGCGATTAAAGCAATGATCAGGCCCCAGATGAGCCCGTTCAGCGCAAGCAGCAACAGCGTATCCACCATGCGAGGTAGGCCCACGATGGGGCGGCCAGTCCCATCCCTACATCAGTGTCTGTTTTTCGGGGACCGGGCGCAATTGGGCGTAATCCAGTAATACAGGTCTATCATCGGTCGCGGTTCTCTCGGTGGGAATTCAGTCGAGAAGGGCAAGAGCGGGCCGCGCGACGCCTTCGAGCAAGGCGCGTTCGGGCTTCGAGCGGGCGAGAACCCGAATGCCGAGCAGGACGCCGAGCAACAAACGGGCAAGATCTTTTGCGATGCGGTCCCGAGGAACGGCTCCTTCGGCTTGCGCCGCTCTGATCGATCGGCGGAAAAACGCCTCGATCTCGGCAAGGCGGTCGGCAATGAGGGCGCTTAGCTCCCTGTCGTGCGGCGCCACCTCAAGCGCCGAGTTAATTAGAAAGCAGCCCCGCCGTTCGCGGTCGTTCACCGAACGTTCGATGATCTCCTCGATAAAACGGCGGATGGCCTGTTTTGGCGGCAGCGAGTCTTCAAGCCGCTTGATCCGGGCCCGCGTCGAGTGATCGAGGTAGCGCTCAAGCGCCTGCACGAACAGCGCATGCTTGTGGCCGTAAGTGTTGTAGAGGCTCGGCGCCGAAATCCCCATTTTGTCGGCAAGATCACGCACCGACGTTGCCTCGTAGCCGTGCCGCCAGAAACAATCGATCGCCGCCTCAAGGGCGGTCACTTCGTCAAATTCCCTCGGCCTCGCCATTCGCCTATCTGCTGCAGTGTCTTCGCACGCGATCGTTAGCTTGGACCCTTCATTGACATTATGTACCGAGCGATACAAAATGTCCAGGTTCAGAGTGGCGCCTGTGCGAGATCGCTCGATCGCCGCGTTGGGCCGTCGCGGAGGGACAGAGATGGGAGTTCTGATCGAAGGCGTATGGCGTGATGAAGAGCTTCCCCAGGAGGTTGGCCGCGCCGGCGAATTCCGTCGCGCCGAGAGCCGATACCGCGACTGCATCACGGCGGACGGCTCGTCGGGTTTCAAGGCAGAGGCCGGGCGCTATCACCTCTACGTTGCCCACGGCTGTCCGTGGGCGCACCGCACCCTGATTTATCGTGCGCTGAAGAAGCTCGACGACCTGATCTCGGTCGCTTACGCAATTCCAGGCCTAAAGAGGAGCGGCTGGACGTTCGAGAACGATCCCAGATTTCCGGATTGTACCTCCGACACGGTGAACGGTTTCCATTACTTGCACGAGGCGTATACGGCGACCGACAAGAGATACACCGGCAAGGTAACGGTGCCGACATTGTGGGACAAACGGAACAACCGGATCGTCAACAACGAGTCGTCGGAAATCATTCGCATGTTGAACTCCGAGTTCAACGCGATCACGGGCAACACCGCCGACTACTATCCAGCGCCTCTGCGCGCCGAGATCGACAGGCTCAACGAGCGCATTTATCACAACGTCAACAACGGCGTGTATCGTTGCGGCTTTGCGAAATCGCAGGCGGCCTACGAGGAGGCCTACGACGCCCTATTCGCCACGCTCGACGAACTCGAGACGCGGCTTTCGCGCCAGCGCTACCTCGTCGGCCACCACCTCACCGAGGCCGACTGGCGACTGTTTCCGACTTTAGTCCGCTTCGATGTGGCCTATTTTTCACTTTTCAAGTGCAACGAGAAGCGAATCGCCGACTATCCCAACCTGTCGAATTATATGCGAGAGCTCTATCAGGTGCAGGGAGTCGCTGCCACGGTAAAGCCGCGCTACTACGTGATCAACTACTATTCGATCGCCAAACTCAACCCGACCGGAATCATTCCGAAAGGAACGCCGGTCGATCTGGGACAGCCGCACGATCGTGCGCGGCTTGCGGCGTAAGAAAGGAGGATGACGTGCTGGAACTTTATCACAGCATCAATTCGGTCTGCGCCCAGAAGGTGCGCATCGCGTTGAAGGAGAAGGGGCAGGAGGCCAAGAGCCACATCATGACGTTGCGCGGGGACCAATACGAGCCCGCGTACCTGAAGCTCAATCCGAATGGCGTTGTGCCGACACTGATCCACGACGGCCAGCCGATCATCGAATCGTCGCTGATCCTCTATTACATCGACGACGCGCTCCCCAAGCCGCCGCTAATGCCGAAGGAGACGCGCCAGCGCCACCACGTGCGCATGTACAACAAGCTGATCGACGAATATGTGCACAACTGCTGCATGATCCTTACATTCGCGACTGCATTCCGTCCGGCCTTCCTGAAGATGCCGCCCGAGGCTTGGCAGGCCGAAATCGGCAAGACGCCGCTCAAGCGCCGCGCAGAGTACAAGCGTAGCGTCATCGAGCACGGGCTCGACTCCGAGTTCGTGGCCGAGGCGCTTGCGCATCACCGGAAGCTCTTGTCGTGGATGGCGGACTCGCTGAAGAGCGGCCCGTACCTGGCCGGCGAGGGCTTTTCCAATGCAGACTGCGCCGTGATTCCCTATATCCTGCGCCTCGAACTCCTCAAGCTCAGTGGCATGTGCGAGCGCTACCCGGGCGTCGCCGAATGGTGGGCGCGGGTGCGCGCGCGGCCGTCGGTCAAGGCCGCGATCTTCGATCGCATGTCCGATGCCGATTGGGCCCCGTTCAAGAGCCTCGCGCCCGATCCCTGGCCGAAGGTGCAGGAAATACTGAAAGCGGCTTGACGGACCTCCATCGTCACTTAGACACAGGCCGAGCAGGAGCCCAGACATGCCCTTGAAAGAGCAACTCGCCGAATACCGAGCCGGCTGGTACCAGCGCGTTCCGGCCGAACGCCAAGCGATCATGCAGCGTCATATCGACCAGCTGCGCAGCGGCGCTATCGCCCGCACCATGCTGAAAGTCGGCGACCATGCGCCAGCAATTGTGCTGGAGAACGCCAAGGGAGCGACCGTAGACGTCGGCACGCTGCTCAAGAAGGGTCCCGTGATCGTCACCTTCTATCGCGGTGGCTGGTGCCCTTACTGCAACCTCGAACTGAAGGCATATCAGGATATCCTTCCGGAGATCGTGGCCGCTGGGGCTTCGCTCGTTGCGATCAGCCCAGAGAAGCCCGACGACACAGTATCGACCGCAGAGAAGAATGCGCTCACCTTCGAAGTCCTCAGCGACGTGGGCCAGAACGTGGGACGAGCGTTCGGCTTGGTCTACGAATTCACCGAAGAACTCAAGCGCGCCTACAACGGCTTCAATTTGGATATTCCGACGCGCAATGGGACGCCGGGCGAATGGGCGTTGCCGGTATCCGCGACCTACGTCATCGATCGCAATGGCTCAATCGTCTATGCGTACACGGATGCCGACTATCGCGACCGCGCCGACCCCCGTGACGTCCTGGCAGTCCTCACGAGAAAGGCCGTCGCGGCATGAACCCGACTGACGATCACCTCAAATGTTGCGCTAACTGTGAGCAGACCAACAACTGGCCATCCATTCCCCGCTGAGTGTGAATTAAGCATCAGGAGGAAACCAATGCCCAGGTTGCGTTACATCGAAGAAAGCGAAAAGACTCCCTACATCCGCGAGCTGATCGAATCGGCGAAACGCACCGGCGCACCCGATCCGCGTGTGGTCAGCCTGATGACCCGCGCCAAGCTGGGCATCGCCTGGGTTGAGTATTGGAACAAGCTGCTCTACCAGGGCACGCTGCCACATAAGCTCAAGGAGATGTGCCGCATCAAGATTTCAGTCGCGCATCAATGCGGCTATTGCTCAACGGTACGCTCGACCGTCGCAAAGGAGGAAGGGTTGACTGAGGACATGATCGATGACCTGTTCGATTATGCCGGGAGCAAGCACTTCAGTGCGCGCGAAAAGGCGGCGTTGCATTATGCTGGCCTCTTCAAGCAGGGCGAGCATGCCATCGACAAAGATGAAGTCTATGCCGAGCTCGCCAAACACTTCAGCGACGAAGAGATCATCGAACTTGGCCTGTTCTGCGCCGAGGTCGACGGTGTTGGCAAGTTCGTCAAATCGCTCAACGTGCTGAGCTGGGAGGAGGCCTGCGAGTTCAATCCCAAGCTCAAGGCCGACACGGCGCGGATCGCAGCGGAGTAGACTAAGGTGAGGCTGGCTTTGTTGCGCTCATGCACTGTTCACGTTAAATATCAGGGGGACGTTTGATCAGTGTCTCTATTTGTGTTTGACGCCTATGGAACGCTTTTCGACGTCCACGCTGCGATCCGGCGATTCAGCACCGGTCCCGACGCCGACCGCATGTCGGAAATCTGGCGAGCCAAACAACTTGAATATAGCTGGACGCTGACGCTCGCCGGCCGTTACGTCGATTTCTGGACTCTGACCGGGCGCGCGCTCGATTTTGCGCTTGCCCGCGTGCCGTCGATCGACAAGGCCCTCAAGCCGAGCTTGCTTGAGGCCTATTTTGAGCTTGATGTTTTTCCCGACGCGCGAGCGGCACTCGTCCAGCTCAGACAGCAGGGCCACAAGACCGCGATCCTCTCCAACGGTTCGCCCGCCATGCTCAACGGCGCCGTTGATGGTGCCGGCGTCGGCGGCGATCTCGATGCTGTGCTATCAGTCGATATCGTCCGGATGTTCAAGCCGCGCCCTGAGGTCTATGCGCTTGTCACAGACCATTTCAAATGCGCGCCAAGTGACGTAACGTTTGTATCGTCGAACCGCTGGGACATCATGGGCGCGGTCTCGTTTGGGTTTGCCGCGCTGTGGCTCAATCGTGGCAAGATGCCAGACGAATATGCCGACTATTCGGCGGCTCGGACGATCGGCGATCTGACGAGGCTGACCGGATAGGCTGTTTGAGCAAATGCCCGCGGCAGAGCCGAGCTCTTTTGACCCGGCACCGAAAGGCCTGACTTTATTTTCAGCGTGACGAGCAGACGGTCGGCGGCCATTCGGGCGACTTCGCTGCCGCCCGCCGCTTGGACCACGGCGTGGCTTTCGCTGACGCCAGTACACCTTCACCCGCGACCCCGATCACGCTGGGGCAGACCGGCGGCCCGATGACCCTCGCCCGGTTCCATAATCTGTCATTCTGCGAGTCAGCCTGACCGTATGCCAAGGCACACAGACACATCAGCAGTTGGTGCAGGATTCGATGTCGCTAAGCCGCGATTGCACAATCCCGATCAGAACTGATCGAGCTCGCTTTGCACACGCTCGAGAACGTCGAGGGGCGGCCGAGCGAACTCGGAGCGACTTCCAGCGGCCTGTCCCTGTCGGAAACTTACGCCCTGAAATATTGGTGGTGCAGTCCGCCCAGAACCGGCACCGCCAGCGTGCGACCGATAGTCTGGACGCCACGTGGGATCGGCGCGTCCTTGTGCAGCGATAGGTGCGTGCGAGCCTCATTGTAATATTTTTGGTACGAATTGAGCAGATGGCGGAGATGTCGTTCGCTGAAGACGATAACATGGTCAAGACAATCCCGTCGGATCGAACCGATGAGCCTCTCCGAGTACCCGTTTTGCCATGGCGACCGTGGTGAGATGGGCCGATCCCGTATGCCCATTGCGCGAAGCCGCTCGATGACGACGCCGCCATACACGCAATCCCGATCGCGAACGATATATCGTGGCGTCTGTTGCCAGCCGTAGGCTTCGGTTAGTTGGCGGGCAATCCAATGGGCGTTCGGGCGTGCGGTCACACCCAGCCACACAAGCTCGCGGCGGCAATGCTGCAAGATTAGAAATCCATGCAACAGCCGAAACGAAAGCGTCGGGACTACGAACAAATCCATCGACGCAATGCCGTCGGCATGATTGCGCAGAAAAGTCTTCCAGCCCTGCGACGGCGGCCGTCTTCTCCTCGCCATGTATTTTGCCACGGTGGTCTGCCCGACATCGATGCCAAGCTTGAGCAGTTCGCCGTGGATCCGTGGCGCTCCCCAAAGCGGGTTCGCGATGCTCATGTCGCGAATAAGCTGGCGAATGTCCGCCGGTGTCTTTGGCCGGCCGCCGCGCGGTCGCGATTTCCAGCGCCAATAGGCTCGGAACCCAGCGCGGTGCCAGCGGATCACCGTCTGGGGCTTGAGAATTTTCAGCGCGTCCAATACTCCAGGAGCTACGCGATAGAGCGCGGTAAAGACAAGGCGGTCAACGTTACCGAACGCCAACCGCTTTGGGGATTTGCGCCCATCGGGAGCGAGTATCAGCCGATTCGCGGCGGCCGGTCAGCCGTTTTGGGTTTGCCGTAGGGACAGCCATCGACGCTGCTCGCCCGCGCCGACGAGGTGATCGAATGAGTTACGCACCGGCCAGGGTCGCCATTATTTGACCACTCGGCCATGCCTTGATCGCAGAGCCATAGGGAGCCATGGGCGCCCTGGCGCAATTCTTGCTTTTTGTCGGTCGGGGCTGGGGACAACAGAGGAGGTCTTCAGCATGTGCGATTACAGCTTACACAATGTTAAGTCACGGCCTGCCAAGGTTGGTGACAA
>WNFD01002438.1_pt1 | contig 21774 bp, 14 predicted proteins | sample 5400491 | NCBI WGS metagenome assembly WNFD01 (sample SAMN13153343, study PRJNA577476) | soil metagenome | isolation source: 120 cm saprolite under Douglas fir tree site 2 hole 2 replicate 2 | place: USA:California | collected 2015-04-18
AGTCGGAGGCCCGCGCGCTCGATCTCGATCTCGGTCAAGTTGGTGTCGTCAAGCAACAACGCCAGCTCGCGGATGAGCGCGCTGTCGTCCGAGGAAAATTTTGCGGTTGGTTTGTCGTCAGGCTGGCGCGCCATGATCTTGATCCGGAAACTCTGTGCGTGGTGTGGCGGGCGGAGGCGTCAGGCGTTCGGCTTGACGCCGATTTTGGCGGCAAGACCGTTGATCGCGAGCCGATAGCCGTCGATTCCAAAGCCGGAAAGTGTCGCGAAAGCGGCCATGGCGGTGAAGGAGTGGTGACGGAAGCTCTCGCGAGCATGGATGTTGCTGATATGCACCTCGACGGCGGGAATCCTCACCGCCATCAGCGCGTCGTGCAGCGCGATCGAGGTATGCGAGTAGGCGCCGGCGTTGATGATGATTCCCACGACCTTGCTGGCGTGGGCCTCGTGAATGAAATCGATCAGTTGGCCTTCGTGGTTGGACTGCCTGCAGTCGGCTGTCAGGCCGAATTGCGCGGCGGTCTCCACGCATAGCTTCTCGACGTCGGCGAGCGTGGCGTGGCCGTAGGTGGCGGGCTCGCGCGTCCCCAGCATATTGAGGTTCGGCCCGTTGAGAACATAGATCGTTTGGTCAGGAGTTTTGGCCATCCCAGTCCCGGCGGCGTGGCGGTAAGTGGCGCGGTTATAGGTAACAACCGCTCCTAGGGGAAGCCTTTAAGCCGGGCCGAAAATGCCTCAAATCCCTCATCGGCAACGCGAAACGCGCCGAGAACAGCGGAAAAAACCTTGGTTAACCAATCCTGAAGATGGCCCCATCCTGAAGATGGCCATGGACCCCACCGGGGCGGGACGTCATGGAAAAGGGGGCGGGCCCTCGGGGCCGCCCCCTTTTCCGCTATTCACAGGGTCTTAGACGTCGAGAATGGCCACGATCTCGAGGGTCTGGGGATCTATCACCACGATCTGGTCGCGGACCAGAACGTAGTTATAGCCGCGCCATTCCGGATAGATCGTCACGACTTCCGCTGGAAGCGGGTGATAGCGGACCTCGCGCGGAATGCGCGTGCCGACTGAAATCGAGAAGTTGACGTTGGTCGCGGGCGCGACGTGCTCGTTCCGGATCACCGTGGTGATCTTGGTGCGCTGTTCGGTCGAGAGCTTCGCTCCGGCGCCGGCCTGGCCGGTCGTCGTCTGCGAGCGATCGCCGCCGGTCTTGGTTTCCGCATTCATCTTGCCGTTGTCGCGACCCTCGCGGCTCTCCGCGTTCATTTTCGTGTTGTCGCGGCCTTCGCGGCTCTCCGCGTTCATCTTGGTGTTGTCGCGACCTTCGCGGCCTTCAGCTTTCATGTTGTTGTCTCGGCCTTCGCGGCCTTCGGCCTTCATGTCCTTGCCGCCCTTGGTCTCGGTCTGCGAGCTCATGCCCTTCGACTTCTGACCGGGAGCGGACTCTTCCGCGCGCTGGCCCTTGGCAGCGCCCGGCGCGGTCTGCTCGGACTGCGTCGCCTTCGTGTCGGACGAGGTGCCCGAGGGCTGCGCCGAGTCACGATTGGCCGGCGTGGCCGCGGTGCCGGACGGCGCGCTGTGCTGCATCGCAGCTCCGCCGGACTCGCGGTTCATTCCGGTACCTTGCGCGTTGGCGGCGCCGGCTCCGGCGATCAGCGCAATCGCGGCAACCGAAATCAAGAAGCGGTTCGACATAATGATAACTCCTCCAGTGTCTGCCCGCGCCGACAACGACAGGAGGTAGGAGATGTTCCTCGTGATGTCCGGTTCCATCACGATTGTTTTGCTGAACGCGCGATGAACAAAAAAATCCGGCTGCGCGGCAGCCGGATTTTGCAATCAGGATTTTGGAGTACGGCGTCAGCAGGTCGCCTTGCCGCAGCGCGCGATGCCGATCTTTTCCTTCAGTCCTTCGAGCCCGACGGCGCCGATCACGACCTGCTTGCCGATCACGTAGCTCGGCGTGCCGTTCATGCCCATGTCTTCGGCGAGCTTGAAGTTCTCTTCGATGGTGGCCTTGATCTCCGGGCTCGCGATATCTTTCTCGATGCGAGCCGTGTCGAGGCCTGCGTCCTTTGCTGCGGCCAGCGCGCGCGCCTTGTCGGCCGGCCCGCGGCCGCCGAGCAGCTTCTGGTGGAAGTCGAGATATTTCTTGCCGCTCGGGTCCTGCATGCGGACGGCGACCGCGACCTTCGCGGCATCGACCGAACCTTCGCTCAGCACCGGAAATTCCTTCAGCACGACCTTCAGCTTCGGATCGTTCTTCATGAGATCGAGCATGTCGGCCATGGCGCGTTTGCAATAGCCGCAATTGTAGTCGAAGAACTCGACGAAGGTGACGTCGCCATCCTTGTTGCCGAGCCGCGCGGCGAATTGAAGATCGTGTCCGCGTTCTGCGTGATGCTGGCTTCGTGCTTCTTCTGCTCGGCGGCGGCCTGGCGCTTGCTCAGCTCGTTCATCGCCTCTTCGAGCACTTCGGGGTGCGCGATCAGATAATTCCGGACGATGGCCTCGATGTCGCCGCGCTGGGCGTCGGAGAAGCTTTCCGCCGAGACGGCGATCGGCGCGCTACAAAGCGCGAAGGCAAGCAGGGCAGGGACGAGCAGACGGAACGAAGGCATTTGACAAATCCTCTGGTGAAACCGGTTCCCCTTGGTCTTGGTACTCCGGCTCGGTTTATTTATTCCTCGTTGCTTTATTCTGAATGGGCTCGCGGCGCCAGAGCGCGATGACCTCAGAATGGATCGTGATCGCGCGCTAGCTTATTGTTCGCGCATGACACTTTCGGAAGGCCCCGTCCCTCGGACGCAACCTGAGCGCAGGCCATGCGCTAGTTGCTCTTCTGGCCAGGCATCGGCTTCGCAGACACGATGTCGTCGGCCTTGACCCATCCGGGTGTGCCGACGGCGAAACGGGTCTTTGCGCGCGAGGCGAGGTCGCGGGCGGTCTTGTTGTCGCCACGGAGATAGGCAGCCTGCGCCGATGCTAGGTCGGCTTCTGCGTAGTCCCCCTTTCGGCCATAGGCCATCGCGAGCTGGGCGTAACCGAGCGGCGCCTCGCTCTCACGTGATACCGCAGCCCGCAGGATTGCAATGGCTTCGTCGGTGTGCGCCTTATTATCGGTGGCCACCAGCGCCTGCCCAAGTAACATCTCGATGAGGGGGGCATTATTCGACAGCGCAAGCGCCTTGTGCAGCGGCGCGATCGCGTCGTTGGGCCTGCCGCCCTCGAGCAGCGCCTGACCGCGCAATTCGTAGAAATAGGCATTGTTGGGCTGGGCCTGAATGAGGCCGTCGATCTGGGTCAGCGCGTTGTTCAGATCGCCGTGCAGATAGGTGGCGATCGCGCGGGCGTAGCGTCCCGGCAGGCTGGTGTTGGACAACGGATAGCGGCGGTAGACGGTGTCCTGCCGCTCCATGAAGGCCGAAATTTTCGCCCGCATCATGTCGTGACGCATCTGCAAGGCGGGATCATCCTTCTTGTCCCAATAGGGACTGGCGCGGGCCAATTCCTCGAGCGAGGCCACGCGATCGGCCGGCATCGGATGCGACTGCAGATAGGGATCCGCGCCGCGCGCCGCGAACAGGCTTTCGCTCGTGAAGCGCTTGAAGGTCTCGTACATGCCCTTGGGAGACTGGCCGGTCGCGGTCAGGAATTTCACACCGGCGCGGTCGGCGTTTTCCTCCTGCTGGCGCTGATAGGACAACAGCGAGCGGCGGATCATTTCCTGCGGGCCGGTGACCGCGGCGGCGCCGGCATTCGCCAGACCGCTGCCGCCGCCGGCCGCGCCCGCCACCATGGCGCCGGCGCCGAGCAGCATGGCGATGATCATCTGGGTTTGGGCCTGCGCCAATTGCTCGCGCAGCTTGGAAAGATGGCCGCCGGCGAGATGGCCGGTCTCGTGCGCCAGCACGCCGATCAGCTGGTTCGGCGTCTCCGATTGCATGATCGCGCCGTAATTGACGAAAATCCGGCGGCCATCGGCGACGAACGCGTTGAACGAGCTTTCGTTGATGATCACCATCTGGATGTTCTGCTTCTCCAGTCCGGCGGCGCGCAGGATCGGGCGGGTGTATTCGCGCAGCAGCGCTTCGGACTCGGTGTCGCGCAGGATCGCGGGCCCCTTGTTCTGGGCGCGTGCCGGCGCGACCGGCGTCAGAACGGGTGCGATGGCAAGCGCGGCGGCGACCGTGACGGCGGTCAGACCAGACGTTGTCCTAGGGAGCGCGGTGTGGAGCGGCATGAGCGATCTTTTGCGATTGGCGGCGGGCCGAACACGGGGTATGCCCTAACAATCCATGGAATGCGGCTAGTCTGGGGCACCCTGACATGTTTCATGCCCGGCAGATTAGCAAATGGACCAAGCCCAAGTGAACTCCGTAGATAAAGTGAACTCTGTAGATAAAGTGAACTTGGTAGATATAAGTGAACTTGGTGGGTAGAGAAAATTTAGCAGATATCGATGCTTGACGCGACACTGAGAAACCGCGTGGGACAGCTGCTTTCGGCGTCCCGCCGCAGCGATGTTCCGCCGTTCATGGTGATGGACGTGATGGCGGCTGCCGAGCGGATCGAGGCCGCCGGCGGCCACGTCATCCACATGGAGGTGGGCCAGCCGGCCGCGCCGGCGCCGCGGGCGGCGCTCGCCGCCGCTCATCGCGCGCTCGACGCAGGGCGGATCGACTATACCTCCGCGCTTGGCACGCCCGCGCTACGCGAACGCATCGCGCGGCATTATCGCGACAGTTACGGTTGCGCCGTCGATGCCGGACGAATCGTTGTGACCACAGGTTCCTCGGGCGCCTTCATCCTAGCGTTTCTCGCCATGTTCGAGCCCGGCGACCGCGTGGCGGTCACCGTGCCCGGCTATCCGCCGTACCGTCACATCCTGACCGCGCTCGGCTGCGAGCCCGTGCTGATCGAGACCACGAGCGAAACCCGCCATGCTTTGACCGGCGAGGCCCTCCTGGCCGCGCACCGCAAGACGCCGTTGCAGGGTGTGCTGGTCGGAAGCCCAGCCAATCCGACGGGAACCATGATGTCCCGCGAGGCGCTCACCCAGTTGATCGCAGCAGCGGAAGGCGCCGGTATCCGCTTCATTTCCGACGAGATCTATCACGGGCTCGATTATGCGTTTCCCGCGGTGACGGCGGCGGAGCTGTCCGCCAACGCGCTCGTGATCAATTCGTTCTCGAAATATTTCTGCATGACCGGCTGGCGGGTCGGCTGGATGGTGGCGCCGGAGCCGCTGGTACGCCCGATCGAACGATTGCAGCAGAATCTCGCGATCTCGGTGCCGACGCTGTCGCAGATCGCGGCCGAAGCGGCGTTCGATGGCTTTGAGGAGATGGAGGCGATCAAGCGCGGCTATCTTGAAAACCGGCGCATCCTGATCGAGGGCCTGCCGCGGGCGGGCCTCTCCAAATTCCTGCCCGCCGACGGCGCCTTCTACCTCTACGCCGACGTCTCCGATTTCACCTCCGACAGTTTCGCCTTTGCCAAGACGATGCTGGACGAGGCGCACGTCGCTGCGACCCCCGGCGTCGACTTCGATCCCTTTCATGGGCGCAGCTTCATGCGCTTTTCCTATGCGCGCTCGGCCGAGGACATGCGCGAGGCGGTCGTGCGGATCGCGCGCTGGCTGGGCTAACTTGACGCGGCGCAGCGGCCGAGCCGCCATTGACTCGGCCGCCCCGATTGATCTCAGGTGTATTTCTAAACGACGGTCCGTACGCGGGGCACGCGCACGGACGTACAGTCGAATATGGGGGGAGTGGACGCCATGGCAGACGTCATCGGAGCAGGCGGTCGGGCTGCAAAACCCTGGTACAGGATCCTCTATATCCAGGTGCTGATCGCCATCGTGCTCGGCGTCATCGTCGGCTGGCTCTGGCCCAACCTTGCCACCAATGATTGGATCAAGGCGCTCGGCGACGGCTTCATCAAGCTGATCCGGATGCTGATCGCGCCGATCATCTTCTGCACGGTGGTCTCCGGAATTTCCCATATCCAGGACGCCAGCAAGGTCGGCCGGGTCGGGATCAAGGCTCTGGTCTATTTCGAGATCGTGTCCTCCTTCGCGCTGATGCTCGGCCTGATCATGGGCAACCTGGTCCAGATCGGCCACGGGCTTGCCGCCAAGCCCGATGCGGCCGCGGTCGCCAACTATGTCGAGCAGGCCAAGGCGCAGAAGTCGGTCGATTTCATCCTCAACATCATCCCCGACAGCGTGGTCGGCGCGCTCGCGCGCGGCGACATATTGCAGGTGCTGCTGTTCGCGATCCTGTTCGGCTTCGCGCTGATGGCGATGGGCGAACGCGGCGCGCGGCTGCGCGATATCATCGACGACACGGCGCATGCGGTGTTCGGCGTCATCGCCATCGTCATGAAGGCGGCGCCGTTCGGCGCTTTCGGCGCCATGGCCTACACGATCGGGAAGTTCGGGCCCGCGGCGCTCGGCAATCTGATCGGGCTGATCGTACTCTTCTATGCGACCGCGGGGCTGTTCGTCGTCGTGGTGCTCGGCTTGATCGCGCGGTTTGTCGGATTCAGCATTTTCAAGTTCATTGCCTATATCAAGGACGAGCTGCTGATCGTGCTCGGCACCAGCTCTTCGGAGAGCGCGCTACCGCAATTGATGGAGAAATTGGAGCGGCTCGGCTGCTCGAAATCGGTGGTCGGGCTCGTGGTTCCGACCGGTTACTCCTTCAATCTCGACGGCACCAACATCTACATGACACTGGCGACGCTGTTCATTGCGCAGGCGCTCGGCGTCGATCTCACTTTCGGCCAGCAATTGACCATCCTGGTGGTGGCGATGCTGACATCGAAGGGCGCGAGCGGCGTGACCGGGGCGGGCTTCATCACGCTTGCGGCGACATTGACGGTGGTCAATCCGGTGCTGGTGCCGGGCATGGCGATCGTGTTCTCGATCGACAAGTTCATGAGCGAGGTGCGGGCGCTCACCAATATCACCGGCAACGGCATCGCGACCGTATTCGTGTCCTGGTGGGAGGGCGAGCTCGATCATGCAACGCTGCACGCAAGGCTGAACCAGGAATTGGATCCCACCGACGTGGAAACCGCGATCACCACGGGATGACCGGCCGAACCTCAAGCCCGTAAAACGAAACCGCCCGGGTGCTGCCCGGGCGGTCTATTTTGACCTTGTTTCTATTCGCCGCTGCCGAAACGGCGCGACCACCAGCCGGCGCGCCTGGGCTGGCCGTCGCTTGCGGGATCTGCGGCCGGCTGCGCGGGCGTAGGGGAGGCCGGCTGCTCGGACCGACCGACATCGGCAGGGGCCGACGCGGCGGGCGGCGCTTCGGCAAGGAACGTGACCTTCTCGCGGACGGTGGAGCGCCGTCGCGCGGCTTTCTCTGTCTCCGGCTCGGCCGATTCAGGCGAGGGCACGTGGTCGATATCCTGTGAAGGCTGGTCCGCCTGATGCGATTCCGGCGCGGTCGCGATCGGTTCGGGCTGAACTTCCGGCAGCGCAGGGGCGCCTTCCGGCGAATAGCCGTCGAAATCGGCGACGGCATCGACCGCCTCGGGAGTTGCCGGCGGCGCCAGTTCGTCCGCGATCGAGCCGGCCAAGCCGTCATCCGCGCCACCACGCCGGCGGCGTCCGCCGCGGCGTCCACGACGGCGCGGCGGACGCCGTTCGCCGCCCGCCTGATCGGCGCGCGCGCCACCGGGCTGCTCTTCGCCCTCGTCCTCGTCGGCCTCGCCCTCATCCGCCTGCGCATCGGGAAGCGCAGGCGTGTCCGCCGGCACGCCGGGAGCGCCTTCGCGCGGCGCGGCGCCTTCGCGCAGCTCTCCCGCGCGGCCGCGCCGCCGGCGGCGCCGCTTGCGACGCGGGCCGTCCTGCTCGCCGGCATCGCCAGCCGCCGCGTCGTCGGCGAGACCTTCGGTTTCCTCGGTTTCCACGTCCGATTCAGACTCGGCGTCGAATGCCTCCTCGTCCTCGAACGCTTCTTCCGGCGCCGCGGCCGAGGTGGCCGCCTGCGTCGCCAACAGCGCCTTTGCCGCCTCCAGCGTGTGCACCTGCTCGCCGCGGTCGATGATGAACGACTGCTGCCCGCTCACGGTCGGATCGGCGATGACCGCGAGCGTGACCTTGAAGCTGCTTTCGAGATCGCGCAGATGGCCGCGCTTGTGATTGAGCACGTAGAGCGCGACATCGGTGCGGGTGCGGACCACGAGATTGTGGGTCGCGCCCTTCATCAGGATCTCTTCCAGGCCGCGCAGCAATTGCAGCGCCACCGAGGACACTGAACGCACATGCCCGGTGCCGCCGCATTGCGGGCAGGGCTCGGTCGAACTTTCCAGCACGCTGGCGCGGATGCGCTGGCGCGACATTTCGAGCAGGCCGAAATGCGAGATGCGGCCGACCTGGATGCGGGCGCGGTCCTGCCGCAGGCAGTCGGAGAGCTTGCGCTCGACCGCGCGGTTGTTGCGCTTCTCGTCCATGTCGATGAAATCGATGACGATCAGGCCGGCGAGGTCGCGCAGGCGGAGCTGGCGGGCGACCTCCTCGGCGGCCTCCAGATTGGTCTTGAGTGCGGTGTCCTCGATATGGTGCTCGCGCGTGGCGCGGCCGGAATTGACGTCGATCGAAACCAGCGCCTCGGTCTGGTTGATCACGATGTAGCCGCCGGAACGCAATTGCACGGTCGGCGAGAACATCGCGTCGAGCTGGCTTTCGACGCCCATTCGCGAGAACAGCGGCTGGCCGTCGCGATATTGCTTCACGGCGCGCACGTTCGAAGGCATCAGCATCTTCATGAAATCGTACGCTTCGCGGTAGCCGGCCTCGCCTGCGACCATGATGTCGTCGATTTCCTTGTTGTAGAGGTCGCGCAACGAGCGCTTGATCAGCGAGCCTTCCTCGTAGACCAGGGTCGGCGCCTGCGACTTCAGCGTCATGTCGCGCACGGTTTCCCACATGCGGATCAGATATTCGAAGTCGCGCTTGATCTCGGGCTTGGTGCGCGCCGCGCCCGCGGTGCGCAGGATGATGCCCATGCCGTCCGGCACGTCGAGTTCCTGGACCACTTCCTTCAACCGCGAGCGGTCCTGGGCCGAGGTGATCTTGCGGCTGATGCCGCCGCCGCGCGCGGTGTTCGGCATCAGCACGGCGTAGCGGCCGGCGAGCGACAGATAGGTCGTCAGCGCCGCGCCCTTGTTGCCGCGCTCTTCCTTGACGACCTGCACCAGCATCACCTGGCGGCGCTTGATGACTTCCTGAATCTTGTATTGACGGCGTGGCCGGAAAGCACGCTCCGGAACCTCCTCCAGGACGTCGTCGCCGCCGACGGATTCGACGACTTCCTCTTCGGCGTCCTCGCCCTCATCGTCGTCGTCGTGGCCGTCCTCGCCGGGCGCGATGGCAACGTCGCCGTCATGGACGACGACGGGCTCGTCATGAACGGCGTGTTCGGCCGCGTAAGACTCATGATCACGACCCTCAAGATCACGAGCCTCATGGTCATGCTCGCCGTCATGTTCATGTTCGGCGTGCGCGGCGTCGGCCGGCGCGTCGGCGGCATCGGATGCCTCGGCCGCACGAGCCGGGTGAACTTCGGCCGAAAGCATCCCGGCCGCCAGCGGCGCGTGAGGCTCATGGCCTTCGTCATCATGGTCGTCATGCTCGTCAGCATGCCCATCGGCGTGCTCGTGGGCATCATCATGCTCATGATGCTCGTCGTGATGCTCGGCGGCGGCATGGTGGTGTCCGGCGTCGTCATGCGCGTCGGCGTAGCCGTTTTCGGCGTGCGGGCTTTCGGGATCGCCATGGCCGGCGGCCTCGTGGGGGTGAAAGTCCTGGTCAGGTTCTTGGCCTTCGAGCGGCTGGGCGGTGTGCGCCGAATCCGGCTCGGCGTGCCCGACGATCTCGCTCTGGACGCGTTCGCCGCTGCCGCGGCGGCGCGAACTGCGATGGCGCTGCCGCCGCCGGCTGGAACGGTTCTCGCTCTCCTCTTCGGCCTCGCGATGGGCGCGCTCGTCGGCCTCGATCAGGGCCTGCCGGTCGGCGACCGGAATCTGGTAGTAGTCGGGATGAATTTCGCTGAAGGCGAGAAAGCCGTGGCGGTTGCCGCCATATTCGATGAAGGCGGCCTGGAGCGATGGCTCTACCCGCGTGACCTTGGCGAGGTAGATATTGCCGCGCAGTTGCTTGCGCTGGGCGGTCTCGAAATCAAATTCTTCGACGCGATTGCCGCGGACCACGACGACCCGGGTCTCTTCCGGGTGGGTGGCGTCGATCAACATTTTGTTGGGCATTTTGGAACTCTTGGCGGCGGCGGGCGCGTGGGACCGAGAGCGCAGAGCGCGCGGTCGGGGGACGCGACGGTCCACCTGATTCGGGGGTGAGGGGAAGGCCGAAACGCAACCTGGAACGCCGAGCCGAACCTGATATCCGTGGAATGGAACGACGCGCAGAGCTGTCGTCGTTCCGCATCGAAGCGGGTTTTCCTTGGATTTTGGTCGGCAACACAGTCTGGCGCATCAAGCGTCGGCCCGTCTGGAACACGATGGCGACAGAAAATGCCGCCTTGTTGGTCGCTGAAGGCAAGGTGTGACGCCGAAGCGCTCGCCTAGGGTTCGCATTCGGTCCCCGCTGGGGGTCCGGATATCAGGCTGTATCGCCTCGCAAAACCGTCCCTGGAACATGAATGACCTGGGATCGGACGCCGCTCGGGCTCCAAACCGTCCCTCCTTGCCGGCCGCGCGCTGCGCTGGCTCCGGGAGAGGCTGGAAAAACGCAGGAATCTTCTCAAATCGAAGGTTCCGGCGCCGCACGGGAGGCTGAACGCGACACAACCGGGAGTATTAGCCGTCAGCCTCCCGTACATACGTGGAATGACCGTCCCGTGCAAGGGACGTCCAAGGGAAGCGTCGCGGAGGCGCAACACTTATTCTTATTCACCTTTTTATTCACCGAAACCGTGTTAAATGGGCATTAACCCTGTGGTTCTATTGCCGTAAAAGGGGCCGCTCGGAGGCACAGATTCGGTGGCGAGCCGCGCAAATCATAAGGTTTTGCTGGAATGCGCGGTGCTGTGCACTGCAGCATTAGCGCTGTTCGACGCCCCTATTGCGCGGGCCCAGGATCAGGCGGCCTCGAGCTATCCCGTCGCCTCGGATGCCCGGCTCGCCGGCGACGCCAAGCAGACCCGTTTCGTCCTGGATCTCGACCGGACGATCCAGTTTCGCGCCTTCGCGCTCCCCGATCCCTACCGCGTGGTCGTCGACATGCCGCAGGTGAATTTCCGGCTGCCGGCGGGGGCCGGCACCGGCGGGCGCGGCCTGGTCAAGGGCTTCCGTTATGGCCTGGTGATGCCGGGCGGCTCGCGAATCGTGATCGATCTCGCAGGGCCTGCGAAGGTCACGAACTCCTACATGCTCGATTCCGCCAACGGCCAGCCGCCGCGGCTGGTCGTGGAGCTTGAAGAGGTCGACCGCGCCAGCTTCGCGCAAGCGCAGGGAACGCCGCAGGCACCTCAAAGCCGGCCCGAGCTCAAGCCGGCGTTGTCCGATTCTCGCGCGGCGATCACCGCGCCGGCACCACCGCAGCCCGCCACTCCGCCGGATCCACGGCCGGTGGTCGTGATCGATCCCGGCCATGGCGGGGTGGACAACGGCACGCAGTCCGGCAGCGAGGTCGAGAAAAACGTGGTGCTGACTTTCGGCCTGGCGTTGCGCGACCGTCTGGAGAAATCAGGCAAATATCGTGTCGTCATGACCCGCACCGACGACACTTTCATTGCTCTCGGCGATCGGGTGCATGTCGCGCGTACGCAGTCGGCGGCGTTGTTCGTTTCGATCCACGCCGATTCGTTGCCGAAGGGCGAGGGTGACGCGCAGGGCGCCACCATCTATACGCTCTCCGATCACGCCACCGACGCCCAGGCCGCAAGCCTCGCCGAATCGGAAAACCGGGCCGATGCGATTGGCGGGGTCAATCTGACCGAAGAACCGACCGACGTGGCGGACATCCTGATCGACCTCGCCCAGCGCGAAACCCGCACATTTTCAAATCGATTCGCCCGCCTCTTGATGGGAGAGATCAAGACCGCTGCGAAAATGCACAAACATCCGCTGAAATCGGCGGGGTTCAGGGTGTTGAAGGCGCCCGATGTGCCCTCGGTGCTGATCGAGCTGGGCTATGTCTCAAACAAAAGTGACATGGAAAATCTCGTCTCGGAGGGATGGCGGTCCCGGATCGTCGGATCGATGGCGCGGGCCATCGACATTTTCCTTGCCAAGAAGCTCGCGACGGCGGGAGCCGCGAACTGACAAAGCAAACAAGAAGCCCTAGTTTGGCCACAGCGGGGGCCGTATAAAAACCTGCGGTGGGACGTCCTGAAATCGATCGAAGCGAGTGCCCTTGATCTACTTCGTCTACCGCTTGGCCGATGTATTTATTACGTTTATTAAGCCGCCGCGGGAACTGACCGGCGGGCTGTTTTGCAGTTGAGGAAGGCGCCGCCGGACGCGGCGTGAGGCTTGGAACCGAAGAGACTTGGAACCGAAGAGACTCGGAACCGAATTGGCTTGGAACGGAATTAGCTGATGCGCTTGCTGGTGCGGTTTATTGGTTTCCTGTTCGCCGCCGGAACCGTCGTGTTCCTGGTCGGCGTCGCAGCGGTGGCGGGGATGATCTGGCATTTCTCCAAGGATCTGCCGGAATACTCGCAGCTCCAGGATTACGAACCTCCCGTCATGACGCGCATCCACGCCTCGGACGGATCGCTGATGGGCGAATACGCCAAGGAGCGGCGCCTCTATCTGCCGATCCAGGCGGTTCCCAAGCTCGTCATCAACGCGTTCCTGGCGGCCGAGGACAAGAATTTCTACGAGCATGGCGGCATCGACTATTCCGGCATGGCGCGCGCCGCGCTGCTCTATGCGCAGAATTTCGGTTCCAACCGCCGTCCGCAGGGCGCCTCCACCATCACCCAGCAGGTTGCGAAGAACTTTCTTTTGACCAACGAGGTGTCGTTCACCCGCAAGATCAAGGAAGCCCTGCTCGCGATGCGCATCGAGCGCACCTATTCCAAGGACAAGATCCTCGAGCTTTATTTGAACGAAATCTACCTCGGTCTCGGCGCGTATGGCATCGCCGCCGCCTCGCTGGTCTATTTCGACAAATCGGTGAATGAGCTGACGGTTGCCGAGGCGTCCTATCTGGCGGCGCTGCCGAAGGCGCCCGCGGCGCTGCATCCGGTGCGCAACCGCGACCGCGCGATCGAGCGGCGCAACTATGTGATCGACCGCCTCCTGGAGAACGGCTGGATCAAGCAGGCCGACGCCGACAAGGCGCGCAAGGACCAGCTGATCGTCACCAACCGTTCCAACGGCGCGCACGTCTTCGCCGGCGAATATTTCGCCGAGGAAGTCCGCCGCGACATCTTCGAGCGCTACGGCGAAAAGAAGCTCTATGAAGGCGGCCTGTCGGTCCGCACCACGCTCGATCCGAAGATCCAGGTGATGGCGCGCAAGACCATGGTGACCGGCCTCGTCAAATATGACGAGGAGCAAGGCTGGCGCGGCCCGGTCAGCAAGCTCGACATCTCCGGCGACTGGGGCGTGAAGCTCGCCGACGTCAAATCGCTGTCGGACATCTCGCCGTGGCGGATGGCCGTGGTGCTGGAGACCAGCGACCAGTCGGCGCGGGTCGGTTTCCAGCCCGGCCGTGAACTGGGCGGCGCCGTCAGCAAAGATCGCCAGACCGGCATCATCACGCTCGAAGGCGTCAAATGGGCGAGGCCCGCAGCCGGGCCCACGCGCGGCAAGACGCTGACGGCGGTGTCGCAGGTGCTCGCGCCGGGCGACGTGATCTACGCCGATCCGCTGTTCAAGGATGGCAATCCGGTCGAAGGACAGTATCGCCTGCGGCAACTGCCCGAAGTCTCCGGCGCCATGGTCGCGATGGACCCGTGGACCGGCCGCGTGCTCGCGATGGTCGGCGGCTTCTCGTTCGACCAGAGCCAGTTCAACCGCGCCACCCAGGCCTACCGGCAGCCGGGCTCGTCGTTCAAGCCGATCGTCTATTCCTCGGCGCTCGACAACGGCTACACGCCGTCGACCGTCGTGGTCGACGCGCCGATTGAAATCGATCAGGGGCAGGGTGGAGGCGTTTGGCGTCCGGAGAACTTCTCGTCGGGCAAGTATCAAGGGCCGACCACGCTGCGGAATGCGCTCAGGCTGTCGTTGAACACGGTGACCGTGCGTCTTGCACAGGACATCGGCATGCCCCTGGTGTCCGAATATGCCAAACGTTTCGGCGTCTATGACGAATTGCCGAACTATTTGTCCTATGCGCTTGGCGCCGGCGAAACCACGGTGACGCGGATGGTGACGGCCTATTCGATGTTCGCCAATGGCGGGCGCCGCGTGAAGCCGACGCTGATCGACCGCATTCAGGACCGCTACGGCCGCACCATCTTCAAGCACGACGCCCGCGAGTGCCGCGGCTGCGACGCTCCGGGCGGCTGGAAGAGCCAGCAGGAGCCCCAGCTGATCGACCGCCGCGAGCAGGTGCTGGACACGATGACCGCCTACCAGATCACATCCATGCTGGAAGGTGTCGTGCAGGGCGGTACGGCGACGGTCGTCAGGGAAGTCGGCAAGCCGATCGCCGGCAAGACCGGCACCACCAACGAGGCGAAGGATGCCTGGTTCGTCGGTTTCTCGCCGGACCTCGTGGTCGGCATCTATCTCGGCTATGACAAGCCGCGCGCGCTCGGGCGGGGCAATGCCGCGACCGGCGGTCATCTCGCTGCGCCGATCGCCCGCGATTTCCTCAAGCTCGCGCTCGCTGACAAGCCGGCCGTCCCGTTCAAGGTTCCGGCCGGGATCAAGCTGATCCGGGTCGACGCCAAGTCCGGCATGCGGGCCGGTCCCGGCGATACCGGCCGGACCGTCCTGGAAGCCTTCAAGCCGGGCACGGCGCCGCCCGATAACTACTCGGTGATCGGCGTCGCCGATGCCGACAGCGGGGGTGGCGGCGGCGGCATGCGCATGATGCCGCAGGGAGCCGCGCCGGACGCCGGCAGCATCATGCGCCCGGGGACGGGAAGCCTCTACTAGCCTATGATCCGCAAGAGTGAGAGCCGTCGCGCGCCGGTCTGCCGCGCGACGGAAAGCGCCGGGTCGCTGTGCCGCAAAGGCTAAAACGGATATTCGACAATGCGCTTGCTGGCACGGTTCTCGGGCTTCGTGTTCGCCGTCGGAACCGTGGTGTTTCTGGGGGGCGTGACCTGTGTTGCGGCCCTGATCTGGTATTTCTCCAAGGACTTGCCGGATTATTCTCAACTTCAGGCGTATGAACCGCCGGTCATGACGCGCATCCACGCGGCGGACGGCGTGCTGCTCGGCGAGTATGCGCGGGAACGCCGGTTGTATCTGCCGATCCAGGCGGTCCCAAAGCTGGTCACCAACGCGTTCCTGGCGGCGGAGGACAAGAACTTCTACGAGCATGGCGGTATCGATTTCACCGGCATGGCGCGCGCGGCCTTGCTCTATGCCCAGAATTACGGATCCAACCGCCGCCCGCAGGGCGCCTCCACGATCACCCAGCAGGTCGCCAAGAACTTCTTCTTCAGCAGCGAAGTGTCGTTCGTCCGTAAGATCAAGGAAGCCCTGCTGGCGATGCGGATCGAGCGTGCCTATTCGAAGGACAAGATTCTCGAACTCTATCTCAATCAGATCTATCTTGGCCTCGGTGCTCACGGCATCGCCGCGGCATCGCTGGTCTATTTCGACAAGTCCGTGAACGAACTCACGGTGGCGGAAGCCGCCTATCTGGCCGCGCTGCCGAAGGCACCGACGTTGCTTCATCCGGTCAAGAACCACGACCGCGCGATCGAGCGCCGCAACTACGTGATCGATCGTCTCCTGGAAAATGGCTGGATCAAGCAGGCCGACGCCGACAAGGCTCGCAAGGAGCCGCTTGTCGTCACCGGCAGGGCCAATGCCGCGCATGTTTTCGCCGGCGAGTATTTTGCCGAGGAAGTGCGACGCGACATCCTCGAGCGCTATGGCGAGAAGAAGCTCTACGAAGGCGGATTGTCGGTCCGCACCACGCTCGACCGGAAGATGCAGGTGATGGCGCGCAAGACCATGGCGGCCGGCCTCGTCAATTATGACGAAGCGCAGGGCTGGCGCGGCGCGATCAGCAAGCTCGATATTTCAGGCGATTGGGCGGCTGCTCTCGCCGATGTCAAATCGCTGTCGGACATCTCCCCCTGGCGCATGGCCGTGGTGCTGGAGGCCAGCGATCAATCCGCGCGGATCGGCTTTCAACCCGCCCGCGAGTTGGGCGGCGCCGTTGCGAAGGAGCGGCAAACCGGACTGATTACGCTCGATGGGGTTCGATGGGCCAAAGCGGCGGCCGGCCCGGCGAAGGGCAAGACCCCGACCGCGGTGTCGCGCGTTCTCAGTCCCGGCGACGTGATCTATGCCGACCCGTTGATGTCAAAGGATGGCAAAGCGGTCGAAGGTCAGTATCGGCTGCGTCAATTGCCGGAGGTGTCGGGCGCCATGGTCGTGATGGATCCGTGGACCGGCCGCGTGCTGGCGATGGTCGGCGGATTCTCGTTCGATCAGAGCCAGTTCAACCGCGCAACCCAGGCTTACCGGCAGCCAGGATCCACTTTCAAACCCGTCGTGTACTCGTCTGCGCTCGACAACGGCTATACGCCGTCGACCATGGAAGTCGATGCTCCGATCGAAATCGATCAGGGGCAGGGCTCCGATGTCTGGCGGCCGGAGAATTTTTCGGTCGGCAAATATTACGGGCCGACCACGCTGCGCAACGCTCTCAAGCACTCGTTGAACACGGTGACGGTGCGGCTGGCCCAGGACATCGGCATGCCCCTGATTGGGGAATATGCCAAGCGCTTCGGCATCTATGACGACGTGCCGAACTATCTATCCTACGCGCTCGGCGCCGGGGAGACCACGGTGATGCGGATGGTCACGGCCTATTCGATGTTCGCCAATGGCGGGCGGCGGGTGAAGCCGACGCTGATCGACCGAATTCAGGATCGTTACGGCCACACCATCTTCAGGCATGACGCGCGGGAATGCCGCGGTTGCGATGTCCCCGATGGCTGGAAGAATCAGCCCGAGCCTCAGTTGGTCGATCGCCGCGAGCAGGTGCTGGATTCGATGACGGCCTATCAGATCACGTCGATGATGGAAGGGGTGGTGCAGGGCGGCACGGCCACGGCGATGCGGGAGGTGGGCAAGCCGATCGCCGGCAAGACCGGCACCAGCAATGATGCCAAAGACCTCTGGTTCATCGGCTTCTCGCCCGATCTGGTGGTCGGTCTCTATGTGGGCTACGACAAGCCCCGCAGTCTGGGCCGGGACGCGCAAGCGGGCCGCACCGCCGTGCCGATCGCCAGAGATTTCATGAAGCTCGCGCTCGCCGACAAGCCGGCGATTCCGTTCAGGATTCCGGCGGGCATCAAGCTGATTCGGGTCGATGCCATGACCGGCATGCGCGCCGGACCCGGCGAGGGCCGCGCAACCATCCTCGAGGCTTTCAAGCCGGGAACTGCCCCGCCCGACGACTATTCCATGTTCGGAGCGGACGATCCTGATCCGCGTCAGCCGATCATGCCGCCGGATTACGATCGGACCATCCTGCGTCCCGGTACCGGTGGCATATACTAGTTTCGACCCGATGGAAGCCGATTGCGCTTTGCGGCGCGCGTCGCTACATCCCATCCTTGAATTTTGACAGCGGCCCTTGCCCGCGGGATCAGGAACGATATGCGCGCCGAAGTCGAACGTTTGGTTGAAGAGATCAAGCAGTCTGTCGGGCTGCTGAGGAGGCATCTTTGACGTCGAGACATCGACGGCACGGCTTGCCGAGCTGAATAAGCTCGCGGAAGACCCCAATCTCTGGAACGACCCCCAGAAAGCCCAGAGGCTGATGCAGGAGCGCACCTCGCTGGAGGATGCGCTGTCCGGCATCGGCAAGGTCGAGCGCGAGCTCAAGGACAATGTCGACATGATCGAGCTCGGCGAAGCCGAGAACGATTCTGGCGTCGTTACCGAGGCCGAGAACGCGCTGAAGGACTTGAAGAAGGAGGTCGCGCGGCGCGAGCTTGAGGCGCTGTTGTCGGGCGAAGCCGACAAGTTCGATTCCTATCTCGAAGTCCATGCCGGTGCCGGCGGCACCGAAAGCCAGGACTGGGCCGAGATGCTGCTGCGCATGTACACGCGCTGGGCCGAGAAGCACGGCTTCAAGATCGAGTATCTCGAGGAAACCCAGGGCGAAGAAGCCGGCATCAAATCCGCGACCATCCAGATCAGCGGGCACAACGCCTATGGCTGGTTGAAGACTGAAGGCGGGGTGCACCGGCTGGTGCGGATCTCGCCGTTCGACTCCAACGCGCGCCGCCACACCTCGTTCTCGTCTGTCGCGATCTTTCCCGTCGTCGACGACAGCATCAAGATCGACATCAAGGAATCCGACGTGCGCACCGACACCATGCGCTCGGGCGGTGCCGGCGGCCAGCACGTCAACAAGACCGAATCCGCGGTGCGGCTGACGCATATTCCGACCGGCGTCGCGGTGGTCTGCCAGGCCGGCCGTTCGCAGCACAAGAACCGCGCGCAGGCCTGGGACATGCTGCGCGCGCGGCTCTATGAGATCGAATTGAAGAAGCGCGAGGAACAGGCCGCCGCCGACCAGGCCGCCAAGACCGATATCGGCTGGGGCCATCAGATCCGCTCCTATGTGCTGCAGCCCTATCAGATGGTGAAGGACCTGCGCACCGGCGTGCAGACCTCCGACACCGCGGGCGTGCTCGACGGCGATCTCGACGAGTTCATGGCGGCGACCTTGGCGCAGCGCGCCTTCGGCACCACGCCGGGCGCGATCGAGGATGTGGATTGATGCCGCGCGTCGCATTCATCGGCCTCGGTCGCATGGGGCACGGCATGGCCGGCCGTTATCTCGATGCGGGCTTTGCGGTCACGGTCTGGAACAGGAGCCGGGCGAAGGCGGAGGATCTGATCGTGCGCGGCGCGCACTGGGCAACCTCGCCGGAGGATGCCGCAATCGACGCCGACGCGGTCGTGACCATGGTCGCCGACGATCAGGCCTCGCGCGCGGTCTGGCTCGGCCAGGACGGCGCGGCTGCGACCATGAAGGCGGGGACGCTGGCGATCGAATGCTCGACGGTGTCCTATCATCACGCGCTCAGTCTGTCCCGTGAACTGCATGCGCGCGGGCTGATCTATATCGATTGCCCGGTCACCGGCCTGCCGGATGCGGCCGCGAGCGGAAAATTGACGCTTCTGGTCGGCGCCAACGCCGCCGATCTCGACAAGGCGCGGCCGTTTCTCACGCCGCTCTCGAGCACCATCCGGCATTTCGGCGAGGTCGGGACCGGCACGGTGTATAAGCTGATCAACAACCTGATGGGCGCGATCCAGATCGCCGGCATCGCGGAGGGGCTTGCGATTGCCGAGCAGGCCGGCCTCGACATGAAGCTCGTGCTGGAAGCGGTCGAGAGCGGCGTCGCCGCGAGCCCGCAGGTGATCCGCCACTCCAAGCGCATGGCGGCGCGTAATTTCACCGGGGCGACCTTTACCGCCTCGCTCCGCCACAAGGACGCCGCCTACGCCGTGGCGCTGGCGGAAAGCCTGCTGGCCGATGCGCCCGTCGTAGGCCGCGCGGCGGTCGCGGCCTACGAGCGGGCGAAGTCGGTTGCTCCCGACGACGACGAAGCCAAGATGATCGAGATCGTGTCGCGGCCGAAATAGGCGATTGCAGTCACGATGCAGATCATCTGAAATCGGGTGGACGGGGTTGCGGCGGCGGATCACGGTGCGGCACGGCGGGTCGGATCGTACGAGAGATGAGTAGCTGATGGTTGCCAAGGACGGGCGGGTTGACGCCAGGGATTGGTCGCTACTCGGAGTGCTGTCAGTTCTCTGGGGCGGATCATTCTTCTTCAACGGCTTGGCGCTGAAGCAATTGCCGCCGCTGACGCTGGTGTTGCTGCGCGTCGCTCTCGCCGCGTTGATCCTGCTTCCGCTCGTGCGGGCGTATCGCATCGATTTCCCGAAGGGATTTGCGGGCTGGAAACCGTTCTTCGCGGTCGCCTTCTTCAACAACGTGCTGCCGTTTTCGCTGATCGTGACGGGCCAGACCTTCATCGCGAGCGGGCTCGCCTCGATCCTGAACGCGACCACGCCGTTGTTCACGGTGGCTGTTCTGGCCGTGGCCGGCGAGGAGAAGCTGTTCGCTCGGCGCGTTGGCGGCGTCATCGCCGGGCTGATCGGCGTGATTATTCTGCGCGGCGGTTTTGGGCTTGAGGTGGCGGGGCAGGGCATCGGCGTCCTGCTCTGCCTGGCGGCGGCTGCAAGTTACGGCGTGGCGGCGCTGCTGGCGCGGCGGCATCTTGCCAACTCGCCGCCGCTTGCCTCCGCGACCTTTCAGCTGCTCGCGTCCAGCGCGATGATGACCGTCGTCGCGGGCATCGTCGAGCGTCCCTGGACGCTGCCGATGCCTGGAGCTTCGACCTGGCTTGCCGTGATCGGCCTGGCCGCGCTGTCGACCGCGCTCGCCTACATCGTGTTCTTCCAGATCCTGCGGCGCTCCGGCGCGACCAATGTCATGCTGGTCACGCTGCTCATTCCCGTCACCGCGATCCTGCTCGGATATCTGGTGCTGGGCGAGAGCATTTCGCTCCGCGAGATCGCAGGCGCGCTGGTAATCGGCAGCGCGCTCTTGCTGATCGACGGACGCGTGCTCAAGATGTTCCGCGCGGCGCCGTCGCGCTCCAAGCCGCAAACCAGCCGGTGAATCTGCCGCTGTCACGCGCGCCGCCGTGCCAGGCCGCGTACACGTCGCCATCGCCTGCGACGAGCAGCACGACATCGAGCCCCTTGGACCGCCGCACATCTCGACGCCGATGCGGCGGCCGAGCGCTTTCAGGTAGGCGTAGGTGAGGGGATCGTCGCTCGCCCGCACGATCTGGATGCGGCCGGTGCCGTCGGCGTGAATCACCGCCGGAATCTTGTCGCACGCGTGCGGTTTCGAGCGCGCGGTCAGCACCATGTAATTGTAGGCGTTGTAGTCGGCGTCGGAGGCGCCGTCGAGCAGGTCGAAATAGTCCTGCGCGGCCTCCAACGTCGCCATCGGCGCCAGCGGCCGGATCGCTTCGCGATATTTGACGCGCTCGTTGAGCCGCTCGCGGACTTGCGGATCGCACGGGTTGGCGAAGATCGAGCGGTGGCCGAGCGCGCGCGGGCCGGTTTCGGCCGCGCCCTGATAGAGCGCGATGACGCCGCCTTGCGCCACCATGAACGCCATCAGGTCGGCGATCGTGTCGCGGCCTGCTTCCGTGGCGATCGATCCGACCGGACGCGAGGCGATGTCGTCAGCCGCGAGCGCCGTTGCGATGTCCGCGCGCGACGGCGGCAGGCCGCAGTAGAACGCGTGCGTCATGGGCGCGCCGCGCGGGCTGCCCGCCAGATGCGCGAACAGCCAGGCCGCGCCGATGGTGACGCCGGGATCGCCCGGCACCGGCGGCACCCACAGATGCAGCCGCGCGTCGCGCGCTTGAACGTTTCTGAACCACGCCGTGTCGAAATGCTCCAGCAGCCGCATATTGCCGACCGCGTTCAGCGCGACGCCGCCGGTCAGCACCAGCCGGCTCGCAGCCGTGAAGCGCAGCAGATGATCCACCACATGGATCATGGCGTCCTCGAACACGAGCTGCGTCGCCGCCGCTTTGTC
>WNFD01005761.1_pt1 | contig 21768 bp, 21 predicted proteins | sample 5400491 | NCBI WGS metagenome assembly WNFD01 (sample SAMN13153343, study PRJNA577476) | soil metagenome | isolation source: 120 cm saprolite under Douglas fir tree site 2 hole 2 replicate 2 | place: USA:California | collected 2015-04-18
CGTGGTGGTTTGCTGATTCAACTTGCGCGTAATGTCGGGAACCCGGGCAAAACCGCTTACATCGTTAAAAGCCGCCTGCGCCATGGGAGCCGCCGGCGCGGAACTGGTTTCAACCACGGGCGCCGGCGCAACCGGGGAATGCTCCACCGCATATTGCGGCGTCATTCCTGCTGTCAGGTAAAGCTGCTGCAGTTCGGGATTGTGGTCCTCTTCGTGCGGAAATAGTTGATGGATGCGTTGCAGACGTTCCAGAGCTTTGTTACGCATGCCGTACTGCACAAGAATTTCCGCCTGCAGCATCAAGTCCTGCAGCGTGCCCGCGCCCAAAGTTTTCTCTTCGTTGTTGTTGCGCACCGGCTGAACCGGGGCTGTCCCGCCAAAGCGCGAGGCGATCACTTCATAGCGGCCCGCCTCAATTTTGCCCTTCAGCACTTCCAAGCGCTTCTGGTGTCCCGGCTCGTAGGCATCGATTTCCGCCGCGCGGTCCAGAGCGTCTCCAGCCTTCAAATAATTCCCCTGTAGGCAATAGAGATCGAACAGCTTCAACAGCGTCGCACAATAATCAGCTTCGCGGTTTGCGGTGTTGAACTGATCAGCCAGGAACTCCAGCATCTCAACCGACGGCCGGTGCCCCGCCACAATGTCCTGCATCATGGCCAGGAACGCGCGGCGCTCGCCTTTGTGGCGTTGGAACTGTTCGAGTTTCCCGGCCAGCGCCACGGCTTCTGCGTCAAGCTGCGAATCCAGGAATCCACCGATCAGGTCTCGCACCTGCTCGATACGCGAAGGGTTCTGCTCAAAGATTTGCCACACTAGCGGCGACGCCTCGCTCAGACGATTGGCGCTCAGCAGGGCGCGCGCGTACAGTTCGCGAAATTCCGGCGAAGCGCTTCCCGTGCTGGTCAGGGGCTCAAGGACGAAAATCGCCGCCCCCACCTGTTGTTCCTGCATCAGACATTTAGCGTAGCCGAGGGCGATGGCCTCGTCCGTAGCATCTTCCGCATACGCCTTCTCGTACCACTGATTGGGCTTTCCCCCCGAAGCCTCCGCCTGTTGCGCCAGGTTCAGGAACGCCGTCGCCGCCTGCTTGTCGTCGCCCGCCTCGGAACATAACTCACCCAAGCGTGCCATGTTTCGCTCAGAGCCATCGAGCGCCACCATTTTCTTCAACAACTGCAACGCGTCAGTCCTGCGCCCTTGTTTGGAAAATTCTTCCAGCGCCGATTCATAGGTTTCGAGCGCCAATTTGCGATTGGACTTTTCCAGCAATTCCGCGAAACGAACCCTCTGCTCGCAACTTGGATTGGCAAACCGCGCCAGCTTCTTGTAGGTGAGGCTGGCCCGCATGGCGTCGCCCGCGGCCAGTTGCCGTTCAAACAATTCCCCCAGCAATTGCACCGCTTCCGGCAGCCGCTGCAGTGACAAGCAAAGGTCTGCCGTCATTTGCCGGACGGTGTCATTCTCCGGATCGAGAGCCAGGGTTTGCAGAAACTCTTCCAGAGCTTCGCCGGCCTTGCCTTTTTGCAGCAGTTTCTCGCCGCGTTCCACACGCCTGGCGATGTCTTGGCGGTCAGCCCGTTTTGAAGTCTCGGCCATGGGAAGGTATCCACCCCAGAATGCCGAAAAACGGCGCCCCTGGGCACCGCGCGGCATGCGCGGAGTAGTCCAACTCAAAATTCTAGGCAGCTAGGAAGTGCCCAGCAACGCAGTACCCGATTCCGCGATTACGAAGGTCACACCGGCGCCGTAATTTGACTCTGACAATTACTCAAGTAAGCGTCCCCGGCGGTTTCTAATGTCGCTCCTTCGCCTCGCGGCTCTAAGCTGGCGGAGACCCAGGAGTGTTTCCTCTGGGCTGACGAGTTCGTCCTCATGATGCAAGCCGCAATCCTTGCCACCTCAAGACCCGAGAACCTGCTGGCTTTAGCTGCCATCGGGGCGGCCCTGGGCTCGTACTGGTTCTATAAAGGATTCCAGCTGCTGCAGCGCAAGCGCCTCATCCTGAACACTCCTGCGTCCAGGATTCGCAGCGCCTCCATGGGCTTGGTCGAAATCAGCGGACTCGCCGCCGGCCCCTACGTCCTCACTTCGCCCTTCAAGCAGGCTGAGTGTTATTACTATCGCAGCACTGCCTGGCAGCTAAAACAGCGTGGCAAAAACAGTGAGTGGGTGAAGGTCGCGGAGGAAACTCTGCACGTTCCTTTTTACTTGGACGACGACACCGGCAAAGTCCTGGTAGATCCGCGCGGCGCCGAGATGGACCTGCACTGTGACCTCAGCGAGCAGTACCACCGCTCAATATTATTCAGCGGCCCGGAAATGCCCGGTTGTGTTGCCGAATTTCTTGCCCGCTATGGGGTTGATCCCGACAAACGAATCAAAGTCGAAGAACACTGCATCAAGCCCAAAAATTTCCTGTTCGCGCTCGGGACCCTGTCGCAAAATCCCGGCTTGGACGCCAGCATCCGCCCCGCCTGGGCGGAGCGCGCAGGCCAGAAGTTAGTGGCGCCGGTTGAAACGGAAGACATTGCTGCGCAGCAAATCATCCGCCTCTCTGGCGAAACCAGGGGCCTGCCCGCCGCCGAAATGACGCAGCAACAAAAGATCGCCGCTGCCTTGGTGAAAGCCGGCATCTCGAATCCCGCCGCTTGGTCGGCTGCGGCAGTGAAGACGCAGTCCGCCACCACGGTACAAATGAAAACTGTCCCAGTCGTCCAGCGAAAGGCCGAACCCGAAGGGTCGGAAGGCTTCGATCTCCATCCTCCCGTCGTCTTGATGCAAGGCAGCCACCAGCCCGCCTTCTTCATTTCCTGGAGAAGCCAGCGCGACGTGGTCAACTCTCTCGGCTGGAAATCGAGCCTCATGATCTGGGGAGGCCCCGCTCTAACGCTAGCCTCGGTTTATTTCTTGCTTGCCTATTTCCATTGGCTGTAAACTGCGCTCCAGCACGGAGAGAGCAATGAACACCATCATTCTGCTGGCATTTCTGTTCGTGATCGTCGGCTTCTTTGTCTATCTAATCACGCTTTACAACGGTCTGGTCGCGCTCAAGAACGACATTGATAAGTCCTGGGCCAACATCGATGTCCTGTTGAAGCAGCGGCACGATGAGCTCACCAAGCTGCTCGACGTGACCAGGGGATACATGGAATTCGAGCGCGATACGCTGACCAAAATCACCCAGGCCCGCAGCCAGTTTTCGCAAGCCGTCACTTTCGATCAGAAAGCCCAAGCCGACCAGAACATGACTTCCGCGCTGCGTGGATTTTTCGCCGTGGCCGAGAACTATCCCGACCTGAAAGCCAACAGCAACTTCCAGCAACTGCAGCGCCGCATCACTGAACTGGAAAATCAGATTGCCGACCGCCGCGAGTTCTACAACGACTCCGTCAACACCTTCAACATCCGCATCCAGCAAGTCCCCGACACCTTCGTCGCCGCCTTCATGCAACTAACTCCGCGTCCCCTGTTGAAAGTAGATGAAGCCGACAAGACCGATGTGCAGATGTCGTTCGCGCCAGGAAAATGATGGCCTACGGAAAAATGACCGTACCAAAAACGCCCACGTAGGGACGGCCCGCGGGACCGGCTGTGCCCGGGCCAAAGGCTCGGTCTCACCGTGAAACCCTCAATCGTACTTCTCGTACAGAACCGACTTCCTCTCCCACCCCAAAGCCTTCAGCAGTTCGCGATTAGCCTTCACCATCTTGTCCAGTCCGCAGATATACGCATGCGCGTCGGCCCGCCCCCGAGCGATTTGCGGCAGATGCTCCTGCACATACCCCCGCAACCCTTGCCATTCCGCACTCCCGCGGCTGAGCGTCGGCAGATAATTAAAATTCTCATGCGCCCGCGCCAGCCGCACGAATTCTTCGTGATAGTAAATGTCTTTCTCCGTGCGATTCCCAAACACCAGCCAAAGCTGCTTCCCCTGATGCCGCGCCGGGTCTGCCAAAAGCCAATGCAGCATGGAGCGGAACGGCGCAATGCCCGTGCCCGTAGCGATAAAAATCGTGTCGCGCATCGGCGGACGCAGAATGAAATCTCCAAACGGCCCCTGGCAGGAAATCTCGTCGGATTTCCTCACCGTCCGCCTTGGTATGTTTGAGCGACAGCCATTGGCCGGGGACAAAGCCAAAGCGCGGGACATCCTCCATCTCGAATTCCAGATGACGCGTGATTCCGGAGAGCCAGTTGGAGTGAATAAGCCGCGCGCGAAAGTTCTGGAATGGAGACATTTACAAAATTCTAGATGAGGTTGATGGGCCAGTGGGTGCGCAGTGAGGCAGCGAAAGTCGAACCTGAAGCCTGAAGCTCGCTTTTTACTCCACCGTCACCGATTTCGCCAAATTCCGCGGCTGGTCCACGTCACAACCTCGCCGCACCGCGATGTGATACGCCAGCAACTGCAGCGGCACGATCTCCAGGATGGGCAGCAACTCCTCCGGCGCTTCCGGAACATAAATTACATGGTCTGCTGCTTCCTTGATCTCATGATCTCCCTCGGTCGCGAGTGCGATCACCTGCCCTGAGCGGGCCTTGACTTCTTTCAGGTTGGAACAGGTCTTTTCGTAGCGCACCATCGAAAGAGCGTCCTTTGGATCGCGGGTCGCAATGATCACCACCGGCAGATTTTCGTCAATCAGAGCATTAGGCCCGTGTTTCATCTCGCCTGCGGGATAGCCTTCCGCGTGAATGTAGGAAATCTCTTTGAGTTTCAGCGCGCCTTCAAGAGCGATGGGGTAATGAATGCCGCGACCCAGAAAAAGAAAATCCTGCGAGCGGACGTACTGTTTCGCCAGGTCTTCACAGTCTTCTTCGTGGGTGAGCAGGTGCTCGAGTTTGCCAGGAATGCAGGTGAGTTCGTGGATCGCATCTTTCGCCCGGTCAGCCGAGATGGCACCCCGCGCCTGGCCCAGATAAAGCGCGAACAAATAAAGCGCTGTCAACTGCGCGGTAAATGCCTTGGTGGAGGCGACTCCAATTTCCGGCCCGGCGTGAGTGTAAATGGTCCCCGCCGCCTCGCGTGTAATCATGGATCCCACCACGTTGCAGATGGCCAGCGTTTTCGACCCTTTAGCTTTGGCTTCCCGCTGCGCGGCAATCGTGTCAGCGGTCTCGCCAGATTGCGAAATCACAATTGTGATTGTGTCCTGCGGGACAATCGGATCGCGATAGCGCCACTCACTGGCGTAATCCACTTCCACCGGAATCCGCGCCATCCGCTCGATCATGAATTTGCCGGCCTGCGCTGCATGCCAACTGGTTCCGCAGGCCGCGATGTTGATCTTCTTGGCCGCCTTGAACTCGGCCTCCGTGATTTCCATCTCGTCCAGATACACGTGCCCGGTTTCCTGCGAGATTCTTCCTAAAGTCGTATCCCGGACCGAGCGCGGCTGCTCATAAATCTCTTTGAGCATAAAGTGCTTAAAGCCGCCCTTTTCCGCCATGATCGGGTCCCAGGTAACGTGCTGCACCTGGCGCACGATAGGTTGTCCGTTAAAGTCGGTAAGCCGCACGCCTTCTGGCGTAATCACTGCCAGATCGCCGTCGGCCAGGAAAAACAGGTCGCGCGTGTGGTACAGAATGGCGGGCACATCCGAGGCCACGAAATACTCGTCCTTACCCAGCCCGATCACCGCCGGCGGCCCGTTGCGCGCCGCCACAATTGTGTTCGGCTCATCCACACTAATGACCGCAAGCGCAAATACTCCCTTAAGTTGCACCACCGTCTTGCGCACCGCTTCTTCCAGCGACGGCCGGTGTCCGTTTCCACTTTGCAGGTAATGCTTCTCGATCAAATGAGCGATGACTTCGGTGTCCGTCTCGGTGCCGAAGCGGTGCCCTTCTTCCGCCAGCTAATTCTCGATAATCCCGTTGTGCACCACGACTATTTTGCCGGTGCAATCGCGATGCGGATGAGCATTCTCTTCGGTGGGACGTCCGTGCGTGGCCCAGCGGGTGTGGCCAATTCCATAGGTGCCGTCGAGCGGCTTCAGCCGGATGACCTCTTCCAGGTTGCGCAGCTTGCCTTCGGCGCGGCGGATCTGCAATCCCTCACCGTTACCGCTTACGGCAATACCTGCTGAGTCGTACCCGCGGTATTCCAAACGCCTCAAGCCCTCAAGAATGACCGGGACGACCCGCTTCTTGCCTACGTATCCCACGATTCCGCACATGCCGACAACTCCTATGAGTGTGTGGGGAGGTAAGTTCGAAGCATCGCTGCGCCGAACCTGAAAACTGCCAAACTACGCTACTCTTCGATCGAATAGCGGAACTCTTCTATCACCGGGTTGGTTAGTACTTCCCGCGCAATGCGATTGACTTCGCTCTCCGCTTGCGTCCGATCCAGACCGCCACGCAGCGTCAGCTCGAAAAATTTCCCTTGCCGCACGTCCTGTAACCCACTGTACCCCATCTTGTGAAGCGCTCCCTGGATGGTTTTGCCCTGCGGATCCAGGACGCTCCGCTTCAGCGAAACATACACGTATGCTTTCATGGGGATGACCTATTATACGGTACTGGGCAAACGGACCACCCAGCTCGATGACCAAAGTGTTTGCCTGTTTTCGGGTAATACTTCATGCTCGTTCACCCCGACGGGCCCCGAGGCAGCCGAAAAGAAAGTGGTTACTAAACAGTAAGTTTAGGCTATGATTTCTAACAATTAAGGGCACTTCGCACGAGGGGGAGTTGGGAAATGGTTCGTGCAACTGGTTCCAGAGCGCCACTCAAATAATAATAGCCTTAGCTCCGGTTCTGACGAATTCTCTAGCCACTACCAGGCCCTGCTGCAAACTGCCGATCCGGTGGCCACTGCGCACAGCATGCGCGGGTTGTTTGCTGAATTATTGAAGCAGTTTGAGCACAACATCCGCTTCGATCATCTCGATTTTGGTCTGCATGACCCTGCCCGCAATGTGCTAGTAACTCATCCCTTGCTGCAAAAAGGGGCCTTCGAAATCCCCGGCGAACTTCCGGTAGAGGGATCGCTGGAGCTGGTCTTGCGACAGCACCACACCATTGAAGTGCGAGATGTCGAAACCGAGGCTGGGTTTGCCGATCTGCGGACAATCGCCCAAAAGGGCGGTTTCCGCTCCTTCCGAGTCATTCCATTGACCACCGAAAGACGCACCCTGGGCACTCTGGGCGTCGGACGGGTGTCGCCCGGAACCTTTTCCGAGGAGGACATCCGGTTCGTCCATCATGTGGCAGAGCTGGTCGCCCTGGTCCTTGAAAATGCGCTCATGGCGGAAGTGCTTAGCAAAGAAAGAACGCGGCTCGAAACTCTGTTGAGCGTCAGCACTGCCCTGGTCTCCAGCCTCAATGTCCATAAGTTGTTTCAGCAGGTTTCTGCCTCCATACGCCGGGTAGTGCGGCAGGGTTTCACCCATCTGGCCTTGTATGACGAAAACGCGGACGCGATGCGGACTTACGTTCTTGATGTCGTGAACAACCGCGATTTCGTGCCCCCGGAAACCCTGGTGCCAGTTTCTGAATGTCCCTCAGGAATTGCGTTCGCGCTGGGCGAGCGAAAAGTGTTCAGCAGTGCCGACCTCGAATCAATAAACTCCACGGTCACCCGCAATCTCCTGGCCCACGGAGTACGGACGGTTTGTTGTTTCCCTTTGGTGAGCCGCGGCCGCAAACTCGGAACCCTAGGCCTTTCCAGCTTCACTGAAAATGCCTTTCCCCCGAGCGACCTCGACCTGTTGGCGCAAATTGCCTCGCAGGTGGCAATCGCAGTGGACAACGCCCGCGCCTACGACGAGATCGCGAAACTCAAAGACCGGCTGGCCAAGGAAAAACTGTATCTCGAGGAGGAACTTCACTCAGGCAGGTACTGAAGCGAGTAGAGATCGCAGCACCCAGTGATGCGACCGTGTTAGTCCTGGGCGAAACCGGGACCGGCAAGGAGTTGATCGCGCGCGCCTTGCACCGCTTAAGTTCGCGCGTTGACGGCAATTTTATCAAGCTGAATTGCGCCGCCATACCTACCGGCCTGCTGGAGAGTGAGCTGTTCGGGCACGAGAAAGGCGCCTTCACTGGCGCCATCAGCCAGAAAATCGGACGCCTCGAACTTGCCGACAAAGGGACCATCTTCCTGGACGAAATCGGCGACATCCCCATGGAGCTTCAACCCAAACTGCTTCGAGTCTTGCAGTACCACGAGTTCGAGCGACTGGGAGGCCTTCGTACCATCCACGTTAACGCCCGTTTGATCGCCGCCACCAACCGCGACCTGGCCCAGGCAGTTGCCGAGCACCAGTTCCGCAGCGATTTGTTCTATCGCCTGAATGTCTTCCCCATACACACGCCGCCCTTGCGGGAACGGACTGGAGATATACCGCTGCTGGTGCGCTATTTTGTCCAGAAATTCGCGCGCAGGATGAACCAAAGCATTGAGTCCATTCCCACCGAGATCATCCGCGAATTGGAGCGCTGGCACTGGCCCGGAAACATCCGCGAACTGGAGAACTTCATTGAACGCTCCGTCATCCTGACTCCAGGCCCGGTCTTCTTTGCTCCCGTGGCCGAGTTGCGGGCCTCCTCTCCTGAGCGGTCACGAACGGGAACCACACTCCAGGACGTCGAACGCGAATACATCCTCCTCACCCTCCGCGAATCGAGTGGCGTAATCGCCGGGGCCCACGGTGCCGCCGCCAAACTGGGCATGAAACGCACAACACTACAATCGCGCATGCAAAAGCTAGGAATTACCCGGGAAGAATATGATGCCTCGCCGCGTTCGCCTTAGCGCCAGCGGACAGCAGGCCCTTCGACTCCGTAGCTGCTTCGCATTCGCGAAGCAGCCACTCCGCTCAGGATGACAAGAGAATCGACGCAGCATTTACAATTCGCTGCATGTCTCCGCGAGTGACTGGCCTCATTCCTATAGCCCACGCTGCCGACGTGCAGCGTTCGGTCAGCTTCTACGAACTGTTTGGACTCAAAGTGCGAAACACCCTTAAGGCCGCCGATGGAACACTCGTCTGGGCGCACGTCGAATGCGAACTCGCCGAACTAATGTTTACCCGCGCGGATGCCCCGGTCGTCGCCAGCCAACAATCAGTCCTGTTCTATCTCTACAGCCCGGATCTCGTCGCCTTGCGGGAAAATCTACTTGCCAAGGGCCTATCGGCCTCGGGAATTACCTATCCCAGTTACATGCCCGGAGGTGAAATACGCGTGGAAGACCCCGACGGTTACGTGTTGCTGATTGGGCAGGCGGGGTGAGGGTACACGAAACGCCCTAATCGTATGCGGACAGCGGAAAAACCCGTGCAGATCACCTCTGGCGTTAAGCCCCGTCGCGGATGTCTCGGCTGCCTCGGGCAGCTAGTGTGGCAGTCCGCAGTAGTGTTGGTGCTGGGGATGATTCTGGTGGCCGCCATGACCGGACTGTTCTATCCCTGGGCCTTCTATCTTGGAGGAAAATTCCACATCATTCCCTACTGGCAAGGCTGGGGAAAGCTGCATGCAAAAAGCGGTGACTATGTTCTATTCGTGCGTTTCGAGCCCACGCCGCGCGGCAGCCGGATTATCCCCCACTCGAACTTAACGGGGGTGGGCTATCTCTGCACCCCGCGTGGAGAGCAGTTTCGGCTCCACCTCGGTGGCAGCATGAGGCCGCATCTCAACCTCTCGACTGACGGGGAGCCCATTGATCTCTATATGAGTTACTGGCCAGCCCTCTATGGGCAATTCATTTCGGACCGTCGCCCTAGTCTGGAGTTGCGCGGGCACTGGAAGAATCCTGATCTGGTGATGGATGATCACGGCAGCATTTTTCGGGCATTTCTCGCCGACGGCAGCGTGTACCACGGCCACGATACGAATCATCCTTACAATGGCGAAATTGTGCCGGCTACGCTGGCGAATGGATCGTATTCGGAGTTTGAGGCGGCGTGTGCGGCGGGGAAGCACTGAAAGGCCAGCAAGCAAAATGAAAGCAGCTACAGAAAAGAAAATAATCCGTTGCGGATGGGCGACGAACGATCTCGCCATTCTTTATCATGATCGCGAATGGGGCGTCCCCCAGCACGACGACCGAGTGCTGTTCGAATTCCTCGTCCTGGAAGGCGCGCAGGCCGGACTCAGTTGGGACACCATTCTCAGGAAGCGCGAAAATTATCGTGCAGCATTCGATAATTTCGACGCCAGGAAGATTTCCCGTTACAACCAGCGCAAACTGGACTCGCTAATGCGCAACGAAGGCATCGTCCGCAACCGATTGAAGATTTTGTCAGCCGCGAAAAACGCGAAGGCGTTTCTGGAAGTGCAAGCCGAATTCGGGTCATTCGACCGCTACGTTTGGCAATTCGTCGGTGGCAAGCCGCGCGTGAACGCCTTGAAGAGTTTGCAGCAAATCCCGAGCCACACAGCCGAATCGGATGCGCTGAGCAAAGACTTGAAGAAGCGCGGATTCACCTTCGTTGGATCAACCATCTGCTACGCCTTCATGCAGGCGGTCGGGATGGTGAATGATCATGTGGTGACGTGCTTCCGGTATGGGGAGATCCAGAGTGGCCGCTCAAGGTTACTGCTTGAAAGCGACGAGAGTTTGTCTGAGCAGAAGGCTGGCCGCATCCGACAAGCTTAAATCGTCAGGCACACGTTCAAAGTTGCTGTGAAGTTCTTTCTGTTGCACGCAGATACTCTTGAACAGCAGTGCTTTCCCCCGCATGTTCACGGTCATCTCCGTGACTTCCCAATCGCCCGGTGCGATTTCGGCCCGTCTTATCGTGAACTGGCCGCCCTTTTCGAGGTGCCCCAGTAACCCTCCAGCGAACTTAACCTCATTCGTGAGCTGGCCATTGATGCTGACCAGACGCTGCTGCCTGGCATCCACCCACATTTCTCCCGCCATTTGCTGCAGGACCTTTCCTTCACGTGAAGGAGGCCGGAAATAGGGGTTGGGCCGAAAGATCACTTTTGTTAAGTTCCCACTTTCGCCTGCGTAGTCAAAGACAAATGCGTCAGGGATCATCTGCATAAGCACGCTGCACTGTTCAGCGTCCTTCCGGCGGGTTTCTTCCGCCTTCCGCTGCTCGTAAGAGCTGTGAGAGAACCTCAGGATGCGTTCGATCTCGTCGCTCGCCTGCGCGTCGGTTAAGGGATTACCCGCAATCGACAGCAACCGATCGAGCGATCCAGATTTTGTTTCGACCACCTCTCTGATTTCTTGCTTGCCATCCGATTCCTTATCCAGTCGATACTTCCAGCGAATCTCGGAAACACCCGCCGGGCGCAGTTCGTTGTGGATGACGGCTTTGACTAGATCGGCAGGAGAGATCTGGGTTTTGGCTTGCGACTCGGCTACTACGATATGCGGAGCCAAAAGTAAGATGACGGCGACAAGCGACGCTCGTAATCGCGCTATGGTCACGATCCGGCTCCTGGAGGTAATCTCACCTTAAGGAACTCGGCCCGCGATAACAATCAGTAGGATGGGGTAGCAACGTAGGGGAAATCACTGATTCTCGTCTAAATATGTCTAAATATCGGGCGGAGCGGAGCGGAGTCTCGGGAACTACCATTTCTCTTGAAAATACAATGAAAAGGTGTTCCGTTGTCAGGCTGTGCCGAAGGTTTGGTTCCAGGTCGCGCGGACTATGCGCAGGAGTGACGGATACACGATCAGCTTGCGGAACGGGTCGATCAGGGCCATATAGACCGGCGTGAAGCGGCCGACGCTGCGCACGTAAACGCCGAAATAGAAGCGGTAGGCATTTGCCGTTTCAACGAGGGCGCTCAGCGCCCCGGCGTGGGCGGTGCGGTTGATCAGCTCGAGGAGTTGCTCGTTTTCGAAGCGGTACACGACGCGGAAAAGACCCTCGCGCGTACCCGCCGGCGCAAGGGACTTCGAGCGATCGTCGGTCGTCAGACGCGTTGTGAAGGGCTCCCACGCGGTTGCGGCTGGCTCGCGGTCCCACCCAAGGAGCCGGCCGACGGAGAGACGGATGTTTAGGAGCGTACGCACAACCGGCGAGGGTGTGAGCAGACAAGAGCTTGTCATCCGCAAAAACTCATCCAGCGTTATGCCGGAGCGCGTCCGCGGCAGATCGACGGCCCACGCGTCGTGAAGCGGCACGCCAGCAAGAAAGTCGTGGACCCGCAGTGGCAGCCGTTCGAACTCTTCCGGTGAGATCTGTGGCATCAGGCCTCCTTTGTCGTCAATGAGTTCTATCGCGATGCTACGCCTACAACCTCACAACTTCCGAGTTGCCGACCGCTGCTAGATACCGTCGGGAGTATCGTGAGAACACCTCTCGGCGTTCACCTTGGCGCAAGCAGGCCCGGGGTTCTTCGACTGCGTAACTGCTTCGCGCAGCGAAGCAGCCACTCCGCTCAGAGTTTGTGACTTTTTTGCTGCGTTTTATGGTTACACAAAGTTATAAGAGAGCATGAGCGATGAAGGCAAGAAGCTAGAACGAGCAGAGGGGCAGGCGGCGCTACGGTTACGAGTACCGGAGCGGCGGCAGATGGCGATGGTGGTGCAGTGTCCGGACGACTTGGTGGCGGCCGAGCATGCGGTGCGGATGGTGGCGGCGCTGGTGGAGACACTGGATGTGTCGGGCTTTGGCGAGCCCATCAAGGCGCGCGAGGGAGTGGCCGGTCGAGACGCCACCGATCCGGGGTTACTGGTGGGGTTGTGGTTGTATGCCTGTATTCGCGGGATCGGATCGGCGCGGGAGTTGGCACGGCGCTGTGAGGAGAGCGCGGCGTTCCGCTGGCTGTGCGGGGGAGTGACGGTGAATCACCGGTTGCTGTCGGATTTTCGTGGCGACCACGGAGCGGCGCTGGATGAGTTGTTCACGCAGGTGATCGCATCGCTGGTGGACAAGGAACTGGTGTCGGTGAGCCGGGTGAGCCAGGACGGAGTGCGGGTGCGGGTGAGTGCGGGGGCGGGAAGTTTTCGCCGGGAAGAGCGCTTGCAGAAGTTGCTGGCGGAGTCGAAGCAGCACGTCGAGGAGTTAGGGCGGCAACTGGAGAATCCGGAAACTTCGGCGGGGTTGTCGACGAAGCAGCGAGCGGCGCGGCGGCGTGCGGCGAAAGAGAAGCAGCAACGATTGGAGCAGGCCATCGCGCAGTTGCCGGAGTTGAAACAGAAGCAGGAGGAAGCGGCCCAGAAGGCGGGGAGTGGAAAGCATGGGCAAAAGATCCGCGACAAGGAGCCGCGGGTGAGCACCAGCGACGCGGAAGCGCGGGTGATGAAGATGCCGAACGGGGGATTCAATCCGGCGTGCAACGTGCAGTTGGCGAGCGACACCGAGAGTCGCGCCATCGTGGGCGTGGAGGTCAGCCACGAAGGATCGGACTCGGCGGGACTGAGTGAACCGATGCGCGAGCAGGTGGAGCAGCGTAGCGGAAGCAAGGTGGATCAACACCTGCTGGATGGTGGTTACTTGCGTATGGCCGACATCGAGCAAGCGCACGAGCAGGGCGTGAAACTGTTCGTGCCGCCGAAGCCGGCCCGAAATTTGCATCGGCGCGGCCGCGAACTGGAACCGAAGCCGGGCGACAGCGAGGCGATTCTTGCGTGGAAGGGGCGCATGGCGAGTGCGGAGGGTAAAGAAATTTATCGGCAAAGGGCGGCGACGAGTGAAACCGTCAATGCCGATCTGCGCAGTTATCGCGGGTTAACGCAACTCACGGTGCGCGGACTGTCTAAGATCAAGTGCGTGGCGTTATGGTGCGCACTGGCGTACAACGTGATGCACTTCGGCCCGGCACTGCTGCATAAGTAAGCAGCAAGAACCAAAACGCTATACCGGGAGGGTGGCGAGGTGGTCCAAAAAACTCGGCACTCGCCCCACGGCTACGACGGATCGACACTACGATCCATCGCGGAACTACCAAATCTTGATGGCAGAGAACGAAAACTAAATTTAGTCACAGCCTCTCAGGATGACAGGGCTGGGTGGAGTTGCGGGTATAATCCAGGCACCAAAAAACAATGAGGGATTGCAATGATAATGATGATAATGACAAAGAAGCTTCTGCATTCTGCCGGCCATGTGACGTGCGCTTTATTGTTGATTCTTGCCTTCGGTACGCTAGCGAGCGCGCAGTCGGTCAGCTACCATCTGCTGAAAAAAGTCCCGTTGGGAGCTGCACCGGGCGGAGGCGAATATTTTGACTATGTCATGGCGGATTCCGACGCCCGCCGCGTATACGTTTCGCACGGCACCGAGGTCAAGGTCGTTGACGCTGATACCGGGGACGTTGTCGGCACAATTACCGGCTTAAAAAAGTGCCATGGAATCGCAGTTGCCGACGGGAAGGGATTCATCACCGACGGCGACGAAGGGAAAGTGTTCGTCTTCGATACGAAGACTCTGAAGATTACCGGCGAGATCAAAACCGCAGACGATTCGGATTCGATTATTTATGATCCGGCTTCTAAACACATTTTTGTCTTCAACGGCGACTCGCATAGTGCTTCAGTGATTGATCCGGTGAGCGCAACCGTGGTGAAGACAATCGACATGGGAGGCGGCCCAGAATTCGCCGTCGCCGATGGCAAGGGCATGGTCTTCAACAACATTGAAGACAAAAACGAAGTGGCGGCGATCGATTCTCAAACCCTGACCATCAAGGCGCGCTGGCCTGTGGCGCCCGCGGGAGCTCCGACGGCGCTTGCCATGGATCGCGAACATCGCCTCCTGTTCTCCGCCGGGCGCAAGCCGCAGATGGTTGTAATGCTGGACGCCGATACGGGAAAAGTCCTGCAATCGATGCCCATCAGCGCGGGAGCCGATGCGGCGGTTTTTGAGAACGAAACTGGACTGTTGTTCGTCTCGACCCGCGAGGGGATGGTGCACATTTTCCATGAAGATTCACCCACCAAACTCAGCGAAGTCCAGACCCTCAAGACCGAGTACGGAGCCAAAACGATGGCACTCGACACGAAAACCCACAATCTCTATCTGAGCACAACGGAGTTTGCTGAACCTGGTGCGAATGGTCGTAGAAGCCCGAAACCAGGGACGTTCCATCTGCTGATCTACGGGCGCTGAGGTCGTGGCAGTCTGCTCAATCCCCCACTCAAGCCAACACCGGGTTGAGTGGGCCACCCGCCCTCATGTTTGGATGTACGGTGAGAACTGGGCGATCCGCCCGCCTACGGCTTTGGTCCCACTGCGTCTGGAACCATTGTAGCCACGGCACGAAGAGCGGTCTCCATCAGTTCAGATACGCGGTCCATCTCAGTTTGTGATCCGATCAGATTTCCGAATCGATGGTTTCTTGTTTCGTCCAACTTTTCTATTGCGTCGCGGAGCGGCTGCGAATCGACTGTGTTCGGGCACTTGCCGTAGAGCAGCGCCAGTGCGGCCCGTAATGCGTCCACTTCCCTGCAAACCATCTGTGCAGTGACGTGCGCCGTAGGTTTATTGGGAAGAGACCACTCCAAATCCGCAATCCTCACGATTTGCCTCAATTGCTCAGTGAATTCCGTGGTTGTGCGAGGGGTCAGCGTGGCGATGGTGCCGACCTGCGATCCAAGGTTCAGGTTTCCCACATTGCTGTCGTGGATATGGATTGCAGGCGAATTCGCTCTTTGCGAATCCTCTTCCGCTTCTTTCTTTTCCAGGGCGGTCATTGCTTGTTTAAAAAAGTGGTGGGGACTTGGAAAGTTCTCGACGTACCAACGCAGCTTTTCCTTGGATTCATTTTCGAAGTCAGGCATGTCGTCCATGCGTGCCTCCAACAATTTAGATACCCAGGTGACCCTTGATGATTGGTCCCAATTTATCCCACAGGGTCATGAGATTGCTTGCAGCGGATATGGCCGTGGGAAGCCACGTCGCAATAGCTTTCAACGTCACCTTTGACCGTTCCTCAGGTTTTTTCGCAGCCTGCTCGGCAAGCGTAGATATCGCACCTACAACCTCCTGCTTTTCGTTCTGTTGCAGTGCTTTTTCAGAAAGCACTGCCTGAGTCAGTTCTTCGAGCGCCCGCGCAAAGTGCCGCTCCGATTCGTCGCCTGCGGAGATCGCCTGTAAATTGGCGGTTATCGTTCCGAGCTGTGATCCAAGATTCAAGTTGGCGACATTGCTGTTCTGGATGTGAATCGTGGGTCGATTCGAGCCTCTCAAATCGGCGTCGAGCTCTGGCAAGGGTCGCATATCACATCCCATAACCCGCTGCGGAAGGTCGGGATGCGCGTCTGGTTTCACTACATGCATAAACTCGCCCATGACCGTTGGCACGTCAGCAACGGATTCTACTGTTCCGGGGCGGTTGCCCATGCCAACAAGCACCCGTCGGCCCGCAGAGAAGCGTTTCTTTGGAACTTCTTTCATAGATTCTCTGACCTCCTCATTTCGCATCCCAGCCCTCTTTACTCGCATCTAAACGTTGACAATGATCCACTCACATCCTATCATTTTGGAATATGCAACTGTAAACCTACTGATTAAAAAGCACTTATAAGAAACCAAGGAGAAGATTTATGGCCAAGATTATCGGAATTGACCTGGGGACGACCAACTCCTGCGTCGCGGTTATGGAGGGCGGGGAGCCTAAAGTCATTGCCAACGAAGAGGGTGGCAGGACCACTCCTTCGGTTGTGGCGTTTACCAAGAATGGAGAACGGCTGGTGGGGCAGGTGGCTAAGCGGCAGGCCATCACCAACCCTGAGAACACGGTTTATTCGATCAAGCGCTTCATGGGACGGCGCTATGACGAAGTGAACGAAGAAATGAAGATGGTCCCCTACAAGGTGGAACGCGACGGAGACCACGTCTCGATCGTGGCCCAGGGCAAGAAGTACAACCCGCCCGAAATTTCGGCCATGATTCTGCAAAAGCTGAAGAAGGCGGCGGAAGACTACCTCGGCGAGAAGGTCACCGAGGCGGTCATCACGGTGCCGGCGTACTTTAATGACGCGCAGCGCCAGGCGACCAAAGATGCCGGGCAGATTGCCGGGCTCGACGTGAAGCGAATCATCAACGAGCCGACGGCGGCGGCGCTGGCTTACGGTCTCGACAAGAGTAAAGACGAGACCATCGCGGTGTACGACTTCGGCGGCGGGACGTTTGATATCTCGGTACTCGAAGTCGGCGAAGGGGTGATTGAAGTCAAAGCCACAAACGGCGACACCCACCTTGGCGGCGACAACATTGATCAGCGGCTGGTGGATTGGCTCATCGACGAGTTCAAAAAGGACGAAGGCCTCGACCTGCGCGGCAAGGGCAACGAGATGGCGCTGCAGCGTTTGCGGGACGCGGCGGAGCGGGCGAAGATCGAGCTTTCGACAACGATGGAGACGGAGATCAATCTACCCTTCATCACTGCCGACGCCAGCGGGCCAAAGCATCTGGTGAAGAAGCTGACGCGGGCCAAGCTCGAAGGGATGATCGAAGACATCATTCAGCGTTCGGTTGGTCCGTGCAAGCAGTGCATGAAAGATGCGGGCGTGGACGCTAGCAAGATCAACGAAGTGGTGCTGGTTGGCGGACAGACCCGCATGCCTCGCATTCAGGCGCTGGTGAAAGAACTGTTCGGCAAAGAAGGCCACAAGGGCGTGAATCCGGATGAAGTGGTCGCGGTAGGCGCGGCGATTCAAGGCGGCGTGCTGGGCGGCGAAGTGAAAGATCTGTTGCTGCTTGATGTGACTCCGCTGACGCTGGCGATTGAGACGCTGGGCGGGGTGGCGACGGGGATGATTCCGCGCAACACGACGATTCCGACGCGCAAGACGGAAACGTTCTCGACCGCAGCGGACAGCCAGACTTCGGTTGAAGTGCACGTGCTGCAAGGGGAGCGTCCAATGGCGGCGCAGAACCGGACGCTGGGCAAGTTCCATTTGACCGGAATTCCACCGGCGCCGCGCGGCGTGCCGCAGATTGAAGTCACGTTCGATATTGACGCGAACGGAATCCTGAACGTGACGGCGAAAGACACGGCTACGCAGAAAGACCAGAAGATCACGATTACGTCGTCTTCGGGCCTGTCGAAAGACGAGGTCGAGCGCATGGCGAAAGAAGCCGACGCGCATTCCGCTGAAGACAAGGCGCAGCGTGAGGTCATCGACTCGAAGAACCAACTCGACTCGATGGTGTACAGCGTTGAGAAGATGCTGAAGGAGCAGGGCGATAAGATTTCCGGCTCCGACCGCGGCGACGTAGAAAACGCTATTGCCGACGCCAAGAAGGCGCTCGAATCGAGCGACAAAGCGCAAATGGACAAGGCACGCGAGACGCTGCGGAAATGGCAAAGCCAAAGACGAAGGCGTGATCGACGCTGAGTACGAGGACGTGGAAGAGAAGAAATAACTGAGAAAGGCTTAGCCACGGATTTGCACGGATCAACACGGATCAAATGCAATCCGTGACAATCCGAGTAATCCGTGGCTTGCTTTTTGGGGTTAGAACTTGAGGAGTAAATAACGTGCAATTTGAGATCAAAGGCCAGGATTATTTCCTGGCATTCGTAGAGCAGGAGAAGCGCTGGTACGTCTTCTCGCCGACGCCGCAGGGGGTGCATCGCATTCCGGTGTACGTGGACGCGGTGACGTACGAGCGGCCAGGAATTTTGGAAGAAGGAACATACAATTTCTCGAGTTAACTTTCGCGCTTGAGGGGAGGGGCTGATGAAACGTATCAATCATCCCAGAGCGACCGGCGGAAAAGCTTTGGCCGAGTACGGCTACAAATGGGCTCGGATTAGCGCGAAGCTGGACGTGAGACGTGTAGCCGTGCAAGCTCTGACGGCGATGTATGGCAAAGAAGCCGCACGAGCTGCGATCAACGAGGCCAGACGCGTTTCGGGTAGGACTCGATGACGCGCCGCTGTTACCATCCAGACTTACGACGGCGTTGCTGCTCGTGGAAGAAGCATCCGGTCGAGATCGCAAAGTAGCTTATGGCAACCGCAACCAAGAAGGATTATTACGAACTCCTCGGCGTAAAAAAATCCGCATCGGTGGACGACATTCGCAAAGCGTTCCGCAAACTTGCGCGCAAATATCATCCTGACGTTAATCCCGACAAAGCTGCGGAAGAGAAATTCAAGGCGATTTCCGAAGCCAACGACGTTCTTAGCGATCCCAAGAAGCGCAAAATCTACGACCAGGTCGGTTTTTATTCGGACAACATTGATCCCGCTACGGCCGAGGCCTACGCCCGCGGAGGTGGTCAGCCCGGAGCAGGCGGCAGCGGATTCGCCGGTTTTCCAGGTGCGCAACCGGGAGGAGCAGGCGCCGAGGGCGTTCCCTTCGACTTCGGAGGATTCGATTTCTCCGATATGTTCGAAGGGGCGCGGGGCCAGCGCACCGCGGGCGGCGCGGGCGGATTTCGCGACATCTTTTCCGGCATGTTTGGCGGACGCGCCGGCACAGCGCAGGAAGGGCCGGAGCCGGGATCAGACCTTGAATATCAAGTCAACGTTCCCTTCTGGACGGCGATTCGCGGCGGGGTTATGCGGCTCAACATTACGCGGCAGGACGCTTGTGGCAATTGCCCCGGCAACGGGTATATTGAGCAGCCGGGCGTTTGTCCGCAGTGCAAGGGCAAAGGGACGATCGAGCAGACCGGCGGACGCATGAAGTTTAATGTGCCGTGTCCGCGCTGCCACGGGACCGGCAAGAATATTTCGCCCTGCCCGGTGTGCCACGGAGAAGGCGTGGTCAGCCGCACCGAGCCGCTGGAAGTGAGGATTAAGTCCGGCACGCGCGATGGGCAGCGGATTCGTATCCCCGGCAAGGGGAATGCCGGCGGGCACGCCGGGTCGGCGGGCGATCTTTATGTGATCATTCGCGCCGGAGAGCATCCGGTATTTCGCCGCGATGGCGACGACATCCAGATCACGGTCCCGGTCACCGCGACCGAAGCGGCTTTGGGCGCGAAGATCGAAGTGCCAACGATTGACGGCCGTGCACTGCTGAAAGTGCCTCCGGGGACGCAGTCAGGGCAAAAGCTGCGGCTGCGGGAAAAGGGCGTGCCGTCGGCGACGAAAGAAGGCGCACGCGGGGATGAGATTGTCGAAGTAAAGCTCACCGTCCCCATGCCGCGGGATGAGAAGACGAAAGAGTTGTTGCGGGAGCTGGCGAAGTTGAACCCGGAAGATCCGCGGGCGGAGTTGTTCAAAAACGTTTAACCGTCGTCCCGAATTGGGACCGGCGAAGAGCTTTTACCACAGAGGACACTGAGGATCACAGAGTATTTTTGGATTTTGTGTTATGGAATGGGGATGGCCACTTCCTTAACCATCCGAACTCCTCGCGTTAATCAGGTCACTGGTTTGACCATGACCGCTGCAATGAAAGTCCATTCTCTTCTCGGGCCGGGGCTGCTTGAGAGTGCCTATCAGGCTTGCCTCGCCCATGAGCTTCGCAAACAAGGTTTACGAGTCCTAACCGAAGTCGAGCTACCGGTCGTTTATGACGGCGAAGAAATCGAACTCGGATACCGGCTGGATCTGGTGGTCGAGGATCTTGTAGTTGTCGAAGTGAAGTGCGTGGAGGCAATTCATCGAGTACACCACGCTCAATTGCTCTCCTACATGCGCCTGAGCGGAAAGCATGTCGGCCTCCTGATCAACTTCCACGTCGCTCACTTGCGAGACGGTATCAAGCGCATGGTCGATGGCAGGGACTGGGAAAGGTAGCCGGGAAAGAGATTCAAATTCCCCAGTGGTCCTCTGTGCCCTCTGTGGTAAAGCTTTTCGCCAGTTCCCTCAAACGCCCCCGCCCCACAAAATTTCTCAAAATATTTCTTGCATCTGTGGAAATTTGCCGTAATCTCAACACTGCGAACTAACTTCAGCGGAAATTCCGGAATCTGAACCACCAGAAGCCCCGAAGCGCCCAGCCCGCGCGGAGTAGCTGAGAGTGAGTCGCTTGAGGAGGAAGACGTAGAAATTGGCAACAGCTAGCCGCGTTCGTCAAGAATTTTCCGCCGCAAATCCCGCCCAGAGCGCCCCCCCCAAGCGAAAGAAATCCGTCCGCCTCACCTTGTGGCCGCTGGTTGCCGCCACCTTCTTTATGGTTTCGGGCGGCACCTATGGCATTGAGGACATCGTGCACGGCGCGGGCTACGGCCGCGCCATCATCTTCTTGTTGCTCACTCCTATCCTCTGGAGCCTGCCCACTGCATTCATGATTGGCGAGCTTTCGAGCGCGCTGCCATTTGAAGGTGGCTACTACGCCTGGGTGCGCCGCGCCATGGGCAACTTCTGGGGATTTCAGGAAGCCTGGCTCTCGCTGGTGGCGTCGATTTTCGATATGGCGATTTATCCGACGCTGTTCGTTGCTTATTTGACGCGGCTGTTTCCGTGGTTCTCGATCAACTATCGAGGAGTGATGGTCGGGCTGGCCGTCGTCATCGCCTGCGCGGTGCTGAATATCGCGGGCGTGAAAGTAGTCTCGACGACTTCACTGTGGCTGTTCTTCGCGCTCTCTGCGCCCTTCGCGCTGGTGGTGATTCTCTCCCCGCTGAAGTACGGTGCGCTATTTCACGCAGTGACCGCGCCGACCACTTCCAAAGTTGATTTGATCGGCGGCCTGCTGATCTGCATGTGGAACTACATGGGCTGGGACAACGCTTCGACCATTGCGACCGAAGTCGAACGCCCGCAGCGGACCTATCCGCGAGCGATGCTGGCGGCGGTGATCATCGTCGCGTTGAGCTACATCGTTCCGGTCGCGGCAGTATGGATGACGCGGCTTCCGGCTGGTGCGTGGGAAACGGGATCATGGGCCGACATTGCCGGATTGCTGGGCGGACCTTTTCTTCGCATCGCGCTAGTGGTCGGAGG
>WNFD01003216.1_pt1 | contig 21759 bp, 20 predicted proteins | sample 5400491 | NCBI WGS metagenome assembly WNFD01 (sample SAMN13153343, study PRJNA577476) | soil metagenome | isolation source: 120 cm saprolite under Douglas fir tree site 2 hole 2 replicate 2 | place: USA:California | collected 2015-04-18
CGCGGGCCTGCGCGCCTCGATGAACGGCGGCATCGCGGGCTGGCGGGACGATGACCTGGCGTTCATCAGGGACTGGGGCTTCTCGCTGGGCTGGGAATCACCGTCCGGGCCCCGGGAGACGACGGCCGCTCTGGTCGCCGTCTGGCAGGGCGACCAGGACCGGATGGTCCCGTTCGCCCACGGCCAGTGGCTGGCCGCCAACATCCAGGGCGCCCGCGCGCACCTGATGCCGGGCGAAGGCCACCTGTCCATGACCGTCAGCGCCTTCGACCGTATCCTCGACGACCTCCTCAATCTGGCGGGCCTCAAGGCGTAGCCAGGCGTCAGCAGGCCGCCCAGCCACACCGATGAGTTTCCCCGCCTCCCGTGGTCTAGGTTGAGCAGGTTGCCGACAGACAGGAGAAACCCATGGGCAAGATCGTGGTCACGGAATTCATCTCGCTGGACGGGGTCTTCGAGGACCCGGGCGGAGCCGAGGGTTACCAGCACGGCGGGTGGTCGTTCAAGTTCGATCAGGGCGAGGAGGGCGGCAAGTTCAAGCTCGACGAGCTGATGGCCTCCGACGCCCAGCTGCTCGGCCGGCTCACCTATGAGGGTTTCGCCAAGGCGTGGCCGGCCATGGAGGACCCAGTGGGCTTCGCCGACAAGATGAACAGCATGCCGAAGTACGTGGTCTCCTCGACCCTGCAGGACCCGACCTGGAATAACACGACGGTCCTCGGCAGCATCGCACAGGCAGGAGACCTCAAGGACTCCTGCGAGGGCGACATCCTGGTCGCGGGCAGCGGCCAGCTCGTCCGCGGCCTGACCGACCTGGGCCTGGTCGACGAGTACCGGCTGATGGTCTTCCCCGTCATCCTCGGCACCGGCAAGCGCCTGTTCGATGGCGCCAACATGACCCGGCTGAAGCTCACCGGCACCACGCCCATCGGCACCGACGGCGTGACCATCCAGCGGTATACCCGCGCTTAGCCCGGTCGGCCCCACCCGGCCGGCTCGCTGGCAGAATGCTGTGGTGACGCAGATTCAATCAGGGGACAACCGGGCTCAGTCAGTGGACCAGCGGATCGCCGACGAGCTCGGCGTGGCCGTCCGTCAGGTCAGCGCCGCGGTCGAGCTGCTCGACGGCGGCGCCACCGTGCCGTTCATCGCCAGGTACCGCAAGGAAGCCACCGGCACGCTCGACGACGCGCAGCTGCGCACGCTCGACGAGCGGCTGCGCTACCTGCGCGAACTTGACGAGCGCCGCGAGGCGATCCTCAAGGAGATCACCACCCAGGGCAAGCTGACCGGCGAGCTCGCCGAGCAGATCCGCGCCGCCGACTCCAAGGCGCGGCTGGAGGATCTCTACCTGCCCTACAAGCCCAAACGCCGCACCAAGGCCCAGATCGCCCGCGAGGCCGGCCTGGAGCCGCTGGCCGACCTGCTCCTCGGCGACCCGCGACGGGATCCGCAGCACGAGGCCGCGAACTTCGTCAACGCCGACCAGGGCGTCCCCGACGCGAACGCCGCCCTCGACGGCGCCCGCGCCATCCTAGTCGAGCGCTTCGCCGAAGACGCGGACCTGATCGGCGAACTGCGCGAGGCGATGGCTGCCCGCGGCACGCTGACCTCTAAAGTCCGCGAGGGCCAGGAAGACAAAGGCGCCAAGTTCGCCGACTACTTCGAGTTCAGCGAGCCGTTCGCGCGGCTGCCCTCGCATCGCGTGCTGGCGTTGTTCCGCGGCGAGAAGGAGGAGATCCTCGACCTCACCCTGGACCCGGGCGCCGACGATGCCGCGAACGAAAAACGCGTCGCCGAGCGCTTCGGCCTACAGGACCAGGGCCGCCCGGCCGACCCATGGCTCAACGCCACCGTGCACTGGGCCTGGCGCACCCGCATCCTGACGCACCTGAGCGTGGACATCCGGGTCCGGCTGTGGCAGGCGGCCGAGGACGAGGCGGTCCGGGTGTTCGCCGCCAACCTGCGCGATCTGTTGCTGGCCGCTCCGGCCGGCGCGCGGACCACGATCGGCCTGGACCCGGGCTTCCGTACCGGCGTCAAGGTCGCGGTGACCGACAAGACCGGCAAGGTGCTCGGCACCGAGACGATCTACCCGCACGAGCCGCACCGGCGCTGGGACGAGGCCATCGACGTCCTCGCGAGACTCGCCAAGGCCCATAAGGCCGAGCTCATCGCCATCGGCAACGGCACCGCCTCACGGGAGACCGACCGGCTGGCCGCCGACCTGATCAAGCGCCACCCGGACCTCAGCCTCACCAAAGTGGTCGTCTCCGAAGCGGGCGCGTCCGTCTACTCCGCCTCCGCCTACGCCTCAGCCGAACTACCCGGGCTCGACGTCTCGCTCCGCGGCGCGGTGTCGATCGCGCGGCGGCTGCAGGACCCGCTGGCCGAACTGGTCAAGATCGAACCCAAATCCATCGGCGTGGGCCAGTACCAGCACGACGTGGCCGAGGGCAAGCTGTCGCACTCGCTGGACGCCGTGGTCGAGGACTGCGTGAACGCGGTCGGCGTGGACCTGAACACGGCCTCGCAGCCGCTGCTGGCCCGCGTGTCAGGGATCACAGGTAACCTGGCGACCGCGATCGTGGCGCGGCGCGATTCCGACGGGCCCTTCAAAACCCGCCAGCAGCTGATGCAGGTACCCAGGCTCGGCCCGAAGGCGTACGAGCAGTGCGCCGGGTTCCTGCGCATCCGCGGCGGCGGCGACCCGCTCGACGCGTCCGGCGTGCATCCCGAGGCCTATCCGGTGGTCCGCCGCATCCTGGCCGCGACCGGCAGCGCCGCGGGCGACCTGATCGGCAGCACCGCGGTGCTGCGCGGGCTGCGCCCGGAGACGTTCACGGACGACCGGTTCGGGCTGCCGACCGTCACCGACATCCTGCGCGAGCTGGAGAAGCCAGGCCGCGACCCACGCCCCGCGTTCGCCACCGCGACATTCGCCGAGGGCGTCGAGAAGCTTGAGGACCTGGAGCCCGGCATGGTGCTCGAGGGCGTGGTGACCAACGTGGCCGCGTTCGGCGCGTTCGTCGACGTCGGCGTGCATCAGGACGGCCTGGTGCACGTGTCCGCGATGTCGCGCAACTTCGTCTCCGACCCGCGTTCGGTGGTCAAGTCCGGCGACGTGGTGCGGGTGAAGGTGCTCTCCGTCGACATCCCCCGGCACCGGATCTCGCTCACCCTGCGGCTAGACGACGAAGGGCCGCGCCCGGCCGACCGCCGCGGACGAGCCGAGGATCGCCCCGGACCCAAGGACCGCTCTTCAGGAGATTTGGGCCGAACGGGCCGCGGTTCCACCCCCCGGTCCTCTGCGAGCAATCCCGGCGGACGCGCGGGTTCGCGGGACGCCGGCCCGAAGGCTCCGGACGGCGCGCTGGCCGACGCCCTGCGCCGCGCGGGCCTGGTCCCCCCAGACCGCCCCGGCCGCCGCTAGCCCCGGGAATACTCAGGCGCGCGGCACGCCTGCACACCGGTAGCATCGGGTAACCAGTTCTGTTCGACATCAAGGAGCACACCGTGTCCAGCCAGCAGCTTCGTATCACCCTCGCCGGAAGCGAGCATGTGGTCGAGGCTGGCACCACGGCGGGCGCGACCCTTCAAGCCCTCTCCGCCGAAGGTTCCGTCATCGCCGCCCGGGTCAACGGCGAGCTGCGCGACCTCGCCTACCAGGTCGCTGACGGCGACGTCGTCGACCCGGTGGACATCGCCAGCGACGACGGCCGGTACATCCTGCGCCACTCCACCGCGCACGTCATGGCCCAGGCCGTGCAGGACCTGTTCCCGCAGGCCAAGCTGGGTATCGGGCCGCCGGTGGAGAGCGGGTTCTATTACGACTTCGACGTTGACCGGCCGTTCACCCCTGAAGACCTGAAGGCGATCGAGAGCAAGATGCGCCAGATCGTCAAGCAGGGCCAGCGGTTCTCCCGGCGGGTAGTGACCGACGAGCAGGCGAGGGAGGAACTCGCCGCCGAGCCGTACAAGCTTGAGCTGATCGGGCTCAAGGGCGCCCCGTCCTCAGTGCTTGCTGAATCTGGCGACGGGGAGTCGGTCGAGGTCGGCGGCAATGAGCTGACCATCTACGACAACCTGGACCCGGCCAGCGGCGAGCTGTGCTGGAAGGACCTGTGCCGCGGCCCGCACCTCCCGACCACAAGGGCCATCCCGGCGTTCAAGCTGATGCGCAGCGGCGGGGCCTACTGGCGGGGGAGTGAGAAAAACCCGCAGCTGCAGCGGATCTACGGCACCGCCTGGGAGTCCCGGGACAAGCAGGACGAGTACGTCAAGCTGCTCGAGGAGGCCGAGAAGCGCGACCACCGCAAGCTCGGCGCGGAACTCGACCTGTTCTCGTTCCCGACCGAGATCGGCAGCGGCCTGCCGGTGTTCCACCCCAAGGGCGGGATCATCCGCCGGGTGATGGAGGACTACTCGCGCCGCCGTCACGAGGAGGCCGGGTACGAGTTCGTGAACACCCCGCACCTGACCAAGGCGGACCTGTTCATCACCTCCGGGCACCTGGAGTGGTACAAGGACGGCATGTTCCCGCCCATGGAACTGGACGGGGCCACCTATTACCCGAAGCCGATGAACTGCCCGATGCACATCCTGATCTACGCCGCGCGCGGACGGTCCTACCGGGAGCTGCCGCTGCGGCTGTTCGAGTTCGGGACCGTGTACCGGTACGAGAAGTCCGGCGTGGTGCACGGCCTGACCCGGGCCCGCGGCTTCACCCAGGACGACGCCCACATCTTCTGCGCCCCGGAACAGCTGCAGGACGAGCTGGCGTCGCTGCTGAAGTTCGTGGTCGGGCTGCTGCGCGACTTCGGGCTGACCGAGTTCGAGGCGGAGCTGTCCACCCGGCCGGACAAGTACGTCGGCGAGCCGGAGGAGTGGGCGGTCGCCGAGGCGGCGCTCAAGCACGCGCTCGACTCCTCCGGCCTGCCGTACGTGATCGCCGAGGGAGAGGGCGCCTTCTACGCGCCCAAGATCGACGTGCACGTCAAGGACGCGATCGGCCGCCGCTGGCAGCTGTCAACCCTGCAGGTCGACCTTCAGGAGCCGGGCCGGTTCGGCATCGAGTACCAGGCCGCAGACGGCTCGCGGCAGCGCCCGTACATGATCCACCGGGCGCTGTTCGGGTCGATCGAACGGTTCTTCGGCATCCTGGTCGAGCACTACGCGGGCGCCTTCCCGCCGTGGCTCGCGCCGGTCCAGGCGGTGGGCATCCCGATCTCGGACGCGCACGTGCCCTACCTGGAGAAGATCGCGGCGAGCCTGCGTGAGCAGGGCATCCGCGTCGAGGTCGACGACAGCGATGACCGGATGCAGAAGAAGATCAGGACCGCGCAGCGGCAGAAGGTGCCGTTCATGCTGATCGCGGGCGACGACGACGTGGCCGCCGAAGCGGTGTCGTTCCGGTACCGGGACGGGTCGCAGAAGAACGGCGTCCCCGTGGCAGACGCCGTCGCGGAGATCGTCACCGCGGTGCGCGACCGCGTCCAGGTGTAACCCGGTGCTGGAGGAACCCTCGCCGGATCAGGTTTTCGCGGGCGTCCCCGATGCGTTCGGGCGGCTGTGGACGCCGCACCGGATGGCGTACATCAAGGGCGAGAACAAGCCGTCAAGTCCAGGCGAAGGCGAGGAGTGCCCATTTGACCGCGCGCCGAAGCTGAGCGACGAGGACGGTCTGATCGTCGCCCGGGGCACCCTGGTGTACGCGGTGCTCAACCTGTACCCGTACAACGCCGGCCACGTGCTGGTCGTCCCCTACCGGCACGTGGCCGACTACACGGAGCTGACCCTCGCCGAGACGGCGGAATTCGCCGAGTTCACCAAGCGCGCCGTCCGCGCGCTGCGCCAGGCCTCCGGCGCCCATGGCTTCAACATCGGCATCAACCTGGGCTCGGTGGCCGGCGCCGGCATCGCCGCCCACCTCCACCAGCACGTGGTGCCCCGGTGGGGCGGCGACACCAACTTCATGCCGGTCGTCGGCCGCACCCGCGTCCTGCCCCAGCTTCTCGCCGACACCCGCAAGCTCCTCGCCGAAGCCTGGCCTGCTTCGTAGGCGGGGGGTTGCGGGGGGTCGTCCCCCCGCGAGCCGGCAGAGCCTAGTCGGGCTTGGAGTCGGCGGCTACCTTGGCGGCCAGGTGGGACGGGAGGGGCTCGTGCCGCAGGTACTGCCGCGTGAACGATCCCGTGCCGTGCGACACCGAACGCAGGTCAATGGCGTACCGGGTGATCTCGAGTTCCGGGATCTCCGCCTTGACCAGGGTCCGGCCCACTCCGACCGGCTCGGTGCCGAGCACCCGGCCGCGGCGCGAGGACAGGTCTGACATCACCGCGCCCACGTACTCGTCGGGCACCAGCACGGACATCTCGTCCACCGGCTCGAGCAGCATCGGCTGCGCCTTGTCGACCGCGTCGCGCAGCGCCAGCCGCCCGGCCTTCTGGAAGGCCATGTCGGAGGAGTCGACCGAGTGCGCCTTGCCGTCATACAGGGTGACCCGGATGCCGGTCATCGGGTAGCCGGCCGTGACCCCCTGCTCCATCTGCCACCGGACGCCCTTTTCCACCGACGGGATGAACTGCCTCGGCACCACCCCGCCGACGATCTTGTCGACGAACTCGAAGCCGGCCGAGTCCTCCAGTGGTTCCACCTCGATGTGGCAGATGCCGTACTCGCCGTGCCCGCCGGTCTGCTTGACGTTCCGGCCGAGTCCCTGGGCCTTGCCCGCGATGGTCTCCCGCAGCGGGACGCGCAGGTCGGTGGTCTCCACCGCGACGCCGTGCCGGTGGGCGAGCCGGTCGAGCAGCACGTCCGCGTGCGCCTCGCCCATGCACCACAGCACCAGCTGCCTGGTCTCGGCGTTATTCTCCAGGCGCAGCGTCGGGTCCTCGGCGACCAGCCGGGACAGCGCCTGGGACAGCTTGTCCTCGTCAGCCTTGGACTTGGCCACGATCGCCACGGGCAGCAGCGGCTCAGGCATCGACCACGGTTCCATCAGCAGCGGGCGGTCCTTGTCCGACAGCGTGTCGCCGGTCTCGGCCGTGCCGAGCTTGGCCACGGCGCAGATGTCACCGGCCGCGCACTGCGTGACCGGCCGCTGCTGCTTGCCCAGCGGCGAGGTCAGCGCGCCCATCCGCTCGTCGTTGTCGTGGTCCTCGTGCCCGCGGGCGGCGCGTCCGTGGCCGGACACGTGCACGGAGGCGTCCGGGCGCAGCGTGCCGGAGAACACCCGGACCAGGCTGATCCGGCCGACGTAGGGGTCGGAGGTGGTCTTGATCACCTCGGCCAGCAGCGGGCCCTTGGGGTCGCTGGCCAGGCCCGTGACGGGCTTGCCGTCCGGCGTGGTGACATCGGGCAGCGAGTGCTCGGCGGGGGAGGGGAACGCCTGGGTCATCACCTCGAGCAGCTCGAGCATGCCGATCTTCTGCGGCGCGGAGGTGGCGAGCACCGGGTAGAAGCTGCCCCGCGCGACCGCCTTCTCCAGGTCCTCGATAAGTACCTTGGGGTCGATGTCCTCGCCGGACAGGTACCTGTCCATCAGGGACTCGTCTTCGCTCTCGGTGATGATGCCCTCGATCAGCTCACCGCGCAGCTCGGACATGCGGTCTTCGTCCTCGGCCGCCGGAGCGCCCTCCGTGCGCACGCCGCCCGCGTAGCTGTACAGCTTCTGGGACAGCAGGCCGATGAGCCCGGCTACGGGCTCGCCGACGGGCAGGTACAGCGGCGCCACGGCGTCCCCGAAGGCTTCGCGGCACGCATCCAGCGTCGCCTGGAACTCGGCCCGCTGATGGTCGATCTTGGTGATGACGACCGCGCGCGGCATGCCGACGGCGGCACACTCCTCCCACAGCATCCTGGTCACGCCGTCGATCCCGTCGGTGGCGGAGACGGCGAAGAGCGCCGAGTCCGCGGCCCGGAGCCCGGCCCGAAGGTCCCCCGTGAAGTCGGCGTAGCCGGGCGTGTCGAGCAGGTTGACCTTGATGCCGTTGTGCACGATCGGTGCGAGCGTCAGGTTGACCGAACGCTGCTGCCTGACCTCGACCTCGTCGAAGTCGCTGACCGTGGTGCCCTCTTCGATGCTGCCCGGGCGCTGGATGGTGCCAGTCGCGGCGAGCAGCGCCTCGACCAGGCTGGACTTCCCGGTACCAGAATGGCCGACCAGCACCACATTCCGTACTTGATCGGCCGCCGGTGCCCTGCCCGCGGCTCCTCCTGCCCCACTGGCTGTTGCTGTCACTGCCGTTCGCCTCCTTGCGATCGCTTGTCCCCCCACTAGCACTGCACGACCAGCCTTAACCCGCGAGCACCGTGTCCACAACCCCCACGGAAAGAATCTCCCCGGTTGCCAGAAAGTGAAGCCCAGCCCAGCGGTAGAAAACTCAAGCTCAGCCCGGCGGTAGGATCGGACGGCCATGCTGAACGTGCTGCGGCCCGCCATGACGCGCCTGTTCACCCCGCTAGGCAAGGTGCTCGCGCGTACCCCGATTACGCCGAACGCCATCACGGTCATCGGCACGGTGGGCGTGGCCGGCGGGGCGCTTTCCTTGTTCCCCCTCGGCGAGCTGTTCCCCGGCGCCTTCACCTGCACGATCTTCGTGTTCCTGGACATGCTGGACGGCGTACTGGCCCGGCTGAAGGGGACGAGTGGCACCTGGGGCGCGTTCCTCGACTCGACCATGGACCGGATCGCCGACGCTGGCATCTTCGGCGGCCTGGTGATCTGGTTCATGCTCGGCGGGCACAACCCGCTGCTCGGCGGGGTGTCACTGTTCTGCCTGGTGACGGGGGGCCTAGTGTCGTATGCCAAGGCACGGGCCGAGGGCCTGGGCCTGCGCTGCGACGTGGGCCTGATCGGACGGCCCGAGCGCATGCTCATATCGCTGGTGGCCGTCGGCGTGTCCGGCCTCGGCGTGCCGTACATTCTCAACGTGGGGCTCTGGGCGCTCGCAGCCGGAAGCGCCTTTACTTTCTGGCAGCGAGTGCACGCGGTATATAAGGCAGCGAAGGGTCCCCGAGATCAGGGTGGCTCTCCCGGGGATCAGGATGGCTGGGAAAGGTTAGCGGTGGCCGTACTGAGTCGTCGGCTGAGCGAGCGGCTGACGGGGGTCGCATACCAACTGGGCTGGAAGGTGATCTGCCGCATTCCGCTGTCCTGGGCGCGGTGGATCTTCACCGAGGTGGCGGACATCGCGTGGCGCCGGCAGGGACCGAAGGTGCAGGTGCTCGAGGGCAACCTGCGCCGCGTGCTGAGCTGGCAGCACGACGATCCCGAGGTGGACGGGAAGGAGCTGCGCACCTTGTCCCGGGCCGCGCTGCGCTCCTACGCCAGGTACTGGCTGGAGGTGTTCCGGCTGCCGGTGATCCCCACTGAGCGGCTCGTGGCCGGAATGCACTTCCGGGGTCCGGGCGAGGTGGCGGTGTTCGCCAACCTGAAGGCCGGCCGCGGCGTGATCATCGCGCTGCCGCACATGGGCAACTTCGAGCAGGCGGGCGCGTGGATCATCGCCCGCGGCGCCGGCACGTTGACCACCGTCGCCGAACGCCTCAGGCCCGAGTCGGTCTACGAGAGCTTCGTGCGGTTCAGGGAAGCCCTGGGCTTCGAGGTCCTCCCGCTGACCGGCGGCGCCCCCCCGTTCGGCACCCTGGCCCAGCGGCTGCGGGCCGGCGGGCTGGTCTGCCTGGTCAGCGACCGCGACCTGAAGGAAAGCGGGATCGAGGTCGACATGTTCGGGGAGAAGGCGCGGATCGCCGCCACGGCCGCGCTCGCGGTACACACCGGCGCGGCGCTTATGCCGACCGCGACGTGGTTCGACGGGGACGAATGGGGCGCCTGCATCTACGACGAGATCCCGGTGCCCGAAGCCGGCACCCGCGCCGAGAAGGTGGCGGCCATGAGCCAGCAGTTGGCGCGCGTATTTACCGAGGCCATCGCCGAGCACCCGCAGGACTGGCACATGCTGCAACGGGTCTTCACCGCTGACCTGGACCCGGCCCGGCTCCCGGTCCAGGTGCCGCCTCCCCGGAGTGAGCCATGAAGATCGGGATTGTTTGTCCGTATTCATGGGACGTTCCCGGTGGCGTGCAATCGCATATCAGGGATCTGGCCGAGGCGTTGATCGATTACGGTCATGAAGTCTCGGTGATCTCCCCGGCCGACGACGACACGCCGCTGCCGCCTTATGTGGTGGGGGCCGGCCGGGCAGTGCCGGTTCCCTACAACGGTTCGGTAGCGCGGCTGTCGTTCGGCTTCCTATCGGTCAATCGGGTACGGCGTTGGCTGAAAGAGGGCGGGTTCGACGTGCTGCACGTGCACGAGCCCGAGATCCCGAGCCTGTCGCTGCTCGCCTGCTGGGTGGCTACGGGACCGATTGTCGCCACCGTGCACACCGCGATCCCGCGCTCCCGCGTGCTGCTCGTCACCTACCCAGTGGTGCGTACCGGGATGGAGAAGATCAACGGCCGGATCGCGGTATCCGAGGCGGCCCGCACCACACTGGTCGAGCACATCGGCGGCGACGCCGTCGTGATCCCGAACGGTGTGGCAACGCGCAGATTCCGTAAGGCCGAGCCGCTGCCCGGCTGGCCCGGGCCGGGCGGCGCTATCGGCTTCCTGGGCCGGATGGACGAGCCGCGCAAGGGCCTGTCCGTGCTGCTCAAGGCGTTCGAGACACTGGGTTCCGAGCGGCGCGGGCTGCGGCTGCTCATCGCGGGCCCCGCTGGGGACCCTGAAGAGGTACTGCATCGGGTGCCCGCCGGACTGCGGGACCGGGTGGTGCTGCTCGGGCAGATTAATGACGAAGACAAGGTACGCATGTTGCACTCGGTCGACGTGTTCTGCTCGCCGAACACCGGCGGCGAGTCGTTCGGCATCGTGACCGCCGAGGCGATGGCGGCCGGCCTGCCCATCGTGGCCAGCGACATCGACGCGTTCCGGCAGGTGCTGCGTGGCGGCGAGGCGGGGGAGCTTTTCACCACCGGGGACCCCGCCGACCTGGCCCGGGCGGCCGGGCGGCTGCTGAACGACGCGCCTCGCCGCGCCGCGCTTTCGGCCGCCGCGCTGGCTGCGGTCGCCGATTACGACTGGTCGGTCGTCGCCCGCGACGTGCTCAGCGTCTACGAGACGGTCGTTCTCGGCAGCACCCAGGTCAAGGTCGCCGCGGCCAACCATGAGTTCCCTTAGCCAGGACCGGTAGCCATGATCACTGACATCGTCCTCGTGGTGGCGCTGGCGCTACTCATCGGCATGTATGTGTCCTGGCGGGCCGGGCGGATCGACCGCCTGCACGCCCGGGTGGAGATGGCCCGCGCCGCCCTGGACGTGACCCTGCTGCGGCGCAGTTCGGTGGCCCTGGAGCTGGCCACTTCCGGGCTGCTCGACCCGGCCACCAGCCTGCTGCTGGCCGCTGCCGTGCACGGCACCTGGGGTGGCGACCGCCCGCGTGACCTGGCCGAGAGCGACCTGACCCGCGCGCTGCGGGCCGCCTTCAGCCAGCCTGGCTTCCGTACCTCGCTGAGCGGCAAGGAAGGCGCCGACGAACTGCTCGCCGAGGTCGAGGCGGCCGCGCATCAGGTATTCCTGGCCCGCAAGTTCTACAACGACGTGGTCGCGGCGACCAGGGAGGCCAGGCGCCGGCCGCTGGCCCGCGTGCTGCGCCTGTCCGGCAAGGCCAAGGCCCCCGAGTTCTTCGAGATGGACGACTCCCTGGTCGCCGAGAAAAGCGGCGCCTCCCTCGGCCTGTAGCCAGCCCTTCCCCGCCGGAGGCGACCTTATGGCCAGGGGGCCATACGATGTTGATACGTAGTCACGATTGATCAAGCGAGGTTTCGAGTGTCCACTGTCAGTGCTGTCCCGGGGGGACGACCCCCCCAGACCCCCCCGGGAGGGCATGGCCCGGGGGGACGACCCCCCCAGACCCCCCCGCAAGGGCCTCAGCCGGCCACGGGCACTGCGCGGGTCAAGCGCGGCATGGCCGAGATGCTCAAAGGCGGCGTGATCATGGACGTGGTCACGCCCGATCAGGCCAAGATCGCCGAGGACGCTGGCGCGGTCGCCGTGATGGCGCTTGAGCGCGTGCCTGCCGACATCCGCGTGCAGGGCGGGGTGGCCAGGATGAGCGACCCCGACATGATCGACGGCATCATCGCGGCGGTGTCCATTCCCGTCATGGCCAAGTGCCGGATCGGCCACTTCGCCGAGGCCCAGGTGCTGCAGGCCATCGGGGTCGACTACATCGACGAGTCCGAGGTGCTCACCCCCGCCGACGAGGCACATCACGTCGACAAGTGGAAGTTCACCGTGCCGTTCGTATGCGGCGCCACCAACCTGGGCGAGGCGCTGCGCCGGATCGCCGAGGGCGCGGCGATGATCCGGTCGAAGGGCGAGGCCGGCACCGGCAACGTGGTCGAGGCGACCAGGCACATGCGCTCCATCCGGTCGCAGATCGCGCGCCTGGCCGGGCTGCCCGAGGAGGAGCTGTTCACCGCGGCCAAGGAACTCAGCGCGCCGTACGAGCTGGTCGCCGAGGTAGCGCGGGTCGGCCGGCTCCCGGTCGTGCTGTTCACCGCGGGCGGGATCGCGACTCCTGCCGACGCCGCGCTGATGATGCAGCTCGGCGCCGAGGGCGTGTTCGTCGGCTCGGGCATCTTCAAGGCCGGCGATCCCGCTAGGCGCGCCGGCGCGATCGTAAAGGCCACCACCTTCCACGACGACCCGGACGTCATCGCCAAGGTCTCCCGCGGCCTGGGCGAGGCCATGGTCGGCATCAACCTGGACTCCCTCCCCCCCGACCAGCACTACGCCGCCCGGGGCTGGTAACCCCCGTCCCCTGCGTAACTGCCGCACCGCACCGACCGGCCGTGCGCATTATCGTGTGTAGTTACGCCCTGATTTCGTGGGGTAACTACACAAAATGATTTCTGAGCGCCTGCGCCGGGGAAGACAGGCAACTGCCTCAGCGTTTTAAACTTGTTGACCCTGCATTCCAGTGCTGCGCCGCCGCAAGGCTGCGCCGCCTCAGGTTGCGCTGGCATAGTCGAGGGCCATGATCAGGTCTGGAGGAACGATGAAGCCGCCCGCAGGACCGGTCATCGGGGTGCTCGCCCTTCAGGGCGACGTCCCCGAGCACCTGCGCGCGCTCGAGGCAGTCGGCGCGAAACCGGTCCCGGTGCGCCGCCCCGAGGAGTTCGATCGCCTCGACGGCCTGGTGATCCCCGGCGGGGAGTCGACCACGCTGTGGCGGCTTTCCGTTGCCTTCGATGTCCTCGAGCCGTTGCGGAAGATCATCGGGGCGGGCCTGCCCGCGTTCGGATCCTGCGCCGGGATGATCATGCTCGCGGACCGGCTGACCGACGGCGTCACCGGCCAGCAGACGTACGGCGGCATCGACATGACCGTGCGCAGGAACGCGTTCGGCCGCCAGGTCGACTCCTTCGAGCGGGACATCACCCTGACGGGGCTAACAGAAAATCACCCGCTCCGCGCGGTCTTCATCCGGGCGCCGTGGGTCGAGCAGATCGGCGCGGGCGTCAGTGTTCTGGGAACCGACCAGGGCACGGGTAGGATCGTCGCGGTCCGGCAAGGGCAACTGCTTGCCACGGCCTTCCACCCCGAGCTGACCCCAGACCGGCGCATTCATCAGCTATTCGTAGAGATTGTGAAGGACAACACATGAGCGGCCACTCCAAGTGGGCCACCACCAAGCACAAGAAGGCGGTGGTCGACGCTAAGCGCGGCAAGCTGTTCGCCAAGCTGATCAAGAACGTGGAGGTCGCCGCGCGCACCGGCGGGGGCGACCCAGCGGGCAACCCGATGTTGTTCGACGCGATCCAGAAGGCCAAGAAGAGCTCGGTCCCGAACGACAACATCGACCGCGCCGTCCGCCGGGGCAGCGGAGCCGAGGCCGGCGGCGCACAGTACGAGAACATCACCTACGAGGGCTACGGCCCCGGCGGCGTGGCGGTGCTCGTGCAGTGCCTGACCGACAACAGGAACCGGGCCGCCTCGGACGTGCGCACCGCGTTCAGCCGCAACGGCGGCTCGATGGCCGACCCCGGGTCGGTGTCGTACCTGTTCCACCGCAAGGGCGTCATCGTGGTGGAGAAGGACGGCGTCACCGAGGACGACGTGCTCGCGGCCGTGCTCGACGCGGGCGCGGAAGAGGTCAACGACCTCGGCGAGTCGTTCGAGGTCGTGTCCGAGCCGACGGACCTGGTGGCAGCGCGCAAGGCGCTGCAGGACGCGGGGATCGACTACGACTCGGCGGACGTGGCGTTCCTGCCCAGCGTCGAGGTGGACCTCGACGAGGAGCAGGCCAAGCGGGTGTTCCGGCTGATCGACGCGATCGAGGACTCCGACGACGTGCAGGACGTGTACGCCAACTACTCAGTCGCCGACGACATCATGGAGAAGCTCGGCTGACCTGGCCCCCGGTAATCGAGGTGACCAGCGCGGGCAGCTGCCGTACGGTGGGTGCTCGTGGCTGACTATGCCCCCGACGTCGAAGTCCGGGTCCTGCGACCAGGCGACGACATCGACGCGCAGCTTGACCTGGCCGAACGGTCGTTCGGGGTCAAGTCGGCCGAAGAGCGGGACCGGTGGCGGGAGACCGTGTCCGGGCCGCCCTGTACGCCGGGACGCCCGTCGTGACGCTGCGCCAGTCCGGCCTGGTGTCCGGCGGGACCCCGGACACCGACGCGGCCCTGGACGCCGCCTTCGCCGCGACGCCCTACATGCTCGACTCCTTTTAAGCAGTGTTGGCCCGGGGACGAACCCTCGGAACCCCCCGCTCCCGGGGGGACCCATCCCCCCGGACCCCCCTTGCGACACGCCGCCCGCGATGCGCGACCGGCTGGCCGCGGGCCGGTAGGTTCAAGGGCGAACAGATGTTCGCGGACCCAGACGGAGAGCACCTGGTGAGCCTGACATTCGCGCGGCACCCGATCCGGGTGCTCGGGGTCGACCCCGGGCTGACCAGGTGCGGCGTCGGGGTGGTCGAAGGGGCGCCCGGCCGGGCGCTAACGCTGGTCCGGGTCGGGGTCATCAGGACGTCGGCCGATGAGGACATCGCGGCGCGGCTGCTGGCGATCGAGACCGAGATGGAATCCTGGCTGGATGCCTGCCGGCCCGACGCGGTGGCCGTGGAGCGCGTCTTCAGCCAGCAGAACGTGCGCACGGTGATGGGCACGGCGCAGGCCGGCGCGGTCGCGATCGTCTGCGCCGCGCGCCGCGGGCTGCCGGTGGCGCTGCACACGCCGAGCGAGGTCAAGGCGGCGGTGACCGGGAACGGGCGGGCCGGCAAGGATCAGGTCACGGCGATGGTGACCAGGCTGCTGCGGGTCACCGATCCACCGCGCCCGGCCGACGCCGCCGACGCGCTGGCGCTGGCGATCTGTCATATCTGGCGCGGCGGCGGCACCGGGCTGCGCCGTGCCGCGGCCCTCAGAGGAGGAGGTAACGCGTAATGATCGCTCACTTGCGCGGAACGGTGGCCGGCGTCGCGCCGGATGGCGCCGTCATCGAGGTCGGCGGCGTCGGAATGCGCGTGCAGTGCACCCCGGGCACCCTGGCCACCCTCAGGCCGGGGGAACCCGCGCAGGTGGCCACCTCGCTGGTGGTCAGGGAGGACTCGCTCACCCTGTACGGCTTCTGCTCCGACGACGAGCGGAACGTCTTCGAGCTGCTGCAGACGGCCAGCGGCGTCGGGCCGAGGCTGGCGCTGGCCATGCTGGCGGTGCACACGCCCGAGGCGCTGCGGCGCGCCGTCTCGACCGAGGATCTCGGAGCGCTGACCATGGTCCCCGGCATCGGCAGGAAGGGAGCGCAGCGGATCGTGCTCGAGATGAAGGACAGGCTCGGGCCGCCCGGCGATGCCCGGGACGACGGCCTGCCCCTGCGGGCGGCGCAGCGGGCCTCCTCGTGGCGGGACCAGGTGCAGTCGGGCCTGGTGAACCTGGGTTGGCCGGCCAGGGACGCCGACCAGGCCATCGCGGCCCTGGAGGACGAGGGCGTGATCGGCGGCATCGACGGCGAGGCGGTCGACGTGGCCACGGCGTTGCGGGCCGCCCTGCGCAAGCTGAGTAAGCAGTAGCGATGATGACCCAGGATGAGGCCCCGCGCGGCAGCGCCGATGCAGCACTTGGCAGGGCAGAGGAAGCCGAGCTCGCGGCGCGCCAGGGCCGCCAGGACGGCGGGGACGAGCTCGTGTCCCCGCTGGCCGACGCGGACGAACGCGTCATCGAGAGCGCGCTGCGGCCCAAGCGGCTCACCGAGTTCGTCGGCCAGGCGCGGGTGCGCGAGCAGCTGTCGCTGATCCTGCAGAGCGCCCTGCGCCGTGGCAGGCCGCCGGATCACGTGCTGCTGGCCGGCCCGCCTCGGGTGACCTCGCGGCGGTGCTGTCAACGCTCAGCGAGGGCGAGGTGATCTTCATCGATGAGATCCACCGCCTGGCCCGGCCCGCCGAGGAGATGCTTTACCTGGCGATGGAGGACTTCCGCGTCGACGTGGTGATCGGCAAAGGCCCAGGCGCGACCGCGATCCCGCTGGACATCGCGCCGTTCACGCTGGTCGGGGCGACCACCCGGGCCGGGCTGCTGCCGGCTCCGCTGCGGGACAGGTTCGGCTTCACCGCCCACCTCGACTTCTATCAGCCGGACGAGCTCGAGATCATCATCCGCCGGTCGGCCGGGCTGCTCGGGGTGACGCTCACCGCCGAGGGCGCGACGGAGCTTTCCACCCGGTCGCGCGGGACGCCGCGGATCGCTAACCGGCTGCTGCGCCGGGTGCGCGACTACGCCGAAGTCCGCGCCGACGGGGTGGTCACCGCGGAGATCGCCCGGACCGCGCTTGAGCTCTACGAAGTGGACGAGCACGGCTTGGACCGGCTCGACCGGGGTGTGCTTGAGGCGGTGGTCCGCCGATTCGGCGGCGGGCCGGTCGGCCTGTCCACGCTCGCGGTGGCCCTGGGGGAGGAGGCGGAGACCGTCGAGGTGGTCGCGGAGCCGTTCCTGGTCCGGTGCGGGCTGCTGGCGCGGACCCCGCGCGGCCGCGTGGCCACGGCGGCTGGATGGGCTCACCTGGGTCTTGAGCCTCCCCCGTCACTGGCCGAACCGCCCAGCCTGTTTGACTAGACGCCGCTAGCACCCCATCCGCGCGAGCAAGATCGCACCGAGGTCACGATCACCCAGAAAAACTCGTAGCCTGTTGGTGCGCGGTCAAAGCGAGGCTAAACTTCGGCAGTTGGTCTTTGGCCTCCGCCGCTGACCACACACGCATCACCAACTGGAAGGATGCCCCGCTCATGGGGATTATTGCAGCCGCTGAGGCGGCCTCGAAGTCATCAAGCTCGCTGACGTTCCCGATCCTGATCGTGCTGGTCTTCGTCGGCTTCTACTTCCTGATGATCAGGCCGCAGCGGCGCCGCCAGCAGGCGGTCGCGCAGCAGCAGAGGACCGTCAACCCCGGCGCCCGGGTCCGCACCACGGCCGGAATGTACGCCACGGTGATCGCGGTGGACGGCGACGACGTCGTGCTCGAGGTCGCCCCCGGCGTGGAGGTCCGTTACCTGAAGCGCGCCATCATGGAGGTCCTCGCCCCCGGCGAGGAGACCGAGACCTTCGAGGACGGCGAGTCCGCCCCGTTCGATGAGCCCACCTCCTTCAACGACGAGAACGCCGGCGACGACGAGGCTTCCGGAACCCGCGAGGGTGCCAACGGCGTTAAGTCAGCTGAAGAAGGTCTAGCGGACTCTCACAACGATCGGCCCAAATCCGACAAGGACACCGTGTACTGAGCCTCCGGCTGGCATGAGGGAACGACCGATCTAGGACAGGCGGAGAAGTGGCAGCCCCAACGAAGACCGTCCCGCACCCGGGGCGGGCACTCGCGGCGCTCGTTGCGCTCATCGTGATCATGCTCCTGGGGATCCTCGGCGGGGATCTGTTCAGCCCGGGTAATTGGCACGAGGACTTCAAGGTGGGCCTCGGGCTCGACCTGTCCAGCGGCACCCAGGTGACCATGCAGGCGAGCACCCCGACCGGGGGCATCCCGTCGGCCGCCGAGATGAACGAGGCCATCTCCATCATCCTGGCCCGGGTCAACGGCACCGGCAACTCCGGCGCCCGGGTCCAGACCGAAGGCAATCAGGACCTCAACGTGTCGGTGCCTGGCAAGACCACCCAGCAGACCGTAGACCTGGTCAGCACGACCGCCTTGCTGATGTTCCGGCAGGTCCTGCTCGAACATGCTTATACCGGCACCGCGACGCCCACCCCCAGCGCCTCGGCGAGCGCGGGCGCCGGGGCGAGCACCAGCCCCTCGGCGTCGCCGAGCGCATCGCCGTCGACCAGCGCCACGGCCAAGGCGAGCACCCGCGCCAAGATCGTCCCGGCGGCCAGTGCCACGGCCAGCGCCTCGCCGAGCACCTCGGCCAGCGCATCCTCCAGCGCCAAGGCCAGCCCTTCCGCCAGCCCGAGCCCAAGCGCGACCTCGTCGGCGAGCAGCACCTCGTTCGGGGACGCGAGCCTGGTGAACAAGGACACGCTCACGCTCTTCAACAAGCTGGTGTGCACGCCGGGGGACACGACCAAGTGGAAGAAGCAGGTCGGTTACACGAACTCGGCCGCCTACGACACCGCGACCACCCAGATCGTCTCCTGCGACAGCAGCGGCAACAAATTCGCCCTGGACAAGGCCGTGGTGCCGGGTACGCAGATCGGCGGCGCCACCGCCACGCTGTCGACGACCTCCAACCAGTGGCAGGTCAACCTGACGCTGAAGAGCGCGGGCGCTGCAGCTTTCGGCGCGCTGACCGCGAAGCAGGCCTCCACGTACTATCCCACCGCCTCGACCAACCAGAACAACTTCGTCCTTGACGAGATCGCGATCGTCCTGGACGGGAACATCGTGACGGCGCCGGAGACCCAGGGCGCGATCCCGGGCGGCAACGCCCAGATCACCGGCAACTTCACCCAGGCGAGCGCGACAAACCTGCAGAACGTGCTGAAGTACGGATCGCTGCCGCTGAACTTCAAGATCTTGAGCAAGCAGTCGGTGTCGGCGCAGCTTGGCCGGGCTCAGCTCGACGGCGGACTGATTGCCGCCGCGATCGGCCTGGCGCTCGTGGTGATCTACTCGTTCCTCTACTACCGCGGCCTGGGCCTCGTGTCGGTCTCCAGCCTGGTGATCGCCGGCCTGCTGGCGATGCTGTCCGTGATCCTGCTCAGCAAGTACCAGAGCTTCACGCTCGAGCTCGCCGGGATCGCGGGCCTGATCGTGGCCATCGGCATCACCGCGGACTCGTTCGTCGTGTTCTTCGAGCGATTGCGCGACGAGGTGCGCGAGGGCAAGCAACTGAGACCGGCGGTGGAAGCCGGCTGGAAGCGCGCCCGGCGGACGATCCTGGTGTCCGACACGGTGTCGTTCCTCGCTGCGCTGCTGCTGTATTACTTCTCCATCGGGGAGGTCAAGGGCTTCGCTTACACCCTCGGCCTGACCACGCTGATCGACATCGTGGTGGTGTTCTTGTTCACCAAGCCGATGGTGACGCTGCTCGCCCGGACCAAGTTCTATGGCAACGGCGCCCCGCTCTCCGGCCTTGACCCGGCCCGGCTGGGCGCCCGGGCCCCGTGGCGATCCTCGGTTCCCCGCGCCGCGGTCAGGCGCAGCCCTGTGACGCGCACCGTGTCCCGCAACTCCGGGGAGGCATGATGTCGCGCCTCGGCAACATCGGCGGCAGGCTCTACCGTGGCGAGGTATCGGTCGAGTTCGTCGGCCGGAAGCGGACGTGGTATACCATCTCCGCGGCCATCCTGCTGATCAGCATCGTGGCGCTGCTCGTCCGCGGCCTGGACTTCAGCGTCGACTTCAAGGGCGGCGCGGTCTTCCAGTTCTCGGCGCCTTCGACGTCGGTTACCCAGGTGCAGAACACGGTGACCAACGCCGGCGTCAACGGCGCGGTCGTGCAGGAGCTCAGCGGCAAACTCGGCCAGTCCTGGCAGGTGCAAACCAGGACGCTGAGCAACGCCCAGACCAACCAGGTCCAGAACACGCTGGAGAGCAAGCTCGGCGCGAAAAACATGAGCGTCCAGTTCGTGGGGCCGAGCTGGGGCAGCCAGATCACCAGCAAGGCGGTGGAGGCGCTGATCACGTTCATGATCGTGATCGTGCTCTACCTGACCATCGCCTTTGAGTGGAAGATGGCCGTGGCGGCCTTCGTCGCGCTGGTTCACGACCTGGTCATCGCCACCGGCGTGTACGCGCTCACTGGGTTCCAGGTGAGCCCGGCGACCGTGATCGGGCTGCTGACCATCCTGGGCTACTCGCTGTACGACACCGTGGTGGTGTTCGACAAGGTCCGGGAGAATACCGCCGGCCTGCTCGGCGGGGCCAAGAGTACCTATAGCCAGGCGGCGAACCTGGCCCTGAACCAGACGCTGGTCAGGTCCATCAACACGTCCCTGATCGCCCTGCTGCCGGTGGCCGCGATCTTGTTCGTCGGCGGCGGGCTGCTCGGCGCGGGCGAGCTGAAGGACCTGGCGCTTGTGCTGTTCGTCGGCATGCTCTCCGGTACCTACTCCTCGATCTTCATCGCGACCCCGGTGCTGGCCGACCTGAAGGAGCGCGAGCCGCAGTACCGGGCGCTGGCCAAGCGGGTGGCCGTGCGCACCTCCGGCGGCCGCGCGGCCAAACGGGCCGTCGCCAAGGCGCAGTCCGGCGCCCCCTCCCGTCCCGGCGCGCCCGCCGCCCCCTCCCGTCCCGGCGCGCCCGCCGCCCCCCTCGGCGAGGACGAGCCGGACGACGCCGACTTCGCGGACGAGGCCGCGCCGCCCACAGACGAGCTGACCACCACCGCGTCGCGGGCCCCTGGGATACCGGCCAGCCGCGGCACGCCCGGCAGCGCCCGCCAGGGCCCGCGGCAGCAGCCACGCCGTAGTGGCGGCAGCTCGGCGCGGCACCGCCCGGCCGGCAAGAAGAAGCGGCGTTAAGGGATGACCGATCAGGCCGGCGACAAGCTGACCGAGCTCATCACGACCCTGGTACGTGACATCCCCGACTACCCGCAGCACGGTGTGATCTTCAAGGACATCACCCCGCTGCTCGCCGACGGACCGGCGTTCGGCGCGGTGGTCGGCGCCCTGGCCGCGATCTACGGGCCGGTAGACAAGGTGGCGGGCATCGAGGCGCGCGGCTTCATCCTCGCCGCCCCGGTGGCCTGCCGCCTCGGCGCGGGCTTCGTGCCGATCCGCAAGAAGGGCAAGCTGCCCGGCGCCACGTTCGCGCAGGACTACGAGCTCGAATACGGCACCGCGACCGTCGAGGTGCTTACCGACGCCTTCGAACCGGCCGATCGCGTCCTGATCATCGACGACGTCCTGGCCACCGGGGGCACCGCCCGGGCCACGGCCGATCTGGTGAGGCGCACCGGCGCGCAGGTGGCCGGCCTCGCCGTGCTGCTCGAGCTGTCCTTCCTGCACGGCCGGGCCAAGCTCCCCGACCTCCCGGTCAGTGCCCTCCTGACCGTCTAGCCGGCCGGGCCCCGGGAATCGCACGCATGCCATCAGGCGTTTAACACGTCCAAGTACACTGATGGCTTGGCGGATGTGAGGAGCGCGAGTGGCCGGTGACGTGATCACGACCGGCACGAAAGCGGCCATCGCTGCCCCGGCGGACACGTCGACCCACGACGCGGAACCGGCTGAGGCGGCGGTAGCGGCGGGCGTGCCCGATCCGCGCGCGCTCAACGGCAACTCAGAACCCCCCG